>Ga0315534_1001457_pt1 | contig 16298 bp, 23 predicted proteins | sample SalMarSW160240MG_FD_203094 | JGI IMG/M metagenome (GOLD analysis project Ga0315534, IMG submission 203094) | Salt marsh sediment microbial communities from the Plum Island Ecosystem LTER, Massachusetts, United States - Salt Marsh Sediment SW1602-40 ... | reverse complement strand
TTGATGATAAGGGTATATTCGCGCAGGCCAATCGAGTATTGAGGGGGAGCAGGGGCGCCCTCACCCTGCCATGTATTCAATCCCAGGTGATGATGGTATCCACCCGAGGAGAGAAAAGCGGCCGAGAGTCCATTGCGCATGATGAGATCAAAGCCTACAACTTCCTCGTAGAACTCGACGGCTGCTTCAAGGTCTGTGACATACAGGTGGATGTGACCCAGCGTTGTGCCCGCCGGGATATTGATGAGAGGCAACCCTGCTAAAGACAACAGTCCCTCCACATCCAGCGGTAATGTGGCCATTTTCAGCTCTCCATCAGCGGATCTCCACACATCCCGTGCCCGGTCGGTATAGATCTCGATCCCATTGCCCTGCGGATCGGAGAGGTACAGGGCTTCATTCACCAGGTGGTCGGCCGCGCCATCCAGGTGGATGCCCTTCGCGATCAACCGGCGCTGCATTCCAGCCAGAGCTTCCCTATCCGGGAGTAGGACGGCGAAGTGATACAGCCCTCCGCTCTGCCTGGGGGCTGGTCGGGCATCTGGATCCTCAATCAAATGCAATATTGGAGCTTCCCCCTCGACACCGAGCGCCAGGTAGCCCGGCTCTCGCTCCACGAGTTGCATCCCCAACCCATCACGATAGTATGACTCCAGGCCGGATAGATCTGTCGTCGTAAGCGAGACCGATCCCAGGCTTGTATCACCTGGCAAGCATGTGTTCATAGTCTTCCTTTCGCTACGCTCCAATAATTTTTAGGGAACAGGATGCGCATTATGCATTCCGCACATCTGGCCGCCAGCACCAGCGACGGCGCAACCGAACTGACCACCCACTGCTGCGGGAGGATGCCTTGCCTGGTGAGACAGGCTTCCTTAGAAGACGCCGGCCATACGTATTAAATATCCGGTCAACTCAACATACCCCCAGCCCGAAACCAGCTCTCCAGCGCTCACTCCCCGAATTGCAGCCACGCCTTCCCAGTAAATGAAGCTGACGTTCATCTCCTGATCCGGGATCCGGGGTGTCGAGTCCCGCGATCAGGTTCAAAAGGGTTGTCTTTCCGCTCCCACTGCGCCCGCGTATGGCAACGAACTCACCTGCCGAGGAACTGGCATTAATCCCGGTGAGGACCTTCCGGTCTCCATTCGCCTGGCCGTAGGCCTTTTCGAGGTTGTAGATCCGCATGAGCCCGGGCGCATCCGCATTGTTCTCTCTTGGCATGCTATGACCCTGAGGGTGTGTGAATTACCGTTTCTTTCACAGAAGGGAAGGCTGGTATATAACGGGCAAGGATTGGGCACGATTCATGGCCACCGTCCATGAACGGCGCGGGAAGTGTATCACAAGGAATTCGAGCGAAGTGTCGGGGTTGCGTCTCGATCTAAAAGCCTGGATGACCGGCTAGTTCAGGTCGATTTTCATCATGTCAAGCTGCGAACCATCGCTTGCATAAGCCGACAGGAAGATTGTCTCGGCCATGATATCGATAATCAGATAATGTGATTGCTTGAAAAAGAGCTCCGAGATCGCCAGCGGAATACCCTGTTCATAGAGGATCGAGGATCCCCCTCCGCTGACAACATAGTTGACCCCGTTTTGATAGAGGCGCTCATAATTGTGATCGTGACCTGATAGAACGAGGGGAACATTGTAAGCTTCGAACAGAGGAACCCAGGACCGGACCACCGCCGTTCCATCAAGCCGGTGTCGCCCACTCGTGTAAGGGGGGACATGAAAAACAACGATGCTCGCCTGATAAGCCGGATCGCTGAGCCGTTCCTCCAACCATTGGTCTTGTTCGCTTCTCAGCCCACCACCGAAGAACAACTGTGTGTTCAGGAAGAGGAACTGGATATCGCCCACTGCAAGTTGGTACCAGTCACGGCGACCATCCTGGGATTGAGTAAGATCTGGATTCAGTTCAAGAGGATCGAGCACCGGGAATGCATGATAGTAGTAGGCTTGCCCTTCCCACAGCGCATCCTCGTACATTTCGTGATTACCGACAACTGGCAGCACTGCTGCCTCGTGTAGGATCGGTGCATGGGTCTGGAACCATTTATATTGGTAAGCGGCGACTGGCGTGCCTTCTTGGTGGGCGTTGTAGACCAGATCGCCTGTGTGGATGAAAAGGTCTGGCATTCGATCGGCCATGGCCTGGGTCATCTCATACGTTACCGCCTGGCCAAAGCCAGAATCGCCCATCACCGCGATCCGGACTGGAAAGCCGGCTTCCGGAAGGGTGTGGATCCGGATCGGATCCCAGATCTCACCCAGCAGAGTGGGCACAACCGCCGTGATCCCGGGTGAGCCCTCCAGGACCGCTGCCAGGTATTCGGTCTCAGGCATGAGATCAGTGAGCTCGATCGTTTGAACACCCGGTAAGGGTGAAATGGGCTCCCAATTCCCGGCGCGGGGATTCGATCCGAGCTCCCAGGTCAGCAGACCCAGGTCACCCGCAGGGTCGACTTCGAAAACGATCGTGGCCGTATGCGGGCTGATGTATTGGAGTGTTGGCGGAAGAATGTAGCGGCTTGAACCAGCGCTAAACTCGAGCGGTGCCGGGATCTCGGTTGGTGAGCTTGTTGGAACCACCTGCTCTGCCGTTGGGCTCGGCTCATAAGTCGCCACCAGCACCTGCGGTGTGGGACTGGCCTTATCGGGCAGCGGCACTTCCGCAGTAGGCGAGGATAGAGATTGCAGCTGGCATGATGCGCCCACGAGCAGGCTCGCAGCAATAATCGCACGGAAAAACAAGCCTCGATTCATTCCCGCTTTTCTGCTTGCTTGGCTGTCTGCCATAGCGCCTCCAACTCGCCTAGATTCATCCGGTCCAGGCTGCTGCCGCTGGCCGCTGCAGACTGCTCCATGTGGTTGAATCGTTTCCGGAAGCGGAGATTAGCCCCTCTCAGCGCTGACTCGGCCTCGACTCCCCGCCAGCGAGCGTAATTTACGATGGCAAACAGCAGATCCCCGATCTCGGCCTCGGTCTCTTGTGGGAGAGAGGCTCTCTCCACCTCTGAGAATTCCTCCTGCACCTTCTCAATCACACCCTCAATCTTACGCCAATCAAAGCCGACCCGTGCCGCCCTACTTTGAATCTCATCAGCCTGTGCTAGTGCGGGAAACCCCAGAGGTACGCCATCCAGCGCACCCTTTCCCGTGCCCTGGTCTAGCCGTTCATCGGCCTTGAGAGCTTCCCAATTATGCAAAACTTGATCAACGTCCTGTACCTGAGTGTCTTCAAAAACATGTGGATGGCGGCGGATGATTTTCGATTGGATCGAGGCGATCACATCCGCCATCCGGAAATCACCGCCCTCCGTGGCGATCTGGGCCTGAAGCACGATCTGAAGCAACAGATCACCGAGTTCCTCCTGCAGCGCTGGCAGGTCCTCTGAATCAAGCGCTTGCAGGGCTTCGTAGGCCTCCTCCATCAAATGCATGCGCAGGGATTGGTGTGTCTGCTCCCTGTCCCAGGGGCAGCCCTCCGGTGCGCGGAGATGGGCGACAGTCTCCTGGAAGCTTTCGAATGCCGATTCTTTTACAAGTGCAGGAATGAACAGGGCAGCCTGATTGCCGAAATCTGGGACCCGATCGATTTCATAGAGCGACATCGTCACTGCGGAAGATTGTGGAGTCCCTGCCCGCTGCAGGAGATGCACTTCGTGCTCGGGAGGGTACTGGTTGAGCAGGGTCAGCTTGACCTCGCTGGCCACAAACTTAGAGTGAATCTGGCTGAGCAATGCAGGGGTATCCGGCGGGAATGGCGGATGGTGGCCCCGGGCAAGCTCGAGCGCATCGAAGACGGCCAAGCCGTCGAGCGCATCGTAGGCAACCAGCTCCAGGCATGGTTCGATAAAGCTGATGCCGTGGTGGATCACAAGTTCCCCGGGCTCGTTCTTGAATGTGTCAATCAAGGCAGAGACGGTTGCTTCGCCAACCATCGGATCACCGGGAACGGCGTACACAACTCCGCCAGGTCGCCGGGCAAGCGCGATCAGCCGGGAGACGATCCCATCATATACTGCCTGGAAATCGTTGCAGGCATCATATAGTTCATCGAAACTTGTCACGGTGGTGAAATCGTTCAAGATCTGTGCTAGCGGATGGTCGGCAGTCCGCAGGTAAACCTCTTCAGCGTGCTCCAACACTTGCCAGGCACCACGCGTAACCAGTTCCGGAGAACCCGGTCCCAGTCCGACGATCGTCAATCCTGCGCTCACACTCACCTCCGAACTCACGCGAGAGGGCCGGGCAGCTTCGCTCCCCGGCCCTCTAAATTAATCTCTCACGTACCTCAAACCGATCGCGTTTAGCGTTTGGTATAGGTTGGGGCCTTACGTGCCCGCTTCAAGCCTGGCTTCTTACGTTCCTTCATACGGGCGTCGCGTGTCAGGAAACCCCCGCTGCGCATGACAGGGCGCAGTTCCGGATCCATTTCCAGCAGCGCCCGAGCGACGCCATGACGGACGGCCCCAGTTTGCCCGGTGACGCCCCCGCCCTGAACAAGGACAGAGATATCCAATTTCCCCACCATCTCAACAACGTGGAGCGGTTCCAGGATCGCATCCATGTCACCTGTTCGGGTGAAATACTCTTCTGCCTGTTTTCCGTTCACGACGAAATTGCCACTCCCGGCAACAATGCGGACACGTGCCGAGCTGGTCTTTCGTCTTCCGATGCCTTCATAGTAGGTCATGTTTCTCGTCTTCCTCTCTTCTTCCGTTCAGCAGCGCCGCCCTTATCTGAACCGGGAGGGTTCAGGTAAGCTCGAGCACCTGTGGTTTCTGCGCCTGGTGCGGGTGCTCGGCTTCAGAATATACCTTCAGCTTTGCCATCAACTTCCGGCCACGGCGGTTATGGGGCAGCATGCCCCAGACGGCTGCTTCCACGACACGCTCTGGAAACCGGGCCAATTGATCCCGCAGGTTAATCTTCTTCAGGCCACCCGGGTAGCCGGAATGTCGGTAATACATCTTGTCTTCAAGCTTGTTGCCAGTAACCGTAATCTGACCGGCATTAACTACGATCACGAAATCGCCGACGTCGACCCCGGGAGTGAACTCGGGCTTATTCTTGCCCAATAATACACTGGCGATGCGCGTCGCTAAACGGCCCAGATTGGCCCCGCGCGCATCAACCACATACCACCCACGGGTGATGTCATCTTTGGTTGGATAAAATGTTTTCTGCATGATAAGTACTCCTGCGCACGATCCAATCGCGCTGATATTCAGAGCCATTCAATCGTAGCGAACCTCGGTCAAGCATAAGCCATGTGCCGGTGCCAGGCCTTGCCAGAGCAGCGATGGATCGTCCAGCATCCGCTCTACATCCTCGACGAACTTCCTTCCCTGGCCAATCTCCACCAGTGCAGCGACCATCCTGCGAACCATGTGATAGAGAAAGGCATCCGCCTCAATCTCAAACCACAGGCTCCTGCCAGATTTATTCCAGGTTGCATCCAGCACGTCGCGGGTGGTACGTCCACCTTGCATGGGTGCGCTGCCAAATGCGACGAAATCATGCTTCCCGCGCATCAGCTCTGCGGCTGTCTGCATGGGTGCTATCTCAACATCACCGTCAATCCGCCAGGCATAGCGTTCCTGCAGTGGATCACGGAGCGGATCGAGCCAGAGTGAGTAGCGGTAACGCCGGCTGCGAGCGGAAAAGCGGGGGTGGAACTCATCCCCAACCTGTTCGCTCTTCCGGATGGCGATATCAGGCGGCAGGTTCGCATTGAGCGCTGCCGTTAGATCAGCCAGGCTGTGTTTCCAGTCAAGTCTGAAGCTGACCACCTGCCCCGATGCATGCACACCCTGATCGGTTCGTCCAGCGAGCAGGAGCGATTCGCCCTGCCAGCCCATACGCTGCAGCGCTGCTTCAAGCTCAGCCTGCACCGTGCGGTGCCCTTCAGCCTGGCGTTGGGATCCTTCGAAGAGCGTCCCGTCATAGGCTACGATCGATTTGTAAGTTGCAGAAGACGGGTTTTTCACGCTTCCCGTCCCGGCTGGAGGCATTCCAGCCTATTCTTCCACCAGCTCGAGCAGGACCATTTCGGCTGCGTCACCCTTGCGTGGTCCCAGCTTGATCATGCGGGTGTACCCGCCCGCTCGTTCAGCATAGCGCGGGGCGATATCATCGAAGAGTTTCTTCACAATAACCGGATCATTGAGTCGGGCAGCAGCGAGACGGCGGGCATGCACAATCTTCGCCTCATCGCCGGACGCGTTGCCGCGTTTGGCGAGGGTGATAATCCGCTCTGCGGTGGTCCGGGCGAACGCTGCCTTTGCTTTCGTTGTTCGTATGCGCTCGTGGTGAAGCAGGTCTTTGACCAGATTGCGCCGCAGGGCACCACGCTGGTCTTTCGTTCGGCTCAACTTCCGCCCGCTTACTCGATGTCTCATGCAAACCTCACTCGGATTCGGCCGCCTCTTCGGTGCCGTCTTCCATATAACCCTTTTCAGTCAGGCGTTCCTTCAATTCATCCAAGCTCTTTTCACCAAAGTTGCGGATCGAAAGCATGGCTTCCTCGCCCTTATCAAGCATGTCCAGGACTTCACCAACACTCGTAATCCCGGTGCGTTTGAGCGAGTTGAACACCCGCACGGTCAGGTCAAGATTTTCAATCGGGATCTCATAGATCTCGCTGGTGAGCTTAGGCTCTTCTTCTTCTGTGGCGGCAACTATCAAGCTTTCCTCGGTCACACCGCCGATATCACGCAGGTGCGCCATCAGGATCTGGGCACTCTGGCTGAGTGCTTCCTCGGGTTTAAGTGTCCCATCGGTCCAGATCTCGAGGATCAAGCGGTCAAAGCTGGTATCTTGACCGACGCGTGCCCGGCCTACCTCATAGTTTGCTCTACGCACGGGGCTGAAGATTGCATCCGTGGGCAACTCACCAATCGGCAGGCGGCCGCGCTCATCTGAGGGGGAATATCCCCGCCCGCGTTCGACGCTCATCTCAACTTCCAGGTGAGCCTTATCATCATCGACCGTCATCAGGTAAAGATCAGGATTGACGATCTCAGCCTCGGCCGGAGCGATGATGTCTGCTGCCGTGACGACGCCCTCACCTTTGACTTCCAGGCGCAGGCGGGACGAATCCCCCTCATGCAGAATCAGGCGCAGCTTCTTCAGGTTCAGCATGAGCTGAAGGACATCTTCACGCACCCCGGGGATGTCCGAAAACTCGTGCGGGACATCCGTGATGCGGACGGAGCTAACCGCCGCGCCTTCAAGCGAGCTCAAGAGCACTCGCCGCAATGCGTTCCCTAGGGTAATTCCATAGCCGGCCTCAAGCGGGCTGACGATGAACTTGCCGTAGTTTCGGGCAACGGCTTCACGTTCTATCTTTGGCATTACGAAGTTCGTGGTTACGACCACTTTATCCCTCCACGATCCACAATCATCGGAACGTGTTCGCTGGGTACTCCACTAGCGTGAGTAGTACTCGACGATCAGTTGTTCGTTCAGGTTGGCATCGATATCGTGCCGCTCAGGCATTTTCACCATCTTACCGGCAAGCGAACCCAGGTTTCGTTCTAGCCAGGTGGGCGGTGTTTTTGTCTCCGCGCTGGCAGTAAGGTCTTTAAAGTAGGTCCGTGTTCGTGATCCCTCGCGCACTTCGACCTTATCTCCCGGCCTGACGATCATCGACGGCACATCTGTGCGCCGGCCGTTGATATTGAAATGGCCGTGGGTCACGAGCAAACGTGCCTGAGTGCGGCTCTCGGCGAACCCGAGCCGGAATACGACGTTGTCCAAGCGCTGCTCGAGAAGTGTAAGCAGGTTCGTGCCTGTCAGGCCACGCTGCTGGACAGCGTCCCGGTAATAGCGCCGGAACTGGCGTTCCGTAACTCCATAAACCCGGCGTGTCTTTTGCTTCTCGCGCAACTGCCGGCTGAAGTCCGACACCCGGCGGCGGCGAAATTGAGCATCGCGGCCGTGCTCTCCCGGTGGGTAGCTGCGACGCTCGAAAGCGCACTTCGGCGTGAAGCAGCGCTGACCTTTCAAGAAAAGCTTCTCGCCTTCACGGCGACAAAGCTTGCATACTGGACCGGTGTATCTCGACATAGCTTGTGGTTATCCTTCCATAGCGAGCATATTTCTTATACGCGGCGTTTTTTCGGTGGACGACAGCCGTTATGCGGCACAGGGGTCATATCGCTGATCGAGCGAACCTTGACCTCGGCTGCAATCACGGCCCGGATCGCGGCTTCACGCCCAGGCCCTGGTCCTTTGACCAGGATATCGATTTCCTGCAACCCGAGATCCTTGGCGGACTTCATCGCCTCCTGAGCAGCGAGGCGAGCTGCATAGGGCGTGCTCTTGCGTGAGCCCTTGAAGCCCGATGACCCCGCACTTGCCCAAACGACTGCGTTGCCTTGCAGATCGGTAATGGTGATGATCGTGTTATTAAAGGTCGCATGGACGAATGCCATACCATGGGACAGCGTCCGTTTAACTTTTCGGGCTGCTGCCCGCCTGGATCCCTGTGCTCTCTTGGCCATACGATATTCTCATTCCTCTCTCGACTCGTGCGCATGTGCGTATACCGCTCAATCGCGCCAGCAGGGCCAGTTGCCGCGGTGGGCGGAAGGTCACCCAACACTGGTCCTCGGCACAAGCTGCCCGGTAGATATGGTTACTTCTTCTTCGCTCCACGCCGGCGGCCACGGCCAGCCACGGTCTTCTTGGGACCCTTGCGCGTGCGTGCGTTCGTACGTGTGCGCTGGCCCCTGACTGGCAGGGAACGCCGATGCCTGAGACCGCGGTAGCAGCCGATCTCCATCAGACGTTTGATATTCATCTGTACATCACGTCGCAGATCACCTTCGACGATCAAATTCTGTGAAATGAAATCGCGCAAGCGCGTGATTTCGTCTTCCGTTAAATCGCGCACCCGACTGTTCGGATCGACCTCGGCCACGGTGAGCGCTGAACGTGCAGTGCTCGGTCCAATGCCGAAAATATAGGTCAACCCGATTTCAACGCGTTTATCGCGAGGTAGATCAATGCCCTCTATACGAGCCATAGCTTATCCTTGTCGCTGCTTGTGACGCGGGTTCTCGCAGATCACATATACTTTTCCACGCCGCCGGACGATCTTGCACTTCGGGCAGCGCTTACGAACGGAAGATGATACTTTCATTTTCGGCACTCCTTACTGAGGTGCCGACACCTGTCGGCCAACAAAGTAATCATTATACTGAATCCAGACCCCTTCGTCCAGATTTTGATCGATTGAAGTCAGGATCAACGGTCCCTCTTCGGTGACCGCAACCGTATGCTCAAAATGCGCGGTCAGTTTGCCATCCTTCGAAGCTACCGTCCATTCATCCTTCATGATGCGTGTCTCGTAGCTCCCCGAGAGCACCATCGGCTCGAGGGCGATCGTCATCCCCGCCCGCAGGGGAATTCCACGTCCTGCTTGCCCATAGTTCGGGACCTGCGGGTCCTCATGCATGCTCCGCCCCACGCCATGCCCGGTGTACTCTCGAACGACCTGGTAGCCGTACCCTTCCACGTAAGTTTGGATTGCCGCGGATACATCGCCGGTGCGCTTCCCGGGTTGCATCTCGGCAATTCCTATGAACAAGGATTCGCAAGTTACATCAAGCAGTTGCTGTGCCTCATCGCTGATCTGCCCGACGCCTACGGTAAGCGCCGAATCTCCGACGAATCCTTCATAAATCGTCCCGCAATCGATGCTGACAATATCACCTTCCACCAGCACACGCGGACTCGGGATGCCGTGCACAAGCTCGTCGTTAACCGAGATCGTCGTCTCGGCCGGATACGGATAGGCACCGAGGACTCCGACGAAAGCTGGGCGGGCTCCATGCGCGCGCAGCACTGCGGCGGCGGTCTGGTTGATGAAATCAGTCGTCACCCCCGGCTTGACGACTTCCAGGGCGGCGGCCAGTGCCTCGGCGTTGATGCGACCGGCTTGTCGCATCAAACCAAGTTCACGTTCGCTCTTCAAATTAATACCTCTGCGCCCGTTCATCGATCCGCACTTTCATTGACGGCCGACATCAGCGCCGTGGTGATCGCATCTATCGGCTGATCTCCATCTATCTCAACCAGCAAATCTCGCTGGGTGTAGTATTCCACCAGTGGCATCGTCTGCTTATGGTAGACCTGAATGCGCTGCCTGACTGTTTGCTCCTGATCGTCATCCCGCTGGTAAAGCGGGGTGCCATCCAGATCGCAAATCCCCTCTTCTTGAGGGGGGTTGAAGCGCAGATTGTAAATATGCCCCTGGCTGCACATCCAACGGCCCGTGAGCCGCCCGATCAACTCACCTTCCGAAACATGCAAGTAGAGCACGGCTTTCAGGTTTGCGCCCAGTCCTTCCAGGATCTCATCCAGGGCTTGCGCCTGGGACAGCGTCCGTGGAAAGCCATCCAGGATGGCCCCTGACCCGCAATCCGACCTGCTCAAGCGCTCTCTCAACATGCCGATCGTGACATCATCCGGCACGAGTTCACCCTGGTTGATGAAGCGCCTGGCTTCCCGCCCTAAATCGCTCTCACTCTGCAGATGCTCACGGAAGAGATCACCGCTGGAAATATGCGGCACATCCAGACCTTGAGCCAGGCGGGCAGCCTGGGTTCCTTTTCCCGCACCCGGCGGGCCGAGCAGCACAACGAATATTGACACGGATGGGCTCTCCGTTTATCGAACTAGCACCGCCTGATCATAGCCACGCAACTTGAGCTCTGCTTCAATCGAGCGGTAGAGATCGCGTACCACACCGACGACAATCAGTAAGCCAGAAGACGAAACAAGCAGCAGACCTGTATTCGATCCTCCGATCGGCCAGATTAACCCGACCAGGAACGGCATGATGGCTACGAAACCCAGGAAAAGTGCGCCTGGGAGTGTAATCCGGCGCAGCACGCGCGTCAGGTAGCGTTGTGTGGCGGCGCCCTTGGTCACACCGGGGACCTGGGCGCCGGAACGCTTCAGGTTCTCCCCGTAATTCTGCTGCGCAAATAGTACATCGGTATAGAAGAAGGTGAAACCGACCACCATCAGGAAGAACAAGATCCAGTAGGCATCGCTGAAACCACCAAACGTATTCGAGAAGAAAGTGGCGATGCCTGCTATGGTTGCATTGGTGGAGGCGATGAAAAACTGCGCCAGGACTGCCGGGAAGGTTAGCAGTGACTGGCCAAAGATAATCGGGATCATGCCCGCCATGTTAACCATCAAAGGCAGGGTCCCTTTCACCGGCATCGACATGCGGTTTCCAACCCGACGGCCGGGGTACATCACCGGGACATTGCGCCTACCCTCCTGGACATAGACAATGGCGAAGATCGTACTCACCAGAAGGAATATCAGGAAGATCAGCAGTGGGAGTAAAGTGCCAGAAGTCTGATTGAAAATGAGGCGGCCGAGATTGTTCGGGATGCGGGAAACGATACCGGCGAAGATGATCAGCGAGAGACCCTGGTTGCGGATCCCGGACTCAGAGATCTGTTCACCCAACCAGATGGCGAACATCGTGCCCGCCGTCATCGTGACGAGCATGGTAGTTGTGGCCAGGTTCAACGCCAGCGGGAAGTTCAGGATGCTCCCTGCCTGCTGGGTTGAGTATTGTTGAAAGATGCGGATTTGCCCGACTGCCTGCAAGAGTGACATCGGTATTGCCAGGTAGTAGGTCCACTTTTCCATCCACTTCCGGCCTTCGCGGGGATCATCGTCCATGCGTGCCTGAAGTGCGGGGATGATCGGAACGAGCAGCTGCAGGATAATCTGCGCTGTGATATAGGGATACACCCCCATCGCCATGACGCCGAAGTTGGAGACTGTCCCGCCCGATAGCAGATCGAGCAACCCGATCAGCGTCTGTCCCTGCCCTGAGCCGGATAACACCCCTGCGATCGCGGCGCGATTCACACCTGGAACAGGAATATTCGCAACGAAGCGATACAGGATCAACAAACCGATCGTGATCAAGATCCGGTTGCGGATATCGGAAGATATGAACAGGAATCTCCAGGTGGAGCGTCTCATCGATAACTCCTTCGCAAAAACCGCAGCCTATCCTTCAAGGATTTCAACCTGGCCGCCCGCAGCCTCGATCTTTGCCTGGGCTGATTTCGTCACACGGTGCGCCCGGACTTTGAGCGGGACTTTGATCTCACCCCTGCCCAGAACGACAACCGGTGATCGTAAGTCATGCAGAATCCCGGCAGCGACAAGAGCTTCAGGGGTGACCTCGGCCTCGGCCTTGAAAGCTTCAAGGCGCTCGAGGTTAACTTCTGCCCAAGCGACCCGATTGGGATTGGTAAAACCTCGCTTGAAGGGCAGCCGGCGGTAGAAGGGCAGGTTTCCACCCTGACGGTAGAGGTGTCCGCCTGATCCTGCGCGTGCACCCTCACCCTTGGTGCCCCGGCCGGCAGTTTTGCCCTGGCCAGCAGAGATACCGCGCCCGACTCGCTTGCGCGATTTCTTCGCTCCCGGCCTGGGTTTCAATTCATGCAATTTCATGCTCGCTTACTCCTCGACCTGCACCAGATGGCTTACCTTCGTAATCATCCCGCGGATCTCTGGTGCGTCCGCGTGCTCGACGGTCTGATTCAAACGGCGCAGCCCGAGGGCACGCACGGTGCGTTTCTGTCGTTCAGGGTAGCCGATTGGGCTCTTGACCAATGTGACCCGCAGGGCCTTCGCCTTTGTGCTCGCTTTTTTAGCCATTGCTATCCCGCTCCCAGAACGGCTTGAGCGCGCTGCTGTCCTTACCACGCCGAGCTGCTTCACGCTTGTAGGATTTGAGCGAGCGCAATCCTTCCAACGTGGCGTGTGTAACGTTAAGAACGTTGGCGCTCCCCAGGGATTTGGTCAAGATATCGCGTACGCCAGCGGCTTCGAGCACCGCCCGCACTGCCCCGCCGGCGATCACGCCCGTACCGGGGGAAGCCGGTTTCAACAGCACCTGCGCTCCGCTGTGCTTCGATATGATCTCGTGCGGGATGGTTGTTCCGACCAATTCAACGGGCTGCATGTCCTTGCGTGCCTTGTCCGCCGCCTTACGGATCGCATCCGGGACGCCACGCGCTTTTCCAATGCCCATGCCTACTTTACCGTGGTTATCGCCGACCACTACTGTTACCCGGAAGGCAAAACGCCGGCCACCCTTGACGACCTTCGCTACACGGGAGATATCGATCACGCGCTCGTCGAGCTCATCGCGTTCATCGGTTCGATCACGAAAGTTTCTTCTCACCGGTCAGGCTCCCTTCCCTAAAATTCCAACCCGGCTTTACGCGCCGCTTCAGCTAGCGCGCGGACCCGGCCATGATAGCGGTAACCGCCTCGATCAAAAATGACCTGCTTTACCCCGACCTTTTTCGCTGCACTGGCGATTGCCTCGCCGACCTGCTCAGCCTGCTGGGTTTTGTTAAGACCCTTCAGCTTGGACTTCAGGCTCTCTTCCAGCGTGGATGCAGACGCGAGCGTATTGCCACTCTGGTCATCGATCAACTGTGCATAGATCTGGTTCAAGCTTCGATAGACGTTCAAGCGCGGCCGCGCGGCAGTTCCGGCAACCTTCTTGCGGACCCGTTGGTGTCTGCGCAGACGCATGCTGTTTCTGGAATGTTTTGTCATGATTAAGTCATCACCTTGCCGGCCTTACCTGCCTTGCGCCGGACGTATTCGCCTTGGTAACGGATGCCCTTGCCCTTGTAGGGTTCCGGTGGGCGGATCTTGCGAATATCGGCCGCGATCCGACCGACTTGTTCTTTATCAATCCCCTTGATGGTGATCAACCGGGCCTTTGTGTCAACCTCAAACTCGATCCGCTCCTCAGGTTGAACCCGAACCGAGTGCGAAAAGCCCACGTGCAGGATCAAATCGGCGTCTTCCAGTTCAGGGCGATACCCGACGCCTTCAACCTGGAGCACCTTCTGGAACCCATCGCTGACCCCGACCACCATGTTGTTGATCAAGGAGCGGGTCAATCCGTGCAGGGCCCGCATCTTGGGAGCATCGGAGGGACGGTCTACCGTGAGCACACCCTCTTCTATCTTCAGGATCATCTCCGGCCGGAAAGAACGCTTGAGTTCGCCTTTCGGCCCCTTGACATGGACATCCTGATCCTGGATCTCGACCTGGACGCCGTCCGGGATGATCACTGGCATTCGACCAATTCTTGACACGTCATCCTCCATCCACGTGTGATTGCCTGTTGCGCAACGTTGCAGAGCAACGCACCCACCTACCAGACTTCACACAAAAGCTCACCACCAACGCCTAGCTGGCGGGCCCGGACGCCGGTCATGACACCCTTAGGGGTCGTCAGGATTGCAACACCAAGCCCCGACTGCACCCAGGGAATACCGCCGCGACCGACATATACCCGTCGACCAGGTTTGCTCACACGCTTTAGACCAGATATCACCGAACGGCGATCGCGGCGCTCACCCACGTACTTGAGCTTGATGCGAATGGTCTTATGCGCTTTTCCCTGCAGCTGGACTTCGTCGAAACCCTCGACGAAGCCTTCCTCTTCAAGGATCTTGCAGATCGCAAGCTTGACTTTCGAGCTGGGGATCGCGACCACAGTCTGTCCAGCCATAAGTGCGTTGCGGATCCGGGTCAATAAATCGGCAATAGGATCTGAAATACTCATTAAAACCTCTCCGGCGAGCAGCCTACCAGGATGATTTCACCAGCCCAGGGATCTTTCCATCGAGCGCTTGTTCGCGCAGACAGATCCGACAGAGCTGGAAACGCCGGTAGTACCCTCGGGGTCGACCACAAATGCGGCAGCGGTTGCGCACCCGGACGCTGTACTTCCTGCGTGTTTCCCTAATCGGCATGCATGTCTTAGCCATAAATCTCGCCTTTCCCGAATGGCATCCCCAGCAATTGAAGCAGGCGACGCCCCTGCTCATCATCGCGGGCCGAGGTCACAATTGTGACTTCGAACCCACGCACCTTGTCGATCTTGTCGTAAACGATCTCAGGAAAGGTTAACTGTTCCCGGATCCCGAGCGTATAGTTGCCACGCCCGTCGAAGCTGTCCGGTGATACACCGCGAAAGTCACGCGTCCGGGGCAGCGCTACATTCACCAGTCGATCAAGAAACGACCACATGCGGTATCCACGTAAGGTCACCTTGACGCCAATCGAGCGGCCTTCTCGTAGCTTGAAATTGGCGATGCTTTTGCGCGCCTTGGTGATCACTGGCTGTTGGCCGGTGATGGTCACCATATCTTCCAGTGCCGAGTCGAGCGCTTTGGCATTGTCGATTGCCTCCCCGACACCCACGTTCACAACGATCTTGACCACGCGCGGTGCTTGCATCACGTTCGTCAGACCAAAATCCTTCATCAGGATCGGCTGGATTTCCTTCTCATAATGTTCTTTTAGATGATGTGCCATTCAATCCATACTCCCGAGCGGTTTCACGCGTCGATCTCCGCTTCACATTGTTTGCAGAAGCGGATGGCATTGCCATCTTCCCGGCGCACCCCAATCCGCGTGGGTTGATTGCACTTGGGGCAAACCAGCATCACGTTCGAGACATGCATCGGCGCCTCGAATTGAATGATGCCCGGGTTCATCGTCCGTCCGCCAGCCTGGATCTGCCGCTGATGTTTCTTGCGCACGTTCACGCCCTGGACAACGATTTTATCGCGGCGTGGCAGTACCCGAATAACCTCACCCTGCGTCCCCTTGTCACGGCCGCTGATGATTCGAACGGTATCGCCGCGTTTTAGTCTTAACCTTGTAGCCACGGCCACCTCCTACAGGACTTCCGGCGCCAGTGAAACGATCTTGGTGAAACCCATTTCGCGCAGTTCACGCGCCACCGGGCCGAAGATACGTGTGCCTTTGGGATTACGCCCGTCCGCATCCAGGATCACGGCGGCATTGTCATCAAAGCGGATATACGAGCCATCCGGACGACGGTATTCCTTGCTCGTGCGCACGATCACCGCGCGCACAACATCGCTCTTACTCACCGCACCATGCGGCGTGGCGGTCTTGATTGCGCCGACGACGATATCCCCGATGCGGCCATAGCGGCGCCGTGAACCACCGAGGACACGGATGACGAGCAGCTCTCGACCGCCGGTGTTATCAGCCACTTTCAGGCGGCTCTCCTGCTGGATCATTCCTCCGCCTCCATCTCCACGACGTCCAGAGTCTCAACCTTGGCAGCAATCACCTCGGCTTCGGTCTGGCGTTCGAGGATTTCTTCCACGACCCAGTGCTTACGCTTCGAGATCGGCCGGCTCTCGACGAGTCGAACAAGATCACCAAGC
>Ga0315534_1001456_pt1 | contig 16302 bp, 18 predicted proteins | sample SalMarSW160240MG_FD_203094 | JGI IMG/M metagenome (GOLD analysis project Ga0315534, IMG submission 203094) | Salt marsh sediment microbial communities from the Plum Island Ecosystem LTER, Massachusetts, United States - Salt Marsh Sediment SW1602-40 ... | reverse complement strand
CTTTTGCAGCATGCAGGTCTATTTATAAAATAAAGTATGAAGAACTCCAGATATTTTATGTTCATTGTCTGGTATGTGGTTAGTTTATCCATTGCTTTCCCGCTTGTGTTAATGATCAGTCTTATCCTCGGATTAGTCATAGGAAGTCTTCTTAATGATTTTTTAGCTGAAGAAATTGATATCGTCATCAGTTATTGTTTCATGGGTGCAGGAATCGGTGGGGGCATTGGTTTGGTCCAATGGAAACTTTTCAAAAGGCAATTATCCGTTTCAATGAAATGGATATTCATAAGTTCCATAGCCTTCGCTTTGTGTGAATTAGTTGCCGGATTGACACTTTGGGCTATCGGATCTACCAGGGACCTTGATCTGGATAGCCAGGGGTTGTTCATTTATTTCCTTATATATACGGTTGGAGGAGCTTTAGCCGGTTTAATGCAAATTACGCTGCTCAAACAAAAGGTCTTAAATCCACTTGTCTGGTTCATAGCCAGTTCAACGGGTTGGGGCATTGCCTTCCTGTTCATGCTAATTTCGAATATAGTTTATTTGCAGTTTTCGGATACAGGGAGGCTGACCATTGGATATGTTTTGGTATTGCTTCTCATAGCGGGAATGCTCCTTGGAGTAATAACAGGTTTTGGAATGAAAAGAATGGTTGATCAGGAAGATCCGAACCGATGAAAGGTGTCACATTGATCTTCAAAAATTCATCTTATGAAGCCGGAAGGATTATGCTATTAATAAGAATCCCCCAGAAAAACATTCCACACCTGAAGGGAATCCTTTCCGAAATGTTTAACGACTTTCCTAACATGAAAGTCCATACCTCCTTCAGCCGAGCTTATTAATATAGTATCATAGGATTCAATTCCCCATACATGCCGGGTATACCCCAGTGATCCCTTATATTCCCCTTCTTTAATCGATTTGCTTGGATCTGTTACGGAGATATTTTCAATGTTCACTAGTATTGAAGAAAAATCAGAACGTTGAATTTCTTCCCTGAGGTCAGATAAGGGAAACGGACCTTCCGGATCATGTCCGTTGATCTCAATATTTGTTTTAACCCCTTCATTGACAAACAGGTCGGAGATCATCTGCCAGGCCTGGTATCTGAATGCAGTGTCAAGTTCTTTGCTCGCAAACAGGGTTAGGTATTCTGCGAAATCCAGCACCTTTTGCTTTGCCCGTTCCTCGAAAGCATGTCTTTTTTGTTCCGTAAGGTCAGTGGCTTCAAAATCACTTTCGATTGATTGTTTCAGGGACTCACTGGTTTGGGTCACATAATGCTTGTCTGTAGAACTCACCTCTTCCTTAACATATTCCGCTTCGTTCCCGGGATCTTCACAGGTTGGAGAGCCAAGAATCATCGTCCCCGCAAGAATGAATGCAATATGGATTTTCTTAAATTTCATTTACTCATTTGGTAATTGTCTGAATCGTAAAAGGGATATTTTTCCCCCGGTGTAAACAGTCTCAATGATCTCAATATTCTTTAAGCTGCTTACCGGCATAGTCAGTTTATTAAGGAATTCTGATTTATTATACAGTTCGATACCTGTCTGTTCCCCGTCATATACCTGGCAGATATATGCACTGTCTGATATCATCGTCTCCAGTTGGTTCCTCCATTTTTGCCAATCCTTGACATTTGCTGAAGAAAAATAATGGATCATCAGGGCGTAATCATTAGGGTACATATAAATTCGTTCAAAGTTATCCAGTTTTCTCAGAACCCGGGTTATCGTATCTGTCTTGTAATAAGGGGCTTTCAAAACGAACCTGGTATTCTTTTCTTTAGTTTCCAGGGTGAAATAGCCCTCTGTATCCGAACTTCTGTGAAGCGGTGACTCATCCTCACTCAGGAAAATGATCTCAATAGCCATATTCCTGATCCTCTGTTTTGTATACGCATCAAAAAATTCAAAATCATATTTTTTATAGCCCAATTTCTTAACCAGTATAATGGATACTATCAGGACAAGCAGAAGACCTAAAATTTTAAGGTAGATGCCGGATCGTTTATTCTTCCGGGGCTCTGCAAAAGAATCTACGGCACCCTGATTCTCATTTTTAAACTCCCTCCAGCCCTTATAACCTGAATACCGGGCAAGCAAGTTAAGAACATCGATCCGGGGAATTTTTTCATTGTCTCTCTTCATGTGCGTATAAAACCACTTCTCACTAATACGCTCCTTTGTCTTATCCAGCAAATCCTCCTGAAAATCTATTATGTCCTGACCTTTCCATTCATTAATATCAAGGGAAATACCCGGATTTGACAGGTTCATGGTCCTGGCAATCTCCTTTTTCAGTAAATCCAGGTATTGGCCTTCCCTTTCCTCCATAAAAATAGATTGTTATCGGTTTAAATATTGGTAAAACCGTTGTAAAACAATTTACAATTTAATTACAGGCATTTTTCAAACTTTTTGTTTCATACCGGGGTAAGTTTACCCAAACAGGATATGCCTTTCGTTCAAATATATGAAAAAGAATGGAATATTATCGAGTATCTGAGTCCTTCTTTCACGATGTAAAGGACTATCCTTTCGATGCCCATTATGTGGATATAAATGGTCTTCGTATGCACTACATTGATGAAGGTCCGGGAGGGGCATCCACAATATTGCTAATGCATGGAGTCCCGACATGGTCATACCTCTATCGTCATATAATCCCTGAATGTTCAGCAGCAGGGAACCGGGTCATTGCTCCGGATCTGGTGGGTTTTGGGAAATCGGACAAGCCGAAAAAGAAAAAAAATCACTCCTACCGGTCTCATGTGGAATGGATGACATTGTTTATTGAGTCACTCGATCTGAAAAGAATTGTTTTGTTTGCCCAGGATTGGGGTGTACTTATTGGATTGAGACTTGCTGCCGAAAATCAGGAACGGTTTGCAGCCATAATAGTGTCGAACGGAATGCTTCCAACAGGGGATCAAAATTTGCCGCTGGCATTTAAAGCATGGAAAAATTTTACCCGTTTCAGTCCCTGGTTTCCGGTGGATCGGATAATAGCTTTTGGGACGGTGAGGGGCCTGGACGAGGATGAAAAGAGGGCCTACAGGGCTCCTTTTCCTTCCACGGGAACCAAAGCGGGAGCACGTGCACTTCCGGGACTTGTTCCTGTATCACAGCATGACCCGGAAAACAAAGCAAACCGGAAAGCATGGAAGATCCTGGAAAAATGGAATAAACCTTTCCATACTGTTTTTAGCGACAGCGATCCCATAACCCGTCGGGGAGAAGAATTTTTTCGGGAGAAGATACGAGGTGCATGTCATCATAAACCCATCCCTGGAGGACATTTTATCCAGGAGGATGCAGCATTGGAGTTATCCACCATTATCAATGGTGTCGCACAAAGGATTGTGGAAAGTGACTGAATTGCATCTATCGGAAATCAGATCATTTATTTAATTTTTAACCTTATGAACTGGAAGAGCAAGATTGAGAGCATCGGTATAAAAGTGCCGGTTAAAATATTAGCCACCAGGGAGCTAATTGATAAACTTAACATTCCATGTCTGGAAAAGTTTGAATTACTAACCGGCATCAGGGAAAGAAGGGCCTGCTCTCCCGGTGAAGATTCCTGTTCGCTTGCCGTGGATGCTGCAATCGATTGTCTTGATCATTCAAAATATAAGCCGGAAGACCTGGAAATGATACTATCTTGCTCCATTACAAAGTACAATGGCCATTTAGTACATCAGTATGAACCACCGCTTTCCGTATGCATTAAGAATTCCATCGGTGCATCCGGTGCACTCAACTTCGATATAACAAATGCCTGTGCAGGTATGCAAACCGGAATATTTATTGCTGAAGATTTTATCCGGCGTGGGGTGGTTAATAACTGCATGATAGTGAGCGGCGAATATATTACCTGCCTTATGGATCATGCGATGAAAACGGTAAAAACCCCTTTCAGTAAAGAACTGGCATCGCTGACGCTTGGTGATGCAGGTGCCGCTGTGATCCTGGACAGGACAACCATTGAAAGGGAGGGAATCGTGGTATCAGGCTTTACCACATTAAGTAAGTACAGCAACCTGTGCATCGGGAAACACGGGAGGAAATATGCCGGTGGGTTTATGAAAACAATGGCAAAGAAGATACACAAGGTCTCGATAAGCGATTCTGTACCTATGGTAAAGGAGGTGCTGAAAAAAAGTGATCTTACTTTCGATCAGATCGACTACGTTATTCCTCACCAGACATCCAGAAATTCAATTTTCTCCGGGGCTAACCATTTTGCAAAGTGTTTCGGTCAACGTCCGGGACAGGTGGTTGTGAACCTGAAAGAGTATGGGAATACGGCTTCCACATCCCATTTTCTGGCCATGTACAGTTATCTGAATGAAAAACGATTTAAAGAGGGTGACAGGATCATGCTGTTATGCTTTGCATCCGGAATAATTATCGGAGTTGTTCTGTTTATTATGAATGAAATGGTGAATCGGTATGGAAACAAGAATTGAAATGGTGGCGGTATCCAGACCGGTTTTTTCGTTCACTTCAACCGGGTCTACCGGTCTTGCTGTCAGGGCGGCAAAAAGATGCCTCCGGGAAGCTGGGATTGATCCTGGAAAGCTGGAACTATTGATATATACGGGGATTTATCCCGATGATTACCTGGGTGAACCGGCCATCGCAGCTATCATTCAGGAGAGGATAGGAGCAAATCCTCAATCCCTCTACAATCATAAAACCAACAGGGAAATGGCCGGTGCAACTTTTTCTTTCGATCTGAACAATGGCGGATGTGGATTGGTGAATGCAATTCAAATTGTGGATGGGTTTATCCGATCAGGAAGAATACGATGTGGCATGATCATCACGGGAGATTCTGAACCCGTGAGAGGATTATCTGACTCTTTCCATTTTACTCCTGCCGGGGCTGCATTAATCCTTTCGGAGTCATTAAACGGGGAAGGATTTATCCATTTTAAAACGGATACCCACCCTCAACACGAAAATGCATTTACAAGCCAACTTGCCTTTGATTCAAAAACAGGAAACAAGAAAAAGCATAACCTGCTGTTTGTTAAACAGGATAAATCATACCTGGAATGGTGCATAAACTGTACAATGAATTCATTGAACCATTTTCTTCAGGAGGCAGGACTTGATTTACAGGAAGTCGATCTCATGATTACTTCTCAAAGCCCGGAAGGATTTGCCCCGGGAATAAAAGAGCGGCTGAATCTTGGGGACAGGATTGTTACCATGAATGGAAAACCCGAAGCAGAGTTGCATACCGCTGGATTAGCGTTTGCACTGAGAAAAGCCTGGGAAGATAACCGGTTTAAACAGGCCAGGAATATCCTGCTTCTTACCGTTGGTTCAGGAATAACTACTGCTTTATCCCTCTACAGAAACAGGAATTAGTTTGGACAATGCATGTAACAACGTAAACGATTGGAGAAAAACAGGTTGAATATTGCACATTACCTGGCATTGAATGCGGAAAGAACTCCTGATAAACCAGCTCTTCTTTATCCCGTTAGAATTACCTTCGGGGAGATGCAGGAGGAAGTGGACAGGTATGCTTTCGGATTGAAAAGTATCGGAATTTCAAAAGGTAAAAAAACCATCCTGATGGTATCCGCGGGGCCAGAGTTTTTCATTCTGACCTTTGCCCTGCTTCGGGTAGGAGCGGTCCCGGTCATGATTGATCCGGGTATGGGAATCAAAGCTATGGTAAATGCATTATCTGGAATAGATGCAGATGCATTCATTGGAATCCCCAAAGCTCACATCCTTCGCAGGTTATATCCTGTCGCCTTTAAAACAGTCAGGATATGGATTACCCACGGACGCCGATGGTTCTCCGGAGGATACAGGCTGGCACTATTGCGGTCAGAAACAAAACAAGGATTCCCAGCATGTCTGTCAAATCCTGACGATTTGGCTGCAATTTTTTTTACCAGCGGAAGTACAGGGCCACCAAAAGGAGTTTGTTATAGAGCAGGTATGCTTGATGCCCAGATTCAGATACTATCTTCTCATTTTAAATATGGACCTGAAGAAATTGATCTCTGCACGTTCCCTCTGTTGAGCCTCTTTTCCATTTGCCGGGGAATGTCTGTTGTTATTGCCGATATGGACCCGGTGCATCCGGCAACCCTGGATCCAAAAAAAATCATTTCCAATATCAGGGAATATGAATGTACTCAAATGTTTGGTTCACCTATGGTGCTGGATCGGTTGGCCCGGTATGCGAATAGCAGGAATGTCCTTCTCCCTTCCCTTAAACGTGTTATCTCAGCAGGTGCTCCCGTTTCCAGGAATATTCTTGAGTCATTCCTGAAAATATCTTCCGGAGAAGTTGAAATTCATACTCCCTACGGTGCTACGGAAGCTCTTCCTGTAACAGATATTACAGCATCTGAACTCCTCGATAATCCTATTGCTGTTTCCGGGTATGACAGGGGAATATGCGTAGGTTATACGCTCAAGGGAATTGAAATCAGAATTATTGAAATTGAGGACACTCCAATATCAAACTGGGATGATAAAATTGAGTTACCTGTCAACTCAGTGGGGGAAATAGTTGTCAGAGGTGCATGGGTAACCAGGGAGTACATAAACCAACCCCGGGCAAATAGCCTGGCAAAAATAGAAAGTCACCAGGAAGGACAAACCTGGCACAGAATGGGAGATATCGGGAGACTGGACAGCGAGGGAAGGCTCTGGTATTATGGAAGGAAATCACACCGGGTAATAACTGATAAAGGGATATTGTTTTCGATTCCTACTGAAGCGATCTTCAACCGACATCCCCGGGTAGCCCGTTCTGCGTTAGTGGGTATTCATGAACACAATGAAGAACTAATGACTCCGGCAATCTGCATCGAATTTGAAACCGGGGACAGGGGGTTTAACAAAAAAAAGTTAATCGGCGAATTGCTTCAGATGGGAAAAGCCAGTGAGGCTACCCGGGACATTTCCCATTTTCTGTTCCCGGGGAGATTTCCGGTAGATGCCAGGCATAATGCCAAGATTTTCAGGGAAAAATTAGCCCGTTGGGCTTCAAAAAAGATACAATGAACATCCTGGTAACAGGGGGAGGGGGCTTTATCGGAGGAGCACTGGTCAACAGGTTGGTGGCTCAGGGATACAGGGTTGCCAGTTTCTCCCGCAATGACTATCCGCAACTCAGAGAGAAAGGAGTGGATGTTATCCGCGGAAACCTTGAGGATTTGGAGAGTGTTTCAAAAGCTTGTGCCGGTGTGGAAACTGTCTTTCATGTTGCTGCAAAAGCAGGATTATGGGGAGATTACCAGGAATATTACAGGACAAATGTGCTGGGGACAAAAAACCTCATTCGCTCCTGCAGGGAAAACCGGGTAAACAAACTGATTTATACCAGTTCTGCCAGTGTTGTTTTTAATGGCAAAAGCATCGAGGGCAGGAATGAATCCCTGCCCTATCCTTCCCGGCATTTATCACATTATACGGCAACAAAAGCAGAAGCGGAACAATGTATTCTTGAAGCAAACTCACCTGCATTAAAAACCCTTTCCCTGCGCCCCCACCTGGTGTGGGGCCCGGGTGACAACCATTTAATTCCAGGAGTTTTAGAGAAAGCTGTTGCGGGGAAATTACGACAAATAGGTGCTAAGGATCACCTGGTAGACACAACGTTTATTGATAATGCCGTGGCAGCACACCTTTGTGCAATAAATGCCATTGAGAAGAATCCGGAGGTTGCTGGAAAGAGCTATTTTATTTCTAATGGAGAGCCATGCTTCCTTTGGAAATTTATTAACCGGGTATTAAAATCTGCAGGTGTTTCACCAGTTGATAAGAAAATATCCGTTGGTTTAGCATTAAGCACTGCCTGCCTTGTGGAATGGATCTATAAAGCGTTTTCTATACGGTCTGAACCCTCGCTAACCCGGTTCCTTATCAAAGAACTTACCGTTGCTCACTGGTTTGATATCAGTGCTGCCTGTAATTTACTTGGATATGAACCGGAAATTACAATTGAGGAAGGCCTTTCAAAACTGGCTGCCTGGATTCAACAACCAATAGATCGAAATAATTCAACCTTTACTGCATAGAAAATGAAAACAGCAAAAATCCTTCGTACCATTGCACGGTATACACTACTCATCTTTGGGGTCCTGGTATTTGTTTTTGCGTTGCTCTCCGGGTCAGAAACTTTCGGGGGAGGGATCAAAGGGATCCTGAAGAACAGCCCGAATGCCCTTCCCTGGTTAATCCTGTTGGTACTGGTCGTTATTGCCTGGAAATGGGAACTGGTGGGCGGAATTCTGATTACCTTGCTCGGACTTTTTGCCCTGGGATTCTTTGGGATCTTCGCAGCCAATTTCTCTATAGGAACAATGATCATTTGCCTGTTCCCGGTTATCCTCGGAAGCTTCCTGATCCTGAGCTGGTGGCTGTCGAGGGATGGTCAGTGACGAAGAGACTGAGAGACGAAGTGATTGCAGTTATGAATGATGAATGATGATTGATGAGTGGTAGTTCAGAGTACAGAGTTAAGGGTACAGAGTGCAATGTACAGAGTACAGAGTTCATTGAAAATGAGTCTTCAGTCAGCAGTCCAGAGTCTGCAGTAAAAAAATGGTAAGATATATTGTGAAATGAATCTCCAGATTTTTTGACGAAAAACGAACACCGTTAACCGATACGGGCTTCGTTACCGAATACCGAATACCGAATTGATTTGCAATCGAATTACTGCTGAATGACAATCGAGTTACTATCCCATTATTAATCTTCAGAACAAAAACCGTGTCAGAAAGTCCGCTATCGCTTTATTAACTTTCAGCTGATTCCCGAACCGCATAAAATGGTGGGTATCGTCAACGATCACCAGCGTTTCGGTATGAACACCTTTCTTGAGTAGCCGTTGAACCAGGTCGGTACTCTGGCTGAATTGCACGTTCCGGTCGTCGTCACCGTGGATGATCAGTACCGGTGAGGTCCATGTATCAACGGAAGATACCGGTGAAGATTGCCAGGCAACCTCAAGGGCAAGCTCAGCATCCGGGGCTTTTTCGTACTGGTTTGGCAGGATCATCGATTGAACCCGTCCCTCTGTCCGGTCGTGCACGCCATGGATATCCACACCTGCAGCAAATAGCTCCGAATCACGACCCAGGGCCATGGCGGTAAGGTAACCTCCGTAGGAGCCTCCATAGATACCAATGTTTTCGGCGTCCACAAAATCCTGTTCAGCCAGCCACTGACCGGCAGCTTTTACATCCTTGTATTCGGATGCACCCCGCGTACCACCGTCCACCGGCCGGTGAAATTCATATCCATAACCGATCCCCAAACGGTAATTGACCGAAAGTACAACAAATCCTTTGCTTGCCAGGTACTGATTCACCGCATAGGCATTCGAGTAATAGGATGAGTAGTGCCAGCCGAGTAACATCTGCCTGGGAGGGCCGCCATGGACATAGACAACAGCCGGTTTCTTTTTCGGTCCTCCTGAACTCCGGAACAGGGTCGCATGAACCGGAATGCCATCGGTTGATTTGAAAATAACCTGTTCCGGGATCACCAGTTGCTTTGTTGGGAAATTTTCCGGAATGTTATCTTCAGCAATGAGTTTTATTCGTCTTTTTTCGATGTCCATCACAGCGGGCAGGGGAGGACGCTGGGGCGTTGCACTGAGGTAGACCAGGTGTTTCCCATCGCCTGTGATGACCGGTGTCCATTCCAGTCCGTAACCCGGGGTCATCACTTCCGTAACATCGTATTTATCCACAGCTACCCTCACGATATGCCTGCGGTCGATATCCTTCGGATCGGCACCGGTATTGCCGGCAAACACCAGCCAGTTGCGGTCTGCACTCAGGTGAATGTATTCTGCCATGTAACTGCCGGGAGTCAGAAGCAACGCTTCTCCACCCTCATCCGGTATGCTGTAGAGATGGGGCCAGCCATCGTGGTAGGAGAGGAAGACGATCCGGTTTTTCGCAGCCCAGTGCAGGTTGGTTCCTCCGTGGGTCGAGGGGACAGATCCCCGGATGGTTTCCGGTGCTTTCCAGACCTGTTTGGCTTTTCCATTCCGGGCACTGGCAGTCATGATCATCCAGGGAGAATGCCTGGCAGTAAGTATGGAGTCCGGGGCGCCTCCACGACCATGTGTGCGGATAAACGCGATCTGAGTGCCATCCGGAGACCACCGTGGAGAGCCATCCCGGTTAAAGGAGGGATCGATCCAGAGAATCGGTGACTCCTTATCCCTGAAGATGCCAATAAAAGCATGGTCCTGGCGGTTTGATTCAAATGCAAGCATGCTGCCATCCGGAGACCACTGGGGAGATCCGTTCCTTCCACGGGCGGTGAAAAGCTTTTCTGCCGGGCTGCGGCCATCAATAGAAACCGTCCAGATCTGTCCGGATTTTACGAATGCAACCCGGTCGTTTTTAGGAGAAATAACCGGGTTATCACCATCACCAAGCAGGATGGGTTCACCTCCCTCGAAGGGTATGCTCCATATCTGAACCTTCGGTGGCTCAGGGCTGAATGTCGGATTCACCGGTAACGCATCATCCCAGTTCGATCCGAAATCTCCCCCGCGGATAAAAACGACCCATTTTCCGTCTGCTGACAGGGATAGACTGGAAATAGCCTGCCCATCATCGGTCAGGTATTGCGTAAGTTGCCTTACCTCGAACCGGGGACCCTCGGCAACATAGATATTGCGTAATCCCGATTCGTTGAATGCCCAGGCAATCCGTGAACCTGTGGCCGCTGCACACAGCTCCGAAGGAAAAGGGTAGGACATTACCTCTTCCATGGTAAAAGCATTTTTCTGTGCTTTCAGCACGGAAAAATTCATCATAAGGATCAATAATGAAAAAAATAGAGATTTATAAAGAACTGTAATTGTGCTTAATCCTTGAGAAGGACGATTCAATCGTAGCATGATTTTGATTTTTGGTTTAACCTGTCAATAAAACAAACTTATTAATTCTTTTTCAATATTATATTGAATTTTTACTTAAGAGAATGAAGAAAGAAGATCCATTAAATCCTGCAGTCAGGGATTTATTCTCTGAGGATGATAAACTATAGAAATGACTATGTAGACTATTTGAATATCAAAACATTAAGCTATTTCAATAGAAATCATAAAGATTATCCCCATAATCATACCAATCAAAATATAAAGAACAATATATCAAATAGTTACAAGAATTTGATTTTTCAAATTTGGAAATTTTAGGGAAATCATGAAATACAACATATTGATAATTAGATATTTGATAAATTACTAAGAATTACAAAACTGCTGTATTTCTTTTGCTTAAAAATTCCTTAATTTCCGGAATCCTCATGATTTTCTTCTTCCTTTTGGAATCCAGTTCAAACTTCTTATTTCCCTTGATTAAAGATTCAAAGGGAATCCCCAGATACCTGTTCAACATCGTTATCATTTTCAAGGTAAGTGACCTCTTTCCATTAAGCACTTCTGATACTCTTGTTTCCCCTCCAAAAAGAGGAGCAATATCTTTCTGTTTCAGACCCATCTGCTCCATCCTGAACCGTATCGCTTCTATCGGATCCGGAACTTCAACAGGGAAATGTTCGTGTTCATAGCGTTCAACAAGGATGGATAAAAGTTCCAGTTCATCACCTTTATCTGTTCCAGCCTCGATAGGTACTGAATCAGAATGAATCAATGCGTAAATCCTGCTTACTGCCTGATTATACTCTTTCTCCGTTTTAATTACCCTGGGATTCATATATTACCTCCTTTGCATCAAGTGTATCGTATTCCTTATGAGTTCCAAACCAAACGATAAAAACTATTTTCAATTTATATTCAACATCCACTATTAATCGATAATCATTCCCTTTTATATTAAATACAACCCGTTTGGAACTTATAATACTTGCATTTTTATACTTCAGCTTAAGTTCATTTGGATTATCCCAATCCGAGTACTTAACTTCATAAATCCACGCCAAGAGTGCCTTTTCAGCATTCTTATACCTTGGTTCAGATAAATGATCCAGAAGTGTTTTTACCTTAATAATCCGCATGTAGTGACAAAGATACAAAAAACTTACCAAATAGGGTAATTTTTTGAAAAACTTTTGAAGAAACGGAGTCCGTAATCATACAAACATTAATTCAAAGAACTAAGGTACAGATAATTAGAAAATCATGATTTTTAAAAAGTGAATCACTTAATAAAGATAAATGATTTGGCCAAGAAAAGGAAATCCGGCCAATATCTGCTATTCAGAAATTATTATTTGGAGTTACTAACGATTGATACTTGTAATCTATTTGATATTTTTCTAATAAACGCTAAATCATTTTCTGGAATATCGAAGCTAACACCAATTCCATCTGTTTCAATCCAAATCCAAAAGCTTATCTCACTCTCTGGATCACTTTTAATTCTCTTAATAATTCCAAGTTTATTTTTAAGTAAATCCTTAAAATATTCAATATGAGATGATATATTCTCTTCTTCAGTGATTATTGTTTGAGATTTTATCGCCCAGAGATTATGCATTCTTTTTCCTGCCGTTCCTGACTTTTTTGCTCTAAATGTTTCGCCTTTACTAAACGATCTACTAGGCTTAATTTGAATCATCTCAGAAATAAAACCAGGTGTAGAATTTTGGGATACAACTATTAGTTCACAATAGATCCTATATTTAAAACTATATTCATTACCCATGCCTTTAAGAATTAATGTAGATAATCAAATAAGTTATCGATAAAATTCCCTAAATCATCCCATATATCTCCATTACTTAATATTTTGCCATGAAAATCACTTCGTAGACCATTGGCTTTTTTCAAACTTTCTATTGCATACTTCCCTTCTTCTTTTGTTAAACCTAAAGCTTTAAGGGTAGATTTTTTAAGTACGCGACCGCCTGTTTGTAGAACTTTGCCACCTTTTGCATATCCTGGAATTGGTGGTGTCCCAGTAATATATATCGGTCCATTATAATCTGCGATCTCATATCCTTTAGAATATTTTTTGGCATCTTGAGAAACTGCGAATTCAATATCTCCAGAGATTTCAAAATGATCAAACCCACCATCACTTTCAGATAATTGAGGATTAGTGTAAACAGCTGATATAGTATTTGCAAATGAATCCTCACCATCTTCTTCCTCAGAAGCTGCTTCCAATGCATCATAAACACTTCCCATCGAACTGGATCCTTGTTGAACATTTTTCATCATAGCAATGAGTGTGAAGACATCATCTCCAGTAACAGTGTAGCTACTATCAGTTTTTGTAACTGTCATCCCATCCGGATCAATATACCTAATTGGATTATTGTAGGCATATTGATATGGTGTCCAACTTCTTGAAATTTCAGTTAAGGGATCTGGCACGAACCATCTACAAACTGCGGGATCATAGAACCGTGCCCCGTAATCATACCAATCAAAATACAAAGAACAATATATCAAATAGTTACGCAAGTATAATTATTTAAAATTAGAAATTTACGATTAATATCAAAATACAACATTTTGATAATTAGATATTTGAGAAAATCATAAAAATTACAAAACTACTCCTGAAAAAATATTGTTTTTCGGTAAGATTTTTAAGTTGCATAAGTACTAAAATTGGGTAGATAAGGGAAAATCTTCTTCCGGGAACAGGGATCAATCTGAATGATCATTTAATTTCAATTCAATGCCATATTGTATAATTTCATTTGCAAATGGATTCAAGGAAGAAAAATCACTTTCCGTGATGGGATGTGGTTCGATGCGCAAATCGATCTTCCTCCGGATACGAAGTAATTGCATCTGAGTATCGAAGAGTTCTTCATCTTATTGAAATTCCGCCCTTAGGATTTTTTCAATTTCGGTTTTATTTTCAGGCAAATAGTTGGAGGCTATATCCCAAATTATTTCGTAATCAACACCGAAATATTCATGTGAAATTTTATTACGAAGAAGGTACATTTCATGCCATGGAACATTTTTATACTTGCTCTTTATCTCATCCGGAATGTTCTTTGAAGCCTCTCCAATAATCTCAAAGTTCCTTATCACTGCATCAACTGTCTTTAAATCTCTTTTGAAATCAGTGTAAGTATACCCCTCTGTATATACTGATATTCGTTCAATTGAACTTAGTATATCTTCCAGGTACATCCTATATGTTCTACCAGCTTTCTTCAATTATATGAACTGAACCTGATTTAGGATTTCATCCCTTATCTGATCTTTCAGAGCATTTTTTGTGACCAGATCAATCTTTCGGCCAAGAATCTTCTCAAGGTATATTTCCAGAGACAAAAACTTCCATCCAATTGGCTTTTCCAGCTCCACCAGTAGATCAATATCACTATTTTCTGTAAAGGTATCATCCGAATAAGAGCCGAATAATGCAATATTCTTAATAGAATACTCCTTTCGAAGCTCAGGTTTAAGCTCTCTTAGTCTGTTTATTATATCATTCCTGGTCATCATAAATCAAAGGTAATCAAATAATGGTTAAAATTGACCAAAATTAATAGAATCATGCTCGCAGGATTTCAGCAGATGTAATCTTTGCAGAATTTTCGATTGCAGCTTTTAAAATCGTATACTTCAGTACCCACATATGTCAACTCCTCAGGGCCGGATCATAGAACATAGCTCCATAATCATACCAATCAAAATGCAAAGAACAATAGGTCAAATAGTTACGAGAATAGAATTAATAAGAGCTGAAATACCCTTATCCGGGAGCAGTATCAAATCGAACGATCATTCAATTTCAACTCAATACCAGATTGCATAATCTCATTTGCAAATGGATTCAGGGAAGAAAAATCGCTTTCCCTGATAGGGTGTGGTTCGATACGTAAATCAATCTTCCTCCGGATGCGAAGTAATTGCATCTGTGTCTCAAAAAAATCTTTCATAGTACCTAGTATAACAGCCACATCAATATCACTCTCATCAGAATGCCTGCTACGTGCATAGGATCCAAAAAGATAGGCCTTCCTGACATCCATCTCCCTTGGGAGATTGCTTATATATTTCTCTGCAATATTTATAGTTGTTTCAGTAACCATGCTCTCAGATTATCAATTACATTCTTCCATTCCTCGGCAAATTCCTTTGTACATAACTTATAAAACTCTTGTTTATATGAATTGTACCGTGCGTTTATATTAAAAGTTGTCAGCCTGTCCAGCCAGTCTTTCTGCTCTTCGGTCAGGACCAGGTCAACTTTGGAAGCAAGTCTCAACAGGTCATGACCTGCTACAGCATGTGTGCCTTTACGTTTAACATACAACGCTTTCAGCAGCTTCTCCACCACAAGATGGCCAATAAACAAAGCCCAATGGTAATCACCTGAACTGAAAAGATTCTCCATTGTCTGATGATCTTTATCTGCAGATTCTCTCCAGTGTTTTACTATCTCGTTAATATTGAGCTTCTTTTCCGTCATATGAACAAAGATAATACATTTTCAAGATTAAAACTGAAAATACAGATGGCAGCTTACAACGGTAACCCTAACTTGATGTCGCAATCTGCGATTTCAATTTTGAAAATTTTAATCTGGAAATTGAAAAAATAACCGGGAAGATGACAAAAGAATCGTACGCCGTAATCATACCACTATACCACTCCATTTAATCAGTCTAATTTAAGCATTATTTTTCAGTAAACAGAATTCAGAAAATCCTGGTTCAATTCTGCAATCACGGGTATCAAATCCCAAAGCAAGCTATGGAAATTTATTCCTCCTATAAATAGGTAGCTGTCCCTATTTATAAAACCACCATCCATGTCACTGTTCGCACCCTTTGCGAACAGGTTACTTTCTTCCAATGATGAAGAAAGTAACCAAAGAAATCTCCGCTACATAAGAATTGCTTGAAAACCAGTGGACCCAGCAGCCACAGATAAAATGAACTCGCCCATTATTTGTTTATGACGGTCTATCTAAAATTGAACTTATTAATACCTTGTTGTTATTAAAGGTTGAAGAAGAGAGTACAGTGGTTATATCGGTGGGCTCAGACAGCATTTTATCTTTTTGCCTACTCCTGCGTCCCGGTTTTCATACGCAATTCTTATGAGGCGGTTCAACACTCTTCGAGTGTTTGAGGATTGTTTTCAGAGTCCTTAAGTAATTTTTTATAAAAGAACAATGATAATATTATCAGACTCTGAAAAATTGCATTGTAGCTAATTAACTCAAGTTGCTAGCTATTGCAAAAAGTTATATGATTTGCTTAAATTATAGAATTTCCCATTGGAGAGTGACTCTCCGAGTCGCTCCTCCCGCCATCAGCGGGAGTTTACAGA
>Ga0315534_1001455_pt1 | contig 16310 bp, 9 predicted proteins | sample SalMarSW160240MG_FD_203094 | JGI IMG/M metagenome (GOLD analysis project Ga0315534, IMG submission 203094) | Salt marsh sediment microbial communities from the Plum Island Ecosystem LTER, Massachusetts, United States - Salt Marsh Sediment SW1602-40 ... | reverse complement strand
GTGTCCGTTTTTTGATATGTGAATCGACCTGCTGCCTGGTGAATCGGCGTGGATGTCTTCTGAAAGTGTAATGTTTTCCTTCTTTGATATGCTGCCCCAGCGTGCCCCGATATCTTCTGTTGTACCTGTCTCGAAATCATCAACGAAAAGGACCCGTGGGTCGCGTTCGATACCTTCATCGCAGGGGTAAAGCGAGGCAAGGCCTCTATTTGTTGATTTTTTGCTTTTCAGGTATTTGTCAAAGAAATCGTCTACCATTTTGTCGACCTCTGGACTGTTAAATCCGCCGTGCCCGGCTCCTTTGACCGTATGAAACTGAACCTGCATGCCTGCCTTTTTCAGAGCTTCGAAGAGAAGCTGACTCTGGTTATGTGGAACTGTATGGTCCTGGTCGCCGTGCACAATTAGAAACGGTGGGTCGTCCTTTGTGATGTATGTAATAGGATTTGCACGTTGGCATGCATCTTTGTTTTGCTGAACAGGACCGCCGATTAGCTTCGACTCGGGCGAATCGTCAGCGTCGTGTTTAATGCTGCTTGGAAAATTGCTTATCTTGTTAAAGTCGGTCGGGCCAAAATAGTCACACACTGCCTGCACACGGCTTGAAACACTAAGGTCCCGGCCTTTGTCGAATTCTTTCACATTGCCTGTCGTGCCCAGTAATGCAACAAGGTGTCCGCCGGCGGACGAGCCCCATACTCCGATACGATTTGGGTCAAGGCCGTACTGGTTCGAGTTCGCGCGCAGCCAGCGAACAGCAGCTTTGCAGTCTTCAATCTGTGCTGGGAAAATCGCGTGCTGGCTCAGCCGGTAGTTGATACTTGCGACGGCGTAACCTTTGCGCAGGAATCGGAGGGCCGGGCAGTTATTCTTATTGCCGGCCCACCACGCTCCGCCATGTACCCATATAATCAAGGGTAGTTTGTCAGAAGTTTGGCCTTGCTCTCCAACTTGCTTCGGTAAATACAAATCCAGCTTATTGCGCTCATGACCTTCAGGGACATACTCTAAATCCCGCAGAATACGGGTGTCTGGATTCGAACGCCTGGCAATAGCCCTGGGCTTGTCGTCATTGACCTTTTTTTCACTGGCATTGACCTGGCCGTGGTTTGCTGTGAGGATAAATATAACGGAGAGAAAAATAATAAGCTTCTTAGGTCTGTAGCATATACTGCGAGTTTCTGCAGCCATATTTATTCTTCCTTCGTAATACTACGTCCGTGAGGGCGTAGTAGTTTACTTGTAAAATGTGATTACAAAGAAGTATAACATCTGAAGCTGATTTTGTCAACTACCACGCTGGCTGGGAGCAGTGGCGACCGCGGTAAATTTATACTGCATGTTGTGTTATGATAGCCGGTTGACAAAAAAGACTCAATATAGTTGAATTTTTAGGATTGATATGATAATGTTATGCAGGAAAGTGCCGGCGTATAGCTGAGCTGATATCGAATGGTAAATTCCAATCGAATTTTGCGTAGATAATATGGAGGTATAATTATGTTTGGACAAGTTTGCGAGCGAATAATGAATCAGGTGGAAGGTTTTATTTTGGTATTACCTTTGCTGGCAATGGTTTCCTGCACGGGTGTTAATCTTCCCAAAATTGTTGATATGCCAACCGTGGATGAGCTGCCTGATGTCAAGGAGCTGCCCGACCCATTCCTGATGAATAATGGGAAGCGCGTTAAGACAAGGGCGGACTGGAAAAAGCGTCGTGAGGAAATTAAAGCGATGATGCTGTACTACCAGTATGGACACATGCCGCCGGTGCCAAAAAATGTTACTGCTAAAGAATTATCATCCGAGTCTATTTATGATGGAGGTGCCACAAAGAAACACATTCTCCTTTCTATGGGACCCGGCAAAAAGGTGAAAGTCAATGTCGGTATCATCATTCCAAAAGGCAAGGGGCCATTTCCTGTCATTCTCAAGAATGACAGCGATATTTTTAAAGTACCCATAGCAGAGGAAATCGTTAAGCGTGGATATATTGTAGCAGACTATAACCGCACCGACCTGGACCCGGACCGGAAAGCCGCCGTAGGGCCGGCCCAGCAGGCTTATCCGGATTATGACTGGGCGACGCTGGCCGTGTGGGCCTGGGGAGGTATGCGCGTTATAGATTATCTTGAGACCCTGGATGTGGTCGATAAGAGGAGAATTGTTTTTACAGGCCATTCGCGTGGCGGCAAGACGGCGCTGCTGGCTGGTGCTCTTGACGAAAGGATTGCTATTGTTGCACCAAACGGTTCAGGCTGCGGTGGTGCCGGCTGTTATCGGTTTGAGGGTGAAAATCCGGAGTCGTTGGAGCAGATAACGAATCCGAGAAGATTTTCATATTGGTTTCATCCGCGTTTTAGAGATTTTGCCGACAAAGAGACTAAACTGCCGTTCGACCAGCATTTTCTAAAAGCGCTCGTTGCTCCGCGAGCGTTGATTTCCGTTGATGCACTCGGCGATTTATGGGCTAATCCTTATGGCACACAACAATCCCACCGTGGGGCGCAGCCGGTATTCGACTTTTTAGGTGCCGGTGACAAGATTGGTCTCTATTATCGTATGGGCGGCCACGCTCAAAACGAAGACGATTGGCGTACATTGGTTGACTTTGCTGACAAGATATTTTTCGGAAAAACGCCTGCCAGCGGTAAAAGTTTTGACAAGTTACCTTTCGCAGATGCCCCAAAACCTTTTACCTGGTCGACGCCAAAGAGTAAATAATAACCGGATTTTAAATTACCGTCAGGGCTTTCCAATGTAAGGAGGTCATAAACGATGTCTAATAAAGGCAGGGTTAAGGTTGGCATCATCGGCTCACGATTTGAGGCCGATATCCACGCTGAATCTTTCCGGATTATGCCTGATGAGGCCGAAGTTGTTGCTGTTGCCTCTCCCACACCGGGCAATGCAGAGAAACTGGCAAAAAAATATGATATTCCTCAATTTTTTACAGACTATAAAAAGATGCTGGCCGAAGATGATATAGAGATGGTCACAATTACTGCACCGAACTACCTGCACGCGCAAATGACTATCGATATCGCTAACGCGGGTAAGCACGTGGTCTGCGAAAAACCCTTATGTATGACACTTGAAGAAGCGGACCTGATGATTGAGACCTGCAAACGAAAGGGCGTGCTGCTTATGTATGCCGAGGAGTTATTTTTCACGCCCAAGTATGTCAAGGCCAAGGAAATGGCCGACCAGGGCGCTTTTGGCAAGGTCTATATGGTCAAGCAAAGCGAGAAGCACTTTGGGCCGCACGCACCATGGTTCTGGGATGTAAATCTATCAGGCGGCGGCGTTTTTATGGATATGGGCTGTCATGGGATTGCCTTTTGTTACTGGTTTCTTGACCGGCCTGAGATTAAAAATATATATTGCCAAATGGCTACGAATGTCCATGCTGATAAGACCAAAGGCGAGGACAACTCAATTTGCATTATCGAATTTGCCAACGGTGCTGTCGGTTTGATTGAAGACAGTTGGGCCAGACGCGGCGGTATGGAAGACCGGATTGAGGTTTACGGCGAGGGTGGATTTACTTATGCAGACCTGCATATGGGCAATGCACTGCCGACCTATAGTGAGTATGGTTATGGCTATGCGGTGGAAAAAGCACCTACAACCAAAGGATGGACCTGGCCTGTTTATGAAGAGTTGTGGAATTACGGCTTTCCGCAGGAGATGTATCATTTTGCCCGATGCGTACGTGGCAAGGAAGAACCGCAGGCTACAGGAGAGGATGGCCGAATTGTTCAGGAAGTGCTCTACGCCGGCTACAAATCTGCAGGAGCGGGCCGTAAAATTGAATTACCATTTCAGCCAAAGGGAATAAAAAAACCAATTGACCTATGGTTAAAACCGAAAGTATAAGAGGGTAAGTGTCACTATGAAACGAAGGATTATAACCATCGTAATATTCGCTTCAGTTCTCATATTAACAACCGTATGTCATGCTGCAAGCATCGTTGAATTAAGTCCACATGTTTCAATTTGTCAGAATTCCACAAATGGTGTTTTTATTAAGAAAGATGGACGAGCACTTGTAGTCTATGGCGACCCTGGCCGAAATCTGAAAAAGGCGGACATGGTCTTTTTTACACATAACCGGCGGGATGTAGTCTGGTCAGGTCGGGAGCTGGTCGACAATGGTGCTGATTCTATCGTCCCGGCTAAAGAAGCAGACAGCTTTTCGAATGCTGAAGATTTTTGGACATCTTTTATTAAAGCCAGATTCCATGATTCTCATCAGCAAACCACTAAAGTCCCCATCAAGCCTTTAAGAGTGGGCCGCAAGGTGGGTGAAGGGGACACTATCAATTGGCAGGATTTGGAAGTAAAAGTTTTAGATACGCCGGGATATACCAGAGGTGCGGTTTCTTATTTCATAAATGTTGATGATATCAAGTATGGCTTTGTCGGTGATATTATCTTTGGAGATGGGCAGCTATTCGATTTGTACAGTCTGCAGGATGCTGTCGACGATGCAAAGATTGGAGGTTATCACGGGTACGCCGGCAGGCTTGGTGAACTGATAAAAAGTTTGCGTAAAGTAAGCAATCGGGAGCCTGATATTCTGGTCCCGGCTCGCGGGCCTGTTATTAGAAATCCAAAGGCCGCTATTGAACGTTTGATTGAGACACTGCAGGCAGCTTACAAAAACTATTTATCTATTAATGCCGGTCACTGGTATTTCAAAGACAACTATGAGGTCCTTGCCGCAAGAGTACTGGAACCGGATGATAAAGTTGATTGGGCCCCTTACGCGGAAACCATCAGGAAGAAACCGCCGGACTGGATTGTTCCGATTCATAATTCAAGGCTTGTATTATCAGAGGATGGAGCCGGTTTTCTTATCGACTGCGGCTCACGAGCTATTATTGATGAAATTATTAAGTTAAGAGATAGCGGAAAACTGACAAAACTCGAAGGTCTGTTCATAACGCATTATCATGATGACCACACAAATGAGGTTAACGCACTTCTTCGCCGATTTAAGTGCCCGGTATATGCCTGTCAGGATTCAAAGGATATTTTTGAAAATCCGGGAGCCTATCGTTTGCCTTGTTTGACTTCACAAGGGGTGCCAAATCTGATAGTTGTTCCCGACGGTCATAAAATGCGGTGGAAAGAATTCAATTTGACTTTCTACTATTTTCCGGGTCAGACTTTATATCACGATGCCCTGCTGGTCGAAAAGGATGATGGTGAAAAGATATTTTTTATTGGAGATTCTTTCACACCATCCGGTATCGATGATTATTGTCTGCAAAATCGTAATCTTCTCCATAAGGGCATGGGATATTTCTATTGTCTGGCTCATTTACAAAAAATGCGTCCGGACTATCTGCTTATCAATCAGCATGTCGTCGAACCTTTCCGCTACAGTCAAGAGCAGATCCGGCACATGATAGCAAAGCTTCAAAAACGCAAGCGAATATTGTCAAAACTGTTTCCATGGGATGAGCCGAATTACGGAATTGATGAACGATGGGCCAGGATATATCCGTATGGCCAAAAGATTAGGCCGGGGCAAAACGTTGAAATTACAGTTATAATCTTTAATCATTCCAGCTCTTCGCATATATTTACTGTCAGTCCGAATGTTCCAAAAGAATTTCGATTAAAACCTGAGAAGGCATCAATAAGTATTCAACCGAGGAAGGAAGGAGAAGCCCGCTTTGAAATAGTTATACCGAATGATATATCTGAAGAAGTCTATGTAATTACCTCGGATATCAAATTCGACAAATGGGATTTGCGTCATTGGTCTGAAGCTATCTTAGAAGTCAGCCCCTGAGTACATTTTAGAGATGACAAGTAAAATTATTAGGTGCAGGAGGTAGTGTGAGGGCGGTAATTGGTTCAGCTTTATTGTTGGTGTTAAGTTTGTATTCGTTAGCGGGGGCATTTGAAGTGCCGGTGAACGTGGAGGAGCCGGCCGGAGTTGCCCGCAAGGCCGAGCCTGTAAGCGGCGGTATTGCTCTGCCGGCTGCAATGTTCAAGCCCGGTCAGGTCAAATTAGCCCTTTTTGATGGAGATAAATCAATTCCTGTCCAGGTCAGTGAACTGGTGGTAGGCCCAAAAGGCTTTGTCCGATGGGTGCTGCTGGACTTCCAGCTTGACCTTGAGGCAAAAGAGACTAAAACGCTGCTGCTCAAAACCGGCGGGCCTGCTGTACCGACTCAGCCTTTGAAAGTTACCGAATCCGCGAATGTTGTGCATGTCGATACCGGCAGAACAACTTTTGAAATCAGAAAGGATAAACCTTTCAACCTGGTAGGAAACGTCACTGTAAATGGTCAGGTGACTGTAGACAGCGGGAATATCAGTTACGTCGATGGCCTTGTGGACAAGCGGTACTTTGCTGATACGCCCAACCTGGTCAAGCTCCACTATGCCGGCCCGATGAGGGTGACGATAGAGGTCAGAGGCAAGTTCAAGGATGACCAGACTGCACAAATGTGTTTTTGCACGTATATTACCGCCTGGGTTGGTCGAAGCGATATCCTTGTCAGGCACTCTCTGTTAAACAGTCGTTCGGACCGCAGGTATTTTGCAAAGGTCAAAAGTTCGCGAATTGAGCTGAGGCCAAGGAGGAAAGACGGGACTATTATAATTGGCGCTGATAAGCCCGTGATAGTCAATGGTGATGGTGAGATTTCGTTGCATCAGGGTCTCGAAGAGGAAAGGAACAGAGAGTTAGCATCGGCCAAGCTCATGCAAGCTAACAGCCAACTATGGAGTGGTCGTGATGCTCAAGGATGGATTTCATGCGGCTCTCTCTGGGTAGCCGACAGGCTATTTAGAACGGATCCACCGAGGTTGCTGGGTGTATCTTCAGATAGTACGGTAGTACTCGATGCCGCCGGCAAACTATTCGAAGGGCGGGAGCAGGGACAAACCATCGTAGGGCGACCATACGCCTGCCAGGATGACTACCGCTGGCTCTATGATTGTTCGGCACATTCCAGTGAGTACAGGATTGACTTTGATGCTGATGGCGATGGTATGGTATTGGCGGAAAAGGCTCATGCTGCCGCGGCCCGCGTTTGGGCTTTCGCTCCGGGCCAATGGTACAGCCGATGTAACGTTCTTGGCGTCGGAAGATTTGGAACTCTAACTGACGAAAGAGCCTGTCATAAAAAGTGGGGCTGGACTGTCGGCCGTGAACCTGACCGCCCGCAGAATCCGTGGCGTTTTGTAGGTTATGAGGATAACCACTACGAGAGTGAGGCGGACTCGGCTGAGGGACTGCTGCTCATGTTTTTACGGACGGGCAAACACGGTTTCTTTGACGAGGCCGAGGCCTGGGGCCGTTACCATACAGACCTTCAAAGCTGGCGGACCGAGGACTGGCAGTGGAAGGATGGGGGGATATGGTTCCCGCAGGGAGGACCGCCGGGCAACCGTCCTGTTCGAGGTAAGGCCAATCTCGAATTTGCTCACTGGAACAAGGGTACAAATGTAGACAGAACTCTTTGGCGCTTGGCGATGGCCAAAAGCTGTTACTGTCATTTCTATGGGGCAGGCCTTGTCGATTGGTTCTGTTTGACCGGCGACCGGGAAGCGCTGCAGGCAGCCATCGATAATTGCGAAACAAAATGGGATGAGTTCACTCACTTTCGAAATTTTACCCCCGGCAAAAGTAACCTCGCAAGTACACGTGGTTTTGGTCGGGGCTTCTATGTTGCCGTACGCACCTGGATGGTGCAGCCGAATAATCCTGTCCTTCAAAAGCTGGTTAATCTTTGCCGGGACACCTTTGTAAATCTACCAGAGGAGTATATTGACGAGCGTGGTGTCTATGCGGTGGTGGCCAATAAGTATCCCAAAACCTATCTAACGGATGGTATCAAGGAGTATATGGCTAAAAATAACATCACGGTAGATGACTCCGGCACTTTTCGTGACGCTGCCGGCGGCAGTTGGAAGTGGAGAGACATCGGGGGGACATGGATGATATCCTATATTCAAAGCGCCTGTAATATGCTGGCCGAGCAGACCGAAGATGAAGATTTGATGGACTATGTCATCGCTTCGGGCCTTTTTACAGCTAAGTATATGCTCAGCCCTGTGGCCAAACAGACATGGTATTACACGGCCCTGGATATACCACACAAAGGCGACATCTGGGATGAATGGAAGTACGACGGGAAGCTGCGTAACGAGTTGGGTGAGGGCCCCAAACATTCCGGCTGGTATACGCGATTCTTTCCGGACTGCTGTGTTCAGGCTTATTGTTGGACAGGTCGGAAGGAGCTGCTGGAAAAGGGCAAAGAGTTCTGGTCTTTCGGCAACCGTCGCCTCTATCAGACTACCAGTATGACGTCTCAACATCACTTTGCTGCGCATTATCCACCAAAGGACGATTCGGTCCTTTCGACTGCAAGGCTGTTTTACGTGTATTCGCATCCGAGAGCGGATACCGAGCCGCCGAAAGCAATCGAAGACTTGACTGTTAAGCGGCTTGAAGATGGCAGGGCGGCTGTGAGCTTCACCGCCCCAAGCGACGCGGGCGGCAAGGTAACGAGGTATCAGGTAAAGGTTGCACAGATGCCTATATTGCCTTATGAACATTGGGACTATTGCCGTGATAGCGGCGTAAAGCGCAACTGGTGGCGGGCGACAAATTGTGCAGGAGAGCCGGTGCCAAAGTCAGCCGGCAGCAGGGAAAAATTCGTCGTTGCAAATATTCCGGATGCTAACGGCCAGCCCCTCTTTTTTGCCGTCCGCAGCTTCGATGATAGCAGCAACCGAAGTTCTATAAGCAACGTGTTCAGGGCTGAGTGAATTATTTAGAGCTTATAACAAAACTACCTGTCGACTTTTGTCATTCCCGCGAAAGCGGGAATCCAGATGTTTTTATGGAAATTATTTTCAGTTTTGTTGTAGACTCTTACTCTCCGGTCTTGTTTAGTATAATTGCGAAGCCAGGTAGGGGGATAGAGGATTTGCAGCGTGGGGCTTGCCCCACCGCAAAAAAATTATGGACTAAAGTACATTATACATCCTTTTGATACCGAAAGGCAAAAGAAGAAAAGATAACAGATTAAACCTAAATAAAGGAACCATATTATGTCTACTCGACAAAGAAGATTTCTCATTCCACTCTTCGGTTGTCTTTTGATTTTCAGTATTGCCGGCGTATCATACGCATCAGAAGTTCAAAAGGATTTCTCGCCAAAACCCCGGGAGCAGCAACTGCCTAACATTATGCACTCGGCTATGAAGGTGTTGCCCCGTATAACAGTCGGAAACAAAAACGCTGATATAGTTGGAAGCGACAATCGTGTGTTACAGGCAGCGGTCGATTACATCGCCGGGTTAGGAGGAGGCATAGTTGAAATCAGCGAGGGTGAGTATCTTATGTACGACTCGCTGCATCTGCGAACGAACGTTACCATTCGCGGCAAAAAGGGCAAAACGGTTTTGCGCAAAGCAGATGGCGTAGTATCTGCTTTGGCTCTCGACGGCGATTTTGGTGAGCAGCAATTCACAGTAGAAAATCCGGCAGGTTTTGCGGTCGGCGCCGGCGTGGCGATTTGGGACGACCAGGCAGGGGGATTTCATACTACCATCGCTCGTATCACCGGAAGCAATGAAAATACATTTTCCATTGATAATCCCTTGATGGCGGACTGTATGGTGAATAATAAGGCAAAGGCCGCGACGGTTTTTCCTGTTGTCAGTGCGTATAATGTTGAAGCGGCACGAATTGAAAGCCTTGTTATAGACGGCAATAAAAAGTCCAATGTCCACTTGAACGGATGCCGAGGTGCGGGGATTTTTCTTTACCGGGCTTTTGGAACGGTCATTCAAGGCTGCGTAGTACGTAATTACAACGGCGATGGAATCAGTTTTCAGCAGTCTAATGATGTCACCGTGTTAGACTGTATTAGTGAAGACAACGCTTCCCTGGGGATTCATCCCGGAAGCGGTTCGCAGCGTCCGCTCGTACGCAAGTGTATTGCCCGCCGCAATGGAACGGACGGGCTGTTTTTATGCTGGCGGGTTCGGCACGGGCTGTTTGAGGGAAACGATCTCGAAAGCAACGGTCGGTTCGGTATTTCCATCGGGCATAAGGATTCCGACAATTTATTACGTCGCAATATTGTCCGTCTGAACAATCAGGATGGCATTTTCTTCCGCAACGAATCTCTTGGAATGGCTGCACATCGTAATCGTATCGAAGAAAATATCATCGAAAATAACGGGACCGGTGGAGAAGCCGCCGGGATTCGCATTCGCGGCTATACGAACGATTTGGTATTCAGAAATAATATAATTCGGGATACACGAACGGATAGCTCACAGACACAAACCGTTGGAATTCGTATCGAAGAGCAAGTTGGCAGCATCATCCTTGAAGGTAATCAAATAGAGGCCAAAAATCAAATCGACGACCGGCGGGCATCAAAACCAAAATAGGGCATAAGAATATTGTTTATTTACTTTGAGTGCGAGGATAAATATGAGACAGTCGATTCTGAATTCAAGATTGCGAGTTAAGATGTTTTCAGTAGTTATTTTTTCTTCGCTGCTGTTGGTTTGTGATAATTATCTGTGGGCTGAAAAAACTGGTGAAGTACAGGTATTGAAGAAGACCAGGAAAAAAGGTTTCGTCAAGATAGCCACGATTGGTCCGAGCCCTTTATCTATAAATGAAAATACTGCCCCACAGAAAGTCGTAGAGCAAATGATAGCTCACTGGAGGAATAAATTTGCACAGGTTCTGCCGGACCGGCCTGACCTAATCGTTGTACCCGAGGCCTGTGATAGGCCGTCCGGCTTCAGCCTCAAAAAGAGGCTCCAGTATTATCGCGTTCGCAAAAAACAGGTACAGGATTTTTTTGCCAAGAATGCCAAAGAGAACAACTGTTATATCGTATATTCTGCGGCTCGCCAGATGGAGGACGGGACATGGCGTAACTCAAGTGTAATGCTTGATAGAAAAGGTAACGTCGCAGGTATCTATAATAAAAACCATGTTGTTATAGAGGAGACGACGAAGGCAGGCATTCTTTGCGGCAAAGATGCACCCATCATTGAATGTGATTTTGGCCGGGTCGCGTTTGCAATATGCTTCGACCTGAACTTTGACGAATTGAGGTTAAAGTACGTTAAGGCCAGGCCGGATTTGATTATCTTTTCATCGATGTACCACGGAGGCTTGATGCAGCCATATTGGGCCTATTCCTGCCGGTGCCATTTCGTAGGTGCCATTGCTGGCAGAGCGACACCTTCTCAAATATATAATCCATTAGGGCAGGTTGTTGCCTCTAATACGAATTATTTTGATTTCGCCGTTGCGACCGTCAATCTGGATTGTACGCTGGCACATCTGGATTATAATTGGCAGCGCTTAAAGAAACTAAAAGAAAAGTACGGGCCCAAAGTGAAAATAACCGACCCCGGCTGTCTGGGTTCGGTGTTGATTTCAAGCGAAGACGAGAAAGTAAGTGTGGAAGAGATGATAAAAGAATTTGAAATAGAACTACTGGACGATTATATGATAAGAGCATTGGCACATCGGCACAAGCCGGGAAATATGGAATAAGGAGAAAAAATGAAACAGCTGAATCGCAGAGAGTTTGTGAAAGGTTCATTAGGTACATTGGCGACATTAACAATGCCCCTGAGGGGAAGCTTTGCCGCCAATGAGAAGGTCATTATTGGAGTGATGGGACTTGGCGGCCGGGGAACATACCTGGCTGAGAGGTTTGCTGCAAGGCCGGATGCAGAAGTCGCATATCTTTGTGACCCGGACACCAGACGTTTTGCCAGGGCAAGAAACGTGGTGGAAGAAGCCCAGGACAAAAAGCCGAAAATGGTACAGGATTTTCGCAGGATTCTTGACGATTCCGGCGTAGATGTACTTATTAATGCAACTCCTGACCATTGGCACGCACTGGGTACCATCATGGCCTGTCAGGCAGGCAAAGACGTCTATGTGGAAAAACCCATGGCTCATAACATCTGGGAGGGAAGAAAAATGGTTGAAGCTGCGCGAAAGTACAAGCGGGTAGTACAAGTCGGCATGCAGTCGCGCAGCGCCCCGTATATGAAAAAAGCTGTCGAGTACATACGGTCCGGAAAACTCGGCGATGTGTACCTTATTCGTGTCTTTAACATGATGAAGCACTCAATGATGAGGAAAGGGGCCAGCCGGCCTGTTCCCGAAGGCTTTGATTATGATATGTGGTGTGGGCCTGCGCCGAAGCTGCCCTATAATCCGAATCGCTCTTGGCTAAACCAGTGGGAGTATAGCTGCGGCCCCATAGCCGGCGATGCAGTTCATCAAATCGACTTGGCCAGATACCTCTTCGGGGACAAACCTTATCCGGATACCGTTTCCAATACAGGCGGGATTTGCGCTTTGCGCGATGGCAGAGAAACTCCGGATACTCAGTTGGCAGCGTATGAATATGGCGATTTTACATTACTGTCTGAGTCTGCCCTTTGGATGCCGTATATGAAGAAAACGCCGTCGAGTGTCCGGGATTCGGATAAGTTTCCCAATTGGCCTTTCAGCAGCACCAAAATTGAGGTATTGGGTACGGAAGGCTTTATGTATGTTGGCAGGCATGGCGGCGGCTGGCAGGCCTACGACTCAAATGGCGAATTGGTCCATTCGGAATTTGGCCGGCAGGGGGATAAAGAGCATCAGGACAATTTCATCGATTGTATTCGAACCCGTAAGAAACCTAATACGGATGTCGAACAGGGTCACTATTCGGTTCTACTCTGTCATCTGGCTAATATATCGTATCGTGTCGGCAATCGCAAACTTACTCTTGACCCTAAAACCGAATCCTTTGTCAATGCCCCGGAAGCCAATAAGTACCTGAAGCGTACGTACAGGGCTCCGTGGATAATACCTGACAAAATATGAGGATGTATACTATGAGATCTATGCAAAAGATGCTGGGCCTGTTATTGGTTTTTTTTATGATAGCAGTGGCTGCAGGTGGAGAGAGCTGGCCGCAGTTCAAATACGATTGTCGGCATTCAGGCAATGTACCCGATAGAAGTGTGGCATCGCCGCTCGGATTAGTAGGTGCTGTTCCATTGACTGATGCTGTATTTACAGCACCCGTAGTGGCGGATGGACGCGTTTATGTAGTGGATGGGGCAGGTGTGGCATTTTGTATCGATGCTGCCACTTTAAAGGTTTTATGGAAGTTCGAGAGCAAAGGCGGCAAAGCCAACTGTAATAATGTATCATCGCCGGCTATCGCAGGACGTTATCTTCATTTTGGTACGATGACCGGTTCTTACTACGTGCTGGATGCAGCCAGTGGAAAAGTAGCCCAAGAGATTACCTGTAACGAACCGATTTTTAGCACACCCATAGCAGCCAATGGCCGATTATACTTTTCCACGCTTGGCTCACAAATCTATGCCCTTGAACCGAACGGGACAGTTTGCTGGAAATGGGATTTCGTCAAGGAGGTTATGGGCTTCACAGGTAATCGTTGGAGTGGTCAGGATTGGTATAAGCACAAAGGTGGAAGGGTGACACCGAACGAGCAGTTTTGTTGTTCGAGAAACTTAGCGATGTATGGTAAAACGCTGGTTATCCCGACGGGTGGATACGTTGTTTGGCTGGAAGACCTCGGCAAAGAGGCTGAGCTTCGCGCGACCCAAACTCCCCGTAATGTCACCCTTGGGCTAAGTATTGGTGAGGATGGAACAGTCTATCGGCAATGGACCCTATTAGACAATGGTGGCAGGGTAGATACACTACAACTTCGCCAGGGCAAAGTGGAGCAGGCTTATGTCGGTGGAACAAGGACAAGTACAAGCGGAGGACTGCTTAGTTTTTGTTCCGTGAGCTTGCGCGGCAAAGATGTTTATCGGTGTCGTCCGGAGCAGAATTTTGCTTTCTGCAGGCATATTTCGGGCCAAGAACAGCCGCAGTATCTCGGAGGATACCCATCCATAGCATCGCCAATCCTTCTTCACAATTCGGCTGTATTTGGCGGCCTTGATGGAAGCCTTTATGTGGTGCCGCTGTCCGACGGTGGTAAGGTATGGTCGTTCAAGACAGGTCTCGGAAAGGCAATTTCCGCTCCTGTTGCCGTATGCGATGGTCATATTTACTTCGGTTGTGAGGATGGTTACCTGTATATCCTGGGGCCTGGAGGTAAAGCAAATCTGCCGACAAAAGACCTACAACTTTCGAAAATTCGAAGCCCTCTTACGAGCAGCTTAGCTGATACTAAGTACGACCGTTTTACCAGCTTCGGAAACTGGGCAAATACAAATGTGGATAATCAGGGAATAAAACCACCTTTCAAAATCAGTTGGATTCGAAGGTTCGAAGGCACAGCCAAGCATTTTTCCACATTTGGCCGAGGCCGAATGTACACGCATACCGCGGAGGGACAGATATTTGCCGTGGAGCAGGAAACCGGTCGATTATTATGGCGAGAGTATTTTCCCGGTGTGCACATCTGCTACACCTCACCTCTTTATTACAACGAACGTTTGTTGGTTCCTCAGGCAGGTCTTGAGAGATGTCGACTCCGTTGCCTGAACGCCGCGACCGGCAAGCTAATGTGGGAAGCGCCTTTTGCCGGCTCGCCCAGTTGGAACCGACAGCTCCCTCCGGTTGTGAACGAAAATCTTGCGATTTATATGTTTGGTACTGGTCGGTACGGCGAGTACGCGCCTAATGAACCCGGCGAACAACTTGAATGGCTTTTTGAACACCAGAATAATCCCAGTTTTCCACAAAGCCATAAACCTTTGTTGCGTGCCTACGACATTGACACCGGCAGAGAGGTTTGGACAAGGGATTTTTCAGAATTTGGCTCCGGTGGTGATGATGCCGGTGTTTGTTTGTTAGATGGAAAGCTTTACTACTCCTGTTATTTTGGATATTCGGCAAAGACAAAAAGAGGTCTGCCGAGTGCAAAAGGCCTCACCGCCGCTCTTGATCCTCTAACGGGTCGAGTTATCTGGCTGACGACTAAGTACTTTATTCATGGCGGCTGCACCATCTCCGCAGAGAATAACCGTCTGTATTTAGGCGGGTACAACAAGCTCGAGGCAGGTCAAAGCTTGGTGTGGTGTGTGAACGCTCAGGATGGTTCATTGTTCTGGAAGTCCGACCCAGTCAGGGAAGCCATTCAGGTGGTAACAATAGGCCCGAGATTCCTGTTTGTGCATGCCCAGTATCGAAACGGCTTTCTATTGGATAAGGAAACCGGAAAAATCCTGACCACACTCACTCAGGGCTATAAGTGCACGCGGTTCACCCTCTCAGAACCATATCTACTCGGCTCCAATATGGACATATATGATTTATCAAATCTAAATGATATTAACTTAATTTCTTCCGGACCGCGTCTGGATCCAAGTGAGTGCATTGGTACTGTCGTTTCTAATGGCCGCATTTTCTATACGTGTCACGGCGGCGGCCTGCAGGTTTCTCAGTTATATGGAGCAGAGGCTTTTTCCTTTACCGTTCCCTGGGACCTTATATTCCCTTCCGTAAAGACCATTAACAACTATTAGCACTATTCGTCAAATGTGCCTTTGCTTTCTATCGGGCGATTTCCTTGCGCAGCCACTCGAGGCTTTGCTCAATCTTGCCGGGCGCTGCTTCGGATTCTATGGACAGGACACCATCCCACTTGGTTTCTTTTAATAGTTCGATACAGCCTGCGATGTTCTCGGCGTTGACGCCTTCACCGATACTGACCACGGATGTGGCGATACCCGTTTCACCGCCGCGTACCGCTTTTGCAAGCTCTTCACTGACGTCTTTTATGTGGCAATGTGAAAGCTTATCACGGAAACGTCGAAGAAACTCCACAGGGTCTTGACCGGCTATGAATGTATTGCCCGTATCGAGGTTCATCCTCAGATAAGGCGAGTCGAAAAAGTTTAAGATTTGCTCCATCGTGTCTGGATTCGTCGTATACGGCCCGTGTGGTTCGACATTGATAATAATATCGTGACTTTCGGCCCACTCCAAAACTACGCGGTAGTACTGTTTCATCAGTACCATCACTTCATCATCGGAGTATCCTTCCGGCTTTCGGCTGCCGTCAGTGGTGTCCACACATGGGCATCCAAGGGCTTTAGCGAACTGGATGGTGCGAATTGTGTAGCCGATACCGCGATACTGGCCCTCGGGACACGACATCGGATAGGCGGCGTCAAGCTGCGAGGCCTTCAATCCCATCGAGTCCAGGTAACTCTTCAGTTTCAGAGGGTCGGAGTGCAGCGTGATGTGAGGATTATACCCCAACGCCTGGACGAAGTAGTCTCCGTCAATCGTACCGAACTCG
>Ga0315534_1001453_pt1 | contig 16314 bp, 12 predicted proteins | sample SalMarSW160240MG_FD_203094 | JGI IMG/M metagenome (GOLD analysis project Ga0315534, IMG submission 203094) | Salt marsh sediment microbial communities from the Plum Island Ecosystem LTER, Massachusetts, United States - Salt Marsh Sediment SW1602-40 ... | reverse complement strand
ATTTGACATCGAGGCTGAAGAGAAGGCGCTGAAATTTCTTGCCGTTATGAGCGATGGTGATGCTCGCAGGGCTTTGACGGCACTGGAAGTGGGCGTTTTGTCGCAGGCTTCGCGGCGGGGGACTAAGAAGATTAAATTTAACCTGAAAATTGCGAAAGAGTCGATACAACAAAAGGCAATCGCCTACGACGGCACAGGCGATACGCATTACGACTTGGCAAGCGCTTTTCAGAAGAGTATGCGCGGCAGTGACCCTGATGCCACGGTTTACTGGCTTGCCCGGATGATAGCAGGGGGTGAGGATACGCGTTTTATAGCGCGGCGGATAGCAGTTTGCGCTGCTGAAGATGTTGGAAATGCCGACCCAATGGCGACGGTTTTGGCAGCCGCTGCGGTCCAAATATCCGAGTTTGTCGGTCTGCCGGAGGCACAACTGGCACTGGCACAGTCGGCTATATACGTGGCCTGCGCTCCGAAATCAAATTCTGCGGCGTCGGCTGTCTGGAAGGCTGTGTCCGATGTGAAACGAGAGCCGACTATAGCGGTGCCGAAACATCTAAAGGATAGTCATTACCCGGCAGCGAAGAAAATAGGTTTTGGAGCAGATTACAAGTATCCACATAATTATAAGGAAGGATTTGTGGCTCAGGAGTACCTGCCGGGGACGTTACAGAAGAAATATTACGTACCTAAAGAAATCGGCTATGAAAAAAATATTAAGCGTTATTTACAAAAACTGCAAACATTGATACAAAATAGCAGTTCTGCTGATAAGAGCGCTTTTAAGAAGGATACTTAGATGGACAAAGAGCGGTTGCGTGCAAGGCTGCAAAAGTGCCTGCTTGAGATGAGCGAGGAGCAGAGGACTGAAAAGAGCCAAAAAGCCTGTAAGAACCTGGTATCGACGTCGCAGTATCAAAAAGCATCGATAATTATGATGTATCTGTCTCTGCCGCACGAAGTAGATACATCAGAGGCGGTTCTACATTGCTGGCAGCTTGGTAAAACGGTGGTGATGCCAAAGGTTTCGTGGCAGCAAAGGCATATGATACCGGTCCAGATAAACTCTCTGGAGACGAGTTTTTCAACTGAGGTTGCGGGGCTTCGAAATCCGATAACAGGTGTTCCGATGCCGATTGAAGAGATAGATTTGGTGGTGGCGCCGGCGTTGGGATTCGACAGGAAGGGCAATCGTCTTGGCCGGGGCGCATCCTTTTATGACAGGTTTTTCGCTAGCAGGCAGCTTAAAGCTTCAAGATGCGGCTTTGCTTTTGCAGAGCAAGTGGTTGACACGGTACCGGTTATCGAGCATGATGAGCCGGTGGATTTTTTGGTGACCGATAAGGAAATATTATATTTTAATCCCGATAGCCGACGTCGGGGACAAGGAGAGCAAGGTGGCTCGTAATCTATCCAATTTGTTCGGGCGGCGAAGAGGCCGGAGCCTGAGATTTGTATATGGCATTTGCGCTTTGCTGATAATAGCCGCGGTGATTAGTTTTATTTATGGTCGTCCTTTCGGTAAAAGCAAAGAAGATATTCCTTCCGGTTTAGCCAATGTCGGCGTGGAGAATAACACCAGGCCCCCGGTAGTTGTGGAACCGAAGCCGACGGAGAAAATGGTTGTGGAGCCGAAGCCGACAGTTGAAAGTATTGTAGAACCGAAGTTAGCGACAATCACACCTGAGGCTACATCAGTACCCAATCCCAAGGTGGCTGAAATTATTATCGAAACTACGGCACTGGTTAGTGGGAAACCACCCAGGATTATAGAAGCGCGCGACAAATTGAATGATGCGTTGTCAATGCCTATGAATAATGTGCAGCGAGCTTTAATTAAACAAAAGCTGTCGGAGCTTGCCGACAAGTGGCTTTTTAGCAGAACGGTTTTTCCGGCGGACAGGCTTTGCACAAATTATCAGGTCGGGGATGGTGATTTGCTGAGGACAATCGGTAATGAAAATAAAGTTCCCTGGGAGATTCTTCAGGAGGTTAACAGAATCAGTCGTCCTGAGCTGCTGAAGTCAGGAGAGATGATAAAAGTCATTCATGGCCCGTTCCATGCCAAGGTATATCGTTCGACTTTCACGATGGATATATATCTTCAAAATACTTTCGTGTGTAGTTTTGGTGTTGGTCTTGGCCAGGAGGGCAAGGAGACGCCTACAGGACTTTGGAGCGTTAAGCAGGGAGGCAAGATGATAAAGCCGCCCTGGTCTGACCCGGAAACGCGTAAGCTTCTGAACTACGGCGACCCCGGCTATGCATTAGGCTCAAGGTGGATAGCACTGGATGGTCTCAGGGGAGAAGCGAAAGACAGAACGGGATTTGGTATCCACGGAACCATCGAGCCGGAAACAATCGGTACGAAAAGTTCAAAAGGATGTATCCGTCTGCATAATGGTGATGTGATAAAGGTCTACAGTTTATTGACTGAGGTCCATTCTCTGGTGAAAGTTGTGGACTAAAATCAGAGGGTATTCTTTGGCTGTATCAATGAAACAAAGGATGGTTTCGAGCGGCCGAGGCTCTTTAGAAGTAAGACGTACCGGACGCCAGTTGGATTATCTAAAGGGACTTCTAACCGGACGAAGGGGGAGTGTGGCATTTTGGGCGTGGATTGGCTCAATAGCTGTGCATCTGGTAGTATTTACGGCGTTTGGTTTTATCAAATTCTCACAGTCAGAAACTCAACTGCAGGAACTCCCGATACCGACGGCTAAAGTGAGCAGGGTTAAGAGGCTCATCGAGGCTTCCCCGATAATCCCTAAGCCGAAGATAAAAAAGCCCATCGGGGCGGAGCCTGCAGGGAGGATGGATGCGTCGGTGGTAAAGCTGTCTGTGGGGCGGATTTTTGGGGCGGCAAAGCCGGACAACCAGATGGGAGACCTGGCAAAACCTTCTGCTTCACAGAGTGTTTATGCTTTGCCGAACAGTAAGATTTTGCCGAATAAGATTGAATTTTTCGGCAGTTTCACAGACCAGCGTAAAGCCTGCTATCTTGTAGATTGTTCGGGGAGTATGCGGGGTGTTTTCAGACGGGTTCAGAGAAAGCTTAAGGAATCGATTAGGGATTTGCAGGCAGACCAGTATTTTTACATTATTTTTTTCGGGGGGGACAGGCTGTTTGAAACCGGGGGCGGACGGTTGGTACGAGCGGGAGAGGAGTCGAAGTCCGCTGCGTATGAATTTATCGATTCTATTCGTCCGGCCGGTCGAACTAACGCTCCGGCGGCGTTGGAGCGGGCCGTACAAATTCGTGATGGGGCGGGAGCAGGCCCATCGGTTATATATTTTCTCACCGACGGCTTTGAATTGACAAATGAGAGTGCGCAGGAATTTTCGAGAAAAGTGGCAGGCCTGCGGAAACGATTTGCACCGACAACGAAAATCAATACGATTGGGTTTTGGCCGCAGCTCAGCGACCGTCGGATGCTGGAGACGATGGCAGAACAAAGCGGCGGAGAATGTGTCTTTATCGGCGATGGTGACGAAAAATCAAAAACAGCCACAAAACAGCACAAAAGGAAATAGAAATAGAGATTGCTTCGTCCCGACAAGTCGGGACTCGCAATGACATAATACGACATACGACATACGACATACGATATACGATATACGAAAGACAAGGATGCGTAAGAGCTTTTTGTTAAAGGTTATTTTTTTAGTTATTGCATTAGCGGGTGTATCAACGGTCATATTTGTTACGATGCGCGGCAGCTTCGAGACTGATGCAGGCGGGGCGGGGCAGTCGCAGACGTTTTTTGGGCAATTCGTTATAGCCGGGGGTCCTATTGTTTGGTTTGTACTTTTACCGATGTCATTTATTACAGTTTATTTGGCGGTCGAGCACAGCCTTACTATTCGCCGCAAAAAACTTGTGCCGGTCGGTATAGGCGGCAGGATTGTCGCCATAATACGTCAGTACGGCCCCGGACAATTGGTATCACGAATATCCGGCCAAAATGATATTGTAAGTGTCGCAGCGGTGAAGGCTCTCGAGCAGGGCAGGGGCGATTGGTTCCGAATGCGCAGTGTGCTCGATGAGTCTTTTCAGGAACAGGCGTGGGGGTATATGCGCAGGATTGAGTGGATTAATTTGATTGGCAACGTTTCGCCGATGGTCGGGCTGTTCGGTACGGTTTTCGGGATGATAAAGCTGTTCAATGCCATAGTGATGGCCGGTGGTCAGCCGCGGCCGGCGCAGTTGGCCGAGGGGATATCGGTTGCACTGGTAACAACCTTCTGGGGGCTTTTCATTGCGATACCGGCTTTGGCTATACACGGTGTTTTTCACAACCGGATTGAGACGCTTGTAAACGACGCTGTAGTTGAAGCTGAGAATATTGTGCCTGAGATAAGGCGGAGCCTGATAAAGCGAAAACAACAGGCGCCAGTCCAGCCTGTGGGAACGCCGAAACAGCCGATTCGCGAGCTGAAGGCAAAGACGGTCGGGACATCGGTTGAGACGCTGCGGCCACAAAAATAGGATGAGAAAAAATGTTTGTGCTCCAGAGAGATACCAACCAATTTCGCAGTTCGATGAGGTCGGGTTCGTTCAATATGACCCCGCTTATCGATATTGTGTTTTTGCTTATTATATTTTTTTTAGTGGTATGTCAATTTATCGAGGCCGAGAATTTTCCGGTATCCGTTCCGGACGACTGCGAATCTGCCCGGAACGGCTTCGATACAGGGTCGGCCGTTACGACCGTTACCATTATGAAAACAGATGAGGGAAGCAGTGTGTTTGCGGTCGGCTCGGAAAAAATCCCGGCATCCGAAGGCTCGGTTTTAACAAAACAAATTGCCCGGCTGGTGGATTTTAGTTTGGAGAATTTTCCGTCCGAGCGCAGGCTCGTTACCTTGCGTGTCGACAGGGATGTTTGTTTTTCTGAGGCTCAATACGCGCTTGCTGCTATTGCACAAAGCAGTGCGACAGATATCCAGTTAGCAGTCTTGAGGAACAAGGGGGTTGGCTTGGAATAGATTGTGTTGCTGCTCAATCAGGCCATTTGTGTACGGATTCGGATTTGGATTTGGCCTATTAAATTTTGTTTCAACATTATGTATCTTGACGTCTATCAGGAAAATCCTAAAACGAAGTTTGTATAGAGTCCTTGATATTTTTCTTCCTGCGGTTTTGTTGTTGTATGCTTAGGGTATTTCGTTCCCAAAATACACTGCTATGGTAGCCTTGAACGGTCGTATCAAGCTCGGCCAAATAAAGGCGTTTTGCCGCGAGCAGGCAGTATTCTTTTTCGATTTCGATTCCGAGGAATCTTCGGTTTAGTTTCTTGGCTGTTACAATGCTGCTGCCGACACCCATAAATGGGTCAAAAACGAAATCGTTTTCATTTGTACTTGCCAGGATTAATTTCGCCAATAGTTTTTCAGGCTTTTGAGTAGGATGGTCCGTATTTTCCGGCATCGACCAGAAGGGTACTGTTATGTCGTTCCACAAATTTGACGGATGTGTCAGGCGAAATTGGCCGTCAGACGAATCTTGCCAATCTTTTGGTTCACCATTTGTGTCGGTATATGGTGCGAGGACTCTGCGCTTTAATTTTACCTCAGACACATTGAATATATAGTCATCTGAAACAGTGGCGAACCAAATGTCTTCCGAAGCATTTTTCCAGTTTATTTTTGAACCTCTGCCCTTTTCTCTCTCCCAGGTAATTCGATTACGAACTTTCAGATATTTTTCCAAGACAAGATGAACTGCTGTTGATGAGTACCATTCTGAGCATACATAGACCGACGAATTGTTCTTGAGTGTCGGCAGCAACTTAACCAGCAAGCTTTCGAACCAATCAGCATATTTGGGGATACTCTTTTTTCTAAAGGTAGTAGAGTTGAATGTTTTGGTAAGATTGTAGGGCGGGTCTAATATCAGTAGGTCAACAAAACTGTTTGGCAGAGAATCAAGGACTTGATAAATGTCCTGGTTTACTATTCTATTCTCAATGTTATCTATTTCGGCAGGTTCGGAAATCTGCATTAAGTCCATGGTATAGCGTTGCTTTTCTGTTTCGCTAATGGTTATCGTTCTATTTCTATTCGCACGGACCTTATTCATGCCGCCCTCTTTTTATGCCGGTTCTTTTTTTGCTCTTTTTTTTGCGGTGAACAGGTCTGCTTTGCCTTCGACAATATCGCGGGTAATTACATATTTTGAATCTTTCGGCTCTTCCGGCAGGTGATACATCAAATCAACCATCAGCTCTTCGGCAATTGCGCGCAAAGCCCTTGCGCCGGTGTCACGTTTTAGCGCTTTTTGTGCCAGTGCATGCAAGGCTCCCTCGGTAAACTCAAGCTGGGCATCTTCCATTTCGAAGAATTTTTGATACTGCTTCTGCAGCGCGTTTTTCGGCTTGGTCAGTATGTCTATAAGCGCATTTTCATCGAGAGCTGAGAGGGTGGTAATTACGGGGAGCCTGCCGACCATTTCAGGAATCATACCATACTCGATGATGTCTTCAGGTATGACCTGGCTGATTACATTGCTGTACTCGGTTTTTTCATCGGTTCGGCCGGCCAGTTCCGAATCGAAGCCGATCATTTTTTTGCCGAGTCGTTTCTTGATAATATTATCCAGGCCTACGAAAGTACCGCCACATATAAAAAGTATCTGCGTAGTGTCAATCTGTATGTAGGATTGTTCCGGGTGTTTTCTTCCACCCTGCGGCGGGACGTTGGCGGTAGTTCCTTCGAGCATTTTTAACAGGGCCTGCTGAACGCCTTCGCCGGAGACGTCACGTGTAATCGAGATGTTTTGGGTGGTTTTGCCGACCTTATCTATTTCATCGATGTAGACGATTCCCCGCTGTGCAGCTTCTATGTCGAAGTCGGCGGTCTGCAGCAGCCGCAGCAGGAAGTTTTCGACGTCTTCGCCGACGTATCCGGCTTCAGTAACTGTAGTTGCATCGCATATTGCGAATGGGACCTGCAGTTTGCGTGCGAGAGTTCGTGCGAGCAGTGTTTTACCGGAGCCGGTCGGGCCGATTAAGAGGACGTTGGATTTGTCTATTTCGACGTCAGTATCGTCACTATCAGTGTGAAGCAGCCGTTTATAATGGTTGTGTACGGCAACAGAGAGATATTTTTTAGCGTGTTCCTGGCTTATTACATATTGGTCGAGATATTCTTTTATTTCTCTGGGCTTGGGAATTTCTTTGAGGGAGACCGTTTGCCTGCCGAGATGTTTGCGGTCCTGCCGGATGATGTTGTGGCACAGTTCGACACATTCCGGACAGATAAAGATATTGTTTGGGCCCTCAATGAATGGCTCATACTGACTTCCCGCCCGCCCGCAGAAGCTGCAGATAGCTTTGTTTTTTTTGCTTTTCGAGTTTTTGGCCATTATTCTGTTCCTATTCAAAAGTAAATAAGAATTCCTGCATTTTACATATTATAGTTTATCTCAGCTATTTGTACAAAGTTTAATTACTGATCTCAACATCCTGTTTCATAACGGATTTTGGTAGTGAGGGGCAGCGGAAGAAAAAATTCCCCGATATTTTCGGGCGTATTGTCTCAGCGGACGGCGACTGAGCAATCCCGGGGTAAATCGAGGACAAAATCGGTTGTTTCGGAGAAATAAAATGTTTGCAGAATTTATTTTTCGGCAATAGAATATGGGTTTGTGCCTATTTTTTGAAAGGATTAATCAATGAAGTATGACGTAGCTGATTTGTCTTTGGCGTCTGAGGGTAAGAGGCGGATTTTGTGGGCTGATAATGATATGCCGGCTTTGGCTTCGATTCGCAAGCGATTTGCGGAGAAAAAGCCATTAAGAGGCAAGAACGTTTCGGCTTGTTTGCATATCACCGCGGAGACGGCTAATCTTGCAAGGACACTGAAGACAGGCGGAGCGAATGTTGTTCTTTGTGCATCCAATCCGCTGAGTACCCAGGATGATGTTGCCGCATCGCTTGTGGAAGATTTTAAGATAGCTGTGTTTGCGATATGCGGGGAAAATCGTGCCACATATTACAAACACATCAACGCAGCAATCGACCATAAGCCGGTTATTACATTTGACGACGGTGCTGATTTGGTCAATGAGCTTCATACCCGCAGAAAGAAAGAAGCCCACCGGATTATTGCGAGTATGGAAGAGACCACAACGGGTGTGATTCGTCTGCGGGCGATGGCAAACGCGGGCAAGTTAAAGTTTCCGGTTATTGCAGTAAACGATGCTGCGACCAAGCACCTGTTCGACAATCGCTATGGCACGGGCCAGTCCACGGTTGACGGTATTATTCGGGCGACCGATTTTCTGATGGCCGGTAAAAAGGTTGTTGCGGCAGGGTACGGCTGGTGCGGACGAGGCTTTGCTATGCGAGCAAGAGGAATGGGAGCTATTGTTATCATTACCGAAATTGACGCAATCAAGGCGCTTGAGGCGGCTATGGACGGATTTGCGGTTATGCCAATGGCGCAGGCGGCAAAGGTCGGTGAGCTGTTCGTGACGCTGACGGGCAATAAAAACGTTATACGGGCCGAGCATTTTCGTGCGATGAAGGACAGAGCCGTTGTTGCCAACAGCGGGCATTTCAATGTTGAATTAGACATACCGGCATTGAAGAAACTCAGCAAGAAATTAAACCGTAATGTGCGGAATCACGTCGACGAGTATATTCTAAAGAACAATAAGCGAATTTACCTGCTGGCCGAAGGACGATTGATTAACCTTGCGGCGGCAGAGGGGCATCCTGCAAGTGTGATGGATATGAGCTTTGCGACGCAGGCGTTAGAAGCTGAGTACGTGATGAAAAAACAGGGCAGGCTTGCCGTTGCAGTTCACGATGTTCCTGTTGAGATAGAGCGGCAGGTAAGCAATCTCAAACTGAAGTCGATGTCGATTGAGATAGACAAACTTACGGCCGAACAAATTGATTATCTTGCCAGCAGTGGTGAGGGGACATAGGTCGAAGCTCATTACCCGGTCCTCGGATGACAAACCGAGAATCGGGTCTCGAAGGTATGCTTATGGATAATGAGCAGATGGGAAAGAAGCCCAAAGCGGTTTCCAAGTCTTTTATGGCCGTTGGTCCTACACTGCACTACAGCCATGAAAATGTTTTGGGGTGCTGGCTGCTTGCAGTTGCGGCCTTTAGTGTGAGCTGCCTTTTCTGGTCAAAAATAGTGACCGGTACATTCTGGTCTTTTGATTTCAACACACTCGGTTCTTCAGAATTTTGGAGTCTGGGTAAGCCTATTATAACCGGTGCAAGCAGAGGCGTGAGCATCTTTGAGTATCCCTGGCAGATTCTTGTTGTAGGTCTGCTGATGGGTATTTTGGCGGTTGTGCCTGTGTTGATATCGCAGCTTATGTGCTTTAGCTACAGTTTACCTCTTATATTGGCGGTGTTTTTTTTTGCTGATTTACCGGGTTTTGCGATTTGTCTTTTAGTCAGTTGCGTAGCGGCGGCGTGCCGCCCACTTCGTTTTCGCTCCCGTATTATCGCGGTAGCGTTATGCACGGCGCCTCAGCTTATTTACTGGGGATACTTTGGCGGAGCCTGGAAGTTAGAACCTATTAAGCTGGGATGTTCTTTTGCGCCCTGGATTTGTGCCTGGCTAATTGGTTTGTCAATAGCAGGACTGGTTCTTGGTATAGGTCATTATACTCGTTATCGGCCGGGCCTTGTCTGGGTATTTACAACTGTATTTCTTTTGTTGGCTATTGTGACTTTTGAGACGAGGATAGGCTTTGACGAGCTGGACTATCAACTTTATGTTGCTAAGGATAATCCGGAACAGGCGATTGAATTTCACGAGCACAATATTACAGAAGCTTTAGACAATACGCTTACCGACCCTTCTGTTCAAAAATACCTGGCGGGTTTCTTTTACCCAACCGACCCGATACAACGACGTGCGGAGTTGAAACGGGAAATCCAGACTCAGCTAAGTTATGACCGCTGGCCGAGCTGGTTTATAGTACCTGAAGAGCTGGATTTTCCAACCAGGAAACGAGAGCTTTTGGGGCAATACGACTCATTTATATCTCGGCGTTCTCAAAGCCCCCGGATGCCTATAGCCCTTTACTATAAGGCACTTCTGAGTGAGTATCGGCCGGTCTACAATATCCTTGGCCAAAAAGAAATTCTGAGTTTTTATAACGATTATCCGCATCGAGATTCTTTGCTTATATGGCATCGTCTTTATGAGCAGTTTCCTGCGAGTAGTGAGTCGCTTGAAGCTCGATGGCGGATTGCAAAGGACTGGGCCGGCAGGGGGGAATTTGAACAGGCACAAAAACTGCTTGCGGAGACGCAAAACAAGCTTGGCGAGCGTCTGAAACTATCCGAGGAAGAACAGCCGCAAGCTCAGACGTTTTTCAGTCCCTTTCGTCCTCTGGCTGATTCGGCAATGACGGATTCTAAATTGGCAGAGCTGCAAAGAAAAGTGAATCAGCTGCTTGTTTTGATTGGTTCTGAAAACCGAGTCGGCGGAGCGGACGCAGAGAACCGCCTCGCCAGATTTGTTATGTTAAATCCTCACGCCCCGGATTATTCCTGGCACCTTGAAGAATTGTTGAAACAGATGGGTGATAAGGACCCCCTTCGTGACAATATTATGCTGGCAAAGACAAAACTCGTTGCTGACGAGCAGTTGCGCGCCGAAAAGTTGGCCCAGACACATCGGGAATTTCAGAATGCCGATGGTGGAATGGAGGCGTTATACGAACTCGGGTTTTTGAAGAGACGACGGTGGAGCCAGCAGGATAACTCAAACATAGAGCTGAAGAAGAAGCTGTTGGTCGAGACAAGGGCAACTCTGACGAGTTTCATCAGCTTGTATCCGGACAGCGTTTTTACAGAGCAGGTCAAAAAGATTCTGAATGACCTTCCTGAGGTTGAGTAGATTTCAAGCGGTCATTGAGGCGGGATAGGGGTTGACATTTCAGCGAATTATGTTACTATAATAGTATAATTTATTTTACGCTTTCTGTGCGTTTTTATCACGAAATTCGGTTAAACTGAAGAGGTGGGAGCTTCTGATATGTCAATATCTTCCGGTTCAAATACGAATAAGATTCTGCTAATAGGCGATGTGAGCAGGGCATTTTTAGATGTTGGCTCTATCAGTACACAGGGCTGGGAGGTTTACAGGAATGTGGCTGATGGAGTTGAGGCGGCGTCGAAGAACAGCTTTGCGGCAATCGGTCTTGTAATGTCCGGATTGTCCTCTGAATTAAGCTTTACTCTTAAAAGCCTAAGAGAGGTTAACGCCGGAGCGAAAATTATTCTTCTGTCGCAGATGTTGGAGGAGCCAATAGCGATACAATTTGTTGAAGCGCCCTCCAATCGCGCAGCGGCTGCGGATGATTATTTGATTTGCCCGCTCCGGACTGAACGGCTTTATGAATATATAATGTCGCCTGAGGGGAAACCGGTCGGCCCAACGACGACACGAATTACCGTTGATGCTGCGATTGAGAGGAAAATAAGACATCTTGAAAAGCTGGCTACGGAGGATGACCTGACGGGTCTGAAGAACAGAAGGTATATATGGGAGTTTTCGAGACAAATTATCGAGCATGCCAGGAGAGAAAACGGTCGGGTGACATTGCTTATTTTTGATATTGATAACTTCAAACATTACAACGATGTTTACGGCCATTCGGCAGGGGATGAGATTCTAAGGCAGGCCGCAGTTCTGATGCGTCGCTGCTGCCGTGGGCACGACGTTGTCGGCAGGATAGGAGGGGATGAGTTTGCGGTTGTTTTCTGGGATGAGCCACTGGCTAAATTGGCTGAGACGTCTGCTGATGGCGGGGAGAGGCGTTCGGCGATGGCGCAACACCCAAAAGAGGTAATATTTGTAGCAAAGCGGTTCCAGAAAGAATTAGAAAAAGCTGAATTTCATTTGTTAGGACCGGAAGGCAAAGGGGTGCTGACAATAAGTGGCGGCCTGGCGAGCCTGGGCGACGGTTGTTCAACAGTGCAGGAGCTTTTTGAGCAGACAGACCAAGCACTGCTGGAGGCAAAACGCAGCGGCAAAAACAGAATCTATCTTGTCGGCAGGCCTGACGGTAATATCGCTGATGTTGTGTAATTTTAGTAATCCCCTAATTTACGTGGCCCAAACAAGTGAGACGGATATAGACGGTGAGCCCCGCTTAGTGGGCGGCCGGCACGATTCGGTATTAGATGAACGGCAACAGCAGGCAGGGTTTAGGCCTGAATAATCGAGGTTTTTTCGACAATAAACCTTTGACTAAACCGGCGAAGATGGTAGAATGTACGCGATTCAGCAGTTTTTGTGACAAGTACTTAACAGGAAAGGGTTGTAAATATGTATAAAAAGCTGATAAAAGCGTTCCCTGCAGCAAGTGCTGTGGCGGCGGCCTCCGGGAGGGCCGGTGCCGCAGAGAAACAAGCTGTGGATGGATTGATTGCCAAGCTCAGGGATAAAAGTGACAAGGTTCGAGCAGAGGGATTGCTCAGCGCCGTTGAGGTAGGTGCACCAGCGGTAAAGCCTTTGGCTAAGGTGATGGAAGATGATGACATCGAAGTTGTGCGGGCGGGCAAGCGTGCATTGTGGAAGATTGTCCGAAATGTTGGCCGTCCCGGCGCCGGCAACGAGAAAAAGGCGGTCGTTGCAAAGTTAGTAGGGCTGTTAGGCGAGAAGCAGTCAGCGTTGGTCCGACGCGAAGCGCTCTGGATGCTGTCCGAGATAGGGGGCGATGAAACTGTGGAGCCGGTTGCCGCCCTGTTATCAGATGAGGAAGTTCGTGAGGACGCCCGGATGGTGCTGCAGCGTATTCCAGGCAGACAGTCACTGGAGGCGCTCAAAGACGGATTGAAAAACGCACCTATGGACTTCAGGCCCAACATCGCGCAGTCACTGCGGCAGCGCGGTTTAATGGTTCGCAGGCCGGCCTCTGTAAAACTTGTACCGACAAAAAAGACGAATGTCAAGCCATTGAAGGATGAGGGTACTTAAAAGGAGCGCTTTTTTGTACCTTATTTAATATTGCAGAATTAAAGCATAAAGGTGATAAGACTATGAAACGAACGAAGCAACTCAACAGGCGTGAATTTTTAGCTGGTGCCGCTACAAGTGCGGCGGCATTAAGTTTTCCATACCTGGTTCCGTCCAGTGCGCTGGCGGCGCGGGGCAGGGCCGGGGCGAATGAGCGATTGACAATGGCCCATATTGGTGTCGGCGGGATGGGCGGGTACCACCTCCAAGATATGGTAAAAAGGCGCGACAGAGGCGAGGTTAATATTGCGGCGGTCTGCGATGCGGATGAGAACCGGCTGGCTAACGCCGTCAAAACTGCAGGTAAGGGCGTGCAGCCCTATCGTGATTACCGTTACATCCTCCAGCGCAAAGACATCGACGCGGTCGTCATCGCGACGCCGGACCACTGGCATGGTGTTCAGATGGTCCACGCGGCTGAATGCGGCAAGCACGTTTATGTGGAGAAGCCGGCCTGCTGCACAATCGAGGAAGGCAAGGCGATGGTTGCAGCGGCCAGGGAGAACAAGATATCGGTTCAGGTCGGCTCGCAGGGGCGTTCCCAGCCGGAAGCTTATCTGGCTCATCGATACCTCGTCAACGGTAATATTGGCCACATCAGCCGCGTCGATTGCTTTCACTATCCCAGTCCCGCGGACAATAATCCGGTTCCGGATAGTGACCCGCCGCCGGAGCTTGACTGGGACCTGTGGTTAGGGCCGCTTCGCTGGCGGCAATATAACAAGAGATATTGTCATGGCGTGTTTCGATGGATAATGGAATCAGGCGGTGGGCAGATCCGCGACCGCGGCGCCCACGTGATGAGTTGTGCGATGTGGTGGATGGGCGCCGATGGAACAGGTCCGGTTTCTATTGAGGCGACGGGTACTGCACCGACAAAGGGCCTGTGGGACAGTGCTATATTAATGAATGTGACCTATACCTTCAAGAATCCCGATTGGACGTTGACCTGGACGCAAATGCCCAATGATAAACTTCCGTCTGCGGAAAAGAGGACCGGGAAGGAACCGGGAGGCAAAATTAGCCGTCCTGGTTACGGTGCCATCTACCGCGGCGACAAGGGCGAGTTCATCCACTGGGGCGGCGACGGCGGTACGTGGGCCGAGAAGAAGGCTCGCGAATGGAAGCCGCCTGTCGGCGCAGAGGATGTGTATAAAAGCCCCGGCCACAAGGAGGACTGGTTCAAGGGTATCAAGACGGGCGCCAAGACCATTATGAACATCGAAGCCGCAGTCGGCGTGGCGAACCTTTGTGTGTTGGGTAACCTCTCCTTCATCTGTGGCCGAAAACTTCGCTGGGACCCGGTCAAGCAGGAGATAGTCGGTGACGAGCAGGCACGGCGAATGATGGGCCGACCGCAACGGCATCCCTATCATCTGTAGAGAGTCCCGCGGTTTCTTATTGTAAACATAATACGGCTCACCTGGTGTTTATGCGATATTCGTACATTGTGTATCCGACCTGGCGGCAGGCCTTTATTGTTTCGGGGTAAGGTTTGTCGCAGATATCGATGAAGCCTATCTGGTAGTTCTCACCGTCACCGCGGCCGGTCGTGGCCTGGTCCTTGTACTGGAACCAGTGTGTGCCGACAATATACGGATTGCGGAGAGCCCCCTGGACGTAGCTTTTGTATTTATCTGCGCGGTCCTGCTGGTTGGTGGTTTTTTTTAATCCTGTGTGGAACATGCCGCGGTCCAGTGCACCGAAATGGAACTCACCTATGATTACCGGCATGTCGATGCCGTCCGGCAGTCGGTGATTTTCTACGCTGTAACTATAACGGTTGTAGCTGACGATGTCGCAGAATTTTGTTGCAGCGCGGGCGGCAAGGTCATTTACCCATGCGAAGCGGCAGCCCATATATAGCTGGTTCGGTGCGATTTTTTTGACCTCCTCGCGGATGGTCTTGAAATAGGTTTCGGCGATTTTGGTGTAGAACGCGATTAAATCATCGCGGGCCTTCTTTTTGTCCGGCGTTTTGGTGGATTGCAACAGGGCGTCCCATGTTTTGTGATTCGTTCCCCAGGCGTTATTCAGCTTGTCTATAGACTTGTATTTTGCTTTTAGGTCTTCAATGAACACTTTCTTTGCGGGCTGGTCTGGCGGCGAGGTAAGAGCGGCTGCGGCAAGGGAGGTCTCGTCACCCCAGGAAAGCTCATTGTGTACGAAGTAGCCGACGCACCATGGGTCTCCGGAGGACGTATCTTTTTCCCTTTCCAATCGCCGGCGCAGCGCCTGGCGGAAGCTCGGGTCAAAGACATCAAAGAACTTTCCCCAGTATCCTTGCGAGCCTTCCAGGTTCCTGGCACTGTAGCTGATTGTTGCTACGTAAGGTGTTTTTCGCATCAAATAGATTTTGGAGTCCGACCAGTTTGCGATGGTGTTGAGGCCCCAGCTTTTCAGCCGCCGGTGTGTAATATCGGCGAATTTCTGCTGCCAATCCGGGCCATATTTCCGCAGGAAGTTTGCCTGGCTGAAGTCGTATGTTCTGTACGGCGAATGGTCTTTGTAATAGCCGTGCGGTGCCCAGCCTCCTCTTCCATAGAATGTCGAAAACAACGAGTCGTTTTTGGGCAGGTTGCGATAGTAATGCTCGCGGTCGGTGATTGGTGTGGCGTTTGCGCTGCGGACGCAGTCAATTCCATGCGACCAGAATAAACGGCCTTCCGGATCGACGAGCCACCACTTGTCTTTGTATTTTTGTACTCGGAAGAAGCCGGTCGCTTTGAGCTTCGGCCCGGCGGTCCAGCCGCCATATTTATTACGGTTGGGCGGGGTGGGATTGGCGTCGAGATGCTTTTCCTCAATTTTGCCGTGTGCGATTAGCTCCTCTTGAGAATGTGTTTTGCCGGGCCAATCCTTGTGGATAAACTGGCCGAACTCGTCAATGAATGGGAAGAAAGTTGCTGTATCCATCATTTTGACATGGCCGCCGGCACGGATATTGTCAATCTCGAAAACGTGCTTGTCGCCAGGCTTAGTAACGAAAACAATCAGCTGGGTGATATTTGAGGCATCGAGCTTGCCTTGTTGAGCAGGTCCTTGGCGCATACCAATCAATTCAACCGGTTCGGAGAGCTGATATGTGGTGGGATAGAGACGTACCGTCAGTGTTTCTGATTTATCCGGATTAAGAGTGATACTATCGGTTACGCAGTTATTGCTGCCATCGGCACCGGGATTATCAACCCGGCAGTAGACCGTAACCGGTTTGGTATCGGTGTTTTTGATATCGACGGTAATATATTCGTATTTTGATAAGTCCCACTTGCCTGCCGGCGTTTTGAGTGTGATGCCGGGCCAATTCTGTTT
>Ga0315534_1001452_pt1 | contig 16318 bp, 16 predicted proteins | sample SalMarSW160240MG_FD_203094 | JGI IMG/M metagenome (GOLD analysis project Ga0315534, IMG submission 203094) | Salt marsh sediment microbial communities from the Plum Island Ecosystem LTER, Massachusetts, United States - Salt Marsh Sediment SW1602-40 ... | reverse complement strand
CGGCAGACCGCTCGCATGGAGCCCGCGTAGAGATCGGATCCAGATACCTGTCGATCACGGTCTCAGCGGACAGCAGCGGCGTTTCCACTTCCAGAAAACCACGCTCTTGGAAGAAGCCCCGGACCCCGGCCAATAACTCCGCTCGTCGACGGAGGACGTCTGCGCTGGCCACGGGCAGATGGTGACGGCACGTGTCAGTGGAACGATCCATAAGCAGGACAGCCGAGAGTGACAGGCCAGTCAGGGACATCGCGCCCCTGTTTGGCGTCCGCCGCAAATTTCCGTTGCGCACCGCGGAGGGTCGGCGGGTGCCGCTCCGGGGAACAACCGGCCGCGTGGTCCGGACGGGTTGTCTGCCGTCATCCCGTCTTGCCAAGCATACCATTGCGGGGAGACGTTGCCACGCGTGAGGTCCATAGTTGACGGCGCATCCGGCGAATCGATATGCTCAGACATCTGAAGGGACAGGGACTCCGCTGGCAGTCCATCGAGTCATCGGGCAAGCGATGTCGAGCAGAAGATCGTTGAAATTGCCCATCGTCCTGGGCGTGGTCATGATCACCCTCCTGGTCGTAATGACCGTGGGCTGGGTGATCTTATCGCTCATTAACGCCCTGGCCGACGCGGAATACGCGGGCGTCTACTGGACGATCATGTCCATCGGCACACTATTGCTCGTGCTGGTCCTGGCCGGTGTGGTGACGTACCTGGCGTTGTCGATCAAGGCCATCAATCTGACGCGCCGGCAATCCAATTTTATTGATAGCGTGACTCATGAACTGAAGTCGCCCATTGCTTCCCTGAAACTGTATCTGCAAACGCTGCATCGGAGAGACGTTTCACAGCAGCAGCGGGAGAGTTTTTATCAGTTCATGTTGGAGGACGTTGAGAGGCTGGATCAGCTAATCAACCATATGCTCGAAGCAGGGCGCATCGATAAGCCCGTGATGGAAGACGAGGTGGAAGCGATCGCGTTGGACGGCGTACTCAGAGACTGTGCCGAAACACTCTGCGCTCGTTACCAGGTTCCGCTGCACGTCGTCCGGCTGGATGCAGCACCGTGCTCGGTGCTCGCCCCGCGCGTGGATCTGGAGATCATCGTCCGCAATGTTCTGGACAATGCGATCAAGTATGCCGGCCGCGAACCGCGCGTCATGGTCACGGTCAATCGGGCTTCCGAGGGAATGCTCGTGGTTCGGATATCCGATAACGGGCGTGGCATTCCGAAACATCTGCGAAGAAAAATCTTCGGACGCTTCGTGCGGTTGGGGTTGGAGCTGGAGCGAGAAACACCCGGAACCGGTTTGGGGCTCTATATCGTGCGTACGTTGGTACGAAAACTGGGAGGCGCCATTCGCGTCCGTGATGCGGCGGGCAATTCGGGCACGACGTTCGAAATTTATCTCCCAGGCAGGCTGACACGAGAGGTGCCGTCGTTGCCGGATGACGCGGAAACCGCCGCCAGCGTGCCCGCTCGATGAACGTATCCGCGCCGAGTCTGGGTGCCATGTCCCGCAACGGAAACGCGCACATTCTGGTTGTCGAGGACGAACAGCATCTGGCGATCGGCATCAAGTACAATCTTGAAGCCGAAGGATACCGCGTGAGCATTGCACGCGACGGCCGTTCGGCGTTGTCGCTGGTGAACGAGAAATTGCACGAAATCGAGCTGATCATTCTGGATCTGATGCTGCCGGGCATGAGCGGTTACGATGTCTGCGAAGCGTTGCGGTCCAGCGGCCACGAAATCCCGGTGTTGATGCTCAGCGCGCGCACTTTGACGGAAGATCGCACACGTGGATTCGATGTTGGCGCGAACCAGTACCTGACCAAACCCTTCGAATTGGACGAGCTTCTGAGTCGCGTCAAGAACCTGCTGAGTTTCGGTGCGCGGGCGGACCGACGCTCCCCGCCGGCCGCGTCCTCGCCATCCACGTTCTCGTTTGGCGATGTCACCATCAACTTTCATACGTTCCAGGTGATGGTGCGTGACGAAACGATGCGGATGACCCATCTGGAAATGAAGTTGTTGCGATACTTCATCGAGAACGAGGGACGTGTGATACCGCGGCAGGAGCTGCTGCAAAACGTGTGGGGCATGTCGGGCAGCCTCAACACGCGGGCGCCCGACCAATTCATTCGGCGGCTGCGCAAGATTCTCGAACCCGACCCGGCCCGCCCGCGACATCTGCTTACCGTGCGGGACGCCGGCTATCGCTTTGTCGCTGCCGGTGAAGATTGACCGCGTGCGGACATGGTTGCGGCACGTGCTCGCGAGCCGGAGACCCGCGAGCGGCCAACGGCATTGAGGGACCGCACGGTGGTCAGCCGAGGACGTGCCGAAAGGCGACTTCGTCCAACACAATGCCTTGCGGGACAAGCTGAAGCATTACCGGCACGTCGGGCCAACCCGCGGCGGCGAGCAGCGCGTCGAGCGAACGTGGGCCCAGAGGCCCCTTGATCTCCACCCGCCAAAGTCGCTCGCGGTGCTCGTATAGCTGGCCATCAATGGGTCCCGGGCCCAGCGCCGCGGGGACACTCCACGAAAAGGCGCCGTCCGGTTCGATGTCCAGCGACGGCAGTGCGGTCAAAGCGGCAGACACCTGCTCCCAGGTGACATCAAACAGTTCTGCGAAGTGTCCGGGCGCAGGGGCCAACGGCCGGACCTGCCGACCGGCTAGGGTCCGTGGAGCACCGTACGGCACACCGCCAGCTCGCCGATGGATCGAGACATGCACGGCAGTCAACTCGGCACTATGAGGCTGGCGGTCCGCATTCCGCGAAACAACCAGGTAGCTAGGGCGCGACGCAGCCTGTGTGGCAAGCCGCGGGCCGCCCGCCTTGCGATTCCCGTTGGTTTCCTTACGGGCCGGAACCGGACGCGTGCGGGTGCCGGCTGGCTTGGCTCTCCCAAACTTGAACACGCTGATTTCTACTCGCGCGCCACCGAAGCCGCGCTTAGGGAGCCGGTTTCAGCTGCTCGGAAAGCCATTCCAGATACGCGCGGCTTCCCGCCACGATGGGCGTGGCGATGATTTCCGGAACGTCGTACGGATGGGTGGCGAGTATCGCTTGCTCCGCTGCCGGATAGCAACGCTCATCGGTCTTGATCGCACAGATCCACTCGCGTCCCTGCTCCATCTGATCTTCCCACCAGTACGTACTCGTCACCGGGCCGCCGACCTGAACGCAACCCGCCAGCCGCTGTTCCACCAGGGCACGGGCGATGCGCTGGGCGTCCTCGGGCGAAGGAACTGTCGTGACTACCAGCAGGGCTCGGGACACGATTCGTCCAAGGTGATACGCGAAGGCACCGGAACGGTTTCGGAAAGAACAACGAGAGAGCTTCTCCGCGCGGAGCAGACAAGACTCTCGACAAGTATACACGATTCGCGCTACGACGCGATCACCGCCGCTGCCGCGCCGGCAGTCCGCCCGCCGAATCCGCCGCGGTACGTGGGGGTTGGTGGTCGTTCCGGCGCTGGCACGGTATCATCGGCTTCGACGACGGGGCGGCGATCCTTTCGGGCGGAAACACGAACCGGGCTGCCACCATGTGCGGACGCTTTACACTGCGAGTGCCCACCCCTGTTCTGATCGAGCATTTCGGACTGGGCCGCGCGGTAACCCTGTCGCCACGTTTCAACGTCGCGCCGACGCAGGATGTTGCTGTTGTTCGGCGGGCAGATGATTCCGTCCGTGAACTGACCCTGGTGCGATGGGGACTGATCCCGAGCTGGGCGAAAGATCCGTCGGTGGCAACCCGTTTGATCAACGCGCGGTGCGAAACGGTGGCCAAGAAGCCTTCGTTCCGATCTGCCTTTCGGCACCGGCGCTGCCTCGTTGCGGCGGACGGCTTCTACGAATGGCAGAAAGTCGGACGATCCAAGCACCCGTACCACATCGCGCTGCGGGACGGCGGCCCGTTGGCGCTGGCGGGACTCTGGGAATCGTGGCAGCCGGATAAGACCGGGCCACCCCTGGAATCATGTACGATTATTACCACGGAAGCGAATCGGCTGCTCCAGCCGATCCACGATCGCATGCCGGTCATCGTCGATCCAGCCGACTACCAGCAATGGTTGGATCCGGAGGAACGGGACTCCCAGTCACTTCAAGCGCTGCTGGTCCCTTTTGCCGAAGAAGCACTGCAGGCCGTTCGCATCAGCGACCACGTCAACAGCCCGCGTCACGACGACGCGAGGTGCCTGGAATCGCTACCAGGGCAAGCCGATTGACGGGCAGCGTATCGGACGTGTTCGGTCGGGGAGGAGAAGCACCATGGAAGCATTGATCGCGCTGGTCGCCTTGACGGCCATGGAGATCGTTCTGGGGATCGACAATATCGTGTTCATCGCCGTGCTCACCGGACGGCTGCCGCTCGAGCAGCAGCCCAAGGCCCGCCGCGCCGGCTTGCTGCTCGCACTGGTGATGCGTATCGTTCTGCTGCTCACGCTGAGCGCGATCCTTGGTTTGACCGAGCCCTTATTCCAACTCAGTCAGTTGGGCATGTTCGGGACCTGGCTGGCAGAACACCACGAGATCAATGAAATCTCGTGGAGAGACATGATCCTGTTGGGAGGCGGGTTGTTTTTGCTCGTCAAAAGCGTGTCGGAAATTCATGACCGCATCGAGGGACACGTTCACGCCCGCGACGCCGGTCAGACGGCGCGCTTCGCCAGCGTATTGGCGCAGATCATGGTGCTGGACGTCGTGTTTTCGCTCGATTCGGTAATCACGGCCGTGGGCATGGCCGACCAGATCTGGGTGATGGTCGTGGCCGTAATCCTGGCCGTCACGGTCATGCTCATTTTTGCCGAAACGATCAGCGGGTTCGTTCATAAACATCCAACATTGAAGATGCTCGCGCTGAGCTTCCTGCTGTTGATTGGCGTGATGCTGGTCGCCGAAGGCGTCGGCACGCACATGAATAAAGGGTACATCTATTTCGCGATGGGTTTTGCGCTGGGCGTGGAGTTGCTCAACCTCCGCGTGCGAACCCATCTGCGCCCGGCCGACGCCCGGGCGCCGTAAACGGCCGGTTCAGCTATCCTGGAGCGCCTTGGTCAGGTTCTTGGAAAGGGCCTTCTCGACGCGGTCCTTGAACATCATCGCCGCCAGCGGCAGGTTGACCTCGACCTGGATGCGATCCGGCAGGACGGTGGCCGTGCCTTGAATCGTGAAGGCCAGACTCTTGAAACTGAATTGTGCCTCCGTATCCTGCCACGTGATGTCCATATCGCGGCCCTCAAAATCGCGAATCATCTTCTCGATGGACGGCCGAATCTTTTCGACAACCTCACGCGGATCCCCCTGGTGGGGAACGTTTACCGAGACTTTCGGCATCGGCATAGCCTTTCTGGGACTGCGGAACGAATATTCCCGTAACCATCATATTCCCGTAACCATCGCGTCCCGCTGGACGAATCGGTCTTGGCGGGCAGAGCGGCCGTTTGGTAGAGTCCCGCCCGGTCCACGGGATGGCGATCCCTTCGAGTGTAAATGAATCCCCAAAAAACAGTAGCCCAAGATATCTTGATTTAATCCTGAGAGTGGGCCGCATGCTGTCGCTCGGCCCGTGCAGCGCCGGAATCCGGCACGTGCATCCATATCGTTTGTCCAGGGAGGGACACGGTCATGCAAGGGAATTTGCGTGCGGCCATTGCTTGGATCCTGTGCTGCGGCGGTCTGTTGGCCGCCGGTTGCGGCCTGGAAGAGAACGTTCCGGTCGCCACGTCGCGCTCGACGCCGGCCAACCAGGTCCGCCACGTTGCGCCCCGCCATGCCGGCTTCATCAAAGTGGCATCGTTCAATATCCAGGTATTTGGAACTTCCAAGCTGCACAAAACGAACGTCATGCAGGTACTTGCCAGCGTGGTGCGGCAGTTTGACGTGGTCGCCATCCAGGAACTGCGCAGCAAAGACCCCACGGTGATGGATCAGTTTGTGCGCATGATCAATGCGACGGGAGGTCATTATCGCTACGAAATCGGACCCAGACTGGGCCGAACATCGAGCAAGGAACAGTACGTGTATGTCTACGATGCAACACGTATCGAAGTCGTCCCGGGATCGGTTTACACGGTTCCGGATCCCGACGATCTGCTGCATCGCGAGCCGCTGGTGGCGTCGTTCCGCGTGCGTGGACCGCCGCCCGAACGTGCATTCTCGTTCACGCTGGTCAACATCCATACCGACCCCGATGAAGTGGACATGGAATTGGCGGCTTTGGACGACGTTTTTCGGTCCGTGCGGCAGCATGGCACCGAGGACGATATCATTTTGCTGGGTGATCTGAATGCCGATGAGCGGCATCTGGGAGAACTCGGCGCGGTCCGAAACATCATGTGGGCCGTATCGGGGGCCACGACCAATACCCGCGGCACGAAGTCGTACGACAACATTTTATTCGACGCGTCGTCGACGGTGGAATACACGGGCCACTGGGGTGTGCTGGACTTGATGTCCCAATTCCAGCTCACCGAACAGGAGGCGCTGCGCGTGTCGGACCATTTGCCGGTATGGGCCGTGTTTGCCGCGGAAGAGAATCAACACGCCGGCCCGTTAGCCGCGCGCCCCACGGCGCGCGAATAGCCTTCCCGGCAACTCTCCGCCCGGCCAATGCTCAACAAACCGGCGACCGGCCCCGACCTTCGCACGACGGTTGCCGGCAATCGTCCCGCGTCCGGCGAGGCGCCCGATGCCCGCGTCGGCGAAGCCGTCAAATTCGCCTCAACGCCGTCACGTACGAGCCTCCGTTGGCCGGCCTGCCGCGCGTCGCTGGTCTCCAGCAGAATGCCGCGCCGATAGAGCACCCGCGCGAGCACCGTACTAATGTGACAAACCGATGGCCTTCTTGATCCCACGTCGAACGTTCCGACGCTGCAAGACATCTCCATGAAACGTCCTCGTCTCATTCAAGGGCCTTTCTTCTGGTTGTTGCGCAAGAGGTCGCACGCGAGCGAACGCCCAGTGACCGTCATCGACCCGTCGCGGCAACGTGCGCCCCCCGGACCAGCCTGTCGTGCAGGACGGCCGTGTCCGGGAGTGATTTCCCCCCTCATCTTAGGCGTATAGTGTACAGATGTCAACCTTGCGCGATCGGCGCAGGTGCCACCTGCACTTTGCGGGCGAGCCGTCGAGACGAACCGGCGGTTTCGTTAGCGGCTCTTAGGCCCTGGGCGGGCATGTCAGCAGGCGGCGCGGGTCCCGTTGTCGAAAACCAACAGACGCTCCGGCATTCGCAGGGCCGCCAACCGTGTTCGAAATCTGCTTTCGGGCACGCCCGCCGCCCGCTCGCGCCATCGTTTGCCGGCCCCGAAATCCAGACACAAGGCGCGGCCCGATCGAAGCGGCGTCCCGCTCGTGCTGGCATAGTGGCCGAAGACGCACCAGCACGATTCGGTATAGCTTTTCCACCAAAAAACACGCTGCTGGTGCGGGAGTCCGCCGGCCGCCGACCCGCAGTTGTCCGACCGACGTTCGGGACCCGACGTAAGCACGCGGACCGGGTTGCGGTTTTGGTGCTCCAGGTCGCGGTCGATGGGATCGATCGCGGCGCGTGTGGCGATGTCGGCTTCGATTCGCTTCCAGTGGTCCGCGTACAACGTCAGAACATCCCCGCTATGCTCGGCCAGGGCCACCATCTCGGCGTCCCAGCAGGCATGGACCACGCGGAGGTCGTCGCGGCTCAGAACCAGCGGCAGTGAGCGGAAGAAGGCCAGGACATCCGGCCGCTGCGAAGGATCCAGCATGCGCTGCCGAGTGACTCCCAGCGCTGTGTCCAGGCACTCGGGTTTGCCGTAAAACCAGGCGTTGCCGGGTTTCTCTTTTCCGAGAAGCAGATTCAGTTCATGGTTGCCCAGCACCGATTGGGCGCACCCGGACTCGATCAACGTGCGAGCCGCCTCGATGACGGTGGGACTGTCGGGACCGCGGTCGGCAAAGTCGCCCAGAAACACCAGCCGTCGCCCCTGCGGATGGGTGCCGTCGGCCGTGTAGCCCAGCTCGTCCAACAGGTGGTCCAGCGCGGTGATTTCACCGTGGACGTCCCCCACGATGTCGATCGGTCCGTCGAATAGCTGCTGCACGAGCGGCCGTTGCAGGGATACCATGGCGAGTGATCAGGCCAAGAATGCAATCATCATTGCCGCGTCGAGGCCCAGTTCGACAGGGGGGGCGGACGCCGGGGTGGGCTCGGGCTGCCATCGGGGCCTGGTCTATCGTAGGATCGTTCGGATGACGGCGGCAACCATGGTCCGGGCGGGGCAAGCTTCACCGCCTTGCGGAAGCGGCTATACTTCACCGGAGTCGTTCGGATGCGACAGGGACCACGGCCTGTGCTGGATGGCACACCTGTTCATCAGACGCGTACCGGTTACCTTCGGAATCGCGTGCCCGGCCGTGCCGTTCAGCCGCCGCTGACTTTTTTCGTACATTTCATTCTTGCCCGAGGTGCCAACCATGCCCACCAGGATGAGAGTTATTGTGTGCTTGATCGCGTGTCTGGCGGCTACGGCCGATGCGCAAGACACAACGGCCCCGCCGGAGGACGGCACGCGTCGCGACGAGATCCGTGAAAGGCGAAAGCAGCGCCGGCAAAGAGTGCTGCGTCGCGTGCTCGACGCCGTTGCCGAACCCGAGGGTGCCGGGGACCCGCAGGACCAGCCGGACCAGGACACTCGCGGCGCCGCGGAGCGGTCGGGGATCATCGACCGGTTGCTGCCTCTGCTGCCGAAGGGCGAAGCGGGTCCGGACCAGGGTGCCGAGCCGCTTGAACCGGGCCGACTCAACGATGCCCTGCGCGAGGAGATCGTCGGACCACTGGTGCGGGATCTCGTTTTTGTTGAAGCGCTGCGGCTCCGGATCGACGAAGAGACCACCGATCTGGCTCGCGACCGGATCGGTCTGGCGGCCAATGTCCGTCTGCGGCGCACGCCGTGGGGGACACCTGCTCAGGTGCAGCTGCACGTCTTCGCTCGTGTCGAACAGCGCCCCCAGCGCGGCACGCGCGCTTTCATCACCGTGGACTTCGACGCGCGAACGGACACGATTGCGTGCATGAATTACGTCAAGCAACGGGCGTTGGAGAGGAATTACAGCGACCCTCCTGCCGACATGTCCGCCGAGGAACTGGACGAGTTGCACCAGTTATTGGAGTCGACACCGCCGTTCGTCACGCTGACGGACGTGGCCGACTTCCTGCCAAAAATGGGCGTGATCCATGTGCGGTCGGCCAATCGTATGGTTGACGAGCTGCAGGCGGAACTCGCTTTGGGCGGTGATCCCGGGACGCGGCCGCGTTTGGCGCGGGAACTTTCGCGTGCCTATCAAAAGAGGGACGCCTTGATCGCCGCCAGCATACGCTTTGTACGCGACAGCGCGTTGAGTGTGGAACGGGTTAATTACGTTCTGCCGCCAGGAAGCATGTCGAACGGTCCCATGCAGGTCGAAGACGCGGACGTGGCGCTTACGGAGCAATCGATACGGGGCAGTTCGACGATGAGCGTTGGACCAGCCGGCGTGCTTGTGTTCCAAGGCGCTCGCGGGCTGGTCATTGAACCGATGCTCCGCAGGATCCAGCGCCGGGATCCCGCCACGCTGGACAGCGTGCGCCGACGGGCCCGTGACGTCGGGCAGCAGTTGGAAGAGCTTTCCACTCCTCCGCCCGAAGCCGAAGTGCTGCCCCCACCCCCGGAGCAATAGCGGGGCGTCGCGCCGACGTTGCCAACCACCCCGCCCTCGACACCCGATAACTGGCCGACCGCGGCTGGGACAAGCCCACGGGATGCCGGTGGTGACCGCCCGTCGGTCTGGCGACACTCTCCAGGCGCGGCACGCTCGGAACGAAACCCGAACGCTCAAAAAAGCTGGTGCGTGCCGCGGGGTGCGTCATGGCATTCCCGGTAACGCCCGACACGCAACGCCATCCCGCGGAGATTACCGAATGAAAGTACACGCCCCGAGACCATGGGAAACAGCGGGACAACGGATCGAACAGGCGGTGCCGGATCGCCCGCGACCGTGGCGATGGCAGACGGCGCCACGACCGTTCGCGATCGGAATGACCGCCGTTGCGATGCTGCTGTGCCGCGTCGGATGGACGCAACCGAAATCGCTATGGAAAGCGCACGACCTCAACCGGCCTCGACCGCCCGTCGTCATGCCCGCCGCACAAAAGCTGCCGGTGGACCCGCCGGCAGATGCTATCGTGCTGTTTGACGGCGCCGACTTGCGTCATTGGAACAGTGCCGATGGAGGCCCCGCGCGATGGATCGTGCGCGACGGATACATGGAAGCCCAACCCGACAGCGGCGGGCTGGTGTCAGTACGCTCGTTTGGCGACGTGCAACTGCATCTGGAGTGGGCGTCGCCCGCGCCGGCCGAGGGACACGGGCAGGAGCGAGGCAACAGCGGCGTTTTCCTGATGGGCAAGTATGAAGTTCAAGTCCTTGATTCGTACCGCAACGATACCTATCCCGACGGACAAGCGGCGGCCATCTACGGGCAGTACCCGCCACTGGTTAACGCGTGCCTGCCGCCCGGTGAATGGCAATCGTTCGACATTTTCTTTCGCCGTCCGCGGTTTCAGCGGGACGGGACACTCACCGCACCGGCCCGTGTCACCGTCGTCCACAACGGCATTCTCGTGCAGGACGATGTGCAGATCTGGGGTCCGACCATGTGGCTTCAGCATCTGCCTTACCGGCCGCACCCCGACAAGCTTCCGCTGGCATTGCAGGACCACGGCAATCCGGTCCGCTACCGCAACATCTGGCTGCGGGAGCTGCCTCCCTGGGATCCGACACCGCCGCCGCCCATTCCCGACGATCCCGTCGTCCATCTCGCGCCGCGTGTGCTGCAGCAGTGCGCGGGCCGCTACGCAACGGCATCCGGCGAGGAGTTCTTGATTGGCTTTGACGGCACGCAACTTCAGGTCCACTTGGATGACGCGCGGACCCTCGATCTGGTGCCCCATTCCCCGGACCGTTTCTCGATGCGTTGGACGGCCGGACAAGTCGTCTTTACGCGTAACGAAAACGGCCGGCCAACGTCGTTGATCTTCGAATTGGCGGGCTCGAAGACCCCCGCCCGACGTGTCGACTAGATCCATACTGAAAACAAGAACCTATCCATTTACCTGCGGTGATGGCACTGTTATGCGAGCGCCAGCATCGTTCTTAGCGTACTTGGATAGGCTCTCATGGGCGCAGCACGCAGACCGTGCTGCCTGATGGCGGTCCGGCAGGGCGGGCGGCGCGGACCGGTCGGCTAGGAGGACCGGTCGCCTCGACGCTTGGAACGCACCTTGGCCAGTACCGTATTGGCCCCCGTCATGATCGTGATCAGCTCGGGAGGCAAGGAGCCCAGGATACGGTGCATTGCTAGCACAAAGTCCCGATCGACCGTGGCCCGACGCAACAGCTGTGAAACTTCAATCGGCTGTTCATAGTATTTGCTAATGCGATTCTTCATGGGAGCACCTCCTGGGGACAACCGGTGTGCCTGCGGCACATGCGTTTGTCCTGTTGGGCGTGAACATGCCGAAAAAAGTCCGTCCGCGTGTTCAGACGTTCACGCGATCCCTGCAATGGTCATGAGGTGACAATCTTCAGGTCGTCATGAGAAAACGTATCTAACTCTTTGCGCACGGTCTCGTGGCCGATTGAGCGGTCTTTGATTGCTAATTTGCCGCGCCGAAAGTGACTTGTCCGCTGGGGCCAAGCCGCTCGCGTTGCGCGCGTCCGGCTGGGCTCTTCATGTTCTGGCGCGTTGTGGGCCGTCCCATTGTAGGCCATCCGGCCGGCGACACCAGTCGGGGAAATTCCCGCTATTTTGCGTGGAGAACAGACGCTGAACGCCACGAGAACCGGGAAATCGACACCCCCCACGCGCTCCAGGTTTTTCTCTGTCTTTCGCGAAATGATGAAAGGAAAAGCGTTTTGCCCCCGGAGCTTTTCAGGCACGCACGGATTCGGCCGCCTGCATAAATTTCACTCTAGTTGCTCGAACCGAATAGGGCAAATCCTGGGCGCTCATTCTGCCGAATTTTTGCCATTCGCGCAGCGTTGATGGTCACCCAGCGGCAGCGTCGGGCCGGTCGGCAAGGGCTGCTTTCGTGTTGGAAAGGCCGACCGGGTCACATTGCAAGGCCGATCGCCAGTGGGGATGATAGAACACATGGAGGAGGATCGTGCCCGTTTCCGGACGCACGCGTTACGCGGCTTGAGACGATGTCAGAGGCTTTCGACCCCTATTACAAGTGGCTGGGAATTCCTCGCAAGGATCAACCACCGAATCACTACCGGCTCCTCGGCATCGAACCGTTCGAATCGGACGCCGACGTCATCACGCACGCCGCGGACCAGCGCATGGGGCATTTGAAGGCGTTCCAGGCGGGCAAACATTCGGTCGCCACGCAGCAGCTCTTGAATCAGATTGCGGCAGCCAAACTGTGCCTGCTGGATGACGAGAGCCGGCGGATCTATGACGAGAAGCTCCGCGGCGGCGGGCGGGCCACCGCCGGCCAATCGGCGCCGCAACGCGGCAACGTTGCGTTTCGGCCGGCAAACGATCCTTCGGGTCCGTCGGCAAAAACGGCCGTTCGGTTCGGCCCATGGCACGTGGCGGCCGGAGCCGGTTTGTTGCTGACGGGCTGGGCGGCTTGGGTGCTGTGGTCCGGAGGCATCCGACCCGAGGCCGACAATCCGCCATCTCTCGATGATGTTTCGTCGACGGTGCCGGATGCCGTGCCCGCGCAAACCAGGACGACGACGTCCCCCGCGGCACACGACGACGGCCAACGTGGGGCGGACGCTGACGGCGCGTCGCCAACGGCCCCTCGGTCAGCGACCGAGCGCCTTGAAGCGCCGTCGGCCATGTCGTCAAACGAAGACGCGGCAAACGACACGGTTGCGCCACAGAACGGCGATACGGAGTCCGCGGAACACTCCGCGGCGACCCGACTGCGCGGTGTCGACCAGCCAGGCGGCCGCTCGGCCGAAACGACGGGCGACGCCGAGTCATGGGTGGAACTCAAACAGCGTCGCTCGGCCGCCGTGGCGGCGGGCGATTTTCATGCGGCGATGGAGACGATCACGCGCATGGGCGCGCTTCGCCAAATCGACATGCTCAACGAACGGGCCGAGGCGCTCGAGCAATGCCGGGCCGCGCTGGATGAATCGACGCCTCGCGAGGTGCGCCGCGAGCTGGCGCGGGACGGCATTGAACTACTGCGCGCCGCCGTCGCTGCCCACCGCGCGGACCTGGTCGATCGCCTGGGAAATCCGGTGCTGCAATTGGCCCGCGGGCTGGATGACGTGGAATTGGTCCACAACGCCACGCTGCTTATAGTGGAACTGCAGCACCTGGGCGGCGGCATCCCGCCGCAGCCTCCGCCGAGCATCGCCGAAAACGAGGGTCCGTAGCAATCATGGCGCCAACCCGTGCCGTGGGTATCGATCTGGGAACCACGTTTTCTGTGTTGTCGTATCTCGACAAATCAGGACACAGCCAGGTCATTCGCGACCAGGACGGTGAAGTTCTGACTCCGAGCGTCGTGCTGTTCGAACACGACGGCGTCGTGGTCGGACGCGCGGCGAAGGACGCCATGACGCGCGGCGCAGCCTCTTATCGCGTGGCCGAGTGGGTCAAGCGCGACATGGGCCAGCCGTCGTATTCCCGCCCCATCCACGGGGACGATCTGCCCCCCGAGGTCATTCAGGCCTGCATCCTGAAAAAGCTCAAGGATCAAGCCGTCGCGGAGCTGGGCGCGGACTACGGCTGTGTCATTACGGTTCCCGCGTACTTTGACGAAGTCAGGCGCAAGGCGACGGCCGACGCGGGCCGCATGGCCGGCATCAGAGTCCTCGACATTGTCAACGAACCAACCGCCGCGGCGCTGGCGTTCGGCGAATCGATCGGGTATCTGAGCGCCAGCGGCGCGCCGAAAGAGACGTTGAACGTTCTGGTCTACGACTTGGGCGGCGGGACGTTTGATGTCACCGTGCTGGAAATCGCTCCGGGCAACCTGCGCACGCTTGCCACCGATGGCGACGTGCGCTTGGGAGGCATCGATTTCGACGAACGGCTGGCGTCTTGCGCGGCAGATGCGTTTTTGCACAAGCACGGGCTGGATCCCAGGACAACGGCGGAAGGCCAAGCCTGGTTACTGCTCCAGGCGCAAAAGGCCAAACACACGCTCAGCCTCCGCGAAGTGGCCACGCTGCACGTCGAACACGAAGGCCAGTCGATGGACGTACACGTAACGCGCCAAATGTTTGAAGCGCTGATCGCGGACCTCGTCGAACGCACGGCCTACACCACGCGGCGGGTGATGGCCAGCGCGGATGTTGCCTGGAAGGATCTGTCTCACGTACTGCTCGTGGGCGGATCCACGCGGTTGCCCGTCGTGCGGAGGATGCTGGAAGCATTGACGGGAACCACGCCGCAGCATGCCGTGCATCCGGACGAAGCCGTGGGGCGAGGCGCCGCCATTTACGCGGGATACCTGCTGGCTTTGCGCGGGGCCGGGGACGCGGAACCCCAGTTCGATGTCATTGACGTCAACGCGCACAGCCTGGGCATCGCCGGCGTCAACGCGGCGACACTCCGCAAGGAAAATGTCGTACTCATCCCCCGCAACTCGTCGCTGCCGGCCGAGGAAACGCGGAAGTTCGTCACCAAGCGGGAGAATCAGCGGACCGCGGTGGTTCAAGTGCTCGAAGGCGAGAGTTCGCTGCCGAGCGAGTGCGCGAGCATCGGACGCGCCGTGATGCGGAAGCTGCCTGACAATCTTCCCTGCCACTGGCCCATCGCCATCACCTACCGCTTTGGCAGAAACGGCCGGCTGTCGGTCCGCGCGAAAGTGTCCGGCACGGACGATCAGTTGGTCATCGAATTGCAGCGGGAACGTGGTCTCTCGGATGAAGACATCGGGCGGTGGACACAAGTCATCGCGTCCGAAGTAGGCTACGATGCGTTCGAGGACGTGATTGACGACATCATTGGCCGCTAGGACCGATCCGCGCGGAACAAACATTCCAAAAACGCACGGCGATCCACTCATCCGGCAAAATCTCGCCGACCGAAGCAGACCCATTCGCGCGGACAGTATTTTAGTGCTTTTCGCGCCATTCGCAGCACGGCCCGTTGATCCCGTGTTGCAGATTCTGCTAGGAACGATGCAGCACGCGCGGCGCCGAGGGCGGGATGGGCAGCGAACAAGTCGTTGCGAAGGCGCTGTCGGACATCGACAAGAATTGGGGGGAAGGTTTCGTGACAAAGCTTTATGATGCATGCGTGCCCGCCGAGGCCAGGGACCTGATGCTGTTCCTGCTGAGGCAGGGCAACCGGCGCGATGCTGTTCGTGTTTACCAGGACGAAACGGGCGCGCACCGCAGCGAGGCCACGCAGGCCGTGCAGCAACTGGCACGGCAACACGGGATGACGTTCGCCGCCATGGCCTTCGCCGACGTCGTGCTGCTGGTCCTGATGGGGGGGTCTGTCCTGTGGGGCCTGACGCTCGGTTGAGGCACGGCACGCCTCACCGTTTCCATGCAAACAGCGCCGCTCCTGGGCCCAGAGCGGCCAACGAAAGCAACTGGCCTTTGGACGCGAATCCAGGGCTCACGGTCCGCGCACCTGTCAATAACAATGGATTACGGCCGATGGATGCCGAGAGTGGCACGTTGGAAATCCGCGTCGGTCAATCCGACGTTAAGCCGCATGTCCAGGTAGGTGTACTCTTCGACCAGCCGCGGCGTGCCCGTTTGGCCTTCGGCCAGATCGTAGGCCTCATACCGGATCGGGACTTGCAGCTCATCATCCAGATAAACTCGGGCCTGGAAAAAATGGATGTCGTTCGCCCGCTGGGGCCGCGTTACCTGGATCGTTGTGCAGCGCCGTCCGTTGACGCTCGCATCCGAGAAAAAATCGACGCGGCACGGCAGGGCCGGAACGCGACGAGCCAATTCCTCCTCGCCCATCTCCACCAACCGCCGTAACAGGTTCTCGATGCCGATCTCCGTAATCGGATACCGATTGTCCCGCATGGCGGCGGCATTCAACGGATCCAGGGACAGCGTCACGAACGAGAATGGCGTACCCCCTTTGCGAGCAATAAGTTTCCCGAGGTTCTCGCCGGCGACGTACACGACTTCGCGGTCCCGCAATCTGGCGGGTCCCAGGAAATGGAGATGCACGCTGAACGGCACGACGACCTTGTCGCCTTCCGTCCGCTCGTGACGAATGGCTGCTCGCATGTATTGATATCCGGTGAGCTTGCCGCAGATTCGCTCCCGCTTCACAAACAGGCACG
>Ga0315534_1001448_pt1 | contig 16323 bp, 1 predicted proteins | sample SalMarSW160240MG_FD_203094 | JGI IMG/M metagenome (GOLD analysis project Ga0315534, IMG submission 203094) | Salt marsh sediment microbial communities from the Plum Island Ecosystem LTER, Massachusetts, United States - Salt Marsh Sediment SW1602-40 ... | reverse complement strand
TTCGGGCGATGAACAGCTTGTCTCGGAAGTCAAGGCGCTTCTGGATCGGAGCGACGGCGCGGCGGCCGTTGCCGGATCCGTCGATCCGCATCTGCTTCCGACCATTGGACATTCCGTAACCACATCCGCCGGGCAAATGATCGGCCGGAGGGTGGGCAGCTATGAAATCGTCCGGAGGATCGGTCAAGGAGGAATGGGCACCGTCTTCCAGGGTGTTCGTACGTCCGCATTCAAGTCCCTCGTTGCCATCAAGTTGATTCGCAACGGCGCCCATTCGTCCGACCTGGTCCAGCGATTCCAGAACGAAATTCAGTTTCAGGCCGCGCTGGGCAAACATGCGTACATTGCTGGTCTGTTCGACGCGGGACAGACCGACGACGGTTTGCCCTATTTCGTCATGGAGTACGTTGACGGGTTGCGGGTCGACCGTTATTGCGATCAGAACCGCTTGACGACCTACGAGCGGCTCAAACTTTTTCAGAAGATTTGTTCAGCCGTCCAGTTCGCGCACCAGCATACCGTCATTCATCGCGATCTGAAGCCGAGCAACATCTTGGTCGCCAGCGACGGCACGCCCAAGTTGATCGACTTTGGCCTGGCCAAGCTGATCCATCCCGAGTTGGGGTTCCAGGGCGCCGATCACACGCAGACCGCGCAACGTGCTCTCACGCCCGACTATGCGAGTCCGGAACAGGCTCGGGGCGAACGCCTGTCGACGGCGAGCGACGTATATTCTCTGGGCGTGGTTCTGTACGAATTATTAACGGGGCGACGTCCGTATCACGTGGATACGCGATGGCCCGATAAACTGGCGCGGATCCTTGCCGAAGAAATCCCCGCCCGGCCCAGCGACGTCATCAGCCGGCAGGAAAACATCTCCACGGAGGATGGGCAAAGCAGTACGGTAACGCCGGAATCGATCTGCAGTTCTCGCAACGTGCCGCTTCCGAAACTGCGACGCCTGTTACGCGGAGACCTCGACAACATCGTGTTGATGGCGCTGCGCAAGGAACCCCAGCGCCGCTACGCGTCGGCCGAACAGCTTTCGGCGGACATCGGTCACTTTCTTTCCGGCATGCCCGTCATGGCCCGGCCCGATACGTGGGCGTACCGGGCCCGAAAATTCGTCGGCCGCAACCGGGCGGGTGTCGCGGCGGCGGGGTTGATCCTGGTCTCGCTGGTGGCGGGGATCATGGGCACAACAACGCAGTGGCTGCGGGCGGAAACCGAAACACGGCGCGCCGAAACCGAAGCAAAAACGGCTCAGGCAGTGGCCTCGTTTCTCAACGACCTGTTGGCCTCGGCAAACCCCTCCCAACTGGGCCGCAACGTTACGGTGCGCGAAGCAGTCGATGCGGCCGCGGCAAGAATCGACGGCGCGCTGACGGAACAGCCCGCAGTGGAGGCGGCCGTGCGCAGGACGCTGGGCGTTACCTACCGGAGTCTTAGTGAACTCGACAAAGCGGAACGACAACTGCGACAGGCTCTGGAACTTTACCAGGCCGCCGAAGGGCCGGAAAGTCCGGAAACGCTTGACACCATGGACAAACTTGCCGGTGTCTTGCGCTCCCGGAAGCAAGAGTCCGATTTGTTGGAAGCCGCCGCGCTTCGTCGCAACGTGCTGGACGTTCGGACGCGGATTCTTGGGGCCGATCATCCTGACACGGTCGCGATCATGGGCAATCTTGCGAATGTCTTTTCCGAACAGGGCGACCACGACAAAGCACTTGCGATGTACCACCAGGCATACGAGGTCTTTCTGCGTACTTTGGGACCAGACGCCAGCGACACGCTTACCAGTCGCTACAATGCGGCTCTGGCGCTGTGGAGTTTGAATCGATTCGACGAGGCGGAATCGGAACTCCGCGACCTGCGATCCATGATGCGCCCGCGAGACGGGCCGCCCACCCCGCGGTTTCTCAACGTTACCAATATCTTGGCGGGCGTGCTGAGGGACCAGGGAAACTGTCGTGAGGCCGAAAACATCTACCGCGAGACCCTGGATGGTCGTGCTCACGTGCTGGGCGAAGACCACCTGCACACCCTGTCGACCATGCGCCGACTCACGCGACTGCTCGTAGAACAAGAGAAATACGAAGAGGCCGTGCCCATATTGCGCCGATGTTTGGAAATTCACGAATCGCGCTTTCATCCCAGTGAAGGACTGACGTTCGGCGTCCGCTCATTCCTGGCCGATGCGCTAGTGGGATTGAAGCGTTATGCCGATGCAGAAACGGTGTTGCTGGACAATTACAACAACATGTTTCAAGAGCGCGGTGCGGAGAGTCACTATACGCGCGAGGCGGCCGAAGCGCTTGTCCGCTTGTACGATCAATGGGGCAAGCCCGAGAAAGCGGAACCGTACCGTCAAGGCGATTCGTGAGTTTCGGTCAATCCATCGGGAGCAAATGGCGTCGATGGGACCTTCTCGCGGCGCATCAGCCCCATCGGGTGGCAAATGCCGTGCTCTTCGGCCAATACCACCTGCATGAGCAACGCATCAAGCCGCCGCCGCGCAAGGCTTGCGGTGAATTATTGCACGAATCCGGGCTATACGGTCAAATAATCGCGCATGACCATGGCGGCAGTGATACAATGCGCCGCACGTTGGCTGGGAAACGTCGTTTCGCTACTTCCCGTGCCAAATGGTGGTCGTCCTTAACTGGGACCGCCACGATGCAAGCAATTTCAACGGCGGCGCAGCGGGCAGCCTCCGGCTTTGCCGGGGGATCGTGCTGCCAGGCTGGTCAACGCTTCACCTCTCCCAAAGCCCGGAGCTCTCCCACACGCCGCACCGCTCGCGAAAACGCTTGATTGCTGGCTACGCAGTCCAAGAATCGCAGGGCCCGCGCCCGACGGCCCATTCGCCGGGCTTACGTCAGTCGTGCTGGTTCGTTGGCCACCCAGAGATGAACCCCAACCGCCGCGTTGAGAAAGGTCCTTTCATGGTGTCCTAACACAATCGAATCGCCGCGGTCTCGAGCAGCTTCTTTATAACACGACACAAGGAATTTCCGATGGCTGGACCAGGCTTCCACGGGCGCCGCTTTGTTCAAGGCACGCGTCGAACCAGGAACGCGTCGCGAGGCTTTCCTGCTGTTTCTCCCGCCATCGAACCGCTCGAAGCTCGTCTGCTTCTCACCGGTGCGCCCATCGATTCCAACGATATCGATGCACTCCTGACAGGTCTCAACGACGCGTCGAGCGACGCTGACGTCGTTGGACTGCTCGGCAAAATAGAAGGGTTGGGCCTGCTGGATCAACCCTTGGCCCTCACCGGACAGACGATCGGTGAGCAGCTCGGTCTGGCGAACGTCTTCGACGCGGGATTCGTGCAGCCGTTGGCCGCGGAAGACTTCTCGGCTGCGGATCTAACGACCAACGATCTCGTCGCGTTTCTGGAGGGGAGCGACGTCAATCGCAGCCTGGAGTCGGGCGTCAAGGTCGAGGTTCGTGCCACCGCACCCGAACCGCAGGACGATCAAATCGTCCTAGACGTGCAATTCAGGGCCGTACGGCCCGTCGAGTATACGCTCGATTTGGGCTCTGCCGGCCGTGAGCTGGGACTTGAGCTGGTGGCGGGATCCGAACCGACCAATGTCGTTGACTATGGGCTCGATTTCGACTTCCAGTTCGGATTGGATGCCAACAAGCTATTCTTTATTTCCGTTGATCAGATCCAGGCGTGGGCCAAGGACGGTCTTGAGCTGACAGCGGAACAGCCCGTGCCGGCGGGAGGATCGTTGAGCGCTGACTTGGAATTGTCGTTGGTCGTCAACGACGACACGGACGTTTCCTTTGTCTTGGCCAAGTCGGATTATTCGGACGGAGCCGACGCGGACGACCTGGCTTCCACACTCAATTCGCTGCTCCGAATTCCTCTTGCCCAAGCGGACATCCGCGACGGAATTGAAGTTGTCAGCCAGGGCGGTCGGTTGGCTGTGGTGAGTACCCATCCAACGGCTCGTTCGCTGCAGTTGCTCGGCGCGGAGGAACTCGGGTTTGCGTCGGGCCGCGTGGTTCGGGGGCCTATTGGCAACGGGCCGGGCTCCGGACCGAATCTCGAATTAGGCTTTGTTGCGCTTAGCGTCGTGGGCGGCGCTGTGGGACTGCAGGCGAGCGTCGACATTGACCTGGACGGGACTCCCGAGGGGACGGTGGACACGGATGGCAACGGACGGCTCGACACGTCTGAACTGGGTCCATCGCCTGCCCAATTGCGGCCCCTTGTCACGCTGATTGGTAACGGCTTGGGCGGTGCATCGCTTCCCGTTGACCCAGGGATCAGTGGACTTCGCATGGATGGTGCCCCGATGCTCATCCTGGGGAGCGACGACCCATTCCTGGGCCCCGACGCAGTGGTCATCAGCACGGAGGACCTGGCCCAAGTCGAACAGCTCAATCAGGACGCGACCGCTTCGATCAACGATGGCCTGCAGGCTCTTGCACGCTTCGGCAATGATCTCGGCCAGCTCCGGCAGCAGAACGCTGGCTTGGATGCGGATCTTCCCGGCCTTAATGCGTCCATTGGCGAGCAGTTGGATTTGAGCGACGCCTTCCAGCGGACATTGGTTGGACCGGTGGCGGCCTATTTTGCATCGACGGATCATCCCACAAGGAGGGGGGTGGCGGAAGCGCTGCGGGGCATCGCAGGGAATCTCGGCCGCGGACTTCGCGTAACGGTTGAGCCCGAGGTGACGATGTCACGGTCGAGCAATCGAGTCACTTTCGACGTGGCGCTTACCGTGCAGCGGCAGACCGAGGTTGCGCTTGATTTGGGAAAGGCGGTTGCCGACACGGGGCTGCTGCTGGGCGACGCGCCTGCGGTGACAATGATCACACAACTGGAGTTTGACGCCACGCTGGGCGTCAACCTGACCGAGTTGCCCTCTTCGCTCGAATCTTTCTTTGTTCAGATTCAAGAATTGACTCTGGATACCCACGTCGACGCGTCGCTTGATACGTCGGGCGGCCTGGGCCTGCTGAGCATCGACCAGATCACGGGCACCTTGGATCTTGCCGGCTCGATAGAGGTCCATGTCGGTGATGGCCAACCGATTCTGGGGTCGGACCTGCAGAGTCGACCGGCAGACGAGCTGGTTACGCTCGATCCCAGCGTGACGGCCAGCGTTGTCCAGTTCGACGTGGCAACCAGCCTGGACGATTCGACGGCGTTTGCGGCCGAAATCGAACTCTCAGAAGGCGGGAGGTTGTTTGATGGCGCGGCCGCGCTGTTGCCCATCGATTTTGGTCCGTTGGAGACGTTTCGCAACGCGTCGCCGGGCGCCGTGTTGGGTGCGCTGGAGCAGGTGAAACAATGGCTCAGCGATTTTATCGCCTCACCGTCAATCGATGAGGCCGTCCCTTTCGTTGCAGGTACGCAATTAAGCGACGTGCTGGACTTTGGCCATCCGTTTGAGGAACAGCTTGTCACTCCAGTCCGGTCTCTGGTCGAAACGGACGGCCAAAACGGCCTGTTCATCCAGGACATCGTCGCGGCCCTGGGAACCGTGGTCACCGACGTGGACTACGACAGCGCGAACCGGGAACTAACGCTCGACATTAATTACGTCGAGGCGTTTGAAGCCTTGTCGGCGCAGTTCGGATTGGATTTTGATTTGGCCGGACTCGCCCTGCTGACCACGGCCAGCGAACTCACCCTGGCACCCACCATTCACGGCGAGCTGACACTCGGTTTTGAACTAACACCGCTCGGTGATGGCACTCCGCCGCTGACAGCCGACGCGCCGCTGGACTCCTTGAACGGAGCCATGGGAGTCCCCATCGATCCCGACCAACCCGACCTCAAAGTGCAACTGCGTGACGGTGCCTTGTTTGAGGTCGACCTGGCCGGAGCGGATACCATCGCCGATGTCCTCGATGTGCTCAACCAGGCAAGTCCCGGCAATCTTGCCGCCCGCATCAACGATGCCGAGACCGGTCTGCTACTGGAAGACCGTACCGACACCCACTCGGTCGACTTCTCGATCGCCGGCATCAACGGCTCGCTGGCAGCCATCAGTCTGGGTATCGCTGCGACCGACGACGACGGGGACGGTGTGATTCACGGACTCGCCCTGCATGGGGACTCCTTTTCGGACCATGTTTTCATCAGCGAGCCGCGGATATCTGGAGACGTCTTATTCTCCGGAAGTATCGACGCGTCAGCGAGCTTCGGCTTCGTGGGAGTCGACATTACGGGAGGCGCGATTGTGGATGTGGAAGGTGCGCCCAGCAGTCTCAACGTCGATGTGACGTTCGCCACCGCCGCGGGTGACCCCATCGAACGGCTTACGCTGAGTGAAGTCTTCGACACCCTGACCGATATCGAGGATTCGCTCGTCGCCCGTGCGGACCTGTCGGGGGCCATCGGCCTGGCCCTTCCATTGGCGCTGTCCGGTGGGATCGGAACTCTGGTCGCAGCCGACGCGCGGTTTGAGGTGATGCTGGACGATCTTTCGGTCACCAGCCAAGGACTGGACGATCTGGCGGACTTTAAAGACTTGACGTTCACTGACTTTCTCGACGGCCTGCGACGCGGACTGGACCTGGTCGCCAACCTGGAAACGGATGCGATCTCGGGCCCGGGCGGGTCGTCACACAGCTTCGACATTGAAATCCCCGTCCTCGACATCAACCTTGCCGACGTGGTGGGGTTTGCCAAGACGCTTGACACGTTTCTCGACAACCTGGAACAGACCGGGGCGGGCAATCTTCGCGCCGTGGGTGAGGTGCTGGAGATCGCGCTGCAGACGCCCATCGATTTTCCCAATATTGCTGTCACGCTTCCCGAACTGGTTGTCCTTGCCTCGGAGATTCGCACCTATATCGACGGTTTGGGCGAAGGAGGAACGGGCAATGCCCAGGATCTTGGTCCTGTTTTTGAGTCGTCGCTCAACCTTTCGGTTGACCTGCCCGACCTGGAGGTGGGCGAGTCGGTCTTTCAACGGTTTGCCGGTGAGCTGGCGGCTTACTTGGTTGAGCAAGAGAGTGGCGGCGTCGGTACGCTCCAACGGCTCGAAGAATTCGTCGAGGACGCGCTAGGAATTCTGGATGAGGAGGACGATCCGAATCACGATAGCACGCTCGTCACGCTGTCGATTGATCAGGACCCGGAACAAGGGCTGGCCATTCGCCTTGACTTGCAAGTCAATCAGGAGTTGCGGCAACCGTATCCCCTGCACTTTGATCTTGCGCAAATCGACCTGGGGATTGTCGGCGATCTAGTCGACGCTGGGCTTGACCTTTCGGGAGGTGGAACGCTCGACCTCACTGCGGGCGTCAATGCCAGCCTCTCCTTAGGACTTGATGTGTCGGACGCTCCCAATTTTCGCCCCTTTCTTTATGACTACAGCGATCAAGGGACGCCCGCCAATCCTGATGACGACACCGGTACGATGATTCGGGTCTCCGCGGGCGCGATGAGTGACGACGTCCATTTCAATGCGGCGTTCGGACCCCTTGGCGTTTCAATCTCCGAGGGGAGCGTCCGCATTGGATCCGACGTCGATGAATCGTCCGGTGCCGAGTATCTCTTTGCCCAGGGGACGGGTGGGGCACGGCGTTATCTCATCGCCTCGGACGGATCGGAAACGGGCGCATCGATCACGGATGACCTCTCGTCCGAGGTGCACGCGATTGCCTCGGTCGATTTGCCGATCGCAATCAATGGTTTCAACATCGATGTCGATCCTTTGGTCGTTTCCTACGACCTTACCAGACTCTCCGATCCGCCCCAGATCGCGTCGACTCCCGACTTCAGCGCCGCGCTTGCAAGAATCGAATCCGAAGGCGTCGGCAGCAATCTCCTGGCCATGGTCGGCGGTTGGAAGGGCGTCATGGACCTGGTGCTGGACGGCATGCGTGGCGAAGTGTTTGGTGTTCCGTTGCCTTTGATTGGCGACGCACTGAAAGACGAAGCCGATTTTATTGAACGGGTGCGCGACAGTGTGCTCGCCAATCTAGAAGACGCGGTTGACGACGGAATCGATGCCGTGCAACAGGCGATCTTTGATGCGTTGGGGCCCGACGGCGGCATCGGGTTTTTGAAGGACTTTAATGACGAAACGACCGTCGGCGATGGATTGATTTCGAAGGACGACGTCCGCGTCACGCGCCAGGGCGAGGATCTGCTGATTCCTTCGGGGGTCCAGTTCGACGTGATTTTGGGAAAGGACCTGCCGACGATCAATTTGCCCAGCGGTTTCGACCTGGGGCTGCCTGGATTGGCGTTGGACGTCGATGGTGAGGTCCAGATCGACATGAGTTTCGACTGGCATGTCGGTTTCGGACTGAGCCGGGACGAAGGTGTCTACTTCGATACATCCAGATCCGCCGAGGATCCGGAACTGGTCGTGCGATTGGATGTCACGACGCCCGGTCTTTCGGCCGTCGGGCAGCTCGGATTCTTACAGCTCAACGTCTTCGACCTATACGACATTACCGGGGTCGAAAACGACAAAACACGGTTCACCGCCGTGTTCGGCGTCGACCTGGTCGATCCCGGCACGAACGAATTGGATGAGCGTCTGAGCATTTCCGAAATCGCCACCGCGGATATCTCGGAGATGCTTGTGCCCGATTTCGATGCCACGGCCGATGTCAACTTGCGGGTCGTCACCAGCGTCGGCGGGAGCGATCTGTTTCCGCAGTTTCGGGCCGACTTCCTCGTGGACTGGTCGTTTGACAGTCCGGAGTCGATTCCCGAGTCGCTCGGTTTCACGAACGTTCAGCTTAATTTGGGGAGTTTCCTCGACGGGCTCGCCGGCGACGTTCTCAGCCGCGTGCAAAAAGTCTTGGAACCGGTCCAACCCGTGATCCACGTTCTGACGACGCCGCTGCCCGTGGTCTCAGACTTGAGTGGCAGCGACGTGACGCTCGTAGACCTGGCCCGGCTGTTTGGTCGAGCCGACGTGGCCGACTTCGCCCAATCGGTGATAGACATTAACAATCTGATCACCGGCCTGCCTGCCGACGCGTCCGGGATCTGGATCGACTTTGGCAGTTTTGACATCGACAGCGCATTGGCCCGCCGCTCGGGGGACGCCTCGGGTGCCCGACGCGGTAACCCACAGCTCAAGCCGATCAATCTTGAGATACCGACCACGGAGCCGATGAACCAGATTGGCAACTCGAGTCCTTCGGGAGGCAAATGGGTCGATAACCTGGCCGGGGCGAAACAAGGTTCGCTTCGGTTTCCGCTTATTGAAAGCCCGTTCACCGCGTTTCAGTACCTGCTGGGCAACGACATCGACCTGTTCGTGTACGACGCACCGACACTGGGAGTGGACTTCACATACAGCCAATTCTTTCCCGTGCCGCCCATACCGATTCTGGGCGCGGAGATCGCGGGTCGCGTCTACGCCACGGCCGACTTCCAGGCCGGCTTTGACACGACCGGATTGAGGAGATTCGGCGAAACCCAAAACTTTCTCGATGTATTCGACGGTTTCTTTGTCAGCGACGTGGACGAGTTCGGCAAGGATGTCGTTGAAGTGAAGTTCGGCGGGAGCCTTACTGCGGGCGCGACGATCAATATCCTGGCGGCGCAAGCGGGTGTCCGCGGCGGCGTATTCGCCAACGTTGATTTCAATCTGCACGACTTCGTGGATCCCGGGACCGGTCAGGCGGACGGAAAAATTCGTGCTGGAGAACTCGCCCGCAATCTCGCCTTGGGTCCCATCCATATTTTTGACGTCGCCGGCAAAGTGGACGCGGGGCTCGAAGCGTTCCTCGATGTCGATCTGCTTCTGTTTCAGATCCACGAGACCTACAAGATTGCCGAAGTGACGCTACTCGACTTTGACGTGGAACGCCCCAATCCCGAAGATCTGCCCGAGCTGGCTTCCCAGTCGGGGGGCACGCTCACGCTCAACTTAACCGACGGAGACGATACGTTTCTGGTCCTGCCCGGCGCATCGCCCGGCGGCGTGATCGTCGAATCGAAAGGCATTCGAAGTGATGAATTCATCGGTGTTTCGCTGATCCTCGGCGACGCGGGTAGTGGCCACGACACGATTACGATCAATCCGAACGTCGTGATTCCCGTGACGCTGCTCGGAGGGATCGGCAACGACAAATTATTTGCCGGAGGCGGGCCCGCGGAACTGCGTGGCGGGCCGGGCCATGACCAGCTCACCGGTGGCCCCAAAGACGACCAGCTCTACGGTGATGACATCGGCGGGATCGGCGGTGAGGACTTCCTGCTGGGAGGCGAAGGAAATGATCTGCTCGTCGGCGGACCGGAAGCCGACCGACTCGAAGGAGGGCGCGGTGATGACACGTTGCTGGGAGGCCAAGGGAGTGACGAGCTGTTTGGTGGTCGCGGCAACGACCGCCTGGAAGGCGAAGCCGGCGACGATACGCTCAACGGCCAGCGCGACGACGATCTGCTGCTCGGCGGCAGCGGCGATGATCAGATCCATGGAGGGCCAGGCGATGACATGATCGAAGGCGGCGACAACGATGACAATATCTTTGGTGACGACGGATTCGATACGATCTACGGAGACGACCAGGACGGTGGCACGGGCAACGATTACATCGAAGGCGGATCGTTGAACGATACGATCTTCGCCGGTGCCGGCATGGACACCGTTCTGGGCGGAACGGGAAACGACACGATCGACGGCGGCACAGGGGACGACATGATCCGCGGGCAAGGTGGCAGCGATACGCTCATGGGCGGACCGGACAATGACGTCATCTTTGCCGACGACGATGAACAACCGACGGTCGAAGCCGTGCACACGATCGACGGCGGTGGCGGAAATGATCATATCTTTGGCGGCCTTTCCGACAACATTGTCTTTGGCGGCGCGGGCAACGATACGATATTGACCCATGCTGGACACGACATCATCGAAGCAGGACCGGGCGATGACACGGTAACCGCGGGCGCCGGTGACGATTTCGTCGCCGGCGGAACGGGAAACGATCGGTTACGCGGCGGAAATGGAGACGATGCCATCTTCGGTGGAACGACCGATGCCACGCCCCAGGATTTCGACCTGGGACATCCTGACAAGTTTGCCGCAAGTGGTGACGCATCAAGATTCGAAAATCCGCCTGGCGTACCTGATATCGAGACCACTTATCGTTTCGCTCCGAAGTTCCTGTTCGGCCAAAGTGACGACGGTCAGCCCAACGACGGAGCCGACACGCTGTTGGGCGAGCAAGGCACGGACTGGCTCTTCGGCGGATCCGATAGGGACTTTCTACTTGGCGGGACCGGAAATGATTATCTCGATGCAGGTGCCGGTCTCGACGTCAACGTCTTCGGTGGCAGCGGCGACGATATCGTCCGTGGCGGCGCCAACGATGACGTAGTACACGGTGGGGAAGGGATTGATCAGGTCTTCGGTGGCAGCGGCAGCGATCACGTCTATGGCGACCAGGATACGTCGGGGCAACGGCCCGTCGACGGACAACTGCAGGACCTACAGCAGCGACTCCTGGGCGGCGCCGGTGACGATTTTCTCTATGCCTGGGCGGCGGGCGACGGCACCGATCTGGCGACCAGCGGCGACGAACTGCATGGCGGCAGCGGCGCCGATTTTCTCTTTGGGAATCTTCGCGCAGAAAAGCTCTTCGGTGACCAGGGAAACGACTTTTTAGGTGGCGATGCGCTGGACGGTCCGGATTACGCCGATAGCGGCTCTCCGGCATTTAACATCGACCAGACGACCCTCGGCGCGCCGATTCCGCGGCCGATCGGCAGCGACGACCTGCTCGTGGGCGGACCGGGCGGAGATCAGCTGTATGGGGGGGGAGGCAACGATCGCTTGTGGGGCGGCGACGACTCCGACTGGCTGGAGGGACAGGACGGTGACGATTCTCTCTACGCGGGATCGGGTATCGATATGCTCGTCGTTGATGTCCACCCGAACTACACGAGCTTCCACGACGACTTCGACGGCCACGCTGGCAACGCGGAACACGGCGACACACCAGACGACAATGCCACCGATATTCTCCTGATTACCGGGACCAACAACGACGACGAAATCTTGCTTAGCCAGGAGTCCAATGGCCTGGAGGGCAACGATGAAGAGTTTCTATTGCGAGTCGACATCACCAGCCGTGAGGGCAATGTCGAACTATTCAGTCAGACGACGCTCGCCGATTGGCGGGGAAGTACCGGAGATGCGCTCGTCGAACAATTCCGAGTGGCGGGCCTGGCGGGTGATGACACGATCTTTTTTGTCCAGGGCGAGGAGGCGCTCGATCTTTCCGATCTGTTCGTCCGTTCCAGTGACTTTGTCACGACCATCGATGGCGGTACTGGCCATGATGTGCTCTCCGGTACCGATGGCCGCGATCGTATCGACGGTGGCCGAGGCAGTGACACCGTGTTTGGCTTTGGCGGCGACGATCGGCTGTGGGGCGATCAAGGCGCAGGTACGGGCAGCAGCACGGACCACGACGTCATCTTCGCCGGACAGGGCAACGACGACGTGGTTGGCGGGCGAGGTACAAATGACCTGTACGCCTGGTCGGTTGACCCCAATCCAATCGTCACCCAACTGCGATTTGCCGATGGCCAACGAGGGACGCCGTCCGCTGATGGCAGCCAAACCGCGCTCATCGGTGGACTCCCCGCGCGCGAAGATGGCGTTTTTACTTCCGATGCCCATTTCTCGCTGCGCATGGATGGCGGACCGTTCATTCCCGTGGTATTCCTGGCCGAACAGACCCGGGACAACACCAATCTGATTGACCTGATTGCTGATCTAAACACCGTCCTGCCACCCGACGTCACGGCGGAGTTGGCCGGCGATGAATCGGTAATTCAACTGGTTACCGAAGCCGATTCGATCGAAATTCGGATCGACCACTTTGGCGTGTTCGTGACTGTTGAAGGGGATCTTTCAGCGGACAACGGCGACCTGGACGGTGATGGATCAAACGACAACGACGTGAGCCTTCCGCTTCACACGGTTGAAGATTCGGGTCTGAACCGGATCCTGGGCATGGCGAACGACGATCGCCTGTTCGGCGGAACGGGGCTCGATTTCCTCTTTGGTGGTGACGGCGAAGATCTGCTCTACAACCGTCATGGGGCTTTGCTTGAAAACCTGGATGGGGGCTTGGGTAACGACGACGGCTGGAAAGAGTATGCCCGCAGCACGGGACGTGTCTGGTACGTGGGCGGATCCAACCTCGACGACATCATTTCGGTCGATTTTGTCACCGAGCCTGGCCTTCTCCAGGGCCATCACTTGGTGACAAGGCTCACGGAAAACGACGGTAATTTCACATTCGCCGCACAGGTTCGTTTGGACTTCAGTGCCACCGATGACGATGGCAACCTGATTTGGGACATCTCGGACGAACTCGTGGACATCGACGCCCTGTCCGACGACGATCCGTTTGCCCGCGCCGAAGCGCTGGGCAAGACATTCAGCGACGCGGATCCAGGCCGACTGGCCGGTCTGTTGCCACCGGAAGGAGACTTCCTGGCCATCGTCGTCGATGCGCTGCGCGGGAACGACCACGTCACTGTCGGCCCCACCGTCCAGAAAACAGTGTGGGTTGATGCCGGACCGGGCGACGATCGCGTGGAAATCATCTCGGGTAAGCCAATCCTGACCGACCAGACGGAAGGCTTGCTGCGCAATGATACCTTGGATACCGCCGCAGATTTGACCGGGCCGGCCGTGCTTGTTGCTCCCGAGTCTGCCGTCGCCAACGGCGTCCTTAGTGGAGATGCCCAGTTCCAATTGATCATCGACGGCGAGATTGGTGCCAACGTCGTGGTACCCGCCGCTGCCACCGATGGAAGCAGCGGAACCAGCCCTGCGAACACATCTCGTACGGATCTGATCCAAGACATCAACGATGCTTTGGCCGCCGAGGGCGTGCTGGATCGGGTGACAGCATCCTTAAGCGGCGATCGGATTGTCCTCTCGACGACCTCGGCGGGTGCCGCTGCGCAACTCGTGATCTCTGTACCACCACGCAACGTGGCACGTACGGAACTCGGCCTCCAGACGACCACGGATCCCGTGGAGAATTTCCCTATAGCCGACGGTTCGATCGAGATCCTTCGGGACGTGATCTATGCCGGCCTGACGATCGATCACCCGGACGACGAGGACTTCTATCGCTTCCAGCTGGGCGTGGACGCGGTGGACCTCGACCCGAAGGCGCGCCTGTCGGTCAGTAGTCTCGATCCGAGCGACGCCATCGATATCACGGTTCATGACGCGGAGGGCAATCTCCTTCCGCAGGCCGACACATTGCCCGGTATTCCGCTGGCGGGCCTTGAGCCACAGACAACGTACGTCCTCAAGGTAAAGTCGGACCTCATTCCCACGATTTACAGCCTGCATTTCGACCTAATCGGCGACACGCAGCCAGCCATTGTCGATCTGGCGGCACGTTCCGACTTCCCTCGCCGTGATGTTCTCCTGGGCGGAACCGGCAACGACATTCTTGCAGGCGGCCCCGGCGAGGATTGGATATTTGGTGGCCCCGAAAACGACATGCTGACAGGCGGTGCGGACAGTGGCGCAAGCGACCTGTTGTTCGGTGAGGGCGGCGACGACACGTTCCAGATAATTCCCGACCGTTTGCCGCTGATCGCGGGCACGGAAATGACTTTCTTACCAACATTCAGCGATCGACTCGACGGTGGCGTTGGCGAGGATCGCGCGCTGTTTCTCGGAGGAGACTTGGATCGCAACGGGATCCCTGTCGACGACTTCGTCGCCCTGCGATTCAACCGGCTGCTGCAGCGTTACGAATGGACGAGTCTCATCTGGGATATCAATAACCAACAATTCTTCACGCAACAGGTGGACGTGCCGGCGACCATCACGTCCACCGGTCCAGCGCCTGAGAGCGGCCGCATCGATGCCGACGCGACCTGGCAATTGCAGGTGAACGGCACGCAGGTCAACGTGACGATCTCCGCCACGAGCACTCAGACCAACCAGAGTGTGGACGACCTGGTCGTCGACGTCGCGCAAGCCCTCGCCGGTCCGCTCGACGACGCGGGGATCCCGGGTGCCGTCGGTGTCGGTCGGATCGGTTCACGCCTGATTCTCTCCACCGCCCAAACCGGTTCCGATGCGATGCTCCAGATAACCAGCGCCAATGACGTGGCCGCGACCCAGCTCCAGCTTCCGTCCGGCGATGCGGTGCTCGGTGCCGCGGACCAGGAGCGGTTCGAGCAGTTCTATCATTTTTATACGGTGCGTGACATCGAACACACGGTGATCGATACGCGTGCCGGCGATGATGTGGTGCACGCCGATTCGGAATTTGTTTTTCCCGCAACGACGTCGGAATGGGGCATTTCCCCGGGAGACTTCCAGGCGGGCGCGAGAATCGCCAGTCTGGAGATACTTGGTGGTGATGGCGACGATCGCGTCTTCGGCGGTCCGCAGGATGATCGGATCGACGGCGGTGACGGCAGTGATCTGATCATGGGCGGCGGTGGCGACGACATGATCGAAGGCGGGCCGGGTGACGACCTGTTGTTTGGCGCAACCACGCTCGAACCCGATCGCTTCGAGTTCCAAACACGCGACGGTGTCACCGGCCTGAACGATGTGTTTCAATTTGCGGCAAATCTTGGCACGATCCATACGGGCCAAGCCATCCATGATTTGACATTTCACGACGGCGATCCAGTAGACTGGTTCTTCTTCGATGTGCCTGACTCGCTGAATCAATTTGCGGGGCAGCATGGAGCACTTGTCAGGTCTGGCAGCGAAATTACAAGCGGATCATTGCTAAGCGCGGAAGACGTCCAAGGAGATATGATTCGAGCCCGCAAGATGGTTGCCGGTGCGGACGGCGCAACGCTAGAACCGTCCGAGCAATACTTTCCTGTTACTTTGTTCCTGGCGGAGAACGCCGCGGCCGGAAGCGGGATCGATCCGGTACCGGTGGACGTCCTGGGCGGCGTGCCCGATTCTTGGCTGCTGCGTGTCGATAATACGGAGGGCTTGAATGCTCATCATTTTCAACTCGAGTTTGTTCCACCATTGGAGGAAGTGGTCGACGTGGTCGTGGAACAAGTCGTAGCGGATGGGCTCGGATACGCGCTGACCCCGGATGACCTTCGCATCGAGGTAAATGGATTTAACGTGGGAGGCCAGGCAATCGTCATCCCGCTGGGTGATATCAACGGAGATGCCCAAGACGATTTTATCCTGTCCGTGGCCGATGATGCGACCGACCCTCGAACGGGCCTGACTCGCACATTCGCCAAAATCTTCTTTGGGAACGATGTGCGACTTAACCCGGACCTCGGTGTCGGCGGCTCGGAAACGGTGTTGCTCGTGTTGCCCGAGCCCGTCTTGGCGGACGCGG
>Ga0315534_1001446_pt1 | contig 16324 bp, 15 predicted proteins | sample SalMarSW160240MG_FD_203094 | JGI IMG/M metagenome (GOLD analysis project Ga0315534, IMG submission 203094) | Salt marsh sediment microbial communities from the Plum Island Ecosystem LTER, Massachusetts, United States - Salt Marsh Sediment SW1602-40 ... | reverse complement strand
GAAAAGAAAGCTCCCAAGGAAAAAATCGATTCTCGGAACATTCAGGTAAACAAGGGAAAGGAACAGGGTGACAATGGCATAGTACCGAAGTGTCGGTGCACTGGTCAGGAATTCCACGTTGTCTTTGCTTAACAGCCAGCGCATGACCTTGTCGATTTCTTCTCTACCTACCGTCTTCCACGCCGTCCTGCTCAGAATTGCCCCCAAAAGCATTATCACGAATCCCACAAATAGGGGAAACAGGGCGGGAGAGACGAACCAGACGTTTTGGACACCGCCCCAACTGTCTTTCATGGGCATCTTGAAGGCCTGTCTGACAATCCAGGCCCCAAAGAGTAGGATAATGATGCCCGAAAAAAAATCGGTCTTCCTGAGTTTCTCCTTGTCCATCATGATGCATACACCTCAAAGATAATCGGATGCCATACGATCGGGCAACCCCCGGGGCTATGAGGGATGGGTATTCACCTATGCCCACCCCTCACGCGTCTTTACACTGCATCTTGTTTCATATCGGTGTGGATAGCTGCAGGCGACTCTGTGATCTCCGTCAATAGGTTGCACCGCTATCTTACGCGCAATATGGGGATTGCACCTTGTGCCTGCGGCACTCCCCCAATGATAATGCTCATCCGTTTTTCCTGTCCGTTATCCTTGTCACGAGTAAAGATTATTACGGTTTCGGAATACCCAGCTTAGCCGGGTTAACCGTGGCGGCCTTCAGTTCCCATAGTGTCCAGGCAAAATTCGATTCGAGCGCGTCAAATACCTTTTTTGACTCCGCACCGGTTTTTCCCGAAAGCAGGTAATAATTATCCTTGGCCCATTTTTTCACTTTTTCAGTGGCGATTGCCTTTTTGAACGCAGCTACAAGGACTGCTTTGGCACCCGCAGGAACGTCGGCCGGAACCGCAAACCCGATGGCCTGAGAAATGGGCAGATATTTGGACAGTCCGGGATAGGAATCGAAAGATGACGGGATCGTTCCCAAACCTTCGACTGTGAATGAATCCGGGATCAACATGCCCAAGGCCCTCAATTTGCCACCACGCAGTAGTTGCTGTTGCTCGGCCAGAGAGGTGACGACAACCGAAACCTCGCCGGCCATGGCCGCATTCTGGCTGGGAGCTGAACCCTTGTAAGGAATAAAGTTGAAGTCGGCCCCGGAGCCGTTTTCCACTGCCAGCAGATTCAGATGGTGGATGGAACCGGCACCGCTGGCTGCCGCTGTAATGCTGTTGGGATTTTTCTTGGCAGCTTCAATAAGTTCTTTAAGGCTCTTGTACGGCGTCTTGGGGGTCACAGAGAGAACGTCCGGCGACCCGCCCACGATAAAAGTATCCCAAACATCGAACTTTTTATCCCAGCCGCCCTGCACACCGGCAGTAACATTGGATTCGGACAGGCCGCACAGTGTGTAGCCATTGTGGGGCTGTTTGTATGCATATGCCATCCCCACAGAACCGGCAACGCCGCCGGTTTTATTGATGACATTCACATTCACACCCAGGAATTTGGACATTTCGGCGTGAATGATCCTGTTGCAGGTGTCGGTCCCACCGCCTGCACCCCAGACGACCACAGCGGTGATGTTTCTTGCTGGAAATTTCTTGGCTGCAAAGCCGACACTCGCAAAAATCAATGTTAAAGCGACTGCAAAAATAACTATCTTTTTCATTTTATTTCTCCTCCTTGAAACGTTGTATAACAAAACATGCCTTAGCCAACAAATGTAACCATATTTATCCATCTTCCTGCCTTTTTCACCTCCCTTCTCTCGGTTGAAGTTGCTGTTTACTCGGGTTGCCCCCGACTCGTCGAATAATGTTACTTTAAAACATTATCTTCCAACCACTGAAGGGTTTCCACTGTCTTCCCCTCAGCCATCATTGTAAAAAGTCTGTCTGAGTCAAACCGTTCTACGATATCGATCATCTTTTCCGTGGTTGCAATGGTTCGATTAAAGGCGTCGATTGGATCAAGGCGCATGGGGCTCATATCCGAAGTAACCCAGCCCTCGTAGTTGAATTTCTTCAAATAGACGAACATCTCTAGGTAATCCCAGAGGTTTCGTGTGGCCGGTATGAGATCCCAGTCCCATTTTCGGTTGTTATCATTGATATGAATGTAGTAAGGAATCTGCCTTGTCTCGGCCAGGCAAACCGACTCGGCAGGGGTCTCACCAACCCAAAGGGCATGCCCAACATCGATGGTAATGCCTAGATTCGGTTCATCGATATCATGAATCATACACATCGTCTTGGCGGCTGAATCAAGAAAACACTGAACCCGGGTTTCCGACATCTTGTACTCGAGGAACAGGCGAATGTCCTTCCGGTGACCGGCAGCCTGTTTAAAGGTAGAGATCATGTTTCTCCAGGCCTCTTGATAATCAACCTGAAAGAGATAGTCGTATCCGTCGCTCAAGGGACAGCATGTCACCTTGTCCGTGCCGAGCTCTGCAGCAGCATCCATGGCCCCTTGGATGAACTGGACGGCCTTATCTCTCAATTTCTTCGTCGTAACACTGGATGATCCGCACACAAATTCAGGCTCTGCCTTGATGTTGACGTTGACGGCTGCAACTCCAAGGTCGTATTTTTTAAGGGCCTCCTTAATAACTGTCAGATCCTTCAACTCATAAGGAAACACGATTTCTACGCCGTTGGCCCCCTTGACCTGGGCGACGGCGGCAACCTTCTCCACCGGTGTCCTGTCTACATGGTACTCAGAGAAGCGGTCCCTCAGTTTTCCCATGAACCCCGTTATGATTGCCTGTTTGATTTCCATTTCGCCTCCTTTGCCAAAAAGCCGAGTAATGGAGCACAGAATTCAATCCTTACCTGTCCTTCAACCGGTTATTGGAATGCCGTGCTCTCTTCTTCCAGAGAATCCATTACGAGTTTTTCTTTTGAATTCCTCAGATGCAGGCGCACCAATTCCTCGGCATTCATTGGGTCTCTTTTGCAGATGGCCGCAATAATGGCCTTGTGTTCATGGATGGTCTCATTCGGGGGCCGTACCAGACCTTCCTGCTCGATAAACTGGTAGCCTAAAGTGAGGATGTTAAAGGTTTCCAGGATGCTCGACAAAATATCGCCGCCGGCAACCTCAATAATAAAGCTGTGAAAACGTCGATCTTCCTCCCGGTATTTCTTTAAATCGATGTCATCGATAGACATCTCGAATCCGGAGAAGAACCTTGTAAGTCTATGGACCTGAGAATCGGAGATTCTCATTGCAACCTTTCTTGCTGCCAATCCCTCCAGAACCTCTCTGAGCTCGAAGATGTGGACCATTTCCTGCTTGGAAAAGAGGCGCACGTAGAAACCCCTCCGAGGCATGGCTGTAATGAGCTTTTCATGTTCGAGTTTCTTTAGTGCGCTCACCAGTGGAGTCCTGCTCACGCCAAATTCATGAGCCAGTTTGTCTTGATAGATCTTTTCACCAGGCATGAGTTTTCTTTCAATTATCATCGACTTGAGTCTATCATAAATCATACTGTCAAGGTTTTGATGTATTGTGCCCAGTGTTTGCATTTTTGCTGTAACTCAAAATGAAAGATTGAAACGCAAAAGTTTTAGCACCTTTACCCAAAAAATAAATAATTGCGGGTGAAGGTATAGGAAAAGAGAATTTCAGAAAACAGAAATCGGAAAAGGATAATTGACAAATGCATATTATATTTAGTATTTTGAATTCAAAATACAATTAGTATCTATTGATTGTCAAGAAAAAAATGAGTGCCATTTTATGGTTAATCAAATTAATAAGTAAGTTTGTATAACATAATGATATTATAAATATAATGTAATATAAAATCGAAGTGTGGAAAGATTCTGGAATAAAAAAATATTTTTTAGATTCAATTAGGTGAGAAGAGCAAGGGCTATGTATCGCAGAATTTTGACTTCGCTATTTTATATAAAAAAATAGAGGGAGGAGTTGTGAGCAAAAAAAAATGGATTACCCACAATAGGGGAGGCAAGCACCGTGTAGTTGTTACCAAGGAACTCCCAGGTCGCAGATGGTTGGAGATCTTGACACTAGTAGAGTGCCAGGTGGACATTTGCATCTCAACGGACATATTGAGTGTTGATGAAATAACAACCGCCTTTAAGGATCGGTGTGACGGGGCTATTGGTCAATTGACCGAAAATTGGGGATCAACGCTCTTTGAAGCACTGAAAAATTCAGGAGGAAAAGCCTACAGTAACTATGCGGTAGGGTTTAACAATGTTGATGTGGCTGCTGCCAGCAAACTTGGCATACCGGTTGGGAATACCCCTGGAGTTCTTACAGAAACTACGGCGGAGACTACTGTCGCATTGTTATTTGCTGCGGCGCGGAGGGTGGTCGAATCCAACCGGTTTATGCGGGCAGGAAAATACAAGGGTTGGCTGCCGACCCTGTTTCTCGGGGAACTTTTATGGCGCAGGACGCTGGGGATCATAGGAGCGGGGCGAATTGGATCTGCTTTTTCACATATGATGATTGAAGGGCATAAGATGGATTTGATATACTATGATCTGCTGCAAAATCAAAAACTAGAAGATTATGTGACAGCTTACAATGAATTCTTATCATCACAAGGAGAAGGTCCCGTTAACTGTAGGCGTGCTGAAAGCGTTGAGGAGGTGCTCAGGGAAGCTGATGTAGTCAGCATCCATACCATCCTTGATGACACAACCCGCCATCTTATCAATAAAAAACGACTTTCAATAATGAAAGATAATGCCATTCTTGTAAACTCAAGCCGTGGTCCGATGATCGATGAGGTGGCCCTCATAGAGCATTGTCGTAATCATCTGCATTTCAAAGCAGCACTCGATGTTTATGAGGACGAGCCCGAGATGAAACCCGGGTTAGAGGCCTTGGATAACGTGGTGATTGTTCCGCACATTGGCTCTGCAACAAGCTGGACAAGACAGGGTATGGCTACATTGGCGGCTTTTAACGTCGCAGGAATATTGATGGGGTATCCAGCATGGCAAAATCCGGATATATCTCCCTTTTTGGGTGATGATCCTCCCAAAGCAGCACCGAGTATTGTGAACGCCAAAGAGATTGATTTTCCCCTCTATGAACATAAGCGATAAGTGAATCAAAAACCTTGCCTCAATTTTTATTAAATGACAAAATACTGTGGAGCTTAACTGGTGAAAAAGGGCAGTCGTATAATGAAAGTAACACGGTTTCCCATAGCTATTCTCGTTGCCTTGAGTTTCCTGATTGTTCCTCCAACAGTAGCAAGGGCAGAGTGGTTCGGAGATATTTACCTTGGGGTAGCTTCAACTGAAGACAGTGAAATATTCCGTGCGACTCTCGGTGCGAGCAGTACCGAAAGACATTCCTTTGACAGCTCTTTTATCATAGGGCTTCGAGTTGGCAAATGGCTTGAGAATGCACCATGGCTCGGATTAGCCATTGACTATTCAATTTTCAGCACGAATATTGACTATAGAGATGTTTTTATCAGCCCAATATCTTTTTTGGCCATGGTACGAATGCAGTTGATGGAAAGCGCAGAATTTCCAAGAGGTAGATTGCAACCCTATTTTTGCGCAGGCCCTGCGCTTTTCTACTCAGAGTTGAATTCGTTTTCCCCAGCACCATGGGGCCCCCTTGAAAAAACAGGCGACTTCGATACATCCATTGATTTTGGTTTGGATCTCAGGGTTGGCCTCACGTGGGGTATCACCCACAACCTAGCGCTCTTCGGAGAATATAGGTTCAGCACCTTTAAGACGGAATTTGGGGAAGATATCTATGGCATGTGGGAGAACTTGAAAACCGAGCTTACGACCCATCATGGACTTGCAGGCATATCCTATCGTTTTTAGATGAGTGCTTGGACAGTCCGAGGGGGTCAAGATAATCTGCAACTGACTATGTATTAGAGAGATTACCCGGTTTGTCCATTTATCCCGATAACCCTATCAGTAGCCAGCTCCTTCTTGGTGCGATTCTAATTAACGCATGCAAAAAATCCAGGTAACATATGTGAAACTTCTTAGAAATGTATCCTGAGTCCCAGTGAGAAGTGCTGTGTTTGGAGATCGGGTTCGAATTTCAATGTGCCGTTGGGATGAGATGAACCCAGGCTCGGGCTGATCTGTGTGTACCGGTATTCGAAAAGTGCCGACAATTTTTCACTTAGGCGCCAGGAAATGCCGGCAATACCCGTCCAGCCTAAATCCATGGATGAATCCTCAAGAACAGCCGGCGAGGGAACGCTGGCTCCAGCGAATTCAGACATGCTCGTAAGAAAGAAGCCAGGGCCGCCCCCCAGATAGGGTGTCCAGGTTCTCGGTGAGCCCACGTTGGATGGGGGTTTCATGCGGATCAAAAAAAGTGCGGAAAACGGCATCACGGTTAGCACAATATCGTCGTCTGCACCGGGCTCATTAAAGTTTGGTGTGAAAAGGAAGATATCTCCGGCGAATCCTAACCACGGATTGTGATCAAGCCAAAAGCCCATGCGCAGGCCAAGGGGTGTCGATGTATCAGAGAATTCCATCGGGCGTGTTACAACAGCGTTCTGTCTGATCCCGCCGTTTTCGGCATCCGTAAAGCCAATACCCAGGGTTACATCACCATACCACTCGCTCGCCCCTGCCTGTGGCGCAATAAACGCCAATACAAAAATAACTGGAAGAATCAGTTTTTTCGTGACGTTCATTTAAAGCCCTCCTTTTTTGAAAAAGGTTTAAAAACGGCCCTGCTTAGAAATAAGGAAATGATCAAAAATCTCTTTATTAAATAAAAATAACATGAATGAGCGTTATAAATAAAGAATATTTACAACATTCGCTTCGGTGGATAAGGCATGTCATCAAACACTGATTTGTTTAATTTGAAATGAATTCACCAGTTATAAGAGCTTCTTAAAATTGATGAATCAAGAAATAGTCAACTTGCCCCCACTGTCACAGGGTAAAAAGGAAAACCTAAAACCTGAATGTAAACCGTGAACTTGCCGTGTGTACAACGTGCCCAAACTCTCTGATCCAGCGGTTTTCTTCCTCTGACAGGGGACCTTTTTCCTGAAGATTACGCAGGTTCTCTTTGAGCTGCTCGCGGTTTTTCGGGCCTGTAAGCACCAGATCCACATGGGGATTGGAAAGACAGAAGCGATAGCAATCAGCTGCGGTCATGACACCTCCCTCCCAACCCTTTGGACGCTTAAGTAGACCCCGCCATCGCGTGGCTGTGTAGGCGATAATAGCAGGTTTTCGTTTGTTGAGATGTGGGAAAATATCCTGCTCGGCACCTGGATGAGCAGCATTATAACGGATCATGAGCATGTCGAGTGGAGAATCCTCTGCGAGTTTACCAGCACGTTTCCGGTCGTGAATACTCACTCCAATAGCCCGAACCATACCTGCCTCTCGAAGGGATACCAAGGCGTCAATTGTGGATGAAGACAAGGCGCTCGCTCGACCAAGCCAAAAAAGTTGAAAAACATCGAGATAGTCTGTTCCGAGCTTCTGAAGCAATCGTTCGCAGGCTCGCCTGATGCTCGCAGCAAAATATCCAATGGTTGGTCCACAAGCCAATATAAGTGATTCTCGGTCACGTTTTATTACTGCTTTAAGTGATTGCGTTACTCGTCGCGCGTTGGGAGTCCAAAAAACATAGTTTATGCCCTGTTCCAGCGCCCACTCCAGGTCCCCGCCATCAATGCCATAATTGGTAGCTAAACCGAGCCGGTGCATCCGATGCCCAAGGGCTGGAACATCCCGATAGAGAAAGTCATCACTCATGTGCATATGTCCTTTCCAACCGAAGCAGTGTTCTTGTAAAATGGAACTAAGGGTATTATTGCAAAGATGAGTATAACATACAAGGATATCTTCCGCTCGAAATCGTTACTCAGATAATGCCAGAGGTATTGATAAATCGCTCTGTGATGTGACGCGCAATAAGCGGGGCATTTCCTCCTGCCCTGTTGTTGATGATTAAGCTCATCGTGAAACCCTCTTCAAGTGCAGTTTTCATCAGGGAAACGGTCTCTTCCACCATCTCATGGCGCAGCATTCCCTCCACAAGCGTGTCAAATGGATGCGCCTTATCATAGGCTGCTTCGTAGCGCATTCCAATCGGTGTTATAAGCCGAACCACCCACTGCCCGCCTGAGTTAAAAAGGATACGATTTGCCTTGGAGAACTGTTTTCTGAGTGGAGAAAGCCATGTCCAGTGGGATAGCACTTGTCCAACACCGTGTTTCCCTAACACCTCAAATACAGGAGTGCTCAGGTACGATTCAGTGCGCAGCTCAATATGGTAGCGAGTATCTGAAGGAATGGCATCAAAGAAGGCATCCAGTTTCTGTGCCATATGACTGACCGGCGTACGATCCTGCTTTCTTTGATACTCCTGTTCAAAGAGGAAGCCCGTGAGTGAGGGGCCGAGCACATCCACGGCCGGTTCATAGAACTGCCTGGTGAATACGTCAGCGTTAAGATAGGTTTCATTTTTACGGTAGGTGTTACCACGGCGAAGTTTCTGTGCAGTAATCATCTGGGGTACCTTCACGATGATACAATCCTTGTCCTTCATATGCGACTGATATCTGCGAAGCACGTGATAATTTGGTGTAGGTTTTCCATCTGTGTCAAGGAGGGGTCGGTAGAACGTGTAATCAATCTCAAGGATGGGAAAGTGCTCAAAGTATTCTTCAACACTATCAACCGGAAGGACGTTTTCAATAAAGGATTTACCGCCAACAGTATTTGTTCTACGAGAGATACGTCCTTGATAGCGCTCTTTGGTGTAAATCTGTCCAATCCAGCCTGCATACCGGTCGCTGGCCGTTCCAATTAAAATCTTGGGGTGAATGCCCCGGAACCGAAATGTAGTAAGGTCGACAGTCAAGTTATTTTTCATGCTCATTACCTGAATTCTTTGGTGTGAGTGGGTGGGTAATTTTTAACACTCAAATTCACATCAAATAGCACTATCAGACATTGACTATACTACACCTGAAGGAAACCTCTTTCGCACTATCTGTATTATCGGAGGGATGAGCATGATAAAAAACAGAAAAATGATATATCGTGTCTCGATAGAATATCTGTTTCCTAACCAAGCAAGAATATAATAACGCGGTGTCCTGCCAATAAAAGTCGATAAAACATATTTCCATCGTACATAGCCTGAAAAAATGCCAATAACCCTGAAAGGATAGAAGGGAACCGGAGTGAATCCTGCAAAGACCATTGTCCAAAAAGGCGTTTGGTTAAAAAAATGCTCTACAATCTTATACACCCTGCTTTTCTCTTTAAATTCCACGATTTTTTCATGAGAAAAGAAGGTACCCAATACCATAATATCTATCCAGGCACTAATGCAGGTTGCCAGACCGCACACAACTGCTACAGTTAAAGGAGGAAATATCGTGCCATAATAGATTACAGCAGGCTCGTGTGGAAACGGAATAAAAGAATTTGCAGAGATTGTGTAGAGAAACAATGCAAGTAGTTCGAATTTACCCTTTAACAAGAAATAAAACCCTACGAACATAGGAATAGTAAATGTCAAAATCACTGCTATAACCCAGTTTTTGCGGTCTTTATGTATCATGGCCTGTAAGAAAGGATGTAAATTGATGGATTAGAAACGGCACTTTTCGTTTAAGTATACGCATGGTAATCAAAACATCAATTGGTTTTTTCGTGCCTTATAAGGAGGGAAGGGTGAGAAAGGTTTATCGGTCGCTGATCAGGGTTTATTCGCCGTCTATCGGGCAAATTTATTCGTAGTATGTCGGGAGGGATTGTCAGCAAGTAGTGTGGCTTGCTTGACCCCAAATATATATCAAGCCCTGGATCCGTTTCCTCCTGGGGCCTTTCGCAGACGTATTGCCAGCGGTGTTATCTCAACCAGTTCATCATCATTAATATAAGACATACACTCTTCAAGGCTCATTTCGACAGGGCTACTGAGCACAACATTTTCATCAGAGCCTGCTGCGCGCATGTTAGTGAGCTTTTTCCCTTTGGCTGGATTCACAATGAGGTCGTTTTCGCGACAATGCTCTCCTAGTATCTGTCCGGTATAAACAGTGACACCTGGGCCGCTAAATAGCTTTCCGCGCTCCTGCAGGTTAAAAAGGGCATAGGCAACCGTGGTGCAGGTTCCTTTTGCAACAAGGACGCCGTTTTTCCGGTTCCTGATCTCGCCTGCATGGTACCCGTACTCTATGAAGACATAGTTCATGACTCCCATGCCTTTGGTAATAGTCATGAATTCCGGACGAAAGCCCAAAAGTCCCCTGGTTGGAATTTTGCAAACAAGGCGCGCTGTGCCGTTCCCGTTTGCCTGGTGCAACTCGGAGATGTGGCCCTTGCGCGCGCCAAGCCGCTCGATCACTGCGCCCATGTACTGTTCCTCTACATCCACGGTAAGCTCTTCAAAGGGCTCAAGCAGTCTTTCTCCATCGCGCCGCATAATAACCCTGGGCCGTGTCACCTGGAATTCATATCCTTCACGGCGCATTCGCTCTATAAGAATCGACAGATGCAGCTCGCCTCTTCCCGATACCTTGAATCCCGATCGCCCGTCCAGTTCCTCAACTACCAGCGCCACATCGGAAAGGGTCTCACGGCGCAGGCGTTGTCCAAGGTGCCGCGAGGTAACATATCTACCTTCCTTTCCTGCAAAGGGAGAATCGTTCGGTATGAAGCGCATTGAGATAGTCGGGGGGTCAATTTCCACAGGGGGCAGTGGGGCAGGGTTTTCAGGATCGGTATAGGTTACCCCTACGGTAATTTCATCCATTCCGGCAACTGCAACAATTTCGCCAACTCCGGCAGTATCTATTGCAACCTTGCGGTTTCCTTCAAAGTGGTAAATTTTGGTGATGCGCGCAGGAATCAGTGTACCATCACGCTTGGCTACAGCAATGTCTTTATTGATATTCAGGGTTCCAGAGGTAATCTTCCCAATTCCAAGCCTTCCGAGGTAAGGGGAGTAATCGATTGAGCTGACAAGCAGCTGGAGGGGGCCGTCTGGGCTACCTCCTGGCTGTGGTATATGGGCGATTATCTTTTGACAGAGTGGCTCCATGGAGGAGGGGTGATCGCTAATATCATCCAGGGCGTAGCCTCCACTTGCAGATGCATATATCAGAGGAAAATCCAGAATATCCTCAGGCGCATCCAGCCTGACAAAGAGATCAAACACCTGGTCAACCACCCAATCGGATCGGGCCGCAGGCTTGTCTATCTTATTGATTACAACAATTATGGGTAGACGGAGGGCAAGCGCCTTTTTCAGCACAAAATAAGTTTGGGGCATTGGGCCTTCCTGTGCATCAACAAGCAGCAAGGCGCCGTCTGCCATCTTTAGCACCCGCTCAACCTGGCCGCCAAAGTCTGCGTGCCCCGGCGTGTCAATAATGTTGATCAGAAAGTCTTGGTAGTGAAATGAGCCGTTCTTTGATGCAATGGTGATCCCACGCTCCCGCTCAAGATCAATGCTGTCCATAAACCTTTCGGCAACAACCTGATTTTCGTGGAACATGCCGCTCTGCTTGAACAGCTGGTCAACAAGGGTTGTTTTCCCGTGGTCAACGTGCGCGATAATTGCAATGTTTCTTAGTTTGTTCTGTTCCATTTACTCCATTACTTCTGGGCACACCCAAAAAAAGCGGTACCTTACGGAGGTGCCGCTTTCGAGGTCCTACGTTGTTATAATACCTCTACATTTTTGGCCTTTGGGCCTTTTTCACTTGTCTCGAGATCAAATCGAACTCTCTGGCCTTCATCCAGACTTTTGAATCCTGATGAATTGATGCCGGTGTGATGGACGAAAAGATCCTGACCATCATCCTGCTCGATAAAGCCAAAGCCTTTTTGGTCGCTGAACCACTTAACGGTTCCTTCTGCCATAGCGTCTTCCTCCTTTCGAATATTTTCTGCACAGTCAGGATAAACGCTTCGGCAAAATAAAAAGACCATTAAAGTTGGTGTTACAGCTTTAATGGTCTCAATAATTTTCCTTCTCAAAGACTGTCAATCCGAACTCGCTGTCGCTAACTTAATAATGATTCACAGAATTGTCAAGCTTATTTTAAAATCGTAGAGGGATTGAATCTTTTCTGATACTCTCTCTCTTAACGGTTTTTATATAAACAATGAAGGTTTTGAATATCTTCTTGACGTTTGTTCTGCCAACCTTACCTAAAGGCTTGCCCGCCTCTGGAGGACTTGTCCGCCGTATGTCGGGCGGACTTGCCCGCCGTGTTTTTTACCCGCCTTCTCTCTGGCGGGCTTGACCCAAAATTCACACTCAACAAGAATAACGCAATATTTCCACCACCGAAAATTTCCTTCTTGTCGACATTGAACCGAAAAGGTTCAATCAACCCTTGCAGCCCTCCACTCGCAAGAAAATTACGTCCATTTAAAAGATGCTCACGACCGCCTAAAATCTCTAAGAAGGTAATAAATACTTTACCAATATAGCCGACCGGAAAGCGAAGAGGGCCTGTGTGGAAGTCTGTAAAGAGCAGATATCCGTCATTCTTTACGACCCGAACCATTTCATTAATTACCGATGATCTCTTGGTGTTTGGAATTTCGTGCAGGGTATAAGAAGACAGAACAAGATCGAAGAACCTATCTTGAAATGGCATGTGTGCTGCATCACCTAATCGCAGGTCTGCAGACCCACCGAATTTACTCCGTGCTCTTCCCAACATTGAAGGAGATAGGTCAATGCCATAGATTGAACATCCAGCTTCATTATAGGGTTTAAGATTGGCACCGGTCCCACAGCCAACATCCAATACCTTCATACCGGGAACAGGAGGAGCAAAATTTAATCGAATTCTCTTAATGATCGAATTTGTAGGCCCAATGACAAGGTCATAAATAGGTGCAAACTTCCAGTACGGATCCTCGGACATCGCTCCCCGTATCACTAAATAAAGTGGTTTTTATCCTTCACTCCTTGCCGGACTCCGGTGCAAGCATATTAATCGTATCAACGAACAGTGTTATGATTGGCCCCATTGCCAGGCTCCCTCCCATCAAAAGACCAACGGATGCAGTTTCTATGAGCTCCTCGCGCGTGGCGCCAGCCTGGAACGCTTGTGCAGTACGGGCAGCAATACAGGGCTCGCAGTAATTTGCTATGCCAACAGCAACACACATTAATGTCTTGGTCTTACGGTCCAGAGCTCCTGGTTTGAGAGCATTTTCATTAAGATTTCCAAATGCTTTCAGGGTTTCCTTATCGACCTTGGAAAACCCTTCAAATCCATTTTGCAAACTTTTTAGGAATTTTTTTGGATCTTCTATCATTGTACGTTCCTCCTTTTTGTTTTTGTTTCAATAAGGTTCCCAATCCAACCGAAACAGACATATGGTGTGCTTGTTTTCAGCACTCATGAGGTTATGACCTCTTGCCATAATCTGAAATCTGGATACTTTTCAGTATACGTATGGTAATGAAAATCTCAATTGGTTTTTTCTTTTTTGATTTAGGGACTAGTAACAAATCTACGCTAGTTAATAGTTAAGGTTCACCCGCTGTCTATTGGGCGGGCTTGCCCGCCGTCTGTTGTGCGGCCCTGACCCCAAATTCGCAATGCTTTGAGCAAACCAATCTCGGATTTTGGGAACAACTTCCTTGTTGTGAAAGAGCTGATAATATGATATGGATGTACGTAGAGCCTTGATCCACGCAGTTTACTGCCTCACAATGTGAGGATCTCGAGCTACGTTCTTCCTTAGGGCGGAGATGATTTTTTGAAGCACACCAGATGCTTCTCTGAAACAAAATGAAGACCTCTGTCACACCTGTGAAGTAATCAATAATAAACGATGTTCAAACGAGAGAAGGGGATTATGATAACAATCAAAGATATCGATATTTCCGGAAAAAAGGTACTCATCAGGGTGGATCTGAATGTGCCCCTTGATGAGCACCAAAACATAACCGATGATATGCGCATCAGGGCTGTTCTTGCCACCATAAACTATGCCCTTGACGAAAACGCAAAGGTGATTGTCGCCTCACATATGGGCCGCCCTGATGGAAAGGTAGTCCCGGAATTAAGTCTAGCGCCGGTGGCCAAACGACTTTCCCGGCTTTTGAAAAAGGACGTTCAATTTGCCCCTGATTGCATCGGCCCTGTGGTTAAAGCCATGGTGGATAAGATGCAGCAAGGGGATGTCCTGCTCCTGGAAAATCTCCGCTTTCATCTCGGTGAACAGGAAAATGACAACGTCTTTGCAAAAGAACTGGCCTCTTTATGTGAGGTATACGTGAACAACGCTTTTGCGGTGGCACATCGCGAAAACGCATCCGTTGTCGCCATTACCCAGTTTGCTCCGGTATGCGTCGCGGGTTTTCTCTTAAAGAGCGAGCTCAACTATTTCGCACAGGCCCTGAAGAACCCAGCACGCCCCCTGGTAGCGATTATAGGAGGAGCTAAGGTTTCGAGTAAACTCGGGGCCTTTGAAAACTTGCTTCACCTCGTTGACAAATTCCTGATTGGGGGAGCAATGGCCAACACCTTTTTGAAAAGCATGGATTATGAGGTGGGGGGATCCTTCGTTGAAAATGACCTCTTATGGGAAGCGCGATCCCTTATGAAAAAGGCAGTTCAAAAGGGAACCGGTTTCTACATTCCTGTTGATGCCATAGTGGCTGACCGTTTTGATGCTGATGCAGAGACCAAGATCATCCCCATCCAGGAAATACCCCCGGAATGGCTCATCATGGATATCGGTCCTGCTACCTCTCTGCTTTATTCAGAGGTTTTAAACAGTGCGAAAACCATCATCTGGAACGGTCCCATGGGTGTGTTTGAAATGGATGCTTTCAGTCGGGGCACCTCGGCGATGGTGAACTATGTATCCAACTCCTATGCCCTCACCATTGTAGGAGGCGGGTCCACGGATGTGGCCATTTACAAGGCTGGTGAGAGCTACAGAATTACCTATATCTCCACCGGTGGCGGAGCCTTTCTTGACCTGATGGAAGGCAAGACCCTGCCTGCTGTTGCTGCATTGGAAAAATCCAGTTAGTCTACAGTAAAGGGGGATGTAGGTTCTGAAACAACTTCATATTACATACTAAAAAATATATTTACATCAAAACCATGGCTCAAAATCGGAAAAAATAGTAGCACAGTATAATATTATGTGAAAACACAAGAAGTGGATAAGTGTATTTTGGGAGAGAGCATATTAAGATGATTTTGTGAGCCTTAAGTTGGTTTAGAACCAACGTTCCAGCTTGCAAATTCAGACCAACGTCTATTTTTATGGGTTGAATTTCTTTTAGCTATTCGGTTGGCGCCGTCCTCTAATCCTTTAAATTCCAAACCAGTCTTTAAACAGTTGGGTTTGTTTGGTCTTCTCTGAATCCAATAGTTTCTCATAGCATTGCGCGATGCGAATAGAGATGGTCTTTCCATTGCCCCATGGCCACCAGGCACAAAAAATAAATGCATCCTGGTTCGAATCTGAGGTAAAAAGCAGCTGCCCTGACCTGAGACCACCGAGATTACTATTGATCATTCGCACGATATCAGGTGCTTTACCGATATTTGAGCTGTCCCAGGTAATGCCGAGATAGCGCTCCAAGACTGCACGAATGCTATCTTTATCATCTACACCGAACGCAGCCATAACGGTTTCAAACCGACTGTCCCATTCCCACGACAACATCCCCTGAAATGCGTTCACCAATTCTCTGCAAATGTTCTCAAGGACTGATTTATTAAGATCTTGCATCATCTCGTGTGTTCTGCATGGAATAGAAATATTTTATTCTGATACGTCTAACATTATATATTATTGAGACTCCTCCTTTTTCCCAAACATCTAAATCTGATTGAATTATATAAAAATTATGTCAACAACGCAATGAGATCAAATTGCCTTTAAATATTAAATAGATATGATCGATGATATCAATAATAGCATTAGTTCTGTTTGATTATGATAGGGCAAAAGATCTTCTTTTTGTTGCTATAAGTATTAGTGTCGGATCTATCTCTTAATCAAAGTTTGTTATTTAGGGGAACCGTATCGGACACCTTTTTCATATGAGAGGTTACGTGCCATGTAGTCAAATCTGAGGACATTTCAGTATACGCATGGTAATCAAAACCTCAACTACTTTTTTCGTGCCTGATGAAGAAGAGTATCCAGAAATGTTGAAAGCGGTAAGCACACGATAGTGATAGTGTGACTTGTATTTCACTCGCCTTCGCCAGGATGCCCCGTGCGGAAGCACGGGGAGGACACGCGGCGCACATGCAGCGCAGGCGCTTGCACCGCGTGAGCGCCTGCGCTGCGCGATG
>Ga0315534_1001445_pt1 | contig 16330 bp, 15 predicted proteins | sample SalMarSW160240MG_FD_203094 | JGI IMG/M metagenome (GOLD analysis project Ga0315534, IMG submission 203094) | Salt marsh sediment microbial communities from the Plum Island Ecosystem LTER, Massachusetts, United States - Salt Marsh Sediment SW1602-40 ... | reverse complement strand
CATCATTGCCGATCACTTGCGCGCATCGTCTTTCCTCATTGCCGACGGTGTGCTTCCGTCCAACGAAGGACGCGGCTATGTGCTCCGCCGTATCATGCGCCGCGCCATGCGGCACGCCCATCTTCTCGGCACCAAGGAGCCGTTGCTCTATCGTCTGGTGCCGGCGCTGATCGAGCAGATGGGCCGCGCCTATCCCGAGCTCGAGCGGGGACAAAGCCTCATAGAGGAGACGCTGAAGCTGGAAGAGACCCGCTTCCGCGAGACGCTCGGCCGGGGTCTGCGGCTGCTCGACGACGCCACCAAGGACTTCAAGCAAGGGGCGACGCTGCCGGGCGAAGTCGCCTTCAAGCTCTACGACACTTACGGCTTTCCCTACGACCTCACCGAAGACGCGCTCAAAGCCCGCGGCATTGGGGTCGACGCGAAAGGTTTTTCCGCCGCCATGGAGCGCCAGCGCGCCGAGGCGCGGAAATCCTGGGCAGGCTCGGGCGAGGCCGCGACCGAGTCGCTGTGGTTCGAGCTGAAGGAAGAACTCGGGGCTACGGAGTTTCTCGGCTACGAGACCGAGACGGCGTCCGGCGGGATCCTTGCGCTGATCAAGGACGGCGCGCGTGTCGACAGGCTGAACAAAGGCGAGCGCGGCATCGTGATCGTCAATCAGACGCCCTTCTACGCCGAATCAGGCGGGCAGGTCGGCGATCGCGGCACGCTGTCAGTTGGCAAGGTCGCCACGTTCGAGGTCGAGGACACGCAGAAGAAGCTGCATGCGCTCTATCTTCATGAGGGCGTCATGGCGGCTGGCACGTTAAAAGTCGGCGACGAAGTGATGGCCGAGGTGGATCATGCCCGCCGCACGCCGACACGCGCTCATCACTCGGCCACGCATCTTCTGCATGAGGCGCTCCGCCAGGTGCTCGGGCTTCATGTGGCGCAGAAGGGTTCTCTGGTCGAAGCGGGACGGCTCCGCTTCGATTTCGCGCACCCCAAGCCCATGACGCATGACGAGATCCGCAAAGTGGAGGATCTGGTCAATGCCATGATCCTGCAGAACGCACCGGTCGAGACCCATCTCATGACGCCCGACCAGGCCATCGAGCAGGGCGCGCTTGCCTTGTTCGGCGAGAAATACGGCGAAGAGGTCCGCGTCGTCAGCATGGGTGTCGACCGCGACAGCGAACGGGCGGGTCATGCCTACTCGGTCGAGCTCTGCGGCGGGACCCATGTGCGGCGGACCGGCGATATCGGTCTGCTCAAGATCGTCAGCGAGAGCGCGGTGGCGTCCGGCGTGCGCCGTGTGGAGGCGCTGACCGGCGATGCCGCCCGTGCCTTTCTTACCGGCCAAGATGAACGCGTGCGCGAGGCGGCCGAGCTGCTCAAAGTGGCGCCCGATGAACTGATCGATCGTCTCGGCGCGGTGATCGACGAGCGGCGCAAGCTCGAACGCGAGCTGGCTGAAGCCAAGCGCAATCTCGCTCTTGGCGGGGCAGGCGAATCGGCCGCTCCTGCGGTGCGCGAGCTTGGCAAGGTGAGACTGTTGGCGCGGACGGTCCACGGCGTGACACCGAAGGATTTGCGCGGCCTGGTCGATGACGCCAAGCGGCAATTGGGCTCCGGCATCGTCGCCATCGTTGGGGTGAGCGAGGAGGGCAAGGCGGGGCTCGTGGTCGGCGTGACCTCCGATCTCACCGGAACTTACAACGCGGTCGAGCTGGTGAAGGCCGGGGCCGAAGCGCTTGGCGGCAAAGGCGGCGGCGGACGTCCCGATCTCGCGCAAGCCGGCGGCCCCGACGGCGCTCAGGCCGAAGCTGCGCTCGAAGCGATTGCTGCGCGGATTGCGGGCGGAAGCGAACTTGCCGCCTCCCACGCGGAAAGCGCCTGATCTTTTAGGCCGCGGCGCGGTCGGCCATCTCTTTGCGAAGATTGTCGCTGATCTTGTCGAGAAAGCCGGCCGTCGACAGCCATTGCTGGTCGGCGCTGACCAAAAGCGCGAGATCCTTGGTCATGAAGCCCGTCTCGATGGTCTCGATCGTTACCCGTTCCAGAGTCTCGGCGAAGTCGGCAAGCTCGGCGTTGGCGTCGAGCTTGGCGCGGTGCTTCAGCGCCCCGGTCCAGGCGAAGATCGATGCAGTGGAGTTGGTCGAGGTTTCGCGGCCTTGCTCGTGCTGCCGGAAATGGCGGGTGACGGTGCCGTGCGCGGCTTCGGCCAGCACCGTCTTGCCGTCGGGCGTCATCAACACGCTAGTCATCAGCCCGAGCGAGCCGAAGCCTTGGGCCACCGTGTCGGACTGGACGTCACCGTCGTAATTCTTGCACGCCCAGACATAGCCTCCGGACCATTTCAAGGCCGCCGCGACCATGTCGTCGATCAGGCGATGCTCGTAGGTTAGGCCGCGCTCGTCGAACGCAGGCTTGAACTCCGTCGCGAATATTTCGGCGAAGATGTCTTTGAACCGGCCGTCATAGACTTTGAGGATCGTGTTCTTGGTCGACATATAGACCGGCATATTGCGCTTGAGCCCGTAGTTGAAGCAGGCTCGCGCAAAGTCGCGAATCGAATTGTCCAGATTGAACATGCCGAGCGCCACGCCGGATCCCTCGAACTCATGCACGACATGGTCGATGCTTGCGCCGTCGTCCCCCTCAAACCGTATTGTGAGCTTGCCTTTACCCGGCACCCGGAAATCGACCGCGCGGTAGATGTCGCCGTAAGCGTGACGGCCGATGATGATCGGTTTGGTCCATCCCGGAACCAGCCGCGGCACGTTTTTGCAAATGATGGGTTCGCGGAAGATAACGCCGCCGAGAATGTTGCGGATGGTCCCGTTGGGCGACCGCCACATTTTTTTGAGCCCAAACTCCTTCACCCGCGCTTCGTCCGGGGTGATCGTCGCGCATTTGACGCCGACGCCGCATTCCTTGATGGCTTTGGCGGCGTCGATGGTGACCTGGTCGTCGGTCAGGTCGCGATTCTCGATTCCGAGGTCGAATTTGAGTAGCGGAAGGTCGAGATAGGGGAAGATCAGCTTTTCCTTGATCAGCTCCCAGATGACCCGCGTCATCTCGTCCCCCTCGAGATCGGCGACGGGGTTCTTAACCTTGATCTTGTTCACGTATGAGATCTCCGCGCTTTGTTCGGGCGAGGCGGGGAGGGTCGAAAAACAGCGTGTTCTGCCCTCCATTTGCGCAAAACCCGCCCTCTATAGCATCGTGCGTCCTCGATGAAAGCAAGAACCGAAACGAAAGAGCAATTGCAGGCGAAGAGCCCCTCGGCTCCCGGGCGGCTTACCGCAATGGACCGCCCTGCCGGCGCGGACGAAACGCCGATGCCCGCCATCATCCTTGTCGAGCCGCAGCTTGGCGAGAATATCGGCTTCGCTGCACGGGCCATGGCCAATTTCGAATTGACCGAGTTGCGGCTGGTGGCGCCGCGCGACGGCTGGCCGAACGACAAGGCGCGGGCGGCGGCAGCGGGCGCCGCGGCAATTGTCGACCGAGCCATCGTTTATAAGAGTGCGGCGGATGCTGTCGGCGATCTCAACTTCGTGCTCGCCTCGACCGCGCGGCGCCGCGAAATGATAAAGCCGGTGCTGAGCCCGGAGAGCGCGGCCAGTGAGCTGAGGCGGCGCCAGGAGACGTCCCAGCGCACCGGAGTTCTGTTTGGACCCGAGCGCAGCGGTCTCGACAACGACACCATCGCACTGGCCGATGCGATCCTCACCGCACCAGTCAATCCGACCTTGGCGTCGTTGAGTTTGCCCCAGGCGGTGCTGTTGTTTTCGTACGAATGGCTCAAGGCGAGCACGGTTGCCTCGTCGCTTGGACGCGCCACATCCGTTGACAAAGCGGCGACCGAAGGCCTCGCGCTGTCCGGCACCCGGCCTGCCCAGCGGGCCGAGCTCGTAGGTCTGTTCGAGCATCTCGAAGCTGAACTCGATCGTGCAGGTTTTCTCTATCCGGCGGAGAAGCGCCCTTCGATGATCAGGGCCATCCGCAATATGTTTCACCGCATGGGCGCGACCGAGCAGGATGTGCGCACCTGGCGCGGAATTATTGCCTCCCTGTCACGGCGAACGCCCGCCGACAGCGACCAAGAGGGGTCATAGTTCCGCCCCGTTTCTCCTATTGCGATGACCCCCATCAACGCCTAGCTTCCGACCGGGAAGAGGGAGGGGTGCCGATGCTTAGGGAGTTTATTCGTCAGTGGATCGGAGCGGCAACCGCCGCGGCCTTAGTGCTTCTGATGGGTATGCCCTTGGGTCATGCTGCCGCCACCACTCCCCAACCGCAGTCACAGGGTGGGCTGAGCGACCATGCGGTGGGCGTGATGCAGAGCTATGCGTTCTCGCTCATTCCTGATGAACAGCCGGGGCCTGACGGCAAGCCGGTCAAGCTCGACAAATCGGATCCCCTCATATTCCAAATTCCCGCTGATGATGCGCGACGCATAATCCGTGCGGCGACGCGGTCCGCCTACGCCGAGGTTTGCGAGCTCCCCGATCTGGCGCAGGCCAATTATCAGGCGCTGATCGGCAGTGAGCGGGCCAAGAAGAGCTGGACCGAGCCGCAACTTCTGATGGTCAACGCGCTCTTTCTATTTTCAGTGTCCTACTTCGCCGGCAATGCCAAGGTCGGCGATCCCGAAGCCGCCGATGGGTCAAAACAAGGCGCGGGGGAGCAAAATTCCGCGGTTAAGGCGCCCAATCGGCCAAAATGTCCGCCCGAGCAGAAGCAAAAGGTCGTAGCCGCGATTAACGCCTATGTGAAATCTGTGCCCCAGCCGGCGGCGGCGCCGAAATCTCAGCCCGCACCGGCCCAGCCGGCCTCGCCCCCGTCCAATTGACACTTTCCCATATTCGCGTGTAACAGAGCGCGGGCGAAGCCTTTGAGGCGCCTTCCGCCTCGAGGACGCCGGAAAAATCCGGCATGAGCCGCCTTACCCAGCAAGGTCCTTGAGCCGGCGCGGGGAGCGAGACCCCCAACGGCGCTCGATTTGATTTGGAGAGTTAAGACGCATGACAAAACGTGTTCGCGCCAAGCATAAGATTGACCGCAGGCTCGGCGAGAATATCTGGGGCCGGCCGAAGAGCCCCTACAATAAGCGCGAATATGGCCCCGGCGAGCATGGCCAGCGCCGGCGCGGCAAGCTGTCCGATTACGGCTGAAGGGGTATTACGGCAACATTACCGAAAAGCAGTTTAAGGCCATCTATCACGAGGCGGCGAGACTGAAAGGCGACACGTCGGAGAAATTGATCGGTCTGCTCGAACGCCGGCTCGATGCCATCGTCTATCGTGCCAAATTCGTGCCGACCGTGTTCGCCGCTCGGCAATTCGTGAGCCACGGTCATGTGAAGGTCAACGGACGGCGCGTGACGATCCCAAGCTATCGCTGCCGCGAAGGGGATCTGATCGAGGTAAGAGATCGGACCAAAGATGTCGGTATGGTGCTCGAATCGGCTCAAAGTCCGGAGCGCGATGTGCCCGACTATATCGAAGTCGATCACAACAAGATGACGGCCAAGCTGACGCGCGTGCCGACGCTCTCGGACGTGCCCTATGCCACGATCATGGAGCCGAACCTCGTCATCGAGTTCTACTCGCGCTAAGCGGCCTGGCCCGGCGAGCACAGAGTCGCCGGCGGCATCGCAGATCTTACATCTCGCCGATGGACGGCAGATCGGGTTCGCCGAATATGGCGACCGCCAAGGCCTGCCCGTCCTTGCCCTTCACGGTACGCCCGGCTCGCGCTTCATGTTCGCTCTCACCGACGAGGGGGCGCGGCAACGGGGGTTGAGAGTCATTGCGCCCGAACGTCCGGGCTACGGGCTTTCAGAGGCTCACCGGGAAGACAGCCTGACCGAGGCGGCCAAAGATTTAGAATTTCTGGCCAGTGAATTGAGGCTCACCCGGTTTGCTCTGATCGGCGTTTCCGGCGGCGGGCCCTTTGCTGTCGCCGCCGCTTGCGGCATGCCCGATCGCGTTGCTCTGCTCGCGTTGATCAATCCGGTCGGCCCTGTCGCAGAGTCGAAGTGCCGCATTCACATGTCGAAGCTTCATCGCCTCGTCTTCACGCGGTTGGCTCGTTCGTCTGTTGCCACTGGCGCGTTCTTCGGCTTGCTGCGGGCTTTGGTTCGGTGTGCGCCGGGCGTTGCCTATCGGGCGCTAATGCAGAGGGTCCCTCGCTCAGACCGGATGGTGCTCGCCCGTGAGAGGGTCAGAGCCAATCTCCAGGTGGCCCTGAAGGAAGGGCTCCGGCCGGGTGTACGGGGCGCGGTCCAAGACTTGCGGCTCTACTGCGCCCCGTGGGGCCTTCCAATCCAGGACCTCGACGTCCCGGCGGTGCTTTGGCAAGCCAGCGACGACACCATCGTGCCGCCTCAGGCGGCATTCGATCTGGCGGAGACCTTGCCGAATTGCCGGCTCGAGATCGTTCCGGGCAGTGGCCATTATTGGGTATTCACCCAGTTCGAGCGCGTGCTCGACACGGCGGAGGCTGCGCTCAGACCGGCGGCGCCACGGACCGGTGCGCCATGAGGAGCCCTTGCCGGAGCGGACGAAACTTGCCACAACGCCCGCGATGAAAAGCCAATGGAACGAGACTGCCGCCCGCGAGATGTTGGAGGCTTACGCCGCCGAAGGTGTCGGCCCGGACATCGCGCTTCGCGTCTACACCACCCGGCTGCTTGGCGGTGACCCGTTGCTTGTCCTGCATGGCGGCGGCAATACCTCCGTCAAGACGCGGGCGAGCGACGATCTCGGCGAGGAGCACGAGGTTATCGCCGTCAAAGGCTCTGGCGCCGACATGGCCGATATCGAGCCTTGGGGTCTACCTGCGGTCAAGCTTGAGCCGCTCAGGCGTCTTCGCGCGCTGGATACGCTATCAGACGAATCCATGGTCAATGTGCAGCGGCTGAACCTGCTCGATTCGTCGGCGCCCAATCCGTCGGTCGAGACGCTTCTGCATGCCTTCCTTCCGCATAAATTCGTCGACCACACCCATGCCGCGGCGGTGTTGGCGCTGGTCGATCAGCCTGACGGGGAGGCGCTGGCGCGCGAGGTCTATGACGGCCGCATGGGGATCGTGCCTTACATCGCGCCGGGGTTCGGCCTGGCCAAGGCTGCCGCGCAAGCGTTTGAGGAGAAGCCCGACGTCATTGGCCTCATTCTTCATAAGCACGGCATCTTCACTTTCGGCGAGAGCGCAGAGGAGGCCTATGAACGCATGATCGAGATGGTGTCGCTGGCCGAGAGCCGTTTGCGCCAGGGGCGTCCCATCGTTTTTCCGCCGCGGTCGCTCGCTCCTACGCTAGCCGCTGCGGCGGACATCGCGCCTATCATCCGCGGCGCCGTCGCGCTTAAATCCAAAGGCGCCGAGCCCACCCGATTCATCGCCGCGTTCCGCACCGCGCCGGAAATTGTGGACTATGTGAACGGCGCCGAGCTTTCCTCTTACAGCCAGCGTGGCGTGGTGACGCCCGACCACATCATCCGCACGAAGAACAAGCCGCTCCTGGTGCCTGCCCCTGAAGCTGGCCAGCTCGATGCGTTTTCGGACGCCGTCCGCGACGCCGTTGCCGAGTTTGCCGCCGATTACGACGCCTACTTCGCCCGCGAGAACGCGGCTGCCGGTGGCACCAAAACGAAACTGGATTCGGCCCCGCGCGTCGTGCTGGTCCCCGGCCTCGGCCTGTTCGGGATCGGTCGCACCGCCAAAGATGCTGCGATCGCTGCCGACCTCGCCGAAAATACGATCCGCGTCGTCACCGATGCGGAAGCCATCGGCCGCTATGAGCCTCTGCCGGAAAGCGATCTGTTCGCGCTCGAATATTGGAGTCTCGAACAGGCAAAGCTCAAAGGGGCGGTGGCAAAGCCGCTGACCGGACAAGTTGCTTTCGTGACCGGCGCGGGCGCGATCGGCGCAGCGACGGCCAAGGCGCTTGCAGCAGAGGGGGCGGCGGTTGGCATCGTCGATATCGACGGGGAAGCAGCCACGCGCGCGGCCAAGGAGATTAAGGGTCTCGGGCTGCAATGCGATGTGACCAAGCCAGATCAAGTGAAGGCGGCGTTCACGGCGCTGTGTGAACGGTTCGGCGGCGTCGATATTCTCGTGTCGAACGCGGGCGCGGCGTGGCAGGGCCGGATCGGCGAGGTTTCGGACGAACTTTTGCGCAAGAGCTTCGAACTCAACTTCTTCGCCCACCAAACGGTGGCGCAGGAAGCGGTTCGCATCATGTTGAAGCAAGGAACGGGCGGCGCCCTCCTGTTCAATCTGTCGAAGCAGGCGGTCAATCCGGGAGCAAATTTCGGTCCCTACGGCCTGCCCAAGGCCGCCTCCATGCTTCTCATGCGCCAATACGCTCTCGATTACGGCGCTGAAGGCATCCGCTCTAATGGCGTGAACGCAGACCGGGTCAGAAGCGGGCTTTTGACCGACGCCATGATCAAGGACCGATCCATGGCCCGCGGCGTATCGGAGGCCGAGTATATGAGCGGAAATCTCCTGCACGAGGAGGTCACCGCGGCCGACGTGGCGAACGCCTTTACCGCTCTCGCCAAAGCGCGCAAGACCACCGGTCATATCGTGACCGTTGACGGCGGTAACATCGCCGCAGCGCTGCGCTAAGCGCGGGTCGCACTTCCTTCAGTTCGAGCCGGGTTGACGGCGATCCTCCGCGCGGGCAAAGCTCCGGCTCCGTCGCGTGGCCAAGCGGGAGGGTGAACTTGGCTCGTTTCGTACGCACCTTTCTTGCGGGTGTTCTGGCCCTTCTGCCGATTGCCGTCACGCTTTTCGTCGTCGGGTGGGTGGGAACGCTGCTCGCCACTTACGCCGGTCCCGGCAGCCTGGTCGGAACTGTCATTACGTGGCTAGGCAACACCCTCGGCCTCTACATCGCGCCAAGCTCGACCGTCGCTTATCTTCTTGGTCTCGCCTTCGTCGTCGGCGTCATTTTCTTGCTCGGATTGATGGTCGAGTCGGGCCTCCGGTCGTTCATCGTGAACGGGCTCGATTGGGCGATGACGCGCATTCCGCTGGTGTCGACCGTTTACGATCTGGCGAAGCGCTTCGTCGCCATCGTCGATCGCGGCAGCGGTGAGGACAATCTCAAAAGTATGAGCCCGGTGTGGTGCTTCTTCGGCGGGGAGGGAAGTGCCGCAGTGCTTGGCCTCATGCCGTCACCCGAGCCGGTCATGATCGGTGAACGCAGCTATCTCGGTCTGCTGGTGCCGTCGGCGCCGGTCCCGTTCGGTGGGGCACTTATCTATGTGCCGTCGGAATGGGTCAAACCCGCCGAAGGCGGCGTCGAGCGGTTGATGAACGTCTATGTGTCGATGGGGGTGACGCCGCCGATCTCAGCGGAGGCGGCCAAGCCCGCGCTCGCCAAAGCTAAGACCAAGAGCGCGTCTTCGTGAAGGCGGTTCGTCTCAATTGGCGAAGCGGAAATGCAGCACGTCGCCATCCTTGACGACGTAGTCCTTACCTTCGAGCCTGAGCTTGCCGGCGTCGCGCGCGCCCGCTTCTCCTGCAAGCGCCACGTAATCGTCATAGGCGATGGTTTCGGCGCGAATAAATCCCTTCTCGAAATCGGTATGGATCACGCCTGCCGCCTGAGGGGCCCGCGTTCCTTGCGGCACGGTCCAGGCGCGCGCTTCCTTGGGGCCGGCGGTGAAATAAGTGATTAGTCCCAATAACTTATAGCCCTCGTGGATGAGCCGGTTGAGGCCAGGCTCCGACAGACCGAGATCGGCGAGATAGGCTTCCCGCTCCGGCGCCGACAGATCGGCAAGCTCGGCTTCGATCTTGGCGGAGATCACCACTGAGCCCGCACCCTCCTTGGCTGCACGCTCGGCAACGAGCGCCGAATATCGATTGCCAGATGCCGCCGAGGGTTCATCAACATTGGCGACATAGAGAACGGGTTTTGCAGTGAGAAGGCCGAGCGCCTTGAAAGCGGCCCGTTCGCCGTCGGCCAATTCGACGAGGCGAGCCGGTTTGCCGTCACGCAAAAGGGGCAGGACACGCTCAACCAGCTGAAGCGTCTCCTTTGCCTCTTTGTCCTGGCCACGAATCTTCTTTTCCAAGATCGGCAGGCGCCGCTCCAGGCTGTCGAGATCCGCGAGCATAAGTTCAGTTTCAATCGTCTCGGCATCCGAAATCGGGTCGATGCGGCCCTCGACATGCACCACATCGTTGTCCTCGAAACAGCGAAGCACATAGGCGATCGCGTCCACCTCGCGGATATGAGCGAGAAACTGATTGCCCAGACCCTCGCCTTTCGAAGCGCCGCGCACGAGCCCAGCAATATCGACGAAGGTCAAACGCGTCGGTATCACCTGGTTTGACTTGGCAATTGCCGCAAGCCGGTCGAGGCGCGGATCGGGGACGGGCACATCGCCGATATTCGGTTCAATGGTGCAGAACGGATAGTTGGCGGCCTGGGCCGCCGCGCTCGCAGTCAGCGCGTTGAACAGGGTGGACTTGCCGACATTCGGCAGTCCGACGATGCCGCATTTAAAACCCATGACTAGAAAGTCCTCACGAGCCGAGCCAGCGGCGCAGCCTCGCGCCGAGTGTTTGCTCAGACTCAGGTCTGGCCTTGGGGGAGGGCTCCTGAGGAGTCTGGACGGCCTGCATCGCATGCGCGACCCGCGATTGGAACTTATCGAACGTTCCTTCGGCGAGATCGGGGGCCTCGGCGGCGATCACGCTGAGCAGCGGTTCGAGCCACGCACGATCGCTCTTGGCAAAATCGCGTAAGACATGGTGCGCGGCGCGGCCGCTCTGGCCGGGGCGCCCGATGCCAATGCGCACGCGCACATAGTCGTTGCCGATATGGGCGGTTATGGATCTAAGCCCGTTATGACCGGCCACGCCGCCCCCCGTTTTCACCCTGATCCTGCCGGGAACAAGGTCAAGCTCATCGTGGAACACCACGACGTCGCCTTGGTCGAGTTTATAGAAACGCACCGCTTCGCCGACGGCCCGGCCGGATACATTCATAAAGGTCTGGGGCTTCAGCAGCAGGACCTGCTCCGGTCCCAGCCGGCCTTCGGCAACGAAGCCCTCGAAGCGCTTGCGCCAGTCGGTGAAGTTATGCGCGGCGGCGATAGCATCGACAGCCATGAAACCGACATTGTGACGGTTGAAGGCGTATTTCTGGCCGGGATTGCCCAGGCCGACAAAGAGCTTCATCCAAACCATCCAGGTTGAATGTCAGGGCGCGCAACGTGCGAAAACCGCCGGGGCCGAAAGAAGAGGCTATTCCTTCTTCTTCTCGCGTTCCTTCGGCTTGTCCTTGTCTTTATCCTTGTCCTCGGCTTCAGCCGCGCCCTCGGCAGCGGCCTCGGCGCCCTCTTCACCCGGCTCTGCCGCCTCGGCCTCTTCTGCACCAGGCGCGGGCTCCTCGGCCGCCCGCCCAACGATCGTTGCCACGGTAAAGTCGCGGTCGGTGATCGTCGGAGTCACACCTTCCGGCAGCTTGAGCGCTGAAATATGGACGGAGTCGCCGATCTCAAGCCCGGTGAGGTCGACAGAAAAATGATCGGGAATAACGTCGGGCTGACAGCGGACCGTAATCTCGTGGCGAACGATGTTGAGCACGCCGCCGCGTTTCAAGCCAGGAGACGCCCCTTCGTTACGGAATCTGACCGGCACGTCGACGGTCACCAGCGCGTCCTTGCTCAGCCGCAAGAAATCGACATGGATCGGAAAGTCGCGCACCGGGTCAAGCTGCACGCCGCGCGGGATCACCCGTGTCTTTTTGCCATCGACGTCGAGGACAAAAACCGTGCTCTGGAAATGGCCGGTTTGGAGCTGACGGTTGATGGTGCGATAGTCCACCGAGATCGTCTCTGGCTCTTGCTTATCACCATAGACAATGCCCGGGACGCGCCCTTCGCGGCGTTCCGCGCGTGCGCCGCCCGTGCCGGAGCGGTCTCTCGTCCAAGCCTTGAGTTCGATCGCCTCAGCCATCGTAAGCCTCCAAACCTCTTATAAAATGAGGGGGCCGGAAGGCCCCGAGATCAACCGCAGCACGATGCCGCCAGGATCAATTCGAAGGGCTTATAGCCCCGCAAAGCCGCCAACACAATGCGCTATCAAGCCCCGTTTTTACGCCCCTTTACGGCGTCAGGGTCAAAATGAGGCGAGCCCTGGCCCGCCTTTTCCGCCGCCTTGATCAGCTGCATCACCCGCCGATTCAAGGCCGCTTCGACCCCATGCCGGTCGGCGAGGCTCACGATCTCTCCTTGCAGATGATCGATTTCGGTCGGCCGCCCAACCTTAAGGTCCTCCCACATCGACGAGCGGGCCGAAGGATCCACGGCAAGCATGCGACGCGCGGCCAAGCCGAAGACAGGGTCGGGGAGGCGGAGAGAGAAGGCGACCAGCCGGGGATGGATCCCTTCGATCCGGGCCAGCGGAATGCCGGCCGCGCGCAACACCGCTATGCCCTCGCGCATCTGACTGCTCAGGAGGAGCCGCCAACGCCGGTCGGCAAGTTCCTGTGCGAGCGGAAGGTCGCACAGGGCGTTCAAAGCGTTGTTGAGATTGATCAGGAGTTTGCTCCACAGCACGGCATCGATGTCGGCGCGCTCGGCAATGGGGCCTGCACCGGCGTCGAGCAGCTCGTGCAATCCAGGAACCGCTCTTTCGATCTGGATCGTGCCGCTGCTTGCCCGGTGAAAGCGTGGTGTTTCTTTCTCTTTGCGGGTCTGGACCACGTTGAAGGGGATCATTCCGGCGACGACGCGTTTAGCGGGCCCAACAGCCTCGCGCAGGATGGCTGCATTGTTGATGCCGTTCTGCAAGGTGAGGACGACGGCGTCTTTACCGGCATGGCGCGCGATGTGCTCGGCTACCTCGCGCGTGTGCCGGCATTTGACGGTCACCAGGACAACATCGGCACCGGCCAGAGCCGGTTCGGGCTCGGTGGCAAGCGCAAGAGAAGACGCCGGGACAGTCTCGTCGTTTCCCTCAAGATCGGAAACACGCAAGCCGTGCGCCGCGATGGCTTGGGCGAGCGGCTCGCGGAGAAGCAAAGTGACGTTCCGTCCGGCGGCGGCAAGCCGTCCGCCGAGATAGCAGCCGATGCTGCCGGCTCCCACGACAACGATACGAGAATCGGGCGATAGGGTCATGTCTCGGATTTGCAAGTTGGTTTTCGGCCCCTGGGAGGCGATAGTAACGCTGTTGGGAGGCTTTGCGTCAAACTTAGCTCACTGTGTCGGGGATGGATTGATATGAATGACCAGACCGGCAGGCTTGCCAGCCAAACGCAGTCTGCCGCCGAGCACGTGCCGGATCGGAGCCCCCGGCCGCAAGCGCCGCCGTTGGCTCGGCATATCGGCAATCTTGAGGCCGCTGCCCGCCGGAGGCTTCCCCGGCCCATGTTCGATTATCTCGATGGCGGGTCTTATGACGAAGTAACCCTCCGGGCCAATCGCAGCGATCTCGATGCGCTGAGACTGCGGCAGCGCGGGTTGAGCGAGGGTGCGGCACGAAACCTCAGAACGACAATTCTCGGCCTGCCGGCGCGCCTGCCTGTCGCTCTGGCGCCGATCGGCTCTGCGGGTCTCCTCCATCCCCTCGGAGAGATTCACGCGGCACAGGCTGCCAAAGCATTCGGCGTGCCGTTCTGTCTCAGCACCTTGTCGATCTGCTCGATCGAGGAGGTGAGCGCGGCGACCGGTGTACCCTTCTTGTTTCAGCTCTACATGTTCAAGGACCGGGGCGTGAACGCAGCCCTGATGCGGCGGGCCGAGCAAGCCGGGTGTCCGGCGCTCGTGCTGACGCTCGATACGGCGGTCCAGGGCCGGCGCAACCGGGACTGCGACCATGGCTTGGTCGTGCCGTTGAAGTTTCGGCCCCCGCTCGTGATGCGCATGCTCGGGAGACCGCGCTGGCTGTTGGGCTGGCTGCGCAGCAAGAGAACACTCGGAAATCTCGCTCCGTTCATGTCCGGCAATACTCGGTTTTCGGAATGCCTGGCTTGGGCCGAGCGCAACCACAAGGGCGCCATTAGTGCAGCCGATCTTGCCTGGGTTCGCGAGACCTGGCCGCATAAGTTGGTGGTGAAAGGCGTACTCGATCCGGAAGATGCCAAGCTGGCGGCCGAGCTTGGCGCCGATGCGATCGTCGTTTCCAATCATGGAGGACGTCAGCTTGACGGCGCCGAGAGTTCGGCACGTGCGTTCCCCGCCATTCGCGATACTGTGGGAGACAAGGTCGAGCTGTTGTTCGACAGCGGCATACGCTCGGGCCTCGACGTGCTGAAGGCGCTCGGACTTGGCGCCAGAGGATGTTTGCTCGGCCGCGCGGCGGCGTACGGATTGGCCGCCTATGGCGGGAAAGGTGTGACGGCGGCGCTCGAAATTATCGAGAAAGAAATTTACGCCGGCATGATGTTGACCGGGGTAGAGGATATTACGGAGCTGCCGTCCGATTTCGTGCTCGGACAGACTTGAGGCGAAGGCTGCAACACGCGCGTGGCAAAGGCCGCGCATCGCGCTATTCTCGGTATGGCCGGGGACATCAAGCAGAGGACTGCCCTGCCTGGTCCCCGCGTATGGTCGAAGGAGGAACGCCATGTCGGAGAGCGTCTATAAAGTCATACATCTGATCGGCACCAGCCCTAAGTCCTGGGAGGAAGCAGGCCGGGCGGCGGTTGAGCGCGCGGCAGAGACCTTGCGCGACCTGCGCGTGGCGGAAGTCGTGGAGCAAGACTTGGTCATCACCGACGGCAAGGTGGAAGCCTACCGGACCAAAGTCAGAATCTCGTTCAAATTTGAAGGGCACCACTGAGCGGGCCGCGGCGGCCGCGGCTCAGTAGAACAGGCTCGATACCGATTTCTCGTCGGCGGTGCGCGCGATCGCCTCGCCGAGAAGCGGAGCGATGGGAAGCACCCGGATGTTGTGGGCGTTCTTCACCGCGTCGCCCGGCTTGATCGAGTCGGTGATCACAAGTTCCTTGAGTGGCGAAGACATGATGCGCGCGATGGCGCCGCCTGACAGCACGCCATGGGTGATGTAGGCGGTGACAAGCGAGGCGCCGTGATCGAGCAGGGCGGTTGCCGCGTTGACGAGCGTGCCGCCGGAATCGACGATGTCGTCCACCAAGATGCAGGTCCGCTTGGTCACGTTGCCGATCACGTTCATGACCTCGGAATCGCCCGGCCGCTCCCGCCTCTTATCGACGATGGCCAACGGGGCATCGATGCGTTTGGCCAGTCCCCGCGCACGCACCACGCCGCCAACGTCGGGCGACACCACCATGAGATTGTCGGTCGGGAAGATTTGCCTGAGGTCTTGGACAATGACCGGTGCGGCGAACAAATTGTCGGTCGGAATGTCGAAGAAGCCTTGTATCTGGCCGGCATGCAGATCGAGCGTCAGCACGCGGTCGGCGCCGGCCTCGACGATCAGATTGGCAACCAGCTTGGCCGAAATCGGGGTGCGAGGCCCAGGCTTCCGATCCTGCCGGGCATAGCCGAAATAAGGAATGACGGCGGTGATACGTTTCGCCGAAGCGCGCCGCAACGCATCGATGATGATGAGCAGCTCCATGAGATGGTCGTTGGCGGGAGCTGACGTCGATTGGATCACGAATACGTCTTCGCCGCGGACGTTCTCCTGCACCTCGACAAAGATTTCCATGTCGGCGAAGCGGCGGACGACGCACTTCGCCAGCGACGTGTCGAGATAGGCGGCGATGGCCTCGGCCAGAGGACGGTTGCTGTTGCCTGCAACCAGTTTCATCGATCGCTCCTTGGTCGCCGAGGTCGAGGACGGGGCTGTCTCGCGAGCCCGTGACAAGCGGCTTTTAACAAGCGGCTATGGGCGCTGTAAACTCACGCCGCGATACAAGGTTGTGGATGGATCGGGTTAGCTGGACTTGGGGAGCAGCTTGATGATGCCGTCGGCCGCGGATCCGGCGGCGGCATCGGCGATGGCGCCCCACGGGCCGTTAAGCGACCCCTGGGGAATGGTGTTTTGCTGCGACACCGTGCCGAGCTTCTTCCCGGCCGGGTCGAGCACCTGCCATTCGATGCGGATGCTTTGCTTATTGCCGCTGGCGTTAGAGACTTTGACGCTGCCTTTCACCATATAGACGTTAGTCGCAGTCCCGTTGGCGAGCTTGATGCCGCCGGCATAGAGGCGCTTCTTAAGCGCGATGGTCAGGGACTTCCGGCCGTCGCCCGGAGCGCCGGACACGGGCTGAACCAGAACGCCTGCAGCTTTGGGCTTTGCCGTGCTCGTGGTGCGGGAGGAGGCCGCGGTGGCGGAAGGGCTGTTGCTCGGAGTATTCGCCACCGCGCTGGCCGACCCGCGGCTC
>Ga0315534_1001444_pt1 | contig 16331 bp, 18 predicted proteins | sample SalMarSW160240MG_FD_203094 | JGI IMG/M metagenome (GOLD analysis project Ga0315534, IMG submission 203094) | Salt marsh sediment microbial communities from the Plum Island Ecosystem LTER, Massachusetts, United States - Salt Marsh Sediment SW1602-40 ... | reverse complement strand
ATGGAGATTACCGACAGCATTCAATCGAGCACGAAGCGACTTCCCAGATATCGACTGATCTCGGAGATTAAGGTTATCGAGGAATAAAAAAGTGTTTCCGTCAGTATTCGAAAAGGATCGGTAGACGTGCCTAAAACCCCGCCAGGTTTCCATTTACCTCCTTTTGTCATGGTGCCAGAGGATCTTGAAGAGGTAGCCCTTCACGTCGAAGAGAACCTTGCTGCTGGTCGCGAGGAGATGTTTTGGCCCATCTCCACAGGATTTGAGCCCATCGATCGATACGCGGGTGGGGGACTCCATGCCGGCGATCTGACGATCGTGGGGGGTGTACAGAACGTCGGTAAAACAGCGCTCGTGCTTCAATGGGCCAATCACCTCGCCGTCAACGACGCCCTTGCCATTGTCGTTTGTTACGAGCACAACACAATCACGCTTTGGGAACGTCTACTCTGTCAGAACTCCTATATTGCCAATCGCGAGGAACACATCACTATGGATTTACTCCGTCAGGCATACATCGAGGCAATTCGAGAGCGTGATCGGATTCAAGTCAATGCGTCCCACGACAAAATGCATATGCTCGACGAGGTCCTTTCGAGGATACCGAGAGGAACTCGAGCCTGGTCGACTCTGACCGACCGCATCCGCAACATCTGGTTGGTCATGGGCGATGGCGTGAATACAGATCTCGTCTCATTGCGCCGCTATGTTGAGCTTGCCGTTCAACACTATAATAAACCCAGGGTTGTGCTCTTTATCGATTACGTACAGCGAGTCCCGGTAATTGATGCCTCAGGCGCGCTCGAGACTGAAGAGCGCATCGAGCGAGTTCTGGCGGGCTTGAAAGGTCTAGCGATGCGGACGACAGCCCAGGGGGCTGTCTTGTCCGTTGTTGCGGTTGGCGCCGCGGATGATGATGGTCTTCGTAAGGGAAGAGTGCATCTCGAGAATCTCTGGGGGAACCCCATCATGCAGTATGAGCCGGACGTTGCGCTGATTGCCAACCGGGATGGTGTCGATACAGATGGTGTTCCGTTGGTGCGTTGGTCGCTGGAAAAAAACCGGCGAGGTCAGAGCAATATCGAGTTTCGTCATCGCTACCACGGTGCCGCATACTCCTTTGAACCAAACGGTGTAATAATTGGCCACAATGAAAGCTGGCAATCTGAGCGTGATGGATGTGAAAACCGATGCGAATGACAGGCTGCGGGGGAATGAGTGTAATAGAACAGAATAACTTCGGAGTGTTAAACCTCTTGGATAGAACTCTACTTGGGACCACGATGGCATGAACGCCTTCGTGGCCAGTTTTACGACGGCGCTTTTAATCTGGGCAGCGCGGCTAGACCTAATGACCAGGAAAATCCCCAGAGGTGCTGGTTTTGGCGTCTTGGCCATCGGTCTCTTCGTTCTGCTGTGGAATCAGCTTTGGATCGAAGCATTGTATTACGTTCTCGCGATCTGGTGTACTTCGGGAGGCGTTTGGACGTTGCTGTTAATCCTTGCCTCACTGGCAACTGCATTCGTCCGCGGCGGGGATAGCATCCCGCTTGTTTTAGGCCTCGTTATTATTTCTGTGTTTTTTTGGATGCATTGGTTCGGTGGTGGGGATGCGCAGCTCGCCATCGGACTTATTGGGATCGGCCACGATTGGGCCATTCTTGCTTTTCTGGTTGGAGCAACAATTATCTCGATGATTTTTCTTGTTTTCCGAAGACATGGAGTGACAGAAGGTCTCAAGCGGCTGCACCAGGTTTTTCGTAATCTCGCCGCAAAACCGGACGCACATGCGATCCGTACACCTTGGGCGGTGATTGCTATGATTGCGGGCATCTTGTATCTTTGGTTGTGGCCTTTGTTCATCGGAGGCAGCTCGGTATGAGAAAAATCGTATTGGTTGCCGGCATAGTTGCGATGATCGTCGCAGGATGTTCCATCTTCGGAAAAGGAACAGACGAGGGCGTACCAGAGGAAAATGTCGCGGCCGGTGACGGAACTCCGCGTGTGATCAGCGGCCAGGAAGCGCTGCAGCTCTACGGCGTCGCAACGGAAGATCCGGTTTCGATAAAACCGACGAGCACGCCGCTCTATTACTTCCCGGCGCGCGCCTGGGTCCTGCCCAACGAGATTCCCTACGATCCGCAGGAGACGATCACCATCCTGCCCATGTTCACCCGTCCGGCGTTGAACGACGGCGGCACCTGGCTGGGGGACCTGGAAGCGGGCGCCGAAGTCGTGCTGCAGGGAGTCAACGCCGACCGCACGGCCTGCCTGGTCGAAGGGCTTACGCTGCAAGGCTGGAGCACCATGGGCTGGGTGGCCTGCAACCGGCTGAGTTTCTACGAGGTGGATTGAGTATCCCTCGATAATGTATTGCACGGCATTTCCGGATTGTCGGGGCTTTTTCTTTGGTTGAAATGCATCCTGATCAAGCAAGATTTTGGCGAGAGGGGGAAAACCTGATCTTGTCGTAATTACCAGAAATCCAGCAATGAAGTGTATTAATTCCCCGAACGGTAACTGCAGATACAATTTAGACCCTGTATGTAAACGAGCGTTGTTTCTTCCAATATCAAGATAGCTCAGCAGAATCGCTTGAATATGCGCTCTTCAAAGTGTATGCTATGCCAAGATGCAGCCAGAACACAACAGAGGGCACATGATCTTATTCGGAAATCGGATTTTCTTGATCGCGCCCTTTTAGATTCAATGCGGAGATTTAGAGTACTTCTGTAGCAACATTCAGGGAGGTCGACTATGGGTTACTCCTACCGGTCACGCCAGGAAAATAGAAAGACCATGCTGATGATAGGCCTTGGGTTTGGTGTGCCGGCCTTTTTGTTGATCATGTACCTCTTCGTGTCTCAATTGCCGATGTCCTCCAAACAGCTGGCTCGTAAGTACGGCGATGAGGTGTATCTATGCCAGGACGTAATCGGGCTGCAGCCCATGCCGTTATCGGAGAAGAAGCCGGTGGATGAGATTCGGCGCATCGTCTTTGTCGAAGCGGATCTCGACACGAATGCTCTGACCCTGCACGATTGGCAGCAACAGCTGCCTCCAGAGTGGGCTGCCAACGGAGAAGATGAAGTCGACGCAATCGTTTGCCTTCGTTTTGCCTATATGACTGTCGGAGAATGTTCCTACAGCGTAGGTCTCGGTACGGATGTGGTTCAGCGGCAACGCCAGAGACTCGAGATCACGATTATTGATGCGGAATCGGAGAAGTCAATCCGCTATGATCAGATAAATGGGGCTGACCCGGGACCGTGCCCGGATACAATGCCCTCCATAGGTGGATCGGTTCCCAATATACAAGGCCCGGACATTTCGTATGAAGAAGTCGTATCCGAAATTATGCGATACATCGTCCCGGTCGATTGATATACTCAATTGCTGCAGAGCACCAGCATGAACCTGGGTTTTGGATGGCGTAACTGGAACCGACATGAATGGGTTGATTCACAGTGCGGGTTGGGGATTTGACTTCTGCGCATTCATTTCGTAGTATTACGGTGTAAATCGTCGTATTTGCGCTGTGACAGTCCACACTTGGGGAACGCCGTCGAAGCTGGTAGATTCAGGATTATAATCGTGAGTGGGACGAGCGAACGGAGGTCGAACATGGCACGCGAGGTCTGGCAGGTGATGAAAACCCGGCACTGTGAGCGCATCGGCGAGGAAGCCGCGCTGGAGGTGCATCTCGTCTTCCCGGCCGATATTCTGCCGGACGCTCGGCCGCGCGTGCTCGGCCACCGCTGCTCGCACGGTCTGCGCTGCAATCGGCTGGATGCGCCCACCTGCCAGTGGGCGGGGACGCTGCCGGGCTACGATCCCTTCCGCTAGTTTCCCTGCAGCACAACAGCGGCAATCCTTATTCGGAGAATCAAACGGTGCCCGCGATAAGCGGGCACCGTGTTTGTTGCGTGTTTTGAAGGGATGCAACCGCTCAGATCACGCCGAGCTTGCGCGCCACTCTCTCGATCGCCGTCAGCCCGAATTCGAGATCGTCTTTCTCGTGCGCCGCGGAAATCATCACGCGGATGCGCGCCTTGCCGCGCGGCACCGTCGGGAAACCGATCGCCGTGGCGAATACGCCTTCTTCGTATAACGCCTGGCTGAACTGCTGCGCCAGGGGGGCTTCGCCCAGCAGGATGGGCGTGATGGGGGTCGTGCTCACGCCCGTGTCGAGGCCGATGATCTTCAACTCGCGCTTGAAGAGCTCCGTGTTCTCCCACAGGCGCTCGACGAGTTCGCCGGATTCCTCGAGCAGATCGATGGCGGCGATGCAGGCGGCGACGTCCGGCGCGGTCATCGCCGAGGAAAACAGGAAGGGGCGCCCGCGCTGGCGCAGCCAATCGACGATCTCCTGCCTGCCGGCGACGACACCGCCCACCACGCCGAAGGCCTTCGAGAAGGTGCCCACTTCGATGTCGACTTTGCCGTGCAGGCCGAAGTGATCGACGATGCCGCGGCCGTTGTTGCCCAGCACGCCCTCGCCGTGGGCGTCGTCGACCATGAGCAGATAGCCGTGCTCGTCGGCCACGGCGAAGAGTTCATCCAGGGGCGCCACGTCGCCGTCCATGCTGAACACGCCGTCGGTGACGATCAGGGCGCGGCGGTAGTTCTCGGCGCAGTTATCATCGATGCGCCGCCGCAGGTCGTCGGGGTCGCGGTGGGTGTAGCGGCATATCGTTGCGCGGGAAAGCCGGCAGCCGTCGATGATGCTGGCGTGATTGAGTTCGTCCGAGTAGATGATGTCCTTGTTATCGACCAGCGCCGGAATGGTGGCTAGGTTGGCGTTGAAGCCGGATTGGAAGGTGATCGCCGCCTCGACGCCCTTGAATTCCGCCACGCGGCGCTCCAATTTGAGATGCAGGTCCATCGTGCCGGCGATCGTGCGTACCGCCGCGGGACCAATTCCGTATTTGTCCAGGGCGTCGTGGGCGGCCTGCACGAGCGCAGGATGATTGGCGAGGCCGAGGTAGTTGTTGGAGCAAAAATTGAGCACCTTGCGTCCGTCGACGGTCAGCCATGCCCCCTGAGCGGAATTCAGGGTTCGAATGTTGGTGCGCAGGCCGTTTTCTTCGAGGGTGGTTAACGCTTCACGAATCCAGGACAGCTTGTTGGTTTTGGTCATGTGGTTTCACCTTCTCCAAAGTCTGTGCATGGTCGATCTTGCGAGTCGATCAGGTCCAGTTTGCGATCTCGCGAGAGTGATTTTATCGCCCGTTCCCGCTGCATGGCAGCAGACCGGTCGGGGAGACGCTCGAGGTAGGCCAGGTAAAGCGGGCGTCGAGCGCGCGTGTAGCGCGCCCCTCGGCCGGCATTGTGGTCGCGCAGGCGTCGTTGGGGATCGGTCGTCCAACCCGTGTACAGCGTCCCGTCCGCACACTCCAGCATGTAGCAGTAGAATTCGGCCACGGTTTCATTATACGGTAGACCTGCCGGGAGACCAACGCTTGGGCAAAAGGGGGCGGCCGGAAATGCGAGGTCAGCCTCGATCGTCGGGCATATTGATTCCGAGCAGTTTCTCGATCAAGCTGCGGCGTTTGGGGATTCGCTCGAAAGCCGTACTTTTATCGCTCCGTACGCCGGGCTGCCGGGTGGAAAGCCACTGTGCACGTGCGGCGTTCGCCGCGCTGACGTATTCGCTGAGTGAATTCCCGCTTTCGTCGGCAAGGGCGTGTTGGAGAGCCTGTAATTCGCCGATGAAGTGAGTCAATTTCGCGCGCAGGATCTCGAGATTCAGGGCACTGAAATTCCCGGGATCGCCGAGGGGATCTTCACTGCAAAGTGAAGTGATGTCCGCAAAGGTCAATCCCGCCATGCGCTGGATGTCCTGCCAGTTGCCGGCCCCGGCGGCCTCCTGTAAGACTGCCGCACCGATCAACCGCGGCAGCCACTCTATGGTTGCCGCTACTCCGTCGTGTTCGTACGCGTCGATGAAAATCGGCGTCGCACCGAGCAGCCTGGCCAGATCGAGTCCCGTCGACACCCCCTCTTCCGAGCTGTCTTTGGGGACGGCGATAGCCAGCAGGCCATTTTGGAACAGATCGAGTCTGGGCTGTTTTCTTTCTGCCGGCGCAGCGCTGAAAACGTGCGGCCCTATAATGGGGCTTGCGCCAATGTAATGGCGGTCGGCCGGAAGGGAAGTTTCAGCCCAGCGGATGGCCGTGGAACGCGCTGGTGTGGTGTCGATGAGCATCCCATCGGGTTTGAGTTTCTTTGCCAGCATTTCGAGATGTTCGTGCAGGGCATTGGGGGGAACGTCGAGTACCACCATGTCCGCCGATTTGGCCGCCTTGCCCGGATTCGAAACCAGTCGACCGATTGCGCCGAGATCTTTGGCGCGTCGTGCGTTTTCCTGAGTGGAGTCATAGCCTACAAGCACGATGTCCGCTTCGGATCTGGCGAAGTTCAAGGCGATCGACGTGCCGATCTGTCCCAGGCCGATAAACAAAATCTCTCTGCTCATGCGAACACCTCAATTCTCCCCGTCGGCCTGCTGCAGGCGGTAGAGTAAACGATCGATCTCCGTCTGCGGAGGTGCAGGAGAGGATCCTTGATGGCGGCCAACCAGCGCCACCAGATCGTCCGAACCTCCTGCGGCGCGGATGATTTCGGCACTCCAGCGGGGATGCTGTGCGGCGATGACGAAGGGACGCCGCCAGCCGCGTGGTTCTGCGTTTCCCCAACGTTCGACCGCCCGCGGAAACAGCGCCGTGGCCAGCACGACCAGTATACGATCCCACAGCTGCGGGGGGTGATTCGCTTTGCCCACGTCGTGCAGCAGCGCTGCGGCACACAGGGTCGGGTGGGCATCGTCGGCGCGAATGGCGCGCAGGACTCGAACGGCGTGAAGTTGATCCGAGCAGCTCATGCGCCGAAAGGCATCTAGCAGGGAGGGAGAGAGGGTGTTTTCGATGAGCAGCTGGTCTTCCGGAGACAGTCTGGCGAAGAGGGCGTGGATGAATTGAGAGGCCCGGTATTGAATTTTCATACGCTGAAAACGAGATTTTGGAAGATCACATCCGCCGGCGCGCCGATGACCAGATCGAACAGATTGAAGCCCGTTACGTTTCCGATCAGAATGATGCCGATGAGAATCATCGGACCAAAAGGCCGCAGACGATAGAGCACGTCCTGTCCGCCCGGCGGCAGGAAGAATGCGGCAATTTTCTCGCCGTCGAGCGGGAAAATGGGCAGGAGATTGAAAAAGAGCAGGATGAGGTTGTAAAAAATGAACAGCAGTAAGAAAGGGGCCACGATGCCGGCGATCTCCGGCTCGATGCTGCCCGAAGAGAACAACCCCATGCGGAACGGCAGTGATGCGAGGATGGCGAGGAGCAAGTTCGAGAATGGCCCCGCCAGAGCAACGAGCATGAATCCGGCCGGCGTCCGTCGACGCAGGGCGAAGTAGTTCACGGGGACCGGTTTCGCCCAACCGAATCCGGCGATGACGAACATCAAGGAACCCCAAAGATCGAGATGGGCGAGCGGGTTGAGGGTCAATCGGCCCGCCAGGCGCGGCGTGTCGTCTCCCAATTGATCCGCAGTCCAGGCATGGGCAAATTCATGGATGGAGAGGGACAGCACCAGGGTGATGATGAGAGATGCGATTTGAAGCGGTTCAAGCGATAACATGTTCAGGATTATACCATCCGCAGGGGGCGCAGCGCTTTAGCGCGCCGGAGATTGACGCATATGTGGGTGGTATAATCCGCGCCAACGCCTTCTTCGTTTTAGGGTGTGACATGCTGCCGGAATTACAAATGGGAGACGTTCTACGCTTACGTAAGCCGCATCCATGTGGGAACACGGATTGGGTCGTGGTGCGTTTGGGTGCCGACATTGGTTTGAAATGCCTGGGATGCGGCCGGCGCATTCTCCTGCCGCGGCGAGAGGTGGCTCGCAGGATGAAATCCTACGTTACGAAGGGCGGTGTGGATGTAAACGGCACTTGAGCCGGAAGCGACCTTGGCGCTGCGAGCCTGTTCCCGGTAAAGGCGTGCAGGCGCGAAGATTTTTTAACCGTACAGTTGCATCACGCAAAATAGAGATTCCAATCGATACGCTGGCACGCCAGCGAGGTTTCTGAGCGGCGTCCGGCCTCGATTGAAGTCTATAGGTTTGCGATGACGTTACTATACATGTTCCCCACTGCGCCGCCAAAAAGGGCCAGTACCACGATCACGATGATCGCCACCAGAACGAGGATCAGCGCATATTCTACGAGCCCCTGACCGCGTGGGAAAGAATATAATGAACGAAGACTTCGATAATATAAATTTTGCATAATATTAAGTATAGTATACGGTCGCAAAGCGGAATAACTCAATAGTATTCCAGTGTAGGGTGTCATCCGGGGAGATTGGCGAGTTCTACCGGTTTACGAAGGAAGCGGGAAGGAGGAATCGTGCACAAGTTGATGCTCATTTTCCGGCGACCGGAGGATTTATCGACTTTCGAAACCCGTTGGAGCCACGATTTTGTACGGGCGGCGGAGAAAATGCCGGGGATCCGCCGTGTGACGGTGAGTCGGATCAATGGAGGCCTTGCTGAAGCGGTTGACTTCCATCTCGTGCATGAATTCTACTTTGATAACGCAGAATCGATGCGGCGAGCAATGGCTTCGTCGAGCGGACAGAACGCCGGAAGGATCCTGATGTCCTTTGCCGCAGACATCGTTACGCTTTGTTACGCCGAACATTGGGAAGATGATCTTGAACGATCGTAGCCGGGTTGTATCTCGAGACACAGCAGCTCCGACAGAATGGAAGCGGAAGAGGAATGATGCTGACTCCGGATGATTTGAGAGCGTTCATTGAGAAGAACAACGTCGATGCGCAGGTGATCGTCCTTCCTGTGGCGACGCCAACCGTAGAGGACGCCGCACAGGCCGTCGGCACTTCCTCGAGCCAGATCGTGAAGAGCCTGCTCTTTTTAGCCGATGAAGAACCGGTGTTGGCCGTTGCCTGTGGAAAGGATCGAATCGATCGCCGCCCGATCGGCAGGCATTTCGGGATTGGGCGTAAACGCGTGAAGATGGCCGACGCCGATGCGGTCTTGAAGTTCTCGGGCTACCCGATTGGGGCGGTGCCGCCTTTTGGGTTGCCCGAGCAGCCGGTGACGCTCATCGATGTGCGTCTTTTCGAACATGAGGTCGTCTACGCCGGAGGCGGGGACATTCATGCGCTCATAAAAGTACATCCTCGGGAAATTGAGCGAGTGACGCACGGGATTCGGTTGGACCTTCTCAACCTCGGTGAGCGTTGAAATGAAAAGGCCCCTGGGTTTGGGTATTTCGCTGGTCGTTGTGGTCGTGCTCGTTGCGGCTTATTACGTCTATCAAGGTTACCAATCTTCTTCCGGCCGGATGCAGCGATTGCGAAAATACTGGCAAAATCCCGAAGCGCAGCGCGAGGGCGTGATCCATGCGGGAGAGCGATGCGGCGAGGCGCCTTTCATCATGCCCACAGACGGGTTGATTGGCTTCGTGTGGGGAGATTCCTTTCGGCCCGGGCACACCCATCAAGGACTGGATATATTCGGTGCGGACGGCTTGGGACGCACGCCGGTCGTGGCGGCGTACGATGCCTATCTGACGCGGCTGCCCGATTGGCGATCTTCGATCATTCTACGCATCGAATCCGATCCGCTTCAACCGACACGGCAAATCTGGCTCTACTATACGCATATGGCGGATGCGCAAGGGAATTCGTTTATTGTGGACACTTTTCCGCCGGGAACGTACGATCAATTCGTCGAAGCGGGAACGCTGTTGGGGTATCAGGGCAATTATTCGGCCGACCCCGATAACCCCACCGGCATCCATCTGCATTTCTCCATCGTGAAGGACGACGGAGAGAGGAATTTCAAAAACGAATTGGTGTTCAATAACACAATCGATCCTTCGCCGTATCTGGGCCTGCAGCTCAACGCCGATGAGCTGGGCGACGGGGACATCACCTGCACTGACTGACGTTGGACGTGCGGAATCGGCTGTGGCCGTAAATCGAATTCGAGCCTATCATTGTGGCGTTCGGATGCGATGAAGTCTTCGCTACATCGTAGTCGTGCGTTCGAATTTCCTGTGTTGAGATGCGAAAGCGAAGCGGATCAACGATCTCAAAGGGACGTCATTCGAGAAATGCCTTCCTACCGTGACATGATCCACACTTTCCGAGAATTGGAGCTTGGCCCTCACAGCCGTGTCCTGCTGCATGCTTCTCCAGCTGCGTTGCCGCCGATCCCCGGAGGTGCGGAAACCATTATCGGTGCGCTGCTGTCGACCTGCGAAACCATAATTGCGCCAGCGTTTACGCTGCGTTCGATGGTCACGCCTGGTGTGGGACCCGAGGACAATGCCTTGGATTACGGAGAAGATGAAGATCGGAATCTCGAGGCCGAGCTCTTCAGCGCAGATTTACCTGCGGATGAAGGCCCCGGCAGCATCCCGGAGGCTCTGCGCGAACACCAGGATGCGCTGCGTTCCCGGCACCCCCTGCTTTCCTTCGTGGGCGTGAACGCCGTGGAGGCTTTGCAAGCGCAGACCATTGATGAGCCATGGGCACCCATCGCCTGGTTAGCGGAATATGATGCCGATGTGGTCATGCTAGGCGTCGATCACACGAGCAACGTGAGTCTGCATTATGCGGAGATGAAAGCCGGCCGGCGTCAATTCGTCCGATGGGCGTTGACGCCAAACGCGGTAGTCGAGTGCCCGGGATTTCCGGGTTGTTCCGCTGGTTTTCAGACGGTCGCTTCGCGTTTACAGAGCATCAGCCGCACGATGCGGCTGGGTGAGGCGACGATCGAGGCGATCCCGCTGCGGGACATGGTCAACATTGTCGTGGGCTGGATTCATGAAGACCCTCGCGCCTTGTTGTGCGACCGGAAGGGCTGCCCGCGCTGCGCCGCAGTTCGAGCCTCGGTGCGCCTCGACGGATGACGATGTCGTCTCGATCGCAACGCGATGTGGCTGAGGAAAAGTACGAAAAGATGCTCTGTTCCTTTGCAGAAGGGAACGAAGCGGGACGGGAAATCGTCGCAGAAATAAGCTTCGGTTTGCTGCGGACGCCCCTTTTTGGGCGCTGAAACGATACGACTTTCGATTTCCTAACAAGGTCGCAATCCGTGGTAATATTTGATTGATAAAATCCACTTGGTTTCTTGCAGAGATGACAGAACCCGAAAAAATCACCATTGTTGAAGGCCCAACCCCCACATTCGAACTGGTATCCGATCCCTGGCTGCACAGCATAATCGAGAGTCCGCTTCCATCCCGTGTGGCGATGTGCCGCGTGCGCGCTTTCAATGGGCCCGCATTGGTCGAACGCTGCTACCGCGCCTGGCACGCCGGTGAACCCATCTATCTCGAATATCGGGATGAAGAAGGCCTGACCGATCAAGCCAGCATCATTGCCGTGCGTTGGGTGGAACAACAAGAAGGGGACACGCTCTTCCTTTGGGTGCGGTTGGAAGAAAGCGAAATCGAGATCGAATTTGACATCGATCTGGATGATTTCGATTTCGACGATGACTCTGAAGATACCGATCTGGGTTCCCTCTTTTAATGGCCCGAGCTGCCTTGCGAGGCAGCCCGGGTAAAGCGCATTATCCATGGCGTTCGATCGTTTCAATCGATGGCGGCTCCCAAACGGCTGCGCTCCTCCTCCGCGATAGAATCATCCAATTTTTTGAACAACGGTTTTGGCTTTTGGAACTTGCGTCCGGCTTCGAGTTCGCTCGCTGCCCAGCGCCCCGTAGCAGTTGAGGGGTCATAGACGAGCGCCTCGTGCGGGCGGGATGATTCCTGAAAGCTTTCGATGTGCTGCTCGCCGAAGATGGGCTTTTCGTATCCCAGGCTGGTATGCAGGCGTTCGCTGCTGAAAGGCAGGAAAGGTGCCAACAAAACCTTCAATGAGTCGATGGCCCGTAGCGCGGTATAGACCGTTGTGGCTGCGCTCGCCTTGTCCTCCTTGATTACGCCAAACCAGGGCGCACGATCGAGATACCCGTTGACCTCCCGCGCCAGCCGCATCGCTTCCTGAAGCGCGGCGCGCAGTTTCACCGCCTCGATATGCTCCCCCACGCTATCGAAGCCGGATTCGATTTCTGCCAGTAAGGCGCGATCTTCTGATCGCAATTCCCCTGGTTCGGGAATGACTCCGTCCCAATGCTTGTAGGCAAACGAGAGCACGCGATTGGCGAGATTGCCCCACGTGGCGACAAGTTCGTCGTTGTTGCGACGCACGAAATCGTCCCAGGAAAAGTCGCTGTCGCGAGTCTCCGGCATTACCGCGGCCACGTAGTAGCGGATGGCATCGGCGTCGTATCTTTCCATAATGTCCGGCAGCCAGATGGCCCAGTTGCGGCTTTTGCTGAATTGGGCGCCTTCGATGTTCATGAATTCGTTGGCGGGGACGTCGTAGGGCAGGTTGAGACGCAGGTTCTCGTCGTCCTCGTACAAGCGTTCGACGCCGAGCAATTCTGCCTGCCAGAACAGCGTGTGGAAGGGAATGTTGTCCTTGCCGATGAAACAATAACCGTGCGCAGCCGGATCGTACCACCACGCTTTCCAGGCCTCCGGCTGCTCCAAGTTGTGGGCCCACTCCACGGAGGCGGAAAAGTACCCCATTACGGCTTCGAACCAGACGTAGAGGCGTTTATCGTCCCAGCCGTCAAGCGGCACCGGGATGCCCCAGTCGATATCGCGCGTCACGGCGCGTCCCTTCAAACCGCCTTCGACGTAATTGCGGGCGAAGTTGATCACATTGGGACGCCAGTGGTCGGCATGTTCTTGCATGTAAGCCAGGAGGCGATCGCTGAAGGCGGGCAGATCGAGATAGAAGTGTTCTGTCTCACGCACGACCGGCGTGCTGCCGTCGGTCTTGCTGCGGGGATCGATCAATTCCAATGCGTCGAGCAAGTTGCCGCAGTTGTCGCATTGATCGCCGCGCGCTTCTTTGTATCCGCAGATCGGGCATGTGCCCTCCACATAGCGGTCCGGCAGAAAGCGGTCTTCGCTTTCGGAATATAACTGCTCCTGCGTTTGGCGATAAAGATATTCTTCCTCGAGCAAGCGGGTGAAGAAATCCTGGGCTATGCGATGGTGGTTCTCGGTGTCCGTGTGCGTGAACAGATCGTAGCTGATGCCAATCGCTTTCTGCGTCTCCAAGAAGCGGTGATGATAGTGTTCGAACAGCTCTCGCGAACTGATCCCACGTCGGTCGGCTTCGATGCTGATGGGCGTGCCGTGCGCGTCGGAGCCGGAGACCATGAGTACGCGGTTGCCCTTCAAACGATGGTAGCGCGCAAATATATCGGCGGGCAGGTACGCACCAGCCAGATGCCCCACGTGCAGGTCGCCGTTGGCGTACGGCCAGGCGACGGAAATGTGAATCAGATCGGACATGATTAACTCCTCGATGCGCTTGCACGCCTTTGCATGCCAGGCATCTCGTTCAAGTATAAACCGGGGGTGAGCATACCACACTTCCTGCGCGAGATTAACTCGGGCTGCGCGCCGCCCGGAAAACGAAAACGCCAGCTCTATCGCTGGCGCTGATGGGCTGCCGGGGCTGGCGGCGTCCCCGATGTCTGCTGTTTCAGCAGGAGGCGCGGCCACTCCAAGCCGATGGTTCGCGCACCACCGGCGACGGCAGCTCAGACATGCGCATGGATTGCTGTGCTTTGAACATCGTTATCCCCGAGGTCGACCTATAAGAATTCGGCCTCAAATTCGTTTCTTTATTGTACCAATACTGTCAAGCGAGTTGATCACATTTCGCGGCAAAGATGAAGTCGGCTTCGCTGAGTCCGCCGATGGAGTGGGTCCAGAGGGTAATTTTTGCTTTGCCCCAGGTCAGGCAGATCTCAGGATGGTGATTAACCTTTTCGGCCAATTCCCCCACGGCGTTGGTGAAGTCGAGCGCTTCTTGAAAATCGGCGAATTTATAGACCTTTTCCAGATGGTCCTCATTGATGACCTGCCAATCGTCCCCGAGTTGGTCGTGCATGGCGTGCAGCTCATCACCTCGCAATGGTGCGGCGTCCTTTGCGGGCAACTTGAGTTCTCTTCGTGCGAGTTCGGACATCATCAACTCCAGTTGAACTAGACAAATATTATCTAGATTCTATCATGCGGACTTTTATTTCTGTGAGGCTATTCCGATTGACGGATGGCTTCGATGATGTCGGCGGCGAGATCGTAGCGGTGGAAGGGCGGCATGAGGTAGACGCCCTGTACGATCGCGGAAAGAGATTCGAGCAATTCGACGGCGAGGCGTACGCCTTCCTGCGGCGCCCGGTCGCCCGCATCCGCGATTTGCCGGCGGATCGGCTCGGGGATCTGGATGCCCGGCACCTCGTTGTGCAGGAATGCGGCGTGGCGCGAGCCGTAGAGCGGCAGCACACCCACGAGCAGCGATAATTCCAATGGCCCATATTGTTTTTCGTATGCCTCGATGAAGACTTGGGCCAATTCGGGTTCGTAGACCGGTTGGGTGAGGGCGAAATCGGCGCCGGCGTCGATCTTCTTGCGCAGCATGCGCATCTCACGTTCGGGGTCCTGGGCGCACAGGTTTAAGGCACACCCGACGAAGAACGAAGTGGCTTCTCCGATGTCGGCCCCGGTGTGGTCCACGCCGCTGTTGAGTTCTTGTTTGATCAGCTTGATCAAGCCGGAGGGCACGAGGTCGTAATCGTCCATCGCCTCGGGGTAATCGCCGATTGCCGTGGGATCCCCCAGGACGACGAAGATATTGCGCACATCGAGGGCGTGCGCCGCGAGCAGGTCGCCCTGGACGCGCAGCAGATTCCGGCCGCGCGTCGGGAAGTGCAGCACGGATTCGATGCCCACTTCTCGCTGGATCAAATTACACACGGCCCAGGGACTCATGCGCATGCGCGCCATGGGGCTGTCGGCCACGTTGATCACGTCGGCGCCGGCTTCGGCGAGCAACGATGCGCTGGCGAGCAGCTTGTGGGTGGAGAAGCCGCGCGGAGGGTCCATCTCGACTGAAATCACGAAGTGTTGCGATGCCAATTTCGAGGCGAGTTCGGTCGGCTCTGGTGACGCCATCGCCGTTTCTGGTTTGCCATCTGCGCCTGTGGAAGACGGTGATTCGATGCAGGGCGATTCCATGCTGTCCAGGGCGCTGCGCATGGCAGCGATGTGTTCCGGTGTGGTTCCACAGCAGCCGCCGATGATGGAGGCGCCCGCTTCACAAAAGGCGCGGGCATAATCGCCGAAGTAATCCGCCGTGGCGGGATACATGATGCGTCCAGAGACGCGTTCCGGCCAGCCAGCGTTGGGCATCACGCAGAAATGTGCTTCGGGCACCGCCCGGCGCATTTGGCGCAGGATGCGCAGCAGCTGCGCCGGCCCGCTGGAACAGTTGGCGCCGATGACGTCGGCGCCGTAGCCCGCCAAGCGCCTGGCGGCTTGTGTGGGACGGTCGCCCAGCAGCGTGCGGTCGTCGCGCGTGTAGGTAACCGAGGCGATAATAGGTACGTCGCCGATGTCCTTGGCGGCGCGAATGGCTTGATGAACCTCTTCGAGATCGTTGTGGGTTTCGATGAGCACCACGTCCACGCCCGCCTCCACCAGGGCTTCGATCTGTTCGTGAAACGCTTGATAAGCCTGCTCGGGTTTCACGCGGCCGAAGGGCGCCATGTGAACGCCCAACGGTCCTACACTGCCGGTCAGAAGTACCTCCTTGAAGGACGCCTCGATCACCCGCCGGGCGAGTTGGACGGCGGCAGCGTTGATCTCCGCAACGCGGTCCTCTAAGCCGTGGACGGCGAGTTTGTAACGGTTGGCACCGAAGGTGTTGGTCTCGATCAACTCCGCGCCGGCGTCGATGTACTCACGATGGATCTCGGCGATTATGGCCGGCTGGATGAGATTGTATTCATCGAAGCATGTTTCGAGAGATATGCCTTTAACGTGCAGCATGGTGCCCATCGCGCCGTCGGCAAGAACGGGGTTTTTTCGTTCGAGCCAGTGTTGAAAGAGTTCTTTGTCTGCCATTTTCGTCTCGTTGGATGGTTTCGACATGCCAGCGTGGGGCGGATTATACCTCGTCCAATAATTGCTCTACGCGGCTCACGCCGACGCTGTAGTACTTCGCTTTTGGATGATGCAGGATGATCGCCGCGGTCGACTGTTCGGGAATCAGTTGATAGGCCGCGGAGAGCTGCATGCCCAAGGACTGCTGCGCAGGTAACAATTCGAACACCTTGGCGTGATCCTCGAGTTCGGGGATCGCCGGATATCCCCAGGAATAGCGTTTTCCCTGCCCCTCGGCAAGGCCCAGTTCGCG
>Ga0315534_1001441_pt1 | contig 16343 bp, 23 predicted proteins | sample SalMarSW160240MG_FD_203094 | JGI IMG/M metagenome (GOLD analysis project Ga0315534, IMG submission 203094) | Salt marsh sediment microbial communities from the Plum Island Ecosystem LTER, Massachusetts, United States - Salt Marsh Sediment SW1602-40 ... | reverse complement strand
GCAACTTGCCGCCGTCGGGCGGCTCACGCTGTTAGAAAGCCTCAAATGTCTGCGGATGGCCCTTTGGAACGAAGAGCAGCGGCGGGGGATCTCATTTCGCGAACTGCGCGCCATAGCTCGGACGCCCAGGAGCGTATCTGCAATGCCTTGATGGGACGGAGGGCGCCCAAAAAAAACGGTTTCTAAGCCGCAATCGACACCGGGCGCTTTCGTAACTGGGCGCGTTGGAAATTAGACGTGCCCTTGACGCAATAACGTTTATCTAATCCATTTCATTTTCCGGGGGCTGACCGGACGCGGTTTCGAGGTGGGCAAATGTTGCAGTGGTACCGCAGATTACTGCCGCGCAACGCGACGTTCTTTCCTCTATTCGAGCGCCACGCTGTGGTCGTTGTTGCCGCCGCGAAAATACTTCGAGAAATGCTCGCGGACCCTGACCAACTCACGCGCTGCCAAGAAATTGTTGCGCGGGAACATGAGGCTGATGAAATCGCAAGGGAGGTGCTTATTGGCCTTCGCACCACCTTTATCACGCCCTTCGATCGCGCCGACATCCAACGACTCATTTCCTCGATGGACGATTCGATCGATCAGATGCAGCAGACAGCCAAGGCAGTCGTATTATTTGAAATGACGGCGTTCGACGCAGAGATGCGCTCCATGGGCGATGCAATTGTCGAATGCGCAGAACTGTCGCAGCGAGCGGTCTCGATGCTTTCGGATGTCGCAAATAATGCAGCTGAGATCAACGAGGTCTGCCTCATGATTACGCGCATCGAGGGTTCTGCCGACGAGATGCACGATCGCGGCCTCAAACGTCTTTACCAAAAGGTCAAAGTAGGAGACCCGATGGAGTTCATCCGCGGCAATGAAATTTATGATCATCTGGAGAATACGGTGGATAGGTTCGACGACGTCGCAAATGAGATTCAGGGCATCGTTATCGAACACGCTTGAAGGCGGCACGGCGGTCTTCCATGATTACTGGTACGCTCGCCCTCATTATCGCTCTCATCGGAATCGCCCTGATCTTTGATTTTCTCAACGGTCTTCATGACGCAGCAAACTCGATAGCGACCGTCGTTTCCACGCGTGTGCTGTCGCCTCATATCGCCGTTATCTGGGCTGCCTTCTTCAACTTCATCGCCTTCTTGTTCTTTGGGCTTCATGTTGCACAGACCATCGGGGTAGGTCTCATCGCCCCCGAAATCGTCGATTGGCGGGTAATCTTCGGTGCACTGATGGGTGCGATTAGCTGGAACCTCATCACGTGGTGGGGAGGTATCCCGTCTTCGAGCTCCCACGCCTTGATTGGCGGACTTATCGGCGCGGGCACCGCAAAGGCCGGCAGCAGTGCAATCGTTTGGTCCGGCATTACGAAGACAGTCGGGGCGATCGTATGGTCTCCCATACTCGGGTTTGCGTTGGCACTACTGCTATGGCTGGGTGTGGCGTGGCTCTTCTCGCGCAGCACTCCATTAACTGTCGATCGAAAATTTCGCGTGCTCCAATTAGGCTCTGCGGCGCTGTACTCAATCGGTCATGGTGGCAATGACGCTCAGAAAACCATGGGTATCATTGCAGGGCTGCTCTATGCGGAAGGTTTTTTGGGCACCGACTTCTACGTGCCATTCTGGATTGTTCTTTCGTGCCATGGAGCGATGGCCCTTGGAACGCTAATAGGCGGTTGGCGTATTGTTCGCACCATGGGGTCGAGAATCACTCGCCTCAAGCCGGTGCAGGGCTTTTGCGCCGAGACGGCCGGAGCGGCCACACTCTACCTGGCGACGTCGTTGGGAGTACCCGTGTCAACTACCCACACAATCACCGGCGCCATCATCGGCGTGGGGGCCGCTCGGAGAGTTTCGGCGGTTCGGTGGGGCATCGCCGGAAGTATCATAATTGCGTGGGTAATCACCCTGCCTACTGTCGCCCTGATCGGCGCGTTCTTCTATGCATGCGCGACGTTGTTATAAGTGCTTTCTACTCGAATTGACGCCTGCTTTGCGACCTTAGAAGCCGAAGTGCTAGCTTTAGCTCAGATGGACGTGACCTCGTTTCGGCCTGTCCGCTTCGTGCCATGAGCGCCTTGTTAGTTGTTTGATGCGGGACTTCTCAGTGCCAGGCTTCGCCAAGTGTATCCGCCATTACTGCTCCCCGCTTGCCTTGAGGTTTCTCCGACATAACTGTCGTATCCCGTGCGGTCTGGTGCTCTATCTCGGCATTTAATTCTCCACCCACCAAAATCACGATCACCGAGAGCCACAGCCACATCATGAGACCAATGCCGGCGCCGAGCGACCCGTAGGTCGCCTCGTAGTGGGCAGAATTGGAGAGGTGCCAGGAGAAGAGCGCCGAGCCGATCAGCCACGCGAAAGCCGAGCGCGGTGCTCAGGGTTCTCGTAGTCGAACCGGTAGCCGGCTTTCCAGGCATTGCGGTTATTGCCGTGACTTGGAATGCCGCCTGCATCTTTCAACATCCGCGCCATGTGCATCAGGTTCCAGGTCATGATCGTGGTGTTTCGCTGGGTGAAGTCGTTGTCGAACCCGACCGGTCCGTTGTTTGTCTCGTCACCGTATGACGGGCCGGGTCCGGCTTCCCCTTGTGTGTACCGAAAACCTCATCTGCATTGATTGGCTGAGGGAATCACCTAGCGTCAGTGCACAATGTTTGCACTGCTCTGCTTCGTCCTGGCCGCCTTGGCCTTGCCACTCAAGTCGAGGAGCCGGCTTGAAGCAGAGAACGCGGTACTCAGACATCAGTTGATTGTTTTGCGACGTAAGATGTCGGGCCGGGTCCGGCTTACCAACAGCGATCGTTGGTTCCTTGTCCAGCTGTATCGATGGTTTCCTTCGATCCTGCAGGTCCTCACGATCATCCGTCCCGAGACGCTGGTGCGTTGGCATCGGGCCGGCTTTTGCAGCTACTGGCGTTGGAAGTCGCGCTCACTTGGAGGGCGGCCGCAGATCGAGACAGACCTCCGCGCGTTGATCCGGCGGATAAGCATTGAGAACCCGCTCTGGGGAGCGCCGCGCATCCACGGTGAATTGCTCAAGCGTGGGTTTGAGGTCGCTCAATCCTCCGTCGCCAAGTACATGGTCAAGCGACACGGGCCACCGAGCCGGGGATGGCGCACGTTTCTGCGTAATCACGCGCCGGACGTTGCCGCCATGGACTTGTTCGTTGCCCCTACCATCAGCTTTGATCTGCTCTATGCCCTTGTCATCGTTCGGTTAGACCGCAGAGACCTGGTCTGGGTCAATGTCACGGCAAACCCGACGGCCGAATGGATCGCGCGTCAAATAACCGAGGCCTTTCCTTGGGATGACGCCCCGCAATATCTCATTCGGGATCGGGATCGGATCTACGGCACCCTCGTCACACGCCGCTTCCATGGGCATCCGGGACAAGCCTATTGCGCCAGCCTCGCCATGGCAGAATGGCTTTGCCGGACGGCTGATCGGATCGATCCCGCGCGAGTGTGTCGACCATCTCGTCGTCTTGAGCGAAGCGCATCTGCGCCGAGTCCTGCGAGCCTATGCTCGCTATTACAACAACGTCAGGACACACTGGTCCTTGGCCAAAGATGCACCGGTCTCGCGTCTCGTTCAGCGAACCGGAACCACTAGGTCAGATCCGATCCTTGGTGGACTTCATCACCACTACGTCCGGGTTTAGGTTTTCGGTACACACAGGTTTCGGACTCCACTTTCTTGATGGTCGTATCAGCCATCGGTTCATCTGCTTAGGCGATCAGCGAGAAGCTTCTTAGCGCGGTCGGAACGCGCTTGCTCATCTTGCTGAACCTCTCGGAAGAACTGTGCCAATTCACCATCCCCCGCCTGCTCCGCGTCACCCACGTACATTGCGTAGGTCTCTGCACCTTGCAGGGCGTGATATATGATGCTGACCAAATCGTAAACGGTATCTCTCGTACCGGTAACGTCCTTGCCGGGACCAGCCATCTATGCTCCTCCTTCGTTAGATTTCCGCGTGGGTAGCACGACCAAATAGATCGATGATTGGATCAGACTGATCCAGATTTTTCCACCCTGACAGCGGCCTCAGGCCGGCTTGGCATGATTGGCGCGCGCGCCATACCTTAATCCCACCAACGAAGATGAGATCAAAGCATCTAGGCGCCATTTGCTGAAACTCGCATTTGCTCCGCCGAAGGGATGAGGCGTCAGTACGTTGGTCGAAACCGCCCTCGGGATATGACGCGGCAAAGCATCACCGCGCCAAGCAGCGCAACAATCGCCGAGGCCTGTGTGTACCGAAAACCTAGACCCGAACGCAGGATCTCAAACATCGTCTCCAATGATGCGATGATTCTGCCCTGCGATGCGAATCCAGGCCGGATGGAATTTTCGGAAAGGACAGGTGAGCAATATCCTATTTTCTCCTCTGCCTTCTCAAACGCCCTATTGTAGAAGCATATAACCGTGGACTGCCTGACTGTTTTCTCTCTCGTTTTTTTCTCAACGGCTCCTCGGCGTAGAGAACGAAACGAAGAGCGTAAACGAGCTGCGGAAGCTGCTCCTGAGCGATCTCGACACTGAAGGGTCCCTTGTCGGTTTGCATCAGCAATGTAGCGGGACCTTCCTCGACCTCGATCGAGAAGCCGTCGAGCCTTAGTTTGGTTATCTTCTCCGCCATGGCTCCTATCTGCGTAGCCGCAACGTACGGCTCGCCTCTCCGTTTGCGACTCGTCTTAGTTCGGCGTGGCGCTTAACCCTTCGGTGAGTAGATCGGGAAACGGTAAAAGGTTTCAAAGTTGTATTCATCCCGCGATCCCCTAGCAACCGATTCTACGATTCAAGCCAATCGGATAAAATTTACGATAGGGACAGCCGGCTTGAAGCAGAGAACGCGGTCCTCCGGCATCAGCTGATCATTTTCCGCCGTAGGTGCCAGGGCGGGTCCTGCCCACCAACGGCGACCGCTGGTTCCTGGTCCAGCTGTACCGGTTAATTTCCGTCGATTTTGCAGGTCCTTACGATCATCCGACCGGAGACATTGGTCCGTTGGCATCGGGCTGGCGTTCGCAGCTATTGGCGTTGGCATTACAGAAAGATGCACCGCTAAAACGGCCCGTCCAACGTTTTGGCAGAGACGAGTGAAGGATAGAGATTAACGATGCCCTCGATGACACGTTGGTCAAAAGTGCTCAGGCGAAAAACTTAGTCGTCTTCGGCGTCCCCACGGATTGCTGGATTGTCATGGAGTACGACATTGAGCAACGCGCTATGAACGTGAATGTCGCCGTTGTAGTCGATTAAGCCCAGCTTACGAAACTTGTTCATAAAGAAACTCACTCGCGACCGGGTGGTCCCGACAATTTCGGCGAGTGTGCCTTGGCTGATCTTCACTGCTATGAGTTCGGATTTTCCTTCCTTGGCGAAATTCGCCAGGAGCAGCAGCTGCCTTGCGAGCCGCTTTTCGCTGGAATTGAAAAGCTGATCGACCAAATCAGCCTCTACCCGTGCGCTCCGCGCCAACACGCGTGCAATGAAGAACTCGGAGAACTCAGTTTGTTCGTGGATCACGCGCTGGATGGCCAAGGTGTCGAGCCTCAGTAGTTCACAATCGCTCATTGCAGTGGCGGTAGCGAGCCGCCGCCTCTGGCCCGTCAGACAGCCTTCGCCAAAGAAATCACCCTTGTCGTGGAGCGCGACCACCGCCTCCTTCCCTATATCAGAGACAACCGTGCTCTTGCATCTGCCCTCTTGCACGTAAAATACGCCATCGCAGGGATCGCCCTGCGCAAAGATGGTGTCGTGCTCCTTGTATTTCCGGTTTCCCCCGCCGCCGTTATGACCTGCAAGGAAAACATCAAGGTCGAATGGCCTTGTGTCCTTCGATTTCACGATAACCTACTCGGTTTATGCGCTGTGTTGATGCGATCTTATTCCGGCGTGCATGCAGAGAAAAGCACCGCGCCAAAAATCGTAGTCGGCTGATTCGGTCAGGTCAACAACCGAGCCGTGGAACTGTCCTCTTAGTGCCTTGAACGGTCATTTATTGCCGCTGATCGCAATGTCCGCTTTGGGTCGATGCTGTCGATAAAGTCGCTGGGGTGACCGGCCCCGTCCTCCTCGCTGCCCGCGAGGCTGAGTTGAGATAATGCTTGGTTAGATAGTGGACGTGGTTTCGCCGCGCGCTTTGTGACCGGATATCTTCACGACCCCAACAGCGACACGGCCAAAAATGGTGTGCTGAGCGGGGGTGGGTCGACTCATGCCTGGGCGGACGTCTTCATTCCGGGTGCGGGCTGGATCGAGTACGACCCCGGCCGGGATCAGTGAGCTGGGTGAGCAATCTTATACAGATCGTCACTCTGCAAACTGTTAGGACCGGTGACGCGCGGCGACATGAACCTCATGGGCATCACCCAGGCTACAGCCTCGCTGACGCCACTCGGCATATTGGCCCTGTGCAAGGTCAAAAGCATTCTCGGAAGGGAATGAAAGTCGCGAGGAAACGGGCTCAATGCATTGCAGATGCTGCAACGGGAGATAACTCATGTCGCTAGGACTCATTCTCATCATCCTCCTCGTCATCCTCCTGCTTGGTGGCTTCAGTGGCCGCTTCGGCGGCTACGGCTACGGCTTTGGTCGCAACGGCATAGGTGTCATCGGCATCATCCTGATCATCCTCGTCGTCTTACTTCTCATGGGTCGGCTCTGATGTGAAAGGGGGGAAATTCTGATGATCCGCCTTCGCGTCATTCGGATAGGCGGGGATGTTGCGAAGCGGGGTTGCCATGCGTATCGTTGTGTGTACCGAAAACCTAAACCCGAACGTAGTGGTGATGAAGTCCGCCGAGGATAGAATGTGACCTGATACTTCCGGTGTGATGAATGGGCCGAGAGACCGGTGCATCTTTAGCCAAGGACCAGTGAGTTCTGAGGTCATTGTAATAGCGAGCATAGGTTCGCAGGATTCGGCGCAGATGCGCCTCGACCACGCTCTTGGGGGTAAAGCGGACATCGCCAAACCAGGTTTGCAGCAGGTGACGCATTAACACGAAAAATCAGAAGGCAAGTCGTCTTTCAAAAAAAGAACCAGTCAGCTAGTTTCCTGATCTGGATCGTTTCGGGTTTGTATCTTCTTACGATGGTTTGGTTTCTGCTGACTAAGATGGGCAACTACGACGCAAATGAAACTCAGCCATGGCTTGTGCCTGCAGTTGTCGCGTTCACTGTTTGCTATGGCATTCTCATGTCGTTGCTTTGGCCGGATGAAAACGTTTCGCCAGAGCGGCTCGTTCGATGACCATACGGACGACCAGCAAGACGGTCTCGTTCCCCCACTCCTTCTGCCTGAAAGGCGTGGATCGGTCGTTGCCCCCTGGGGACTATCGCGTGGTAACAGATGAAGAACTCATCGAGGGTTTATCTTTTCCCGCATACCATCGTGTATCTACAGTGATCTTCGTGCCAGCGCCGTCCTGGATCCGCAGTCGAGATGGTGACGGTTGACCCATTGGACCTTGAGGCAGCACAAGAACGAGATGCCACGACTCTCCCCGATAAGTAGGTAAACACTGATCGGATTTCCGAATGGCAAGACGCCTGGCACCAAGTGTCCACACAACACCCCTGCGCATCATATCGAGAAGTCGTAGCCCTAGGCGGGGCGCATACGATACGTGACCAAAACCAGGAGGCCTATTGCGGCCGAAACGGCGGACGCAGATAGGATGCCAATCTTGGCCGCCGAGAGCATGTCAGGGGCGTAGGCGAGGCCTGCAATGAACAGCGACATCGTGAAGCCGATTCCGGTCAGACAGGCCCCGGCTGCCAACAAGATCCAGCTCAGGCTGGTTGGCTTGGTTGCCAAGCCAAAGCGCGTAGCGGCCCAAGTGAACGCGAGAACACCGGCCGGCTTTCCAAAGACCAAGCCTACAAAGATTGCAGCAATAACCGGCTGTCTGATGTCTGCGCCAGCAAAGGTCACCCCGGCATTGGCAAGGGCGAAAATAGGCATGACGGCAAATCCGACCCACGGATGGAGCATCATTTCGAGCCGTTCTAGGGGAGAAAGAGCTTCCGTTGCCGCGACGCCCGCCTGCTGAAGATCGCGGCGTTCCAACGTGTTTCCGCTCCAGTGCTCGCCTTCTGGATAGGAGAGCACGCGTTCCAATGCGGCGCGCAAACGTGCATCGCTCACCCACACGCGCGTTGGCGTCATCAAGCCCAGGATGACGCCTGTGACTGTTGGGTGAATGCCGGAGGCGTCGAAGCAGAGCCAGATCACGCCTCCGAGCAAAAAGTATATCGGGACGCTTCGGATCCCGAGGCTGGCAGCTCCTGCGACTGTGGCGAGACCCAGCGCTGCAAGCCCAAGCGCAGCCCAGTTCAGACCCTCACCGTAGCTGACGGCCACGATCAAAATCGCTCCTACATCATCGAATATTGCCAATGACAAGAGGAAAAGGCGAAGACTCGGCGAGATGCGGGGGCCAAAGAGCGCCAGGCATCCGATGACGAAGGCTGTGTCCGTTGCCATCACAGTTCCCCAACCATGAACTCCGGGTTGGTCGATCATGAGCGTAAGATAGAGGCTCACCGGAACGATCATGCCGCCGAGCGCACCGGCGAATGGCAGCGCCGCCATACGAGGATTCCGTAGTTCGCCCAGAATCAGCTCTCGTTTGAGCTCAAGGGCGACCACGAAGAAGAAGAACGTCATCAACCCGTCGTTAATCCAGTTCCTCAACGAACGGCTAAAATCCAGCGAGTTGAGGTGGAAGCCGATCGAGGTTTCCCAGAACGTGAGAAAGGGCTTGGATAGTGGTGAGTTGGCAAGTACTAGCGCAGCGACCGTTGCGAGGAGCAACAGGACGCCGGCCGCGGCCTCGATTCTGACAAACTGCGCGAAGGTTTTCGTGAACCGGTCAGCGATCTCGCGCGGTAAATGCTGACTATTTTCTGTCATCACGAGAGCTTACCTTGCCAGTAGTCATTGCCAAATTAGTTGCAAGGATTCCCAGGCGAGATTCGTGCTCGTCAGTCCGTTCGAGGATGCGCCCATGAGAAGGCGCATTCGTGAGTGGATCTATCCCGTCAAACGGCATCGGAAGCTGTCTGCTCAGAAATAAGTAGGCCGACGTTACCCGCGCAATGGTCCAGACACTTCAGCAGTGGGCATCTTGCAGAATCCCTGAGCTGGTACGCCGAGCGCGCTGTTGAACTTGCTCGACATGTTCTGAAACCCGATCAGTCCCGTCAATTCCACGATGCCATCGTCGTCGAAATAGGACCTCAAGCGATCCACCTGCTCATCTTCCACCCGCAGGTCGGAACGTGTCATGGCCTCTGCGTAGTCGAGGACGGCTTGCTCACGTCGATCAAACAGGTTGCTTTGACGCCAAGTCTCGAGAGCTTCCACTTTTTCGGGGCTCACGCCCCGCTTCATGAGCGTTGCCGAGTTGAGATCGACACAAAAGGAGCATGTATTGATCTGCGACACGCGCACGGTGACGAGGGAGCGCAAGGCAGGATCAATGGGCGAAGAGCGTCGGTCAATCATGCCATAGAGTATCGCCACCGCAGCGAACAGTTTCGGCGTTCTGGCCCACAGCAGCGCGGCCTGCAGAACCTCTCCATACTTGCGGCGCTGGTTCCAGAAGAATGGCTGAAGGTAGAAGGGATAGCTGCCGAGGGGCTTTGCTGGGACTCGCATTTGTTAGCCTCAACGCGTTTAGCTCTGACGTGGCGGGTGGTGGGAGCCGTGCACTGGCAATTGCGTGGGGTCGTTCCTCCAATTTTTCATAGCCTCCACATGACGATCAACGATTATTTCTTCGGCCGTGGCGGGGCTTTCGCGAGGCCAGCGGGGAATACTCAGCTTGCCTCTTGTCCGGCGGCCCGGCAGGCTACGATCCAAGCGATTTTCTCCTGCATCATCACCCAAGCCCAGACCGGTACCTGCGCTCGTGTCACCTGTGGAACCACCAAGATCAAAGCCAGGTCGATCTATGGCGCCGGGTTCGGGTGGCCTCCCTGCGGCTTCGCGATTGATCTCTTCCGCATTCTTCGGGTCACCTGACTTGTCGAGTGTTTCCTGATTTTTCGGGGAGACGGCCCCATGCCTTTGCATCGAGCGGTCCAACGATCTGGCGACATTGCCACCATTCCGATCCTGGCTGGACTGCACCATCAATACGTCCGGATATGATTTTCAGAAAGGACAGCCCCACCCCGGATGCCGCACGAGGTCGCTAGCAACGAACGTTCCGGTGCCCTCCAAGAGCAAACATGGGTGCACTTCGAAACCGCGACCGCTAAGCGTGCCAGGATCCGACACAGGAGGCATAGAGTTTTCACCGGCTCTCGGTAGGAGCCAACGTCAAAGCGGGTGCGTCGGGGCGCGCCTGAAGGAGGTCGAGGAGAGCATCGTCGGAGGCTGGACTGGTGACTTCGTCGGCCCAAACTCGGAAGAACTCCAGGTCGTAATTGCCGAAGGAGGTGATCATGGCAACGTCGGCGGCGTCGCGGCCGCGCACCATTAGAACGCGGCCCATCCGTGGCGTGTTGTAGCGGGCGTCGAACGTATGCCAGCGGTTCTCCAAGTAGGCCTCGAACCAGGCGCAGAAGTCGCCGGCGCCGGACGGAGGGACGCCGATATCCCCCAGATATCCGCTGGCGTAGCGCGCCGGGATGTTCATGGCGCGACAAAGCGCGATCGAGAGGTGGGCGAAGTCGCGGCACACGCCGGTGCGCTCCCGGAGCGCGTCGACTGCGGTCTTGGTTGGACGCCCGAAATGGTAGCCGAAGGTCAGGTGGTTGTGCACCCAGTTACAGATTGCCTGGACCCGCGCCCAGCCTGGGGGGGTCTCACCGAACAGGGCCCAGGCCTGCTCGACGAGTTCATCGGCTTCACAATAGCGGCTTGCGGTTAGATAGGTCAGCGTCTCGAACGGCAGGTCCGCGATCTCGTGCTGGCGTGCGTTCCAGTCGAAGGGATCCGGCACGCCCTCGTCCTCGACGACGCAGTCGGACCAGAGCTTCAGGCGGCCAACGGGCGCGACGATACGCGTGCGGCGATTGTCAAAGGGGTCGAGATACTCTTCGAGTGACACCTCCGGCTCGGCCCGAATCCGATCTGAGCCGATGACTCGGCCGGGATAGGAAGAGTGGGGCAAAAGCGCCAGCAGCAGTGGTGTTGGCGCTGTACACTCGACAATAATTTCGAATCCTATGCGAATAAGCATGGTCGCCTTTCCTAAGACCGCGTAGGTTCTTTTCGTTGAGCGCCGCCCGCAACCACCGAGGCCGATCCCCAAGCAACGTCAGTGCTCAGCAGAGTCCACTTTTCACGTCGCCTCAAGATGAAAACGCTCCAAATTAATCACCGGACCCGCTATGCGTATGACCGGGCCGTAGCGTTCGGTGTTCATCGTTTGATGATCCGCCCGCGCGACGGCCACGACATGCGAATTCTGGACTCCAGCCTAGTGGTCTCGCCGCAGGCCGATGTCCATTGGGCGTTCGATACGTTCGGCAACTCGGTGGCGCTGCTCATGTTCCACGAGGAGGCCGACGAATTGGTCATCGCGAGCGAGCTTATGCTTCGCCGCTACGGCCTCGACGAGCCGGAGACCAGGATTGAGCGCCACGCCAGTGGCTACCCATTCCACTATGACCCCGACGATAGCATCGATCTCGCGCCGCTTCTATCGATCCAGTGTCCACAGGACGGTCCCGCGGTCGAGCGTTGGCTCTCGGCCAAGATGCCCGAGCTGCCCAACCGAAGCCTGCAGGTCCTTGACCTCCTCGGCACGACGATCCACGAGAGCTTTACCTACCGCCGCCGCGATGCATACGGAGTGCAAACCCCCGCCGAGACCATCACAACCGCCAGCGGCACCTGCCGGGACTTCGCGTTCCTATTTATGGAGGTAGCCCGCTCGCTTGGCTTCGCTGCGCGCTTCGTCACCGGCTATCTTTACGACCCCGGCAGCGACACGGGCAATGAGGGCGCGCTGACAGGGGGTGGCTCGACACATGCCTGGGCGGACGTCTTCATTCCGGGTGCGGGCTGGATCGAGTTCGACCCGACCAACCGGATCGTGGCGGGTCGCAACTTAGTGCGCGTGGCGACCACCCGAACTCCGGCCCAAGCGGTGCCAGTGAGCGGCACCTATCGCCATGACGGTGCGGCCTTTCTTGGCATGGACGTCCAGGTCTCCGTAACCCGATCGGACTGACGAGCACGAACCTCGCCTGGGAACCCTTGCAACTAATTTGGCAATGACTTGTCCTTTCTGAAAACTTCATCCGGCCTGGATTCGCATCGTAAGGCAGAATCATCGCATCATTGAGAGCGAAGCCCAGAAATCAGCCTCCAATTGGCTACTGTTCGCGGAAGCGGAGTGGGTCAGCGGCGATGGCCACGCTACTTTGCTTCGTCCTGAGCCTGTCGAGGATGTGGTGCCGACCTATATCGGTCGGTCGCCATCCGGAGTATAATGTTGTTAAGACCACCGCCGTCTACCGACCATCGCATATGTAGGCGTGCCTGCCAGGTGCGCCGCGACGCGACAACACCCAGGCACATAAGAACACGCTAGGTCTGGTCGATGCCAGGGAGCGCTTGTTCGCAGCCAAACCTAGCTTGAGGAGGCCAAGAATGTCGTGGCAATTCACCGTCGGACTTAGAGTCAAAAGTGAGGCGGACAGAATTGTCGTTGAGGCTGAAGACGCGCTCATTGCGGCGTTAAAGGTCAAAGCTGAACGGCCCGAGGCTACGATCATGTATGTGCGGCGGTTGAACCGACGTGGCGACACCCGTCACCCGCCTCACACCCTCACCGGAGGCTGCTGACCGCAAATGATGCACGCAAGAACCACACAATGGAAATCGCCTTGCCCGGGCGAGGAGGCTTAATTGACCTACATCGTCAATGAAAGCTGTATCAAATGTAAGTACATGGACTGTGTCGAGGTATGTCCAGTCGACTGCTTCTATGAGGGTGAGAACATGCTCGTCATCCACCCGGACGAATGCATCGATTGCGGTGTTTGCGAGCCGGAATGCCCGGTTGATGCAATCAAGCCGGACACCGAGCCCGGGCTCGAAAAGTGGCTCGAGATCAATACCCAATATGCTCAGGTCTGGCCAAACATCACCGTAAAACGTGAGCCACCGCCAGATGCCAAGGAGTGGGAGGGCAAGCCTGACAAGGTCAACCTGTTATCGCCAAACCCTGGCACGGGCGATTGAGAGCTGGCCAGCGTATATGCATATGTTGTTGCGTGCGTCATCGGTATAGTCAACTACTAGGTGAACATCAGGGGTCGAGTACAAGCTGAGGGAGGTAAACAGACCCTGAGAGTGCGAGATGTTCGAGCGTGTGACCAAACTGATGAAGACGGACAGAGCGAGAACATGGACGCTCAATCAGCTGGCCCGGTCGATCTTTTTGACGGAGTTCGTGTCGGCGTTCTTCCTGGCGATGCGCTACTTCTTAAAGCCGAAGGTGACGTTGAATTATCCTTTCGAGAAGGGCGAGCTCTCGCCCCGCTTTCGCGGCGAGTTTGCCCTGCGGCGTTATCCGAACGGAGAGCAGCGCTGCATCGCCTGCAAGCTGTGCGAGGCGATCTGCCCGGCGCAGGCCATCACCATCGAGGCGGGGCCACGGCACAACGATGGCACGCGGCGGACAACCCGTTTCGACATCGACATGATGAAATGCATCTATTGCGGCTTCTGCCAGGAGGCCTGCCCCGTCGATGCCATCGTCCTGGGACCGAACTTCGAGCTCGCGACCGAGACACCCGAAGAGCTCTACTACGACAAGGAACGTCTACTCGCGAACGGCGACCGCTGGGAGCGGGAGATCGCGATGAATATCTTGCTCGACGCGCCCTATCGATGAGCTGGCGAAGAGCGTCGCCATCCCCCGTCAAGCGGGGGCCTCAAGAGTTTGAACTGGTCACCTGGTGGCGGCGTAGGCTCGAAAGTACCGTGCTAGGCGTTCGCTATCGGTGTGGAATGAAAGTTTGAGCATGACGGAAGAGCTGAGGGGACGGCGAATTGTGGTGCCGGAAACGCGCGAACTCGGTCAATTGGTCCGCATGCTGGAAGAGCGTGGTGCCGATACGGTGCCTTGTCCAATGATTGCCATCCGCGATGCGCCTGATACAGCACCTGTAGAAGCGTGGCTGCGCCGCTTCGCGGACGAGACGTGTGACGATATCGTGGTGATGACCGGTGAAGGTATACGGCGCCTCCTCGGCTTTGCCCGACGCATCGATCTGGAATCCGCCTTCATCGATGCGCTGCGCTTGACACGCAAGATTACGCGCGGACCAAAGCCCGTTCGTGCGCTGCGAGAGATCGGATTGACTGCCGACGTGCCCGCCGACAAACCCACTACCGAAGGCGTTATCGCGGCGTTTGAGCGGCATGACCTCACCGGGCGGCGGGTCGGCGTGCAGCTATATCCCGGCAACGCGAACGAACGGCTTCTAAAATTCCTGGAAAGGGCCGGGGCGGAAGCGGATCCCGTGCTTCCATATGTCTATACTTCTGAAGTCGACGATGCGCGCGTAATCGCCGTCATTGCCGAAATGGCTGCTGGCCAGATCGACGCGATTGCCTTCACAAGTGCGCCCCAGGTTCGACGGTTCCGCGATGTCGCGCGCGCGTTCGGTCGAGAAGCGGAGTTGCGGCAAGGCTTTAAACGCATCATCGTTGCGGCAGTCGGGCCCATTGTTGCAGCCGAACTCGATGCGATTGGAGTGCAGGTGAACGTTACTCCTCGTGACAACAGTTTCTTCATGAAGCCACTCGTACGAGAACTCGCGGCTGCCTTGACTAGGGAACATGAGGGCTGACGGTCCCACACAAAAAGGCGTGATCTGTCCATGACCCGGTCCGGGGCGCTGACCTAGAGAGATTCACTTTCGCCTCCAGTTAGTAGCACGGGGAGAGGAATGACGAAGGGGAAGTTTGGTTTCCTACAAGGTGGCGGCGAACACGAACCTGGTTCTGCCGCTGCCTACGTGCAGATTTACGTGAAGTCGAGCGCCCTCAGTCGGGCTCCGGATCTTGCAATCTCAATGCATCTGATGACCGAAGCGGAAATCGATGAGTTTATTGAAGATGCACTCACTGAGTTGGAAGAAATCCGTATTGATGCCAAGAAGGCGCTAGTCGCGGCGGCTTCACACTAATGCCTCCGGAGGTTTTCGGTACACACGGGATTCGGCGTCGAGATTTTCGGCGTTATCTAGGGAGGCCCTCAAGGGCCCATTCTCGAAGCTCAATGGGATCGGTCACGCCATCCGCAGCGAGCCCCATGAGCTTACGACTCAGCGCAGTCTTCAATTCATAGTCCTGCTCTAAATCGCGAAGCGGATCGCGAGCCTGCAGCACCGTCCATGTGGCGTCGAATGCATGCTCTACTGTGGAACGCAGTGCTGGATCGTAAAAGATGCGTGGGGGGTTTTTAGAGCCCATTGCTCCCCTCCTTGTGTTGCAGGCGGGAGTCTTAGGCTCTCAGCCACCGGTGCCTGTTATTGCTCTTACCGGCGATGGTCCAGCAGGCGCCTTTGCTAGGCGAATAGCAAGTTAAATCGATACTGATGGCTAGGTAGCGCCAGTTTGTCGTCCTAGCGAGACGGATCGCCGGCATTCCTATCCTGGCTGGCCTACATCACCAATACGTCCGGATATGATTTTCGGAAAGGACAGGAAGAGCGGCTCCTTGGCTGAGACGATGCCGGTAGGCAATCACGGCTAAGTGACCAAGGTTACATAGTTTGGCCGCTCCCAAGTGCTATGAGAGTGGCAAGGCCTGAAAAGCCCCTAAAAAAGAGGAGTAACGACTATGAGAAGAGGTTACATCACCTCCGCCTTTGCAGGCGCTCTATTGCTCGGGTTGTCAACAGCCGCTCTGGCTGTGACCGGCGAGTTCGACAACATGTGTACGCAGGGTCTTGCCATCGGCAAGGAGGTCAAGACGGACTGCTCGGTCAACGCGACCCTTGACGGAAAGACCTACTGCTTCGGCAACGAGGACGCCAAGGCTGAGTTCATGAAGGACCCTGAGGGTAATCTCGCGAAAGCGCAGAAATACTACTCGGAAGAACATCCCGGCTAAGCTCGGCTGTCTAAGATGCAAGAGGGCCCTTCGCTCGTCGGCGAAGGGTCTTTTGCTATCCGGCGATATGACGGCGAGCCAAAGTGATTTCCGATATGGGTCAGCTGCCTGCCTTGGCAAGAAGCACAGAATGGTCGGCACTCTGACAAATCCTGAATGCCGTACGTTTGAATTCGTGCATGCAGAACTGAATATTCTATTGTGCGGGCTGAAGGGCGAGCCAGT
>Ga0315534_1001440_pt1 | contig 16345 bp, 14 predicted proteins | sample SalMarSW160240MG_FD_203094 | JGI IMG/M metagenome (GOLD analysis project Ga0315534, IMG submission 203094) | Salt marsh sediment microbial communities from the Plum Island Ecosystem LTER, Massachusetts, United States - Salt Marsh Sediment SW1602-40 ... | reverse complement strand
CATCCTGTCAGCGCCGTTCCGCTGCGGGCGACTCAGCCATCCTTGGGCTCCGGCCAGCGGAGCACCTTGACGTAGGTGATGTCGTCGAGGTCGGCCAGGGGCGACAGCACGACCGTCGGCTCGAGGTCGCCGGTGGGCTTCTCGACGCTGTCGACCTTCGCCACGGGGATGTCGGGCGGGAACGCGGCGTTCTCGTCGGCCGACGTGAACGCGAGCTCACCCTTGGTGATGCACGTGTCGGGCGACGCGTTGGCGCGGCACTCACCGAGCAGCTTCGACAGGAAGTTGAGCCGCATGTCGCGTTCACCGCTCCTCCCCTCGGCGATGCCGCGCTCGTTGCTGTTCTCGAGGCGGACCCCGACCCCGATGCTGGGATCGTCGATGAGCGTCACGACGGCCTGTGCGGTCGTGGTGTCGGTGATCTTGCCGACGAGTCCGTTGCCCGCAACCACGGGCTGGCCGACGGTGACGCCCTGGGACGATCCCTTGTTGATCACGACGGTTCGCTCGAAGTTGCCGGGCGAACCGCTGACCACGCGTGCCGCGACACCGGTGGCGTCTTCGATCGTGGGCAGGTCGAGAAGCTGCTCGAGCTCACCGACCTCCGAGCCCACCGCGCGGCGCCGCTGCAACCTCCCGCGCAGCTCGTCGAGGTCGCGCTGCAGCTGCGCGTTCTCGTCCTTGAGCGCGCCGTAGCCAGTGATCCCCTCGGCGGCGTTGCGCACCGGATCGAACGCCGAGTCGACGACGGACTGCACCGGCTCCATCGCCTCGCGCGCGACGTTCCGGACGCTGTCGATGACGCCGTTGCCCTGCGAGTCGAGCGTGACGAGCACGAGTGACAGGACCGCCACGATCAAGAGCACAGGGCGTTGCCGCGTCTCTCGTCGATAGACGACCATGAACGTCTCCGCTTGACTGCTCGCGGACCCTTCCGAGCGGATCCCGTCCGACCCTCAAGACTTGCCCACCGCAGGGCTGTTGCGGGCGCGGGCGATGTCGTCAGTCGTCGGGACCGCTGATCAGCACCTGGCGCAGCACGTCGAACTGCTCGAGGCACTGGCCGGAGCCGAGCACGACGGCGTACAGCGCGTTCTTCGCCCGTCGCACCGGCATGCCCGTCTCGGCCTCGACCGCCACGTCGAGACCCAGCAGGAGCGAACCGCCACCGGCGAGCATGATGCCGCGCTCCATCACATCGGCCGCGAGCTCGGGCGGTGTCTTGTCGAGCGTGACCTTGATCGCGTCGACGACTGAAGCCACCGGCTCCTCGACCGCCTCCCGCAGCTCCTGGGTCGAGGCGACGACCGTGCGCGGGAGCCCGGTGACGAGATCACGACCGCGGATCTCCGCGTGGAACTCCTCTTCGAGCGGGTACGCGCTCGCGATCTTCATCTTGACCTCTTCGGCGGTGCGTTCGCCGAGTGCCAGGGAGTACTCACGCTTCATGAACGAGAGGATCGCCTCGTCGAACTCGTCACCCGCGACGCGGCTCGACTCACTCGCGACCACGCCGCCCATCGAGATCACGGCGACCTCGGTGGTGCCACCACCGATGTCGACGATCATGTTGCCGGCGGGCTCGTGGATGGGAAGGCCCGCACCGATCGCCGCGGCCATGGGCTCCTCGATCACCATGACGGGCTTGCGCGCACCGGCGTACTCGGCCGCTTCTTGCACCGCGCGGCGCTCGACCCCGGTGATGCCCGACGGGATGCAGATGACCATGCGGGGCTTCGCCCAGCGCTGGCGCTGGTGGACCCGCTGGATGAAGTACCGGAGCATCTTCTCGCAGATGTCGAAGTCGGCGATCACGCCGTCCTTCAAGGGCCGGATCGCCTGGATGTGGCCGGGCGTGCGCCCGAGCATCCGCTTCGCCTCGGCACCGACCGCGAGGATGTCGCCGGTGCGGGTGTTGATGGTCACGACCGACGGCTCGTTCAGGACGATGCCCTGGCCGCGGACGTAGACGACGGTGTTCGCCGTGCCCAGGTCGACGGCCATGTCGCGGCCGATGACGTTGGAGTACCAGGGCGCGGTCATACCAGGGCGTCCTGGTGGGCGAGGAGCATGAGCGGGCAAGGCTACGGCCTCCCACCAGGTCGGTCCAACCATCGCATTCGCCGATTCTCCCAGGAGATCCGGCCCGACGCGCGCATGGCGGTTCGCCGTGGGTCGGCTCGACTCGGCCGACCCTCGGATCACCTGCCCCAGGGATCACAGGTTCGGGAAGAAGAGCGCGATCTCGCGGGCGGCCGAGTCGGGGCCGTCGGAGCCGTGGACGAGGTTCTCGCCGGTCTCGAGTGCCAGGTCGCCCCGGATCGTGCCCGGCGCGGCTTCCCTCGGGTTCGTCGCCCCCATCAGGCCCCGCACCACCTGCCACGTGTCGGGGCCGCCCTCGACGACCATCGCCACGAGCGGTGAGCGGGTGATGAAGGCGACGAGATCGGCGAAGAAGGGCTTGTCCCGGTGCTCCTCGTAGTGCCGGCCCGCGTGCGCGGCGTCGATCTTCCGGAGCTCCATGGCCACGATCGTGAGCTGCTTGCGCTCGAGGCGCCCCACGATCTCGCCGACGAGCCCTCGCTCGACGGCGTCGGGCTTGCAGAGCACCAGGGTGCGGGTCGCGTCGCCGCTCATCGGCGCAGGAGGCTACCGGCCGGCACGTCCGTCGACGAAGCCGTGATCCTCCGAAGACGATGGCCCTGCGTGCTGCACCCCCGCGGGGCGCAGCACGCTTCGCGCGGCACCGACCACGTAGAGCGAACCCGTGACGACGACCTGCTCCTCGGGACCGGCGCCCGCGACGGCTCGCGCGACCGCCTCGGGCACGGCGTCGACGACGTCCACCCGGTCGCGATCGACGCCGAGATCGACGGCGGCCCGGGCGACGGCAGCCGGATCGAGCGCGCGTGGGCTCGGCGGGCGGGCGCAGATCACCCGCACAGCCTCCGACGCACCGAGCGCGGCGAGCATCTCGGCTGGGTCCTTCTCGCGCAGCAGCCCCACGACGAGCGTGCGCCGCGTCGACAGGAACTCCTCGGCCAGCGCCTCACGCAGCGCGTGCGCGCCGACGACGTTGTGCGCGCCGTCGAGGAGCACGAGCGGCCGGTGACCCACGACCTCGAGCCGGCCGGGCGATCGCGCCCGGCCGAACACCACCGCGACGAGGTCGGGATCGAGCCGGCGCCCGAGGAACGCCTCGGCTGCAGCGAGGGCGACCGCGGCGTTGTCGGCCTGGTGCGCGCCGTGCAGCGAGAGCAGGACGTCGGACGAGCGACCCCATGGCGTGAAGACGCTCACAAGGCGTCCACCATGCGCGAGACGGTTCTCGGTCACGCCGAAGTCGCGGTCGCGAACGAGCGTCTCGGACGGGCCGCGACCGACGAAGAGCGGCATGAGCTCGGGATCCGTCTCGCCGAGCACGAGTCTCGAGCCCGCCTCGACGATGCCGGCCTTCTCAGTCGCGATGTCGACCCGTGTCGGACCGATGTACTCGACGTGGTCGACGCTCACGTTCGTGACGACGGCGACCTCGGCAGCGACGACGTTGGTGGCATCCCAGGTCCCACCGAGGCCTACCTCGATCACGGCGACGTCGACTGCCACATCTGCGAAGTAGCGGAGCGCGACCGCGGTCAGGATCTCGAAGTAGCTCGGTGTGGCGTCGAGATGCGGCTCGATCTCGGCGACGATCCCGAGCAGTGCGTCGAGTGCATCGTCGTCGATCGACACACCGTTCCAGCTGATGCGCTCGTGCACGCGCTCGAGATGCGGCGACGTGTACGTACCCACCGAGAGCCCCTGCTCGACCAGCAGATCGGTCATCAGGCGTGCGACCGACGTCTTGCCATTCGTCCCGGTGACGTGGATCACCGGCTGGTCGAGCTGGGGCGATCCGAGCAGCTCGGTGAGGCCGCGGATCCGGTCGAGCGTCGGATGCGCGGCGCGTCGCGTCTCGCCCACGGGGACGTTGAGCGACTCGAGGTTGACGTGCGCGTCGAGCCACGCGAGCCCGTGTCCGGGTCTCATCGTCACGCCACCCGAGTCAGGCCGCGTCGGGCTCGGCGAGCTCGACGTCGATGCCGAACGCGTCGGCCGCGCTCGTCTCGATCGACCGCGCACGAGCCGCCTGGCGAACGTCATCGATCGCCGGTTCGAGGGCCGCCAACCGTTCTGGCGTGTCGCGCACGACCAGCCGCACCACATCAGTGCGCAGCGACCGTTGCTGCTCGGTCTTGGCCTTGCGCACGGCGCCGAGAACCTGTGCCGCGGCATCGAAGACCGCAGGGTCGCCGGCAATCGGGTCGAGCGCCGAGCGCGCCGGCCAGGCGGCGCGGTGCACCGAGCCTTCGCGCCACCACGACCACACCTCTTCGGTCACGAAGGGCAGCTGCGGCGCGAAGAGGCGGAGCACGTTGTCGAGCGCGATCCGTAGCGTCCTTCGAGCCGAATCGGCACCTGCTCTGTCGGTATCACCGTACGCGCGCTGCTTCACGAGCTCGACGTAGTCGTCGCAGAAGCCCCAGAAGAACCGCTCGGTACGCTCGAGCGCCCGGGCGTAGTCGTAGCCGTCGAAGGCAGTCGTCGCCTCGTCCACGAGGTCGACGAGCTGCGCGAGCAGCGCGCGGTCTATCGGCGCCGTGATCTCCGCGCGATCGTCGGCATCACCCGCAACCCCGAGCACGAACTTGGAGACGTTGAGGATCTTGATCGCGAGGCGCCGACCGATCTTCATCTGACCCTCGTCGAGCGCGGTGTCGACGCCGGGGCGGCCGTTGAGTGCCCAGTAGCGCACTGCGTCGGAGCCGTACTGCTCGAGCAGACCGAGCGGAGTGACGACGTTGCCCTTCGACTTCGACATCTTCTTGCGGTCGGGGTCGAGTATCCACCCGTTGATGATCGTGTCGTTCCACGGGAGCGCGTCGTGCTCGAACGTGGAGCGCAACAACGTCGCGAACAGCCACGTGCGGATGATCTCGGGACCCTGGGGCCGCAGGTTCATCGGGAACGTGCGCGAGAACAGGTCGGCGTCGTCGACCCAACCGCACGCGACCTGCGGAGTCAACGACGAGGTCGCCCAGGTGTCCATGACGTCCGGATCGCCCAAGAACCCGTCTGGCTTGCCGCGCTGGTCCTCTTCGTAGCCGTCGGGCGCGTCGCTCGAGGGGTCCACGGGGAGCCGCGCGTCGTCGGGGATCAGCGGCGCGTCGTAGTCGACCTCGCCGTCGCTGCCGATGGGGTACCAGATCGGGAACGGCACGCCGAAGAACCGCTGCCGGCTGATCAGCCAGTCGGAGTTGAGCCCTTCGACCCACGACTCGTAGCGCTGCACCATGTGCGGCGGATGCCATGCCAGCGCGCGCCCCAGCTCGAGCAGCTTCTCGCGCAGGCCCGCGTCGCGCGCACCGTTGCGGATGTACCACTGCCGACTCGTGACGATCTCGAGCGGGCGGTCACCCTTCTCGAAGAACTTCACCGGGTGCGTGATCGGCCTCGGGTCGCCGACGAGCTCGCCATTCTCGGCGAGCAGCTCGACGATGCGGCGTTGCGCTTGCTTGGCCGTCTTGCCCGCGAGCTCGGCGTACCGCGCTTCGGCGTCCGGTGCCGCGCGGTCCCACGCGGGTGGATCAGCAATGAGACGGCCGTCGCGGCCCATGACGTTGCGCGTCGGAAGCTGGAGCTCGCGCCACCACACGACGTCGGTGGTGTCGCCGAACGTGCAGATCATCGCGATGCCCGTGCCCTTCTCGGGATCGGCGAGCGGGTGGGCGACGACAGGCACGGGCGCGTCGAAGAGCGGCGTGCGGACGGTCTGGCCGACGCGTGACGCGTAGCGCTGATCGTCGGGGTGGCACACGAGGGCTACGCAAGCCGGGAGCAGCTCTGGGCGCGTCGTCTCGATCACGAGGTCGCCCGCGCCATCGGTGCCGTAGAACGTGACGGCGTGGTACGCACCGCTCGTCTCGCGGTCCTCGAGCTCGGCCTGCGCGACCGCCGTGCGGAAGTCGACGTCCCAGAGCGTCGGCGCCTCGGCCTGGTATGCCTCACCACGCGCGAGGTTGCGCAGGAACGCACGTTGAGAAGCGCGTTGCGCCTCTGCGCCGATCGTCGTGTACGTGAGCGACCAGTCAACCGACAGCCCAACGCGCCGCCACAGGCGCTCGAACGCCTGCTCGTCCTCTGCGGTCAGACGCAGACACAGATCGACGAAGTTGCGGCGCGGCACGTGAACCGGCCCGTCACCGCCCTCGGGCGGCGGCGTGAAGTCAGGCTCGTACGGCAGCGACGGATCACACTGCACGCCGAAGTGGTTCTGGACCCGCCGCTCCGTCGGCAAGCCGTTGTCGTCCCACCCCATCGGGTAGAAGACCTCGAACCCGCGCATCCGCTGTTGGCGGGCGATCGCGTCGGCGTGCACGTATCCGAACAGCGACCCCATGTGCAGCGATCCGCTGACGGTCGGGGGCGGCGTGTCGATCGAGTAGATCTCGTCGCGCGTCTTCGTGCGGTCGAACCCGTACGTGCCATCAGCCTCCCAGCGCTTCGACCACCGGTCTTCCAGGTCGTCGAGACTCGGCTTCTCCGGCACGCCCATGCACGGAGTCTATGAATCAACTCACAAAGCACTCGGGTGGTTCGCCCACGACCGGCTTCGCCGGTCGTGAGCCCGCTCGTCGCGGCGCGAGCCGCGTCGGAGGGGGCCTACGGGGGAGGCCTGCCTCCCCGCACTCGCTACGCGGTCCGGCGGTCTTCCCTGCTCGTGATGAGGGTCGGCGTCACGTGCTCGAGGACGACGGACTCGTCGACCACGCAGCGACTGACGTCGGAACGGCTCGGCAGGTCGTACATCACTTCGAGCAGCACCTCTTCGAGGATCGCCCGGAGACCGCGCGCGCCGCTGCGGCGCTTGAGCGCCTCGTCGGCGACCGCGTCGAGGGCGTCGTCGGTGAACACGAGGTCGACGTCGTCGAACTGGAAGAACTTCTGGTACTGGCGCAGCAGAGCGTTCTTCGGCTCGATGAGGATCCGCATGAGAGCGTCCTTGTCGAGGCTGTGCACGGCGCCGACGACAGGGAGGCGACCGACGAACTCGGGGATGAGCCCGAACTTCAGGAGGTCTTCGGGGAGCACGCCTCCGAGCAGCGACCCGAGGTCCTTCTGGTCGGACCGACGGACGTCGGCGTTGAAGCCGACACCGCGGTTGCCCATCCGCGCCTCGATGATCGAGTCGAGCCCGGCGAAGGCACCGCCGCAGATGAACAGGATGTTCGTCGTGTCGATCTGGATGAACTCTTGATGCGGGTGCTTGCGCCCGCCCTGGGGGGGCACCGATGCCGTCGTGCCCTCGAGGATCTTGAGGAGCGCCTGCTGCACGCCCTCCCCGGAGACGTCGCGCGTGATCGAGGGGTTCTCCGCCTTGCGCGCGATCTTGTCGATCTCGTCGATGTAGATGATGCCGGTCTCGGCCTTCTTGACGTCGTAGTCGGCGGCCTGGATCAGCTTGAGCAGGATGTTCTCGACGTCCTCGCCGACGTAGCCGGCTTCCGTGAGCGCGGTGGCGTCGGCGATCGCGAACGGCACCTTCAGCAGCCGCGCGAGGGTCTGAGCGAGGAGCGTCTTGCCGCAGCCCGTCGGGCCGATCAGCATGATGTTCGACTTCTGCAGCTCGACGTCGGGGTCACCGTACGCGCCGGCCTGCACACGCTTGTAGTGGTTGTAGACCGCGACCGAGAGGATCTTCTTCGCGCCCTCCTGACCGATGACGTAGTCGTTCAGGTACTCGTAGATCTCACGCGGCTTGGGCAGCTCGTCGAAGCGGACCTCGGAGCTCTGCGAGAGCTCCTCTTCGATGATCTCGTTGCAGAGGTCGATGCACTCGTCGCAGATGTAGACGCCCGGGCCGGCGATGAGCTTCTTGACCTGCTTCTGGCTCTTTCCGCAGAACGAGCACTTCAGCAGGTCACCCCCGTCACCGAACTTGGCCACGACGTCGCCTCCCCCTGCGCTGTCGACTCGTCGGCTAGCTCACGCCGGCCGCCGTGGCCACGGCGGCGAGCTCGCGGTTCGTGATCACCTCGTCGATGATGCCGTACTCGCGGCCCTCGGGCGCGCTCATGATGAAGTCGCGGTCGGTGTCGTGGGCGATCTTCGCCAGCTCCTGACCGGTGTGGTGCGAGAGGAGCTGGTCGAGCAGCTCGCGCATCCGGATGATCTCCTTGGCCTGGATCTCGATGTCGACCGCCTGACCGGACGCGCCACCGTGGGGCTGGTGGATCAGGATCCGAGCGTGCGGCAGCGCGAAGCGCTTGTTCTTCGCGCCCGACGCGAGCAGCACCGCGGCGGCCGACGCCGCCTGGCCGACGCAGATCGTCTGCACCTCCGGCTTGATGAACTGCATCGTGTCGTAGATGGCGAACAGACCCGTGATCTCGCCGCCGGGCGAGTTGATGTAGATCGAGATGTCCTTGTCGGGATCCTCGCTCTCGAGGTGGAGCAGCTGGGCGACGAGGAGGTTCGAGACCGCGTCGTCGATCGGCGTGCCGAGGAAGATGATGCGCTCCTTGAGCAAGCGCGAGTAGATGTCGAACGCGCGCTCACCCCGGTTCGTCTGCTCGATGACCGTGGGGACGAGGTAGCTCTGGATCGGTTCGCTCACGATTGCTCCTGCGGTTGCTCTGCGCTCGCTTCGTCTGTTTCGCCTGCTGGGTCGGGAGTGCTCCCGGCTGCTGCGTCTGCTCCTTCACCCTGGGGCAGCGTCAGGTCGACAGGGCTCCCGGACTCGTCGACGACCGTCGTGTGCTCGACCAGGTGCTCGAGCGCCTTCCCCCGGGCGATCTCCGATCGTACCGCCTCCAAGGCGCCGCGCTGTTCGAGATCGCGACGCACCTTTGCAGGCTTCTCCTCGACCCGCTCGGCCAGGCGCGCGATCTCTGCATCGACGTCGTCGTCGGTCGGCTCGATGGTCTCCTGGGCGACGACGGCGCGCAACGCCAGGTCGGCCTTCACCGCTCGAGTCGCGCCCTCCCGGACGCCGGCGACGAACGCCTCCTGGTCCTGCCCGGTCGCCTGAAGGTACTGCGTGATGTCGACGCCCTGCGGTTCGAGTCGATGGTGCAGGTCGTGCAGCCGGCGCTCCATCTCCTGGCTCACGAGCGGCTCCGGTGCCTCCAGGTCGACGAGGTCTGCCGCCGCTTCGAGCACCTTGTCGCGCACGAGCAGCTGGGCCTGCACCTTGGCGTAGAGCTCGAGACGGCTGCGCGCGTCCTCGCGCAGCTCGGCGAGGGTGTCGAACTCGCTCACCTCCGACGCCCATTCGTCGTCCGCCTCGGGGAGCACCTTGCTCTTGGCCCCCTTCACCAGCACCTGGAACGAGACCTCTTCGCCGGCACGGTCGCCGCCCTCGCGCTCGGGCAGCGTGTCGTTGAACTTCAGGATGTCGCCGGGTCGGGCGCCGCGCAGCTCGACATCGAGCGCGGGCACCAGCGTCTGCGACCCGACCTCGTAGAGGTAGTCGGTGGCACTCAAGGCGTCGATCACCTCGTCGTGCACGTATCCCTTGATGTCGATCTGCGCGTAGTCGCCGTCGGCGAGGGTCCCGGCCTTGTCCTCGAGGTCGGCGAATCGCTCGCGGAGGGCATCGATCTGGGCGTCGACGGCGGCGTCGTCGACGCCGAGGCTGGGGATCTCGATCGTGAGGTCGTCATAGCCGGAGATGGTCACGATGGGTCGCACCTCGACCACGGCGGCGAACTCGACGTCGCCGTCCTCCTCGCCCGCCGTGAGGTCGATCTCGGGCGCGGCGATCACGTCGATGTCTTCGGCAGCGACCGCCTCGGCGTAGTACTCGGGCACGGCGTCACGCAGCGCCTGCTCGCGTGCGACCCCCGCGCCGAGGCGGGCTTCGAGCAGCTGGCGAGGCGCCTTCCCGGGCCGGAAGCCGGGGATCTTGACCTCGCGAGCGAGCTTCCTGAACGCAGCGTCGACGGCCTTCTCGAAGTCGACGGCGGGAACCGCGACCTTCAGGCGAACCTTGTTGCCCTCGAGCGACTCGACGGAGGTCGACAGCGGCGACATAGCGGGAAGGTGATGCTACCCGGCACCCTTCCCGAGTCTTCGCATGGCCGCCGAGACCCGACGGATCCGGGCTGCGCCTCGCTCGTCGACCGGCCGTCGGTCGAGGGTGATCGTCAGGTGCCGAGCACCTTCGCCTTCGCCGCGGCGAACTCTTCGTCGCTGAGCGCGCCCGACTGGTGCAGCTGTGCGAGCCGCTCGAGCTCGGCCGTGGAGTCGCCACCAGCGGCAGGCGCCGGCGCGGCAGGCTCGGGAGCGGCGGGCTCCGCGCCCTGGGCCGCCTGACCCTCGGCCTTGCGCTTGCCCGCGTTGTACGCGACCCCCGCGGTGGCCGCGCCGGCGGCCACGCGCATCACGGGACGCCGGCGACGCATGAACAGACCCATGTGATTGCTCCTTCTGTGTCAATGAGGTGATTCGCTATGTCGTGCGGTGATTCGCCGTGTCGTGAAGAGCCTCGCTGTTGGAGAGGTGTCCCGGCTAGCCGGTGAACGTCGGCTCGGGCACGACGACCTGGACCGTCGTGCCGTCACGCAGGGGGAACGCGGGACCGAACGGGTCGTTGGCGAAGGTGACCTCGACCTCGCTCACGACCACCTGGCCGGCGACCGCGGTCGGTACCACCGTCCCCCGGATCTCGAACACCGACGACTCACCGACCGGGATCGTCTCGCCGACCGCGAGATCGCACACCGGTACTCCGCCCGGGACGTCACACGTCCAGGTCCCCGCGCCTCCCACCTGCCGGATCGAGAGGTTCGTCGCGAGGATCGCCGTGTCGTTGACGAGGTGCGCGTCCTGGGCGGGGTTCGGGCCGTCGTTCGTGAACGTGACCATCCAGACCACCTTCGCACCCGGCGGCGCGGTCGCCCGGTCCGCACCCATCTCGAGGGCGGCGAACGTGTCGGACGCGGCGAAGATCGTGACCAGGTCACAGTCGCTCGCGATCTCCGACGAGCCGGTGTTGATCGCACTGCAGTCCTCGACGTCGGCGACCGGGCCGACGACATCGGACGTCCCGGTGAACGAGTACACGCCCTCGGGGAGTGTGCCACCGTTCGCCGTGTACGTGCAGGTCAGCGGCACGGTCGTGCAGTCCCAGTCGCCCGGGTCCGCGTCGGGCGCGAAGGTGCTGTTGACGAACTGGGCCGGCGGTGTGCGGACCACGTCGGCGGCGGGGACGACGGATCCCGCCAGCACCTCGACCCGGGTCGTGCACGAGATCTGGGTCCCGATCTCGGCGATGTCGGGACACTCCTCGAGGATGTCGGCCGCGTTCGGCAGGTCGACCGTGATCGTGTTCTCGGCGCGGACGAAGAAGATCTCCTCGGGGAAGCGGAAGAACCTGACCGTCTCGCTCACGCTGCCCGTCTCGAGCGGCGTCGTGTACGTGAACCGGAACTTCTGGTCCTGCCCAGCGCGGTTGGCGTCGAAGCGCGCGCACACGTCGACGGCGCCGACGACCGGCAGCGTGATGTTGATGTTGGCCCACCGCGGCGACAGGCATTCGACGCTCTGCAACGTCATGTTCGCGGGCGCGAGCTCGGGCTCCACCACGCACTGGAGCAGGAGCACGTGACAGACGGCGTTCGAGTCGAGCGTCGCCTCGATGACGATCTCGAACCCCCCGCCGGGGAGGGGGCTGCGGTCGACGAGGTCCTGGGTGATCTGTGAGCGACAGCAGTCGACGGCTTCGCCGCTCGCCTGCTGCGGCGCGGCCTGCGTGCCGGTGGCGCGCTCGGCGCCGGCCGTCCCGACTCTCGGCCCCCCGTCGGACTCGGAGCCGAGCGCGGCGACGCTGAACGCTGCGACGACGCCGAGCACGAGGACCAGCGCACCAACCCCGCTCACGACCCGTCCACGCACGGACGGGACTGTAGGGCACGGCGCCCGCTGTCGGCTGCCGTAGCCTTTGGGCACGACGCGGGGAGTGGCGCAGTGGTAGCGCACCTGCTTTGGGAGTCTCGAACGCTGAGCGCAGTGCTCGTAGTGCGCTGACCAGCGTAGACGCGCCCCGGCGCTGAGCGAAGTGCGCCGAGTTATCTCCGCTTGGTCTGGATGCTGTTCGCGCTCGGAACACGCCGAGCAAGCGCACATGGGTCGACGGCGTGTCGGAGGGGGGACACAAACCACAACTACACGCGACCCCTGGGAGACCTGCCTTATCGCAGCGGCGTGATCGCGAAGATCGGAAGCGACCCGCGCCGACCGCGATGTCCATGCCGCAAGGGACGTGGCGCGCTTGGGTCAACGGCCCGAGTTGCCCTCTGCTCTGCACTTTCGTTGTTCGACGTGTCGCGTCGGTTCGCAGCGAATGTCAACTTCTGCGGACTTTCGCGGACTGCGGTCCACAGCCGAGGCCCGTGCTTCCAGGAGGTCCCCACGCACCCTGCGCGTGCGCACTCGGGACGCGCTGCAACCTCAATCGAAAGTTCGTACACGACGTCTCTCGGAACGTCGACCTCTCATCCAGTAGCCGGAGCGACTCCATCACGGGCCGCGACCTCAAGACTGACCAACTACCCGCTCATCTCGATTCAGCGTCGCGCTGTCTCTCTAGCCAGCGCTGGACGTCGCTGCTTCTGAAGCGGACGTGTCGTCCGATTCGGTAGCCGAGGGGTCCTTGGCGCTGGTACCGCCATCGGTAGACGGTCGCGATGGGAACGCCGAGGTAGTCGGCGAGCTCAGCGACGCTCAACAGGTGCTCGCCACCTCGATCCGATTGGTTGGGCCGGGTTCTGGGCATGCGGTCCTTCGTGAGGCGGCCGCTTGGCGCGACGGTGCTAACGCATCGCCTCGAGCTGGTACGTGAGGAGCGCGGCGACGGTGTGGCTCCGAGTCGACCCGAGGTGTTCGACGAGCGCGTCGATCGCGGCGCGCTCCGCGCTCGAGAGCACCAGCGTGACCGGGGTTCGCCCTTGAGGTCGCTGCACGAGCCGGCGCGGCGTGGCCACGTGGTTCTCGTCGACGAGTCGGTCGCGGTGGTCTTGGTACGCGACCATGACGAGATCCGAGAGGGCGTAGCCATCGCGAGTGAGAGACCGGACACGTTCGGCGATCTCAACGGGCAGCGTGAGGCCCACCTTGTGATGCGGATCGCCGCGCGTCGGTGCCGGCGGCACGGGGCCGAGCGGGCTCGGGCGAGGTGGAGCCTTGTCGCCCGCGACAGGGGCCGTCGGTTGCGCGGCGTCACGACCCCTTCAACGCGACGAGAGACAACCCGATGAACGCACACACATCGTTGACGGTTGCCAAGCATGATCCCGACCTCGCCAAGCGGAACCGCTCGACGGCTCAACCGCTCACCTGGCGTCGGGCTGGAGCTCTGGCATGAACCGGACCGCGCCGTGATACCGGCCGAGCGCGTGTTGCGAGCGAGGATCGCCGCGTACTCGTTGCACAGCACCCACGATTCGCGCGAGATCACGGCGTCGGCTCGCCGGGCCTTCCTCGACCGCTTCGTGCGGGAGGTGGACCCGGACGAAGTGCTACCCACCGTGGAGCGAGCGCGGCGTGCTCAGGCCGCGAAGAAGGCGTACTTCACCCGGTTGGCGCTGAAGTCGGCACAGGCCCGACGCGGACAGCGGAGAGGGCCTGAATGAATCCAGCGGACGTTCGCGAGTTGCGAAGCTCTGGCGAGGTGCGCGATGCCGTTGATCGTCAACGAGCGGATCTTGCGCTCGTAGATGAGCCGAATCAGATCCTTGGTCGGCATACTGAGGCGTCGACCGGCTTCATTGCGCGACGAGGTCGAGACCCTGCACCACGGCCTCGGGGTTCGGCTCGTGCTTCGCGGTCAGTCGCTCGACGACCGACGGCTCACTTGCTCGATGTGCCAAGGGCTCAGCGGCGGCTTCGTCGTCGGCCCTCGTTCATCTTCGAGCGGAGAACGGCCCGGACGCAGGTACCGCGGGCTTCGATTCCGAGTACAGCGTGCGAGGTGACAGGTCTGCGCCTGTCGGCCACACGACGGTGCCGGCATCGGGATCCACCGCCACTTGGAGGAAGAGCTCGTAGTCGTTCTTGATCGCTTCGAACATCTCGCCCCACAGGAAGGGTTCAAGATCGATCACGCGAACCGCGCCGTCCGCGAATGTCAACTCGACTGTATAGCGACCAAGGACGCGAACCGCGCGCACTTCGATCAGGGCTGCCAGCTCACTGGACATCGTCTCCTCCCGCTTCGAGGCTACCTGGAAGTCGGTGCTCAAGCGTCGCGTTGAACGCCGCGAGCGCTTCGTCGCGGTGCTCGGCGAGCACTCGGCGCACGGCTTTGAGAACCCGAGGTGGCAACGCGCCCGCAAGGAGCTCACCGGTCACCACGTCGACCGTGGCGTGCTCACCGCCGCGTCGGACGTCGACATGCGGGCGTAGATGGCGCTCAGCGGCATAGAAGTACAGCCCGTACCCCGCCACCGTCGCCCACCGAGGGCTCATCAGAGCCGATCCCCGGGACTCAGGCGCCGGTGAGCGTCGCGGGCGCGTTCGTCGGCGGTGGTCGCGGCGTAGCGGGCGAGCATGTCGCGGCTGCGCCAGCCGGCGAGGCGCATCAGGTCGCCCTCGGTCCCGCCTGCGGCCAGCCACTGATGCGCGAACGTGTGGCGGAGCTGGTGGGGGTGCACGTGGCCGATGCCGGCGCGCAGGCCGCGGCGGTGCAGCATCGTCGCGAGTCCCGATGCATTGAGCGTGCTCCGCCGCGCCAACCACAGTGCTGGCAGCTCCGCCCGGACGTGACGAGCGCGAGCCCGCAAGGAGCGGTCGAGCACCAAGCCGGTCTTGTGACCGTAGGGGCAGGCTCGCTGAGGTCGGCCCTTGCCGACGACGATGGCCACGTCCTGATCGAGATCGAGGTCCTCGACGCGCAGGCCGAGCAGCTCGGCGCGCCGCATGCCGGTGTCGACGAAGAGTCGGATGATGGTCTCGTCACGGAGCGATTCGAAGGCGCGGCCCTTGCACGTGGCCAGGAGCGCGCGCAGCTCGTCTTCGCTGAGCACGTTCACTGGCCGCTCGGGAACCTGCGGTGGCGACATCCGACGCATCGGGGACTCGGGGACCTCGCCTTCGGCCGCGAGGTACGTGAAGAACTGCTGGAGCGCGCGATAGCGATTCGACACCGTGGCAGGTGCGCGACCCGCCTCCTGCAGCGCGATCAAGAACGACTCGATGTGCTCGCGGCGCACGCCGACGGCGGTGGTCGGCATCCCTCGCTCGACGAGGAAGCCGCAGAGCTGGCCCACCGCCTCCAGGTAGGTCGTGATGGTTCGGGACGAGCGGTTGGCGGCTCGCAGCTGGCGCTCGAAGGATCGAGCGAGCCCCGCGAGCTCACCTACATTGGTCGTCGTCGAACATGGACACCGTCCTCGAGTTCGGTCGTCAACGCCTGAGTTATGTGCGCTATGAGCGCTGTGCTCGAGCTCGTCATCAGGTGAAGACGCCAAACCCGCAGGTCAGTGCTGTGTTTCTACGGGGAGTGGCGCAGCGTGGTAGCGCACCTGCTTTGGGAGCAGGAGGTCGGGGGTTCAAGTCCCCCCTCCCCGACTCGGTCGGCACGCGACGACCCCCGGCTACCGTGGTCGGCTCCGCGGGTGTAGCTCAATGGCAGAGCCTCAGCCTTCCAAGCTGATGACGCGGGTTCGATCCCCGTCACCCGCTCTCAGTTTTCGAGCGTCACACGCTCGGCGTGCCACATCCGTGCCACAGTCACGCCGCTCGCTGAGCGCGTCTCCTTCCACACGATGGAGACGAACCCGTGAGCCGGCGGCGCCAGGCGTGGGGCTCCGTGCGCAGGCTGCCCTCGGGGCGCTTCCAGGCCCGCTACCGCGTCGAGGGCGTGCTGCACGCCGCCCCGCGGACATTCGCGACGAAGCGAGAGGCGGACGCGTTCCTCGCCGAGACCAGGGTCGCGATCGACCGCGGCAGCTGGGTCGATCCCACGGCCGGCACCATCTCGTTGCGCGCGTACTCGTCGCGCTGGCTCGCGGATCGAGTGCAGCTTCGCCCGCGCACGCGGGAGCAGTACGAGGGCCTGCTGCGGCTCCACGTCCTCCCCGAGCTCGGTGACGCGTCGCTCGTCGACCTGAGCCCTGCCCGCATCCGTACCTGGTACGCCTCGCTCCTTCGAGGAGATGCGCCGGGCGCGTCGACGACGGCCAAGTCGTATCGGCTGCTGCGGACGATCCTCGGCACCGCGCTCGAGGACGGCCTGCTGACCCGGAACCCGTGCGTGATCAAGGGAGGCGGGATCGAGCGTCCGTCCGAGCGACCGGTGGCGACA
>Ga0315534_1001437_pt1 | contig 16383 bp, 15 predicted proteins | sample SalMarSW160240MG_FD_203094 | JGI IMG/M metagenome (GOLD analysis project Ga0315534, IMG submission 203094) | Salt marsh sediment microbial communities from the Plum Island Ecosystem LTER, Massachusetts, United States - Salt Marsh Sediment SW1602-40 ... | reverse complement strand
TTACTGTTTGAAAAGAAAAAACAAAAAATGATTTTTTTTTTCAAAGTATGCCTAACCTCAATTTTGCAGAACTCATAGTCATAAAAAGAAGGGAGACAGGCGCCCCCCAGTTGTAACTTGGGCTTAATGAACCCGCCTGTCTCCCTCTGTGAAGGAAAGAGTATTATGCCTGCTTTAAGGTGCAAGGACTTGTTTTACTTATGACCCCCAATATCTAAAATATAACTTATTTATCTCGATGTGCAAAAAAACAAATAAATTTTTTGCTTTTTCGTTTATTATAGGTCCAATAATACCCCCAGCTTCCCTCATCCACCTCCTTCTTGCAGATTCCTGTAATTTATTTGATTATTGAGCCTAAAAAAGCTATAATCCTTTTGTGCAATCATAGGCGGTTCGTTGCAGACACATCAAGACAAAGCTATAGACTGGTACGATGTAGCGGTGTCATTATGAATAGAAAAAAAGGGTTCACCCTATTAGAAATTGAGATTCCTGCTCGTCAAAGCGGAAGATTTTTAACTTGCCCCGTTAGAAAAAAATTTTCTAATGGGGCGGGGTTTACCCTGATAGAGCTGTTGGTAGTGATTGCCATCATCGCGTTATTGATGGCGATATTGCTCCCGGCTTTAACTTGTGCTGTCCTTTGCAAGGCTAAACAGCGTTTATATCAAAACACAAAAAATATTAAGAAATTTATTGATTTTTCACAGTGCAGGCAACGTATATTATTAGAGAAGCTTGGACCCTGGATGGCAATATCTTAGTAAATGAGATACTTGTCGGTCTTTTTCGTCGAAGCTCTCACGAACGCAAACATCTTCGTATTATAAAATTAAGTGGAGAATGTGCGCACTTAACAAAATTAATGATAAACGGGATATTCCCATTGAAAGGGGCGATTTGAAAATGAGACCGAAAAAAAACATATCAATTTTTGTTTTTGTGCTGTTGTTAATCATCCTTGGCTCGGCCGGCTCTGCAGAGGACAAGCTCGACCTGAAACTTCGGCTAAAGCCCGGCGAAAAGCACGGTATGAAGATAACCACTACTCAGAATATCTCACAGACGATAATGGGCAAAGAACAGGAAATAGTATATACGAGGGTTTTCGGAATTGAGGCCGAAGCGAAGCAGGTGGATGCTGACGGCACCACATCGATAGAGATTACATTCCGAACCTTGAAGGAAAGCATAACAATTGAAGGTATTACCCGTGTATATGATTCGACAAAGCCTCAATCGCCCGATGATAATATGGCGCAGATGTATTCGGCCATGATGGGAGAGAGCTTTATAGCAAGAGTTACACCTCATGGGAAAATAGTTGGGCTGGAACTTGACAAAATGTATCTCGGAATGGCTGAGAAGATGATGGAATCCGAAGATAAGATGATTAAGGACAGAGCGAAGGGAAGAGCTCAGGAAGCAATCGAAAGAACGAACAAGCGATACGGCTCAAGAGAGAAAAGGAGACAGGCACTGAAAAAACAGATAGAGCAATTTCCACTTTTCACCCGGGAGCGAATAGGTTCAGTAGCAATCAATTCTATCGTGGTTTTTCCGCGTTCGCCCGTGCAAATCGGTAATTCCTGGAAGGACAGGATTACGGTTGATTTATTAGCACTCGTAGAGGTTGACAGCATCCATACATTGGAAAAACAAGAAGATGGAACAGTTACAATCAATGTGCGCGCAAAGAGGAGTCTCAAAGACAAACCGATTGTTAGTAAGACCGGCTCTGTCAAGTCAAGTACAAGGCTGTCAGGCTCGTACAATGCAACCGTAAAAGTAGATGAAAAAAGCGGCTGGCTTCTCGGCAGGCGCACAGAGATGAGCTTCACGGGAGAAACGTCCGTGACCGGAGATAAACGGGAGCCTCGGGGACAAAAGATGCCGATATCGGTAAAGACAACCATCACAGTTGAGCCTGTTAAGTCGATATCCGATAATTGATTTTGCAGTATGTGAAACTTTGATATTTTGCTGTAGGGTCATGGATTAAGAATTAATGTTCAGCATGGGTGCGGTGATGGAGGAGTTGAGGTTCGCAAAGAAAAGGAAAAATGGAGGCCTTTTCTTTTGATTTTCAGACCCTAAAAGCGTATCATATCTTTTGGTTCTGCTCGTACAAATTAGCGGTGTCCTTATGAATAGAAAAAAGGGGTTCACGTTGATCGAGCTTTTGGTAGTGATTGCCATCATTGCGTTATTGATGGCGATACTGATCCCTGCTTTAACCAGGGCACGAGAACAAGGTAAACGGGCGGCTTGCAGCCACAATCTCAAAGGGTTAGTTTTAGCCTGGCTGATGTATACCGACGATAATGACGGCCACCTGGTAAAAGGCAACGCCGGAGATAATGGATGGGTAAAACTCCTGGGTTCATTACCAAATGAGGAGCCTGTCCAAGACCAGCTGGATGCCATAAGAAACGGCCTTTTGTTCGAATATGCCAAGATGACCAAGCTATACCGATGTCCGGTCGCCGAGAGAAATGAAATGCGGACTTACAGCACAGTTCATGCCATGAATGGAATTGAATTCACCGGAAGCGGTGACGTATATAAGAAACTATCTGAGATTAGGAGACCCGGTGAAAGACTGGTTTTTCTCGACGATTATGGTGAAGATTGGGATGCCTGCTGGGCCGTTTGGCATACACAACCATCATGGTGGAATCCCATCCCAATGCGCCACCACGGGGGAACGACTTTGGCATTTGCGGAGGGACATTGTGAATGGTGTAGCTGGAGGGACCAACGCACCATAGATTATGGTAACGAGCCATGGGCTATCTCAGAAGCCGGAGCAGGTATAGAGAAAAATCAACCCGGCAATGTCGATTTAATGAAATTGCAGAAAGCGGCATGGGGGTCTTTAGGATACGAACCTTAAAGAGCATAATCCCAGCAGGACTATACACCCAAAGAGTCTTCGGCTTCTTAATATTCGACATCGGTCGATAAAACAGGCCGATACCACATATAAATCAAGCTTTCATAAATTTAATCGGCGAGAATCCATTAAAGCCGGTCGCAATCCTTGCCGATAAAAAGACCGATAAGACAGTAAAGGGACAGTTGGTCTAAAGCGATTACGCCGCTCGGTCGCTATAGCTTTGGAGCGTAGGTGACGCGACCGAGCTGGAGCATACCGAACAGCATGGAAAACGGACAACTAAAACTCATCGACGTGATAGAAGAGATGTGCCTGTCTCGGCTTGACTCCGCAAAGCGAGCCACGACGGGCACTGAGAAAGATGTCTGTTTTCAGCCTATGCGTGTTGCCCGGGACATTATGAATACCGATGTTAAGACACTGACCCTCGACCATACCGTAAGCCACTGCCTAAGGTTTATGAAGGGTCATAGGGTCCGGCACGCTCCTGTGGTGGACCTTCCAAGTGAAGGAGAGACAAAGCCGTACTTTGTTGGTGTCGTTTCAGAAAGAGATGTCTTGCGATTGAACGAACCGGATGTCGAAGTAATCAATAAGCAAAAGAAAGACCAAAGATCCCTGCGGCAGTTGCTGGTAAATATAGTTGCCAGAAAACCCAAGTCTGCCTCCCCTCAGACACCGGTAGAGGACGTCATTATGACCATGACCTGTAACCATATTGATATGGTGCCTGTTCTCGATGATGCTGATTTAGTGGGTATCATCACTACTACCGACCTCATGAAGCTCTTCTTCAGACTCGATGAAGTGATACACGAGCTATGCCCGGAATTGAACAAAGGTGCCGCACCTGTTGATATGGCTTCTGAAAGCGCGGCTAAGGCCAATATTTTGTCCTCATGGATTTCTCGACCCGTTCAAAAGATTATGACCGAACAGGTGATTTCTCTGGAGCCTCAGGATGACTTAGCCAGAGCGATCGAAGTCATGCAGGACGAAGAAATCAGACACGTCATTATAATGGATGAGCAGGAGAAATTTGTAGGCCTGGTCTCCGATAGGGATATTCTGAAGAATCTGCCCTATCCCGGCAGGCGGCCACCCTCGCCCCCAAAGAGATTTCGAGAGCACCTGTTTGCAACCAACTCGTGGACCAAAAATCTTTTACTGCCCCTCGAGAGCGTAATGGTACAGAAGGTGCTGCATATTTTACCCGGCTGTAGTGTCTGCAAGGCTGCGGAAATCCTGTACAAAAAGAAAATAAGCTGTCTTCCCGTGATTGATGAGCAGGAAAAACTTCGAGGAATAGTAACTGTTACCGACCTGATGCGAGCGTTGCTTGCCGCCTATGAGCCGGCCGAGAAAGCCGCCCTAATCACAAGCCAAAGCAGCATCCGCTGACTTTCAGCTTTATTTGACAACTCTGCCCTCAACGCTTCACGCTCTACGCTTCGGAATTTACCCCGTGAGATATTGTTTAATTATCTAAAAGGGTTGACTTTTACCTTCTTTTCCCCTATTTTGTACTGTCAGAATAGGATGCACCCGGGAGCGATACACTTCCTCGGAATAAAACTAAGAAATCAGAGCCGCGCACGTAAGTAAGCGGCAAAAACAATCAGTCCCAAATGTTAGTATGGCCTCAACATTTTTGGGTAAGGAAGGAGATTGATTATGAAACTTAAATCAGGTTGGCTTAACGCAATTCTCATAGCTGTCGGTTTGTCCACGATACTGGTGGTCACAGGTCTTCCCTCTCAGGCTTCAGCTCAAGAGAGAAAAGTCTCTGTCCCGCCGTCGGAGCTGCCGGCTGTCATAAGAAAGGCTATCGAGGAAGCCTTTCCGAACGGCCGGATCATAAGAATTCAAAAGGAGGTTGAAGGAGAGGACCCGGGACAATATGACGTGGACATACGTTCCGGCTCAAAAGAATACGAAGTTGAAATCTCCCCGGAAGGCAACGTCATTGAGAGCAAAGAGAGGGCCCCTGCAGAAACAGCTCCGGCGCCCGAGCAAGAAAAGAAATGGACGGATTCTTTCGCTCTGGAGAACTGCACATTCTCTTCCATTGGCAGGAATCGCTTCTTTATTCTCGTCCCTGGTAACCAGCTTGTACTGCAAAGTCGTACGGAAAAAGTGGTGATTACCGTCCTGGACAAAACCAGGAAGATAGGTGGTGTAAAAACGAGAGTTGTGGAAGAACGGGAAGAACAGAACGGAGAGCTGAAGGAGGTCTCGAGGAACTTCTTCGCCGTTTGTAGAGAGCACGGCGACGTATTCTATTTATGAGTTCTGCAAAATTGAGGTTAGGCATACTTTGAAAAGAAAAAAATCGTTTTTTGTTTTTTCTTTTCAAACAGTAAGCCATTGTGTAATAATCAGTTAGGTGATTATTTAAGAAAATCAAAAAAACAGATTTTCTTAAATAATATATGCCTAACCTCAATTTTGCAGAAGCCTTTGGTAATCAGCATATAAAACTGCCACGGGTCGGCACCCAAATCAGCCACACCCATGCCACTAAACAATCACCACCCCCATTCCGACCCGCGACTGCCGGGAGGCGGTTTGTTGAGATATCCACTGGCTGGCGATTTGCCGTGCGAAACGTCAGGAGTGACTTTAACGATGTATCTCTACAGCGTAATTAAACGAGAAGGAAAGTATAAAAAGTGTAAATTGCTTTCAAATATTAATAGATCGTGTTAATGATATTCTTGAAATTCAGGGATGCTTTGCCAGCTCTTTTGCGCCCAGATCCGGCGCACTGCCGTTGTAAGCTCCTTCGGGAATTTTCAAGACTTCGGCATATTTCGCCGTGCCTGCATCAATGGCCGGACTGCCTTGCGACAATTCAAACGTTTTGGTATCCTTAAAGTTCGGATCCTCTGTTAAGATATTTGATCCTTTGGTAATGCCGCTGTCGTAATCGGTCTGGTTCTTGAAGAACAAACAATAGTCCACCAAGGTCTTATCGTTATAGCTGGTAATATACTTTCCCTTGCCTACGCCTTTTAGGCAGTTGGAAAAAATATTGTTCAGAACAATTGCTTTAGGGGACAGGGTCATTCCATGATTGCAACCATAGAACGTGTTATTATACACGACAACATTTTCAACCATATCCGAGCCTTCGTGGTTCTCATCTGAATGCTCGTTGGCCATCATGCTAACACCTGAACCCTCGCAGCTCAGGAAAAGGTTACCGTAAATCTGGAATGTGCGTTTGCTGTCGCCGGCGTAATCCACCAACTGTATACCACTCTGGCCCGCCTTGAACACCGTGTTGTATCTGAAAATATGCGTTGTCAAAGGGCCGGTCTTCGGCTGCAGGCGGGTTTCATCGGCATCTTCCTTAACGTTATCGAAAGTACAATACTCGACAACATAACTGACCGAGTCATCGGCGTCTACAGCATCGTCTCCGGCGCCGTCAAAGTCGCAGTGAGCAACGCGCCCACCTCCGCCTTCGAAACTCAACTGATCGCCGCCACCGATGAAGTTGCAGTAGAGTACCTCGCTGTACGGACTGGTAATCTTCAACGTATGATTCTTGTTTCCAATGATTGTCAATCCGAAAATTTTCGAGTCCTTCGAATTCAAGGCAAACCACTGTTTTTCCGCGGCTGGCGTTGCCTTGATGATGGTCTGGTCAATGTCAATTTGATCCTTCGTGTTTATATAGTCTGAGGCTAATGTCAATCGCTTGTTAACGTTCAGGGTCGTATGCTCATAGGTCCCGCGGGCTATCAGGATCATATCGCCGTCGGAAGCGACGCCGATAGCGACGTCAATCGTTGGATGCTCGCTGGGAACCTTCAAGACTTTCCCCGATACTGGTGAGACACACAATACCATGCACAGAAGGAACGCAACCAATAAATTTGTACTCTTCGACATAATAAACTCCTTTACCTGATATTTATTATACTATATCCCTGCTTAGCTACATCGCTTAGCCTCATTTTCTATAGTATACCAAGAATGCCCCACGTATGCAATTTGCGATGCCCACAGTATGAATACCCCCAAAAGAATCATATTATTGATACATTTCTTTTCATCCGTCTACTTAATTAAGGCATCTCGAGACGGAAAGGCAACGCATTTTATTATAGCGCGACACGAAAGGCAAATACCTGCAGAGGTGTAAGTTGTTTTCGATAATCACGATATCGTGGCAATGATTGGTATGCTGAGCCATTTGGCTGACTGACCGGAAGGTATTTCCATAGGAATCACGATCCTCCAGATAAAGCTTGCATGCTTTAGATCCAAAGGATAAAATAAGTAACCGAATTGGCAACTGGTTAGATGTTGTTCTTTGAGCACTGTATTAATAAATGTATCCGACGAGCTCAGGAACGGGAGGTCTTGACTGGTTTGGCACTTTTGAGTAGAATATTTGAAATAGGTAGGCCAGTGTCCTATCTGGTTTGTGAAATCGGTTATTACAGAGGAGGTTACATCTCATGTTTGAATCATGCGCCAACGCCGCACAAGGCTGTTTTTGGGGCGACAACCCGTCGGATACGTTTAGAATAAGGGTTGATTTTATCATTCACTAAAAGTTAAGGAGCCAAGATTATGTCAAACATTACACGTCGTCAGTTTATGAAACGTACCGCTGCTGTTGGAACAGCATTCTCTATTGGTTTCCCGAGCCTCATCCGTGCCCGGGGACTCAACGAAAAACTCCAGGTGGGATTTATCGCTGCGGGCGGACGGGCCGGGGCCCATACGGGCGTATCCCATGAGGCAGGCCTTCAGTGTGTCGCCTTCGCCGAGGTCGACAAAACCCGGTGGAACGGCGTCCACGGCAAGAAAGGCTGGGAGCAAGCGGCCGGATATACGGATTGGCGGAAAGTTTTCGAAAAGCACGGGAAAGAGCTCGATGTGGTTTTCGTAGCGACTCCGGATCACACTCATTTTGCCCCGTCGATGACCGCTGTTTCCATGGGCATTCACTGCTACACCGAGAAGCCGCTGACCTGGTCGGTTCGCGAGGCGCAGTTGCTGGCGGCAGCCTACGCCAGGAATTCCAAGGTTGTGACCCAGATGGGCAACCAGGGCCACGGCGAGGATGGATGGCGGCGCGCGTACGAACTCGTCAAGGCGGGCGCCGTGGGCGAGATCAAGGAGTTCCATACCTGGACGAATCGTCCGATCTGGCCGCAGGGCGGAGACCGTCCGGATTACACAAGTCCGGTTCCCGATACTCTCGACTGGGACGCCTGGATCGGCCCGGCGCCGATGCGGCCTTATGCCGGTCCGCGAGAGAGCAGCGAGGGCGGGAGACGCCGCCGGAATCAGCGTGGTCCTTATCATCCCTTCAACTGGCGGGGCGTGGTCGATTTCGGCTCCGGGGCCTTGGGTGATATGGCCTGTCATACCACCGATGGGATCTACGCGATTATGGATCCGGGCTACGCCGCCACGGCCGAGCCGTTCATCATGACCGGGCCCGTCAAAGATCAATGGCCCGCCGGCATGATCGTCAAGAGCACCTACCGCGCCAAGGACGGACGGCCCGGCTTCAAGACCTTCTGGTACGAGGGCAACGATGGAGTCGGAAAGCCGCTCATGCCGGATACGCCGGAGGAGCTCGAGGTCGATGGACGCGAACTGCCGCGTACCGGAAATCTGATCATCGGCACCAAGGGCAAGATGCTGGTCATCGGTGACTACTGGAACAGCCCCATGCTGATCCCGGAGGCGAAGCGCAAAGCGTTCGGTCGAGCGCCCCAACTGCTGGAACGCTCTCCCGGGCACCACGAGGAGTTCTTCATGGCCTGCAGGGGCGAGAAGCCGCGACAGTTCAGTCAGTCCAACTTCAGCTACTCTGGTCCCATGGCCGCAAACGTCCAGCTCGGCAACCTCTGCGCCCGAGCAGGAAAGAAGCTCGAGCTCAACGAAGCCGGCAAGATCACCAGCGACCCGAAGATCAACGACTTGGCCTGGCGCGAGCCCCGCAAGGGTTGGGGACCGCTGGAGATGAAGGTCTAAGTGAATCGCGAAACATAGAGCCTTCTGCTATTTCTTGGGCTGTTTTAGGCGATTCCTGGCATTTTCAATCCGGGGTGAGCAGTATCGACTAAGGGAGCTACGGATTGTGATTCTGTAGGTTTCTGCTCACTGCGGCCTTTGAGGTGCAACCGAGAGGAACCGCCGGCGAAGTCGAGCGGGTAATTTGCGTTGCCGTCATGTCAGGAGACTAAGAAGAAGGCTTCTTTTCAGAAGAAGACTCCTTCTCAATTGTCTGCTGCTCCTCTGCCGCCTTGGTCAATATGGTCGTCGTTAAAGACCTCCGGATACTTAATCCGAAAAAAACGAAAAATATTTGCTTTTTCGGCAAATATTTGAGGTTTGGTGCTTCTATCAATCATCAAATTTGACATATGTGGAGACATTATGGAGAGTGTGCCAAGGTAAGCTGTTGTGAATCAGCTGGACAATCCAGCCTGGTCAAAGGTCAGCCACCAGGCCAGAACGGAACTTAATGTATATTGAGGTAACAAGATATGCAGTGCTTAAGGAAAGGCGAATGGTCAGCCATAACGTAAGTGAAGGTGTTGAGCCCCGAAATTTGTGTATTGCATTGGGCCAAGGGCTTCTCCATTCTGAAGCCAGTATCGCTGTACACGTTAAGGGCGAGTGTAACAGCGGCGTGCCGGGGTCGAAGTCCATAGCGGGTCATTCAACGGTTCACAACGGAACTTGGGAGAGCCACGTTGTTCTCGAACGAAGCCTCCAACAAGCTGAAGAAGTAAGGAGGGGGTATGGCAGCGTGGCAGTCGGACCGACTTATATTAGAGGCGTAGCCGGAGTAATGTCCGGTGAGTCCCGAAACATCGGGGCACTCGAAGGGGTCGGCAGTATGTTGCAGAGAGGTAAGGTGACGTAATGCCATACGCAGAGATGGATAACAGTACGTTAGCTCTTTTGCCTCTCATATCAGAACGGGCCCGAAAGGAACCCAAGTTGCAGTTTACGAGCCTTGCTCATTTACTGGACGAGAGGTTTCTACGGGGATGCTACTTGGAGCTTGGCAGAGACCGAGCCAGTGGCATTGATGGTATAAGTTGGCAGGCTTATGGTGAAAACCTTAATGAGAACCTTGCCAATCTGGTCAAACGGATGAAAGCAAAACAGTATAAACCGCAACCAGCCAAACGGGTATACATTCCGAAAAATGAGCACGAAAAACGTCCTCTTGGTTTACCCAGCTTGGAGGATAAAATTGTGCAAAAAGGAATATCCCGGATACTGGAAGCGATTTATGAACAAGATTTTCTGGGCTGCTCTTATGGCTTCCGACCAGGTCGGAGTTGCCATGATGCTTTGCGAACAGTGGACCAGATTATCATGAAGCGGCCAGTGAGATATGTGATTGAGGCGGATATCAAAGGATTCTTTGATAACGTTTCGCACGACTGGCTACTGAAGATGCTGGAAGTCCGCATTAAAGACCCGAGCCTACTGCTGTTAATACGCCGTTTTTTGAAGGCGGGTTATATAGAAGAAGGCAGGTTGGTAAGGACAGAGCAGGGAACTCCACAAGGTGGGAATCTAAGCCCGATGTTAGCCAACATTTTCCTGCACTATGTGTTGGACTTGTGGTTTGAGAAACGAATCAAGCCCCAAATGGCAGGGGAGGTCTATCTGATTCGCTATGCGGATGATTTTCTTATCATGACACAGAAGCAATCAGATGCCTGTATGATTGAGCAGGCTTTAAGGGACCGCTTTAAGAAATTCTCATTAATCCTCCATCCGGAAAAGACGCGGACAATCAGCTTTAGCCGCAAAGAACCAGAGAATGCCAGACGACAGGGTCGCAAGCCTTATACGTTTGAATTTCTGGGATTTACTCATTTCTGGTTTCGCACTCGTGAAGGCTGGTATATGTTAAGTCGCCGTACCAGTGCTAAGCGATTTAGTAGGGCATGTCGAGCCATGAATGAGTGGCTCAGGCGCGTACGGAATTTGTGTAAAACCAAAGAATGGTGGCTAATACTTGCGTCAAAACTGCGTGGTCACTATCAATACTATGGTGTCAGTGGTAACAGCAGGATGCTGAAGGTATTCCGTTATCAAGTGATGCGAATGTTACATAAGTGGCTCAATCGACGCAGTCAACGTAACCAATGGAGTTGGGAACGATTTACAGAATACTTAGAGCATTATCCTCTGCCGCAGCCGCACATTGTGCAAAAATTTTATTGACCATTGACGTTGCTGTGAAGCATGCTGAAGAGCCGGATGAGGGAAATCTTCACGTCCGGTGCTGTGAGGGGCGTTGAAGCTCTTTCATATGGCAGAATATTGTGACACTCCTCAATCGAAAGAGAGGAGCAACAGGGAATACAAAGTATGCCTATGTGAGAGAACCATATTACGTCTACTCGACCATTGTGTCACCCGAAAATTGCGGTGTTTTTTAGTTCCTGAAAGAGGTGACTTTTCGAAGAATTCTGGCATTTTACAACTCGTGAAAATGGGGCCATTATCGACTGAACATCCAAGCGAGATTGAATATTGCGAGAGCAAGGTTTTGGCGAGAGATTTGCTCGCCAGTTTCATACACGCAAAGAATGGTTTGATCTGGCAACACCGCTATGTCAGAGTACGCCGAGTGAGACGATTCGATAACTCTCTTCGGTATCCACGTCTCTCCTTCATCTTCACTTATACTGATAGTCAGGCCAGTTCGTTTCGATCCAGGTACGTTCGTGAATAAGAACAAACGTCGACCGCTCGATTCTGTGAGCACAGTTAAACCAGCATGACAACGGGCATCAGAGAGTCCTGAATAAGTACACGCAGTAAAGGTAACTCCTCCATCCTTGCTCATATTATGCATCCTCTCAGCTTTGCGCGTTGAGTCAGCACTCGTTCGATGATTGACATAGAGGGAACCATCTGATCGCTCGGCAATAGAACACTCACCCACACGCGATTCGCTACGTCCGGCCGGTAACCAACTCACACCTCCGTCATCACTGTAAATGATGCCGTTGTGCTGATACTTCAGATCATGAGGGCTGGGATCTTTGTCCGGACAGTAACAACGTACTGGTACCATAAGGCGCCCTTTATAGATACCGAAGTTGATTTGGATACCTGTATGCACGGGCGACCATTCCTGCCAGTGCGGTTTTTTGATCAATTGTTGTGTAATTTCTTGTGATTTGCTCCAGGTTTGGCCGTCGTCGTCGCTGGTAACAAGGAACCACGCACGACCCAGTCTTCGAGTCTCCTGCAGATGGCTATAGAACCAGCGTTCGTAGATGGGCTTGCCGTCTCGGTTTCGAAGAGGGGAACGGGAAATAAAGGTAAAAATCTGGTTCTTCCGGTGATCAACTACAATCCCCGTGGGCTTCATATGAGAACTTTCCCTGCCTGGAAAACTCTTAGGAATCAGCAGAAATGGCTTACTCCAGGTTTTGCCTCCGTCTGTACTGCGAAGGCCGATAGGATCGATCCTTTTTCCCCAGTCACCTCCCTCCCTGTCTTGTGCGACAATAAGAGCTGCGCCGCTGGGTGTAACGACCATCTTAGGGATGGCAAATGCTCCTGATCTCGTGTCTCGCTTCAGCAAAATCTGCTTCTCAAAAAAAGGCTCTTCATTCGCTTCAGCCAGACAAGCCACAATGAAAACTAACAGGAATATGTATAATAATCGTAACATGATATTCTCCCAGCATTTTCTTGTTCTACTGTGTAGATCCCCAAACGTTTTGCTGATTGGACATCACATGTCCTTACCGAATCGGACGCTCCTAATATCCTTTTCCAAGCCCGTTCGAACCGTCAGGGTCTCATATAGCTCTGGTCGCCGCGTCTTTATCCACCTCACACCCGTACAATTGTCCCGCAACGCAGCATCCAGATCAGCAATCACCATATCGTCGTCAGACTTCCAAGTTTCCACAATGATCTGGCCGTATGGGTCTATAATCATGGCATTGCCAGTTCTGATCTCATTATCATCAATTCCAACGCCGTTGCTGAAAAGTAAGAATAATCCATTATCATGAGCACGGGCTGGCAGCCATGTCATAAGCCATCCTCGACCCTTCGGTCCTCTAAATTCAGCCTCAATAGCCTCCGGATTTTCCTTTCGATTGTCCCAAAGCGACTTTTCTACCAAACCCATGCAGTACGGACTGGGTGATTTGCATCCGCCCGTCTGATGCGGTGCCAATAAAACCTCTGTTCCTTTTAAAGCTGCAATACGGACATTCTCCCCAATATTATTATCATAACAGGTTAGGATGGCGATGCGACAACCATGAGTAGTGTCAAACACCGTGTACTCTGATCCACATGATAGGTGTTCACTAATAAAACAGTGCATTTTTCGGTGTCGGTGAAATTTTCCATTTGGCATCGCAACCACATAAGTATTATACATCTTCTCATCTTCTGTTATTTCCACTAGACCCGCTCCAATAATCATATTGTATTGCTTCGCCAAGTCCATCAGAGTCTGTGATGAAGGCCCATCAAAAATCGGTTCTGCCAGAGCCTTTAATTCTTCACGCGGAAGTTTCCGTAAGAACCAGTAGCCAGTAATACAGCATTCCGGAAATTCAATTAATTCAACACCTTGCTCGGCAGCTTGCATAACAAAATTTTTGATTTTAGTTAAATTTGCCTGTTTATCCCCAGAAGCATGCTCGAATTGGACAGATGCAACACGAATGTTTCTCATAGTTCTAACCTCCATTCATTTTCGTTAGACGAATAAGACTAAGATAGCTTCTCCAGTAACAGCTTTCAAGCCCAATCAATGTAAAGTACCGGTTGGAATATTAAGTGGATATTCAGATACCTTTGAAGAGTGTTCAATATTAAGGATTTTTTTGTTCATTCGAGGACATTTTTTGATTTGTTTTTCTGTGTCTTTCTGTTCAATTTGTGCGACCGATCATAAACAAGATACAAGGTACGAAATTCTTTGGCATCAATTGCGGGTTCGTTGTATTATGGTCCGGTGTGGGCAAGAAGAAACAGGTGACTTCGGACCTGTCGAAGGGGCTCTGCAATTATTTGCTTTTGGAGAGTTGGTATTATGGATAAAAGGATTATTTATCGCCGTCTCGGGGTTGGGTTTGTTGCTTGTGTTTTGATTTTCGGTTTCACATCCTGTTCGAGGCATAAGGAGGCCAAAGTACAAATGAAAAGAGACCATATTATAGTCGATAAGCTTAAGAATGCCGAAGCCTATTACGACATGCACCCGGCGTTCGAAAAAGCTTTTGCGTTCCTCAGACAGGATGGTTTGGCCGATCTGCCGTCCGACCGGTATGAAATCGACGGCGACCGCCTGTTCTGCATGATCAGTAAAGGCCCCGGCCGGAGCCGCTCTGAAGCGAAACTCGAAGCGCACCGCAAGTACGTTGATATTCAATACGTCATAGCCGGGACGGACGAGATGGGATTCAGGCCCACTGCTGATTGTAAGTTGATCGATACAAGTTATGACGCCGATAAGGACATCGAGTTTTTCAAGGACCAGCCCGATAGCTGGACACCGGTGCCGGCCGGCTCGTTCGTCATCTTCTTCCCACAGGATGCTCACGCTCCACTGGTAAGCAGCGGAGAAATCCACAAAACCGTCTTGAAGATTGCCGTCGAATAAAAGGCAGAAAGCGTCCAAGAGTGCGGATCGTTTGCCTTGCGCAGCACTCGACCGAGTCTGACTAACCGTGTAAATGGGAAGTCTCAGGTTAGCGTGGAATTCAACGGAAGAATATTTGGTTATTAAGCGTTTAAATGGGAAATGTCAGGTTATGATCTAACAAAAGGACGGAAGAATATGAAAAGTATGAGCAGACGAGATTTTATGAAAGGCTTGGCCATCGCTGCATCGGCATCAGCGATTCCGGCATTTGCAAAACAGACCAGATCCACCAGGCCCAACGTTATTATTCTTTTTATAGACGACCTGGCATACGGCGAACTGGGGGCCTTCGGCTGTCCGGACATTCCCACGCCTCATATGGATTCGCTGGCGGCCAACGGCGTCAAATGTACGAACTCCTATATCACCAATCCCCCGTGCAGTCCGAGTCGATGCTGCCTGATGACCGGCATGTATACCCAGAGGTTCGGAAAGTACGGCATGGCACGCGGCCTGCCCATCCCCAATGACCACCCCACTATGGCCGAGTTCATGCGCGACGCAGGTTATGTTACGGGCATGATCGGGAAATGGGATATCGGTTCGAAGGAGCAGGGCCCGCTCGATCGCGGATTCGACCAGGTGTCATGCAAGCCGCCGACAGTGAAAGGAAAACGCTATATCTACAAGAAGCAGGATAGCTCGAAGGGATTTTTGACGGACCTCGACGGCGAATATTTGGTTGAGTTTACAGAGAACAATAAGGATAAGCCGTTCTTTCTATACTATTCTCCTTACGCGATTCACGAACCCAACTCGGAGTCGCCCGAGCACTACCGCCAGCGTTCGACAGCTACGGGCAAAAGGCGTGCCTTGGCTGGTAACCTGATTGCAGTCGATGATGCGATTGGGAGACTCCTGGATACGCTTCGAAAACATAACCTGGAAAACAATACATTGATATTCCTAACTGGTGACAATGGGGGGAGCCCAAAGAGCAACTGCCGCGCAACGCCTTATCGGGGCGGGAAGGCGGACGGCACTATTTACGAAGGATGGGTTCACACACCCACAATCATCTCGTGGCCTGGCCAGATCCCGAAGGGAAGGACTTATGATGGTCTGATATGCACAATGGATTTTTATGCAACGGCTGCTGCTGTGGCGGCCAAGCCTTTGCCAAAACGGTGTGACGGTAAGAATTTATTGCCTTATCTGCGAGGCGAAAAAACCGGGGACGCACACGAAGAACTTTACTGGTGCAATGACGACCCGAAGGATGCACCGCGCCGCCACCTCAAGGCTGTGCGCTGGAAACAATGGCGTATAGTCAAATATGACGATGGCTGGCGACTCTTTGATCTCAAAGCCGATCCCAGAGAGGAGCGGGATCTGGCAAAAAAACATTCCGATGTAGTAAGCGATATGCGAAAACGTTACAATGCATGGGTAGCTACACTTCCGCCTGTAATTCCAATGAAAAAAGGAGAAGGCGAAGGTGGTGGACGCACTCCACATGGCTATGGATGGGCCACTGAGGCTGATAAGGAATCTTTTTTTTGATCCAGGCTGGATAAGTTTTAAGGGGCTGCTGTTTTTTACTGTTGCTTGTCGCTGCTGAGGCAGCCTTTTGTTAACTCTAAGTTTGTGTTCCAATAATTTGCACAGCAGGAAAAGGGTGGCGGTAGAAAGAAAAAGACATAGGCGTTATGCTCAATAAGGAAATATGCATGTGCAGTAATCTAAGAAACAAGAACGTGAAATACATACTGACAAATACGATACTGCTGATGCCCCAAAAGAATTACATATTACAAATGAGAAATGTTAGATTGTTGATGAGTAATGCTAT
>Ga0315534_1001436_pt1 | contig 16385 bp, 13 predicted proteins | sample SalMarSW160240MG_FD_203094 | JGI IMG/M metagenome (GOLD analysis project Ga0315534, IMG submission 203094) | Salt marsh sediment microbial communities from the Plum Island Ecosystem LTER, Massachusetts, United States - Salt Marsh Sediment SW1602-40 ... | reverse complement strand
ATTTTGATAAGGATTATAAAAAGGCTGGTTTGGTGAGATATTACGCATATAATTCGAGTTTTGATTAAATGCCTGCGGTACTTGACCGTAATTAGCCAATCCATTATTTGGTTTGACATTATTATATTGACATTTCAAACTGAAGAAGGTATTGATTGCTTCTTCAATAAACTTTGCTATATCACTCAAATCAACCTCAATGTTAAAGAGTTTTTTAGCAGCTTCCTTATCATAAATTATTGTCTCGTCAAAACTTCTCGCGAGCAAAATATAATCTAATACTCTAGAAACAGAGTTAGGAGGAAGAGAGAATTCGTATCTACCGTAGGGAAACTCAATATAAAGTTTCTTGAAGACTTTTCCTCTGATTTGAATTTTGGTTAAATCCTTTACGGGAGCTTTAAAAATACCCTCTTGTTTTTTCTTTCGCTTCCCATATTCATGGACAAATGAAAGGTCAAAATTAGTAACAAAAAGAATTCCTTTCTTTTTTTTATATTTATCTTGAGTATTAAGGCCGTTAGATAATTTTGCATATATTGCATAAACAGGTTTTTCTTTATCGGCTAGATTCAGAAACTTTAGATAATTTGTGAAATAAAAATTTATCTTATCAATAAAATTAAGATTATTTGAAAGAGTCTCGATGCTCGAACTAATTGTTTTGACATTATTGTCTATAAAAGAAATTATTAAATTATAGCTTCTAGTTAAATTTTCTAAAATATCTTCAATAATCTTTATATTCGAATTTTGTTGCGTGTAAATATCAAAAAAATATTCTTTATTAATTGATAGATGTTGAATAAAATTACGAATCTTTTCTATAAGATTTTCTTTCGCATATATAAATAACTTGAAGAGAGCCAATAAATCTAATTCCATGGTAGGGTAATGAAAACACCTAATAGGGGGAACTCTTGCATCTATGACCTTTTGTTTTAATTGGTACAAAGAACCTAATAAATCTCTTAAGGGAGTTATGAAGAATCTTGAATTTTTAATTAAATCCAAAAAACTTTTTTCTAAATCTTCTTTTTTTTCATAGATATTAATAATTTGGTTCGAATGGCATTTCGGACAAGACTTTAAGAGTTGACTTTTCTGAACTATATTTCCCTCTCCACAATCTTCACATATCTTCTTATCTCCTGATTCAGAAATAGTTATATTCGTTGAGTCACAATCTTGACAAATAAATGTTTTTATTTTTTCTTCGTGTAAGCAATCGGAACAACAGCTGATCCCACATTTTTCACAATAATACGCCAGTTTCACATCTCTTTGACAGAAACGGCAAATTTGGAAGTGCTGATCCGACATAATTAGTTTTAAACCCGAATTATTTAAATTAAAAAACACACAATTTTTGATCGCTTTATCAACAGAAATAGATGAAAAAATACTACAAAAATAAGTATGTTATTGAAATATTACCTAAGCACTCTTTAAAATTTGTAGGAACAACACTTAAAAAAAGTTATTTTATAATTTTCACTTTAGTTCCCAGTGCTTGACCAGGTACACCAGCTTTTTTGAAATGAGCTCTTATAGCACCATTATTACCATGGGCTCGTGTTATCGTCCCTTTCAATTCTTTTCCCGTAGAACTTACCCATACTACTATCCTTCCAATTAACTTATTAGCCTCTTTTCTATTGTTAATATTTGGAAATACGATTATACAATGTTTAGGGTGAAGAGTATGGCGACCCTGCCGATAGTTGGAGATGCTACCCTCCATACCTAATATATCTAATTTATTTAAAGTCATTTTAAGAAACCACCAGTAATTATTAGAATTACTTAATAGTTAGAAGAAATATTTAAAAAAATAAAAATTTTCGTAAATGTAGTTCTTTTTATCTTAGATTTTAAAAAAAGAAAACTTTTTGAACAAAACCCATTTAATATAATCCAATGAAGGTTGCGTTTAATAGGACAAAAATTACACCTAAGGATTATATAGGGAAACCCATGGCAGGGTATGCTCGCAAAGATCTCTGCTTAGGGAAACTAGATGATATTCATGCTCATGGTGTTTTAATAAACATAAATAGTGGTAATAATAAATATAATTTACTATTAATTTCGGTTGATTTATTAAAATTACCACTTTCGATTGTGGAGTATATTAAAAAGAGATTGATTTCTAAATTTAAGTCATTAAAACCAGACGAAATATTTCTACATGCTACTCACACCCATTCCTCATTTGATCTTACAGGTGAGTTTTACTATCCTGGCGGAACATTAGGATTCATAAAAGGGGTGATGTTTGCTGATAACAAAAACGACAGATTTATTGTATGGATGACTAATAGAATTGTGAGAATGGTTAGTAAACTATTTGAGGATTTAGAGCAATGCAAGATAGCTTGGAAAAAAGAAAGTTTTAACCCCGATATTGTTCTTAATCGAAGATGGCCAAAGAGGAAGGTTCTACCAGATTTAGGAATAATTGCTTTTAAAAAATTAGAAGATAGTAAATTAATCGGAATTCTAATTAATTATTCGTGTCATCCGACCACATTATCATATAAAAATAATCTACTATCGGCTGATTTCCCGGGGAGGGTAATTTCTAAAGTTGATGATTTAACAAGTGGAAGCATCAAATCTATTTATTTTAACGGTCCATCTGGAGATTTAAACCCAATAACAACCTCAGGGACTAATTTGGAGAAAATAAATGAAGATAAGACGTTATCCTATGACCAGTTAGGAACTTACAAACATACAAAAAAAATTGGGTATACAATTGGCGAAGAAGCCTTAAAATTTGCTAATTCTATTCCTGAAGAGGATTATTCTACATTTACAGAGGTTGAAATATATACAAAGAAATTATTAATTCCCCAGAAAGATGCGAAATATTATTCAAAGGTATGGTTTTCAAATAAAGTTAAGTGGTTAATAAAAAAATATTTTTTATTTAAAATAGCCAAGTTTGATTATAAGTTTGTTAATTTTCCATTTTTTACGGTTGAGCGCAAGAATTTAAAGAATTACGGAAAAACAGTAGTTGGTTTTATTAAATTTAAAGCAAGTAATAAGAAAACTTACGGAATAATAACGATTCCTGGTGAATTATTTGAAGAAATTGGAAAAACTCTAATTTCAAATTCCCCAACTAAGATGGAAAACACTTTAATTTTTCAAAATTGTCAAGATTGGATAGGTTATTTATTCCCATTAGAAATGTATATTAAAGAAGGCGGGTATGAACCATTTATGTGTTTTAGTCCTCTGTGTGGTGCTTATATAGAAAATGCTGCTAAGAAATTTTTAAAGGAAATTAAAGATAAATCTTAGAAATAGGTCAAGGATATCTATACAATCTGCTTTTCTGCTAATTCCCACGCCTTTTTATTTAAATTAATGTACTTATTCAGATATTCATTTTCTGATAGAGATGATGCTTGATTTGCGATTGTTTTCTCTTCTGTTATCAACTTTTTTTCAATTTGTGCCAATTTATCAAGGTATACCTGCTTTTCTGGTTTAATAGAGCGTTTTTTGTATGGTTTAATGAATTCTTTATGTCTTGACCAAAACCACATAGGATCGAGCTCTTCATAAGGTCCTGGTTTTTTTACGGAAAATTTTTGACCTTCTGCGGGAAAAATATAAGGTTTAAATACATTTAAACATGGAAGCGAGCCTCCAGTAAACCAATGGACAGAATTTTTTACATTTTTTTTTAGGTGAGAAATCTGAGAACCAGTTGATTGAAAAGATCCGTGCATACAAATACCTACATCGTGTTCTCTTAAAAAATCCATCATTAAAGAAGGGTTTATTGTTTTTCTATTTTCCTTTAACATGTTAAGAGTACAACCATCTCGCGACTCTGGTGAAAAACTGTTTGGAATCTGTGGATCTGAAAAAATTATCGCAAAGTCAAAATCCTCATCATCTTTACAATATCCACTATCGATGGCATGTTGGATAATACCTTTCCGTCTCATATCTCCTTTACCTCTTATAGATAAGTTGTTAGAAATTGATCTAATCTCTTTGACTGTTTCTACAATCCACCATTTATCAGCCGTTTCTAGAACGAATGCTTCGTTATTATCTGCAATTATATAGGAATTATGATAAATCCATCCTTGTTGGTTGTAAGCACAACTTCCTCCTTGTCCATATCTTTCTAATAAATCGGTAATTACTTCTAGAGCTTCTTTTGCAGATTTACCGCGTTCTAAACCTAACCGGAGCAAATCCATACCTAATAATCCGGTTTCGTAATATTTTTCTTTTGAATATACCGCTTCATTTCCTATTACGACACCATATTCATTTGAACCCATTTCACAACCAAACATCCAGAATGGTTGACTCATAATTAGCGCCGCTGTTTCTTTAACTTGTGGTATAGAAATATACGTACACTTTACCTGGTCTCCTTTTGAATAACCTTTTTTTGGACTGAATGTTATTAATTGAGCTTCAGCTTGAGGTCTGTCGCTATTTTTTCCGAATATTACGTTACCATCTTCCGTAGAATTTCCTAACGCTACTAAAGTATCACACATTTTATTTCCTCGTACAATTCATATAATTTTCTTTATAGTTTAGAAAAAATGATTAAAAATTTTTAAAATTTGATGAAATAATGAGTTAGATTTGATAGATTTCGCGCTATAAAAGAAAGTCACCAACTTTACAAATATAAACATTGATCTTATTTAATCTGAATTTTAAATTGATTTTCTTAGGCATGCTATTGATTCAAACAATAATCATTTTTAATTAACCTTTTATAAAAATAACATTTTAAGTCTATGACTATATAAATACAATTACTGATTTCTTAGGCTTTTTTTCTGTAATTTAAGTTTCAAAAAAAATGAGCTAAATTGATGGAAAATAAGAATTGTGTGTGGATTTTCTCATTTGAATATGCCGGTGTGGTAAAAGTTGGAGGGCTTGGAGAAGTACCAGCAAATCAGGCGAAACATTTATCTGAACAGTTCAAAATTACCGTATTTATGCCCTCACATGGAAAGGTTGAAGACTTAAAAAGTAAATATACTATGGAAAAATTACCCTTCACCTGTGTTGGAACTATTAACCCTACTCTGTTTGGAATAATGGAGGAAGAAACGAGTTATAATATCTCGTTTTATAAATTTAAAAAAGAAAATGTTGAAATCATTCTATTTTCTGGCGATAATTCATTTACATCAAAATTCTTGGATGACAACAATGTGTATAATCCTAATACCATAATGGGAAAAATTGCGTTATTTAGTCTAGGAATTCGTTGTTTAGTAGGCTATTTCATTGAAAGCAAAAGAAATGATTTACCTAAAATAGTACATTTACATGATTATCATGCGGTTTTGCCCTTTTTCGGGATGAAACAAGTTTTGGCAAGAAATGGATTGGAAGTTGCATCATTATTAACCATACATTTAATGACATGGCCTAGGTTCGAATATAATTTTTACAGAATTTGTGCAATTGATGACACACCAATCAGAGTTTTGCTTAGTAGCGGATTTGAAATGTTAAACTTGAACCAAATTCTGCAAATATCTCAATTCGACGAAAATAAGTGGACAGAATTTGTAATGCCTGCGGTTGAAAAAATTGGAGCTATTATTTCGGATATAGTGACTACTGTAAGCGAATCGTATTTAAATTCCGATATCATACCAAATTGTGGAAAGGGATTAATAGAATTTAAAGCAGATTTTCTTTGGGATGGTTGCGATTGGGATTATTATGAAATTTTTAATCAAGTTATTGAGACTCATGGGAATGAGATTCGTAATTTTATACAAATTAACGACAATACTGAAATTAATGAACAGAATATGAAGAGATTTTTATTGGAGTATAAAATCGGGCATCTCAGCCATAGTCCACTAATTAGTTCTCAAAACGTATTAAACACCATAAATGAAATCTCGAATGGAAACCCATTAATCAAAAACGGTAACATTAAAGCTTTTTTGGATTCAGGTCCATTAGTTTTAACAACTGGCCGAATTTCACCCCAAAAGGGATTTGATATCATTTTTGAAGCTGTTCCCGAAGTCTTGAAGGTTATACCTAATGTGAAATTTCTTTTTTTGCTACTACCTACGGATTATAGTATAAATGAAATTAAAACTTATTCACAATTCGTGAAGCAATATCCTCAGAACATCAGAATCATTTTTGGTGTAGCTTCAGACATTTTTTACTTAGCACATTTATCTGCAGATGTTTATTGTGCATTATCGAGATGGGAACCTTTTGGTATTATGGCGCTAGAAGCGATGGCATGTAAAATTCCTATTATCGCTACAAAAGTAGGAGGTTTGCAAGAAACTATTGTTGATGCTGTATTGAATCCAAAAACGGGTACGGGAATTTTAATTGATAGAGATAATCCTGATCAATTCGCTAAAGCTCTAATTTCCTTATGTAAATCGCTAGAAGTCGCTCATTTGGTTAACTCTTCTGAAAGTCACACAATCTTTGATACAGATACACTTAAAATCGTTAATCAAATACCTGACGAAGTTATAAAATCACACGTTCTTCTAAATCACACGTTTTTTAATTCTATAAAAGAAAATTGTTACAAAAGGGTGAAAGAAAATTTTACATGGAGTATAGTTTCTAAAAAATTAGCTCTTCTATACGAAAATTTAAATTCCTAAGCTTTAACTGTTTTTAGAACAGAAAAGGTGTATAATTATAAATAATTAATAATTTTTTTCTCTCTCCAATTCTTAATCTTTTAATAATACGGATATACTAATTAGAATTCCAAAAACTATTTAGATTCTGGAAGAGAATTTTAGGTTTATCTGGAATAAGTTCTAATTCATTTCTTATCCACTCAGCAATCCATTTGGATTTTTGTTTAAAGCGGGAATCCATGAAAATTATAGCCCCCCTATCTTTTATTTTTCTTATAGGGCGTCCAGAAGCTTGATTTGCCCGTTGAATCGCGGGATAAAGATAAGCAAAATTCCATCCCTGTTTGTTAAAAACTTTATCGTAATATTCAATTTTTGCATTAACACGAGGAGTAGGTAAGTGATAAGGAAAACCAGCGATGATTACAGAATTCATATGATCACCAGGATAATCCTCTCCTTCTGAATTTCTTCCACCACATACTCCTAACAAAATTGCTCCATTACGAGGTTTAGAAGCCATTGATTTAAAATCGTTTATTAATTCAGCATTTTCAGAGGCAGAAAGACCAGGTTCCTCAATAAATAGCTTCTTGTTGTAATTCATAGCGATAGGTTCAATGCCGCTATTAGCTAATGCATTTAGAATTTTGTACGATGCACAAAATATACCGATATTTGCTGGGGTGCTACTTATAACTTCTTCAATTTTAGAGAGCATCTTTTTAAACATTAGAGGATTTCGATTTTCTCTACGAGTATCCACACCTTCAGTTATAATAGCTTTAATATTTTGTTTTTGAAATGGAGAATCGGCGATTATACCCTTGTAACTTTTTCCACTTTGTTGTAAACTCATTAAATTATTATATACATATGGATTTACGGTTCCTGAAAGATGCAAGCTCGTATAACATTCTTTCAAAATAGGAATAGCGATTTCTCTAGGATCTAATGCAACTATTTCTATAGAGATTGTAGATTTCCCTTTAACCTCTTTTTTATTATAACAGAAGAAATAGTTTTCCAGTAGATAACACCTTATCCATTTTATCCAAAATTCTGCCAAGGACCCTAAATAATCTCTTGAGATTTCTCCATTAGCTAATTTCTCTTCGTGAACTGAAACACTAAAATCTAGTAAATCATTAACGAAATTTTTAAACTCATTCAAATTAACAATGCGTAAGATAGAATACACTTGAGCTAAGAATTTTTCCGCATCTATTTCTTTTTCAAAAACATTAAGATTTTTTTTCTTTTTATCTAAGTGACTTATAAGAGCCGTCACGAATGCTTGCATAATAGTTGGTGAACGATATATCTCAAGATCTTTTAAACATAATCTAAGCGAATATGGAGTTATCCTATCGGAGTTAACTTCAGTTGCTATATCAATAACATTATGGCATTCATCGAGAACTAAAATGCAATTAGTTAATTCTTTATCTATAAATTGCATAAAATTTTGCCGGATAGATGGGTTAAATAACCATTGATAATTACATATTATCAGTTTCATATCTTTTAAGAGAAATTTGCTCAAAAAATAAGGACACAATTTTTGTTCGCTACAAAATTTTATTAAATCTTCAGCATCTACGGGGACATCGAAAATTTCAGGAGCGATATTAATTAAATTATCATATTGATCTCTCTTTTTAATTAGGTTGAGAAAAAATTTACAGCTCCTATTTTTTCTTAAATCTGAGCACACAGCCATTGATTCTCGGGGATTAAGTTTTAAAGACAAAAGTACTTCATTAAGGCACATTTCGTTCCTTCCCCGAATAGAAAGTCCGTTAACCTTAATATTGATTTCATTATTTCTCAAATGATTAGAAATTTTTGTAAGTTCCTTGATAATCCGAGTGTTTTGGGAGTGGGTGCGACATAAATATATTATCTTTAAATTCTTTTTAATTGCTAATGGTAACATGGCGCTTAAAGCGATAATGGTCTTACCTGTTCCGTTCGGTGCTGCAAGTAAAGAATTTTTTTTTTCTTGAGAAGCTTTTTCGATTTGCTTTATGATACTCTCTTGCTCTTTTCTAAAATGAACATAGGGAAAAAAGGTTAGGTAACTGATTTTTTGAGGATTTGAATTACTGGTATCTTTATCTGATTTTTTTTTATTCTCCGCATTAGAGTTGTTATCATCAAAACTTGCATGATCAATTTCATGCAATAAGTCGTTGTCATTGTTTACTACTAATCTACCCTTTTTCAGAATATAAGAGAGAGAACAAGTTTTACAATAAAATCGATTATTACTAGGAAATAATACTTTTTCGCAGTTTGGGCAAAATTTCATGATAAAAATAGTTGTTTATCTTATAATCTTAATATAAATTCAAAGTTAATATTTGTAAAGACCATATAAGTTTATTTATTAATGCTTAATTTTATAAGAAAATGAGTGAAAAGAATAATAAACAAGAGTTTTTACTTTTAAGAGAATTACTCAATGAGTCTTTACTCCGTGATTTGATTATTTTTATTATATTTTATCTCTTTATTTTGGCTCAATCTTGGAAAAACATTTTTTTATTGCTTTTTCCGGTAATTACTTACACTTTTTCTCTATTTTTTCGAGTAATTAATGCTAACAAATGGAGATTATCAATTTATGATAACACGATCAAATACAGTCCTCTTGGATTAGAAAAAAAACATGCTAATAGATTGATTTTTACTGCGATATTACAATTAATATTACTTTTTTGGATTGGTGGGGAATCATATTATCATCCCCAACTCATTCAGACTTATGATTTTTTTTTTAATATTATATTTAATTTCATTTACACATTTGGTTTTTATTGGATCTTAATTGATATTTGGAGATATTCCAAAATAACCATTAAAACTAGAGATAATATCGAAGAAATCACAGAAATACTAGTAAATCACCTAAATCTTAAAAAATTTAAGCTACTTTACCTAATAAACCTAGGTACGTTTATCTTTTTAAATATTTTAAACCTGAGTATAGTAATTCTGACGGAAATTAATGGGCTTCTTGGAATTATGTATATACTTCCAGGGACTGGAATAGAAAGTTCATTGCCATTGAAAATCTCAGTAAGTTCATTACTAATTATAGTAATTTCTCCACTGATAACCATCCTACTTTTTTACCTTATTTATAAAAATATATCTAGCATAAACCCCACTGAATTAATAGAAAAGCTCCATTTATTACCAGATAGCAAGCAAAACAATATTATTGAAATATTAAAAAATATAAATCACAAATACTCTAGAGATTTCAGTAGTGAATAAAATATTGAATAAAAGTTTTAAAAAAAAATATATTATTTTTACAATCTATTGCTAACAAATTTTAGTAAATTTCTCAATAATGTCGCAACAATCTGATCTAAAGCGCCAGTTTTTATTTAAAATCGTTGTAGTAGGTGATGGTGGCGTTGGAAAGAGTACTATGATACAACGGTTAATTACTGGTCATTTCGTGCCAATGAAGATTACAATTGGAACTGATCTATTGACATGGAGCACAACGAGAGGTGATACTGGAATTAAGCTTCAAATATGGGATTTTGCTGGTGAAAAAAGATTCAGATTCTTCCTGCCAAACTATTCTAGAGGGGCTCAAGGTTGTTTACTCTGCTATGATATTTCGAGATATACTAGCTTTCAGAACCTTCAAGAATGGTATGATATCGTAAAAGAGAATACGAATGATATAATTTTCTTTATGGTTGGAGGAAAAGCCGACCTTTCAGACTCAAGAAGGACTGTTCAAAAAGATGAAGCAGAAGAATTCAAGCACGAACACAATATACCTTTTCTGATAGAAACGAGTTCGAAAACCGGAGAAAATAATATTAACGTTTTTGAAACTTTAGTAGAAGCAATGCTAAAAAAGAGAGATTTAATTTAAAGATTTTACTCATTTTATACCTAAATGCATCTCTGTTCATATTAAGGCAGATTGGTGTTTATTTATCTTTTTACTAAGATAAAAACCTCTTAAAAAAATTTGTCTTATTTTTTACAATCTAAAGGATTCCAATTGCCATTTCTAAGATGAATTTATGATTTTCAGCCCACAAAAAAAAGATCTTATTTCTAATGGGAATCATTACCGTCTCTGTCATTTGTATATATTTATCTGTATTTTCAAATTTAAATTTAGGTAAATGTCCTTTAAATTTTTTACCTTTAATCTCAATTTTACTTTCAATTAACTTAACATCTACTACTCCTATACCTTTGTTTAAAATTTCCTCCTTGCCTTTTCTTGAAAGCATATCAAACATATAATTCAATGTGTTTTCATCATTTTCAACATCTCGATTATACTTAAATACCATAAATCCAGCATCTTTTACAAATTTTGCATCAGGGATTAACAAAGTAGTATCATACGCTTCAAATTCATGTGAGATCTGAAATTTCTCGACAATATGCTCAATAACCTTCCAGCCTTTTTCATAAAGAGGATTCAAATAAGGTTTCAAAAAATCATCAATTTCATTGACAGAAAATTCAACACTCTCTAAATACATAGTTTCTAATTTATCGATAACTTCTAATTCAATTTTTTTAAGTATTTCAAATTCCTTTTTCTTCTTGTTGATTATTCTACTCATATACAATTCAGGACTTATTGCGGCATAGATTTTCGCACCTTTTGGACCCTCATATTCTGAATTTTTTCTTACACATCCCCTATCATGAAGTCTATTAAGGATAGAGTAGATGGTTGTTCTTTTTATAGGTAAATGATCTGTTAAATCTTTAATATATGTTCCCTTTTTGCCATGTTGTATCAGAGTAATATAAATTAAAGCTTCTTCCCGTGTTAATCCAGTTTTTTGTAAACCTTGTATGTATTCTTCAGTTGTATCACCTTTCATTAATTATAATTTAGGTTTTCAACTATAAAAAGGTTGTGACTATAGGTCATGACACAATAACATTTAAATAGTCGCGGCACTTAGTCACAAATATTAATCAATTAAAGTTTAAGGTTATTTAAATTGAAAAAAGAAAAACCTAAGTATGGATGGTATGTAAGAGATTTGATCATCGGTTTCACTATTATTGGTCTTGTAGGATTAATTGTTTTTATTTTTGGACTATATTTACATGGTATCTTAGGAAACATTCTTATTTGTATTGGTGTAGTTCTTATGTTTTTATTTCTATGGCCGGGTGTTGGATTAACAGCTCTTAATCTTACGATTAGTGATTCTTTCTATTTAGACAAAAGCATGGAAGCTCTCTACAAAACAGAATCACTACAAATCTTAGATGTAGGATGTGGTACTGGCAGAACAGCAGTCAAGATTGCGAAGCTTTTACAAAATGGAGGACATCTAACCGGAATAGATATCTATGAGAAGAAGGCAATAGCAGGGAATTCACTTTATACGGTACAGATGAATGCTAGAATTGAAGAGGTTGAAGATCGAACAACATTTCAATATGGGTCTGCAATTGATATCCCATTTGATGATGGAAAATTTGATATAGTTAATTTTTCTTCAGTGTTACATGAACTTCATATGGAGTATGGCCCTGAAAAAGCATTGGAAGAAGCGTATCGAGTTTTAAAGCCTGGAGGATATTTATATATTAGTGAATGGAATAGGAACTCCATTCTTACAATTATATTTTTAGGAATCTTTTGTTTTGTGTTTAAACCATATAAATACTGGCGCAATCTTATTGACAAACATGGATTTCAAGAGCTTTCCTATCAGCGATTCGGTGGTTTTGGTATCTTTTCAACCATAAAAAAGAAGTAATCTCTTTTTTTTATATTCTTTCTTTTAATATTATAATAACGAAACAAATAATTTTAACAAGTTAATACTATTAAGGCTAATTAAAAGCATTCAAATGGTCAGATAAATGAAAAAGAAAATTATTTTTATCCGATTTACTTATTGGTAGGGAGCTATTTTTGATATATTGGTTTTCCTTGATATGATTCTCTCTATAATATTTGAATTTTCAGTTACAATGACGAACATAAGTAAAGATGTCTCTTATAAATATCAAACAGGAACAGGAGCTTTTTTAATGTTAGGAGGGACAATTCTACTAATATGGGCTGATTGTAATCCAATTGAGCGCAAAGAGGTTCTACTTCTGAAAGTAATACCAGTTGTAGTAGGAATAATGGTTATAAATATCTTATATATCTATTTCTGGTTTCTTTTTGTTATTAAATGGATAGTTTTTATAATCGTTTATTTATTGGTAATATCTATAGATATAAGTTAAATAAAAAATAAAATTAGAAGATTAAGATTCTTCGAATAAATCTTTAAGCTCATCATAGCTTAGCTTCAAATAGGAAGCGGAAATCTTATCCTTTCCAATTAAGGTCTTGAAATTTTTTTTCCTCTTCTTATTTAGAAAATTTTTCATCTCGCTGAGGTCTGGTTCTTTAGATGTAACTTCGATTAACTTTTCTTTTATAGCGTGATTTACGACCTTTTGACCCACTTCTGTTCGGATTATTAGGAACGCTTCGCCAGAACCTTTTGGAGCCCCCCATGGACTATATGAAATGTCTGAAAATTCGCCAGAGAAATCAGTACAGTATTTACAACCAGTCATTCCACCAGATGAGCAAGCAAAGGCTATTTTTAATGAAGTTCGCTCTGCTCCTGTGTTGAAATCGCTTGTTATAATCTTGGCCAAACCTTGAAGATGGCATGGGTTTCCGATAATACCAATATCCCGTTTCCTGTCTAAGTAAGCCTGGCCAATCCCCGTAATTAATGGTCCTGCGTTATCCATCGTTTTTTTAGGAATGTAATTTTTTGCCGTTTTAGCATCATCAACGATTACAGGAAATGCTACTGGCGGTTTTGTGCTTTTAGGTTCGGATAAAACGAAATGTTTTGTTACTCCAGACTTAAAAGCAGCCACAACTAAATTAAATAGAATATCATCTTTATTTTTAGATTTTACTTGGATGATATCTTTATAAACACCTAATCCTAAATCAACGCGTGTTTGACCAAACATTTTTAGCTCGATTTCTGAAATGGGAAGAAAACTGCGGGGACATGCATTATAACACAAACCTACAGTCTCAGCACATTCATCGACTACATAAGCTACCCCAGTTTCCTTATTGAAATCCATATGTGGACAGAATGCGTTACAGCTTCCGCAATGGATGCATAATCCTCCATAGATAACTTCATTTTCAAGATCTTGACTTGATTTTTCAATCTTCATTAATAATTTCACTTTAAAATGCTAATAATCAATCTTTTAATATTGAATAGTAAAATAAATCATGGCATATAAACTTTAAATGAAATTTCACACTCTTTATATTCTAAGGATTCAAGAATAATATATTAAAATTTGTAAAGATTATATAAAACGGATATATTTAATCTAATGAACTCCAAAATCTGACGAATAGATACTTCCTTTTTAAAAAATTCTCCCAATACATAGTCATATATATTTTTCAGCTAACCCACCAAAACCATTTAGAAATTTTGTAAATTAATCTTTAGAAGCCTATGAGACAAAACATATTTATTTAAATTTCACACATGCTTTTACCAGTTAAAATATTTCATTTATTTACTTATTTAATTTTCAATGCCTACACTTCCTTCTTTACCTCGTAATATAACGCTCCACTTAACGGAGAATTGCAATTTAAGATGTAAGATGTGTTATTTCTGGGGAGACACTGGTGCATATTCTACTTCTCGGACTAAACAGAAACCCAAGATTTTAAATTTTGAAATTGTTAAGAACTTAATTAGAGAACTTGCGATTGTAAAACCAATTTATTCCCTTTATGGTGGAGAACCACTACTATATCCTTATTTTGAAGAATTAATAGATGAAATTAAAAAGAATAATTCCTTTGTAGATACTCCAACAAATGGAACTCTTTTATCCGACAATGCGGAAATATTGGTAAAAAAAGAATTTGACTTTGTGAGGGTTTCTCTTGACGGTCCTCGAGATATTAACGATAAACAAAGGGGTTCTGGAAGTTACGATAAAGCAATTAAAGGAATAAATGACCTTTTCGAGGCGAAAAAGAAGAACAAAGCAAAAAAACCTTTTATTGATATAATTTACACGATAACTCCTGATAACTTTCTAACAGTCGAAGAATTTTTCTTGCATGATCTTGATATTTCAAAAGTAGATCATATTACAATACAAATGCAGAACTATATTACAAGAAAAATGGGAAAAGATTACGCAGAATTTCTCAGTTCAGAATTCGGAATTCAAAGTGATACCTATTGGAAAAGTATGGTCCGTTTACCTTCTGAATTCTGTGAAATAGACAGAACTGAGTTATCTAGACAAGTTAACAGAGTGCGAACTTATTATTCCAGTCAAAATAAGAATGTGATGCTTCTACCGCCTACATTTTCTTCACAGAATTTAGAAGCATATCTAACTTCGAATTGGGATCAGATGATTGATGTGTATGAAAAGTGCATTATTCCTTGGGTTTCAGCAGAAATTGTCGCTAATGGTGATGTAGCACCATGTCATGTATTCTATGATTTAGTGCTTGGAAATCTTTATGAGAACGGTATTGCCGATATTTGGAACGGAGAGAAATATAAAAGGTTCAGAAATTATATAGAATCAAAAATTTTTATGCCAATATGTCCAGGGTGCTGTATATTATACTTAAGTGGTAAAAAGTTGAGATCTAAAAAATAATTATCAGTATTTATCACCATTTTCATCTAAAAAACGTGAACATGTTTCATCTAATTTCTTAATTATATGATTTCGGTCTTTCCATATAATCCACGTACTTCCCGATTTTTCGAAGTGAAATCCATCGTAATCGTCTTTTATTTTAGACAATGTTTTTTTCACAAAGCTCCAAGAAAACCCAGTTTGCTCAACAACTTCTGCAATTGCGATGGGATGATTAACTGTTAGGTTATTGTTAAAAAAATCTATAATTTTTTCAAATCCCGTTTTGGGGAGTAAATTTTCTTTCTTCAAGGTAAAGAGTATCCACTTCTAAAATTCAAATTATTTAGTATATAATTTATGTAAGGTTTAAGGATATTTAATATTCGTATCTATCTACTACTATTATCTCGATGTAATTTTTATCTTATTATAAATACTGCGCGAATTGTATCTAAAATGAGCAATTAAAACGCTTTATTTTTTAAAATTTAGAAATTCTCCAGATTTCATCAGGTCACACGGTTTAAAATAATTTATTTGAGTGGTTTCTGCGAGTTCGATTAATATCTGGGACCATTTTTCATAATTTCTTTTACCAGCTCCAAATGGTCCGGGCATATCCATTCCTGCTAACATTGTATCATCAATTATTTTATACCCGTTAACAATTTTTTCCTCTAATAATCTACATCCTTCGTTTAATTGAATTGCGTAATATTGTTCTGGGCTAAATAATCCTGCTTTTTCATTTGTTTTAATATTAGGTTTTCCTTCAACCCACTCATAAATACCTTTCCCCGTTTTTCTTCCCAGATTACCTTCTTTAAGAAGGTTTGTAAGAGTTTTACCGGGAGCAAATTCAGGCGATATTTCTTTAACAAAATAATTCATTACATCACATACAACATCCAAACCTAAAAAATCCCATTTAGCTAAGGGGCCCAATTCAGGGGGAGATACAAAATCATTGTCGATCTTCTCGTAGGGAATCCCTTTATCAGTAGCCATATCTAAAATCCAATTAAATAAGAGGCTTGTCGCAATAGTTAA
>Ga0315534_1001435_pt1 | contig 16386 bp, 14 predicted proteins | sample SalMarSW160240MG_FD_203094 | JGI IMG/M metagenome (GOLD analysis project Ga0315534, IMG submission 203094) | Salt marsh sediment microbial communities from the Plum Island Ecosystem LTER, Massachusetts, United States - Salt Marsh Sediment SW1602-40 ... | reverse complement strand
CCAGCAATGCACGTGATATCGTCGGCCTGATCCTCTTTCCTGGTATCTATGCGCTCGGGCTGTTGTTGGCCTGGCGGTATGAACTGCTCGGAGGGTCGATATCACTCCTTAGTATGTTGGCCTTCTATGGCTGGTTGGGGTGGCAGGATGGCAGCCTGCCGCGTGGTTGGATCCTGCCGCTCCTTGCCTTACCAGCCATCTTCTTCGTGCTTTATGGGATATGCAAGCGGACACCATCCGAGGATCCATTCATATGAGGCACACACTTCAGAATGAGAGGCACGAACCATGAGCCTGGTCCGTCTTTCGGAACTCCAACAGAAGGAAATCGTCCCGGGATACCGAGCACGCTTTGTCCACGGCTTGAACATGACGCTGGCCTACTGGGAGATCGATGCAGGCGCTGCACTTCCTGAGCACAGCCATCCTCACGAGCAAGCATCCAACGTGCTTTCTGGTGAATTCAAACTCACGGTGGCAGGAGAAAGTTACCTCCTCAAACCCGGGTTGGTTTTCATGATCCCACCCGATACACCTCACGCTGGAAGGGCGATAACAGCCTGCCGGATTATGGATGTGTTTCAACCCGTACGGGAGGATTATCGCTGAGGTCTGTTGGCCAGGAATTTGCGTTCGTGCCAGCTTGCATGGAGAATGCAAGTTCTTGAGAAGGAGGGGTTGCGATGGGCAAGGGAATCGTTCTGCTGCTCGTGATTATGTTCGGCGCCATGTGGGTGATCTTGCGGCCAGGTATCCTCATCGTCGAACCCACTTCTAGCATACCCCAGGGAACTACCCTGATCTACCTCAATAAGCCGGCAAACGTTCCCGTGATCCGATCCACCGGATCGATGTGTATAGCTTCATTCGGCTCGGCGAGTGCCAGCTGCCGTGAACAGGTGCTGCAGGATCAAGCCGGGCTCTTCCAGCGTTCGCTGGTCGAGCTCCCTTACCTGGCCTGGTTGGAGGAACTGTTTACCAGTAAACCTCCCACACCCTAGCGGATCCCGCCCCAGAGTTAGTCTACGCTCAAGCATCTCCTCACGGGCAGTGCACGCTATCCAGGGTTGGGCGGCATTATGAAACCAAGAGCATCGCAGACCATCCACCCAATCGACCAATACCCGTCACGATGCCGAGGACGGGTGTCTAACGTGCAATCGAGCGGATTGCCGCCAGCGATCGAATGCAAGGATGCACTTCGTTTCAGCGGAAACCATGGGGGCTGAAGTCCCTCTAAAAGCAGTTGCGAGGGCAAGGGCCGTCGATGCGCTGCGCGGTTTGATCATCGTCTTCATGGCGCTTGATCACGCCAATTATTTCATCGCCCATCAGCACAGCAGCGGAGAGTACTGGGGGGGCCCATTCCCAGTCTACAAAGACCCGCTCACCTTCCTGACACGCTTCGTGACCCACTTCAGCGCACCCGGGTTCTTCCTCTTGATGGGCATAGGTATGGCGCTGTTCAACTATAAACGCCGTACTCAAGGTTGGTCGCCATGGGCTATCTGGGGCCATTTCCTGATCCGCGGGCTCATCCTTGCCGGTCTCCAGTTGTTGATCGTGAACCGGGCCTGGGAATGGGGACCTGTGCCCTTTCCGAGCGTGTATATCGGCGTGCTCATCGCGCTTGGTGGGACGATGATCCTAGGTGGATTGCTGGTGGATCTACCAAATCTAGCGTTGGCGTTGATCAGCTTGACTCTGTTCGTCGGGAGTGAGGTTTTCCAACCGGCGCCGGAGATGTGGGGGTTGATAACCAACGATCTCCCGAACCTGCTCCTGGCCCGGCCGGGTGGGACCGGGGAACTCTGGTCGAATTACCCCATCCTACCCTGGCTCGAGCTGGTCGTTTTTGGTCTCCTGCTGGGTTCCTGGCTGTGGAAGGATTCAAAGCAGGCTTTCCACCGCATCAGGATCCTGGGCGGGATCTTCTTGGTGGCATTCCTGATCCTGCGTCTGCTGGATGGGTTTGGCAATATCCGCCCGCGGGCGGGCAACACATGGATCGACTTCTTCAACCTGGTGAAATACCCACCCAGCATGACTTTCACGCTCCTGACAACGGGTGTCAACCTGTTCCTGCTCTCTGGGCTGGATTGGCTCGAGCAACGCAAGGCGAGCTGGCTGGGGGTGTTGGAGGTCTTCGGCCGGGCGCCGCTCTTCGTATATGTCCTGCATCTATTCCTATATATGCTCCTGGGACGCATCTTCACGCCCAGCGGCTCGTCGCTGCTGGTTATGTATGCATTATGGCTCATTGGGCTGGTGATTCTGTATCCCCTCGCAGCCTGGTATGGTCAATGGAAGGTGCGCCAACCTGCCTCCTCGCCGGCACACTACTTCTAGCAACTGGCTCCACCACCCACTCGTCAATGTCATTCCGAGCCCGTCAGGGCGAAAAATACCCATGATGCTGCACCAGGATAGATTAGCCGAACCCCTCCACTCCACCCTATATGTGTGTCGTTGCGGCTATCCCTCGTCGCACGGTTCCTAGAGATGTCATTAAAGGGGGCGATCCTCCACCCGAGTTCTGACACCCACCTTAATGTCATTCCCAGGCCGTCAAGCCGAGGAATACCCATGATATTGGCCGGATGGGCTCTAAAACCCTCCTACACTTTGCCTCTTTTTGTAATGTCGTGGGTATCCATCGTCGCACAGCTCCTCGGGATGACATTAAAAGGTAAGGGCAATTCTACGAGAGGTTTTATGCCCATCTGTTAATGTCATTCCGAAGCCGCAAGGGCGAGGAATACCCATGATGCTTCGCCGGAGCAGACCAGCCGTGTCCCTCTACTTCGTCTCTACTTATGTCGTTTCGTGTTTCCCTCGTCGCAGGGCTCCCCCAGGATGACTATAGAAACGGGGCTGCGTAGAATGCAGCCCCGCATGACGTACCCGCTTCTTGCTTCAACGATCCATCTGCCGTATGCGCCAGATGCTCAACCCGAGAAAAACGACTGCCGGGACAAGCATGCGCAGCAGATCGATGACCAGCCGTCCCCAGTCGATGCTGGCGGTCATGCTCATGCGGACCATCTCGGAAAGTGAAACGGTGGGTAGCAAACCAAAAACCGTAGCCAACCACGCCGGAAGGTTGCTTGCGAACTGCCCGACAAAAACTGGCAGCAGCAGAACCACCAGCAGGATTCCAAGCCACAAGTTCATCGACGCCGGCTCATCCGAGAACGTCCCGATCACTAACCCCAGCACAACCGCAAAAGCTGATCCAGCCAGGACTGCGATCACGATCACAGACCAGTGCACGATCAACGCGGCAGCCATCAAGGAGAAGACAGCTGCCGCTGCCAGGCAATAGGTCAGGCCGGCCAGCGACTTGCCGACCGCGATGTGCGTCATTCTGGCCGGTGAGACCAGCAGTGTTGAAAACGTCCCGGTTTGTTTCTCCTCCTGGATCAAGCCCGGGGTCATGACGATGCCGATGATGAAGAGCGCGTTCACCAAGCCTGTTGCGACCATCACCATCTGTCCCGTCGACTCGAGGGTTGGGTAGACAGCGTTTCCAGCATAGCTGATGATTACGGTCACACCCCACGACTTGCTCAGCTGACGCTCCACGGATTCAAACGTATCACGGACGACTTCCGCATCGATCCAGTAGGGATAGTAGCCCGGGAGCTCAAGAGTTCCATCCACGTCACCGGACGAAGGCAGTTCATCTGGCAGCAGCACGCCCAGGGCTGGAGAGAAGGATTGGCCGAGCTCGATTTCCAACGCGGTCTTGTTCTCAAGCGCGAAGGTTGGGAGCTCCGATGCCCGGCGCAGCTCACGAACGAGTTCGCGCCCGGACGACCCGGCGAAAGCAATGCGTGGCTGGTCGGCCTGTCCGACCAGCATGCGCATTGCGAAGGCTCCCACCATCAGGGTTGCTACACCGATCATGATTCCGATCATCACCCGGTTCTTGAGCGAGTCGAGGATGTCCTTCCAGGCAATCGCCAGGATGATGCGCAGCCCGCTGCCGGAAGTCCTTTGTGTTTCTGCCATGATCGACCTCCCTCAGCGATCCCGGCGCCGGATCAGACTGGCCGTAAAGCCCAGCACCAACGCCGTGCCGACAAGGATGATGGCCAGGTTGCCCAGGATAACGGCGGCCGGGATCTGGGCTGCGGCGCTGGCCCGGATGAGCATGCTCATGGCGACCGTCGGAACCCATGTCATCAGGCCGACCAGCCACCCTGGAAGCAGATCGTCGAGCACAACCAGAAACGGCGGCAGCATCAGCGGCAGGACAGCAGCCCAGGCCCAGCCCATGAGCTGCTGACGGGTGTGGAACACAGTGCCAAGGAGCAGGCCTACGCTGATCGTAAAGATGCATCCAGCAAGGATTGCCAGCCCGGCTACTCCCCAGTGCTGAATCACGGGTCCGTAAATCAACAGCGAGGGGATGCCGATAAGCAGGCTATAGAACAGCCCGGTCAGCGCCTTAGCAACGACGACCATCCAGCTCGAGGCAGGAGAGACCATCAGCGCGTCGAGCGTGCGGGCGGATTTTTCCTCCATCATCAGGTTCGGAATGAAGGAAATGCCCAGCATGCACAGCGCAAAGATCGTCCCCAGCGAGGCTGTAAAGGCCGTACCATCGTTGTCCACCGCCGGGGAGATGCGGTTATCGCCAACTTCGATACGAACCGCCAAACCGGTTTCATTATAGATTGCAGTCTCTGCCTGCTGGACCAGTTCCTGTGCCTCGTCCCGCGAGACCCACCGCACGATATATCCCTGCAGTTCAGGTGTCTCTCCGGCTGCAACCCGGGCGTCGAAATCAGCCGGAATCACCAGGCCGAGTTCGGGCTCGCTCCCGTCGCCAATCCGACGCTGAAGCGCCGGTAGGGATAAACTGCTCCGTACTTCGATCTCGCTGCTGTACTGCAGGTCAGCCAGTGATTCAGCCGGACCGGCCTCATACAGAAAAACACGCGCCGGATCGGTGCCGCTGATCAGCGGCATGAAACGGTACAGGGCGATCATCATGACCACCGTCACGATAGCAGTCAATGTGTTCTTGTTGCGGATGCCCTCAAGAAGGTCCTTGGCGGTAATCGCCATGATAACCCGGAGCTTGTCCCGCAACGGCATACCTCGGTGTGCGTTCATCGTTGTTTCCATGGTACGTACCTCCATTCTATTGGTCAACCGGTCAGCCTTGTTCTTCGGTAACCGGTGTCGGCTGGTAAAGTTCGTATCCGGTCTTCTTGAGGAAGACATCCTCCAGTGTCGCCTCGCCGCCCAGTTCAGCCTTCAACTCAGATGGCGATGCTAGGGCGACGATCACACCCTTGTTAATAATCACTACCCGGCTGCACAGCCGATCGGCTTCTTCCATGTAGTGCGTGGTCAGGAAAATGGTGACATCCTCATCCGCAAGTTTGGCGACCAGCGAGCGGATATCGCGTGCCACACCTGGATCGAGACCACGTGTGGGTTCATCGAGGAAGAGCACACTCGGTTGGTGCAGCAGCGCTCGAGCGATCATCAAGCGCTGACGCATGCCGTTCGAATATTTGCTCGTTCGCTCGCGGGCGCGGTCGGTAAGGCCGACCCGCTCCAACACCTGGCCGACACGCTCCTGCGGTATGCCGTATAGGCGGGCGTAGAATTTCAAGTTGTCAAGCGCGCTGAAGCGCGTGTAAAGGTTCTGCTGCTCGAATACCACCCCGATCTGCGGCTTGAGCCGCTCTCGGTCCTCGACGATGTCACAGCCCATCACCCGTGCAGTCCCCGAGGTTGGGCGGAGTTGGCCGGTAAGCATGCGCAGCGTCGTGGTCTTGCCGGCTCCGTTCGGCCCGAGAAAGCCGAAGATTTCACCCGCTTCCACATGGAATGAAATTTGATCGACGGCGGTCAGTCCGTTATAGGTGCGGGTCAGGTCGAAAGCTTCGATACTCTTCATCGCAAACTCCTTTATCAAGCGGCCAGGTCTCATCGATTGTGTTGCGTGTGCTCGGCCGACACTCGCTCCGAAAACCATCTACAGGCTACGTAATCAAGAAAGCGGCTGCAACAAAAAACCGCCGAACGGCGGTTTTTCGGGGTTGAATGGCGCAGAGAATGCCTATTTTCGAGAATTGATTTAAGGATCAGTAATCGAGAAGCTCGCGCAGCTCGGCTGCCGCGGTCTTGCTGAGTGGGATTAACGTCCCTGCGTCATCGTCCAACCGCAGGCTGAAGCTATCGCGTGTGAAGGGGATCACTTCGGTCACGTGCTGCAGGTTGACCAGGTAGCTGCGATGGGCGCGAAAGAACCCCCGCCGCAACAACCTTCCTTCCAATTCGCTGAGTGTGTATTGCGTGTTGAGCAAATCGCCATCCGTGGTCTGCAACGCTGCCTTCCCATCTTCAGCCGTTGCGAAGAGCACCTCGGCCGGGTTCACCAAGGTGATGCTCCCCCCGCCTCGAACAGGTATCTTGAACGGCATGTCATGCTCGTCGCCCGCAGCGGCCTGATCTACCTTGACCAGGTGGCCCTCGCTCATGCGGTATAGGGCATGGCATAGCTGTGGGAGGTGGGCATCGTCATCGGCCAGGATAAGTATCGCCTTCCTGGCCTCGGCCAGCTCCCGTATCAGATGCCCGATCAACGTAATAGAGGCCTGGTCACAACGTGCAAAGGGGTCCCTTAAGATCAGGATCGGGGGATCGTGCAGGATGGCTCGACCTAGGGCCAGGCGGCGGGCGAGTCCCGTCGGCAGGTCGCTTGCCCGGACATCGCCCTGGTCGTCCAATCCAACTTCATGCAAGACCTGCCCCACCCGTTTACGGTCCAAGCCATATAAGCGAGCGTGGAAAGCCAGGTTGGAAGCTGCGGTCTTGGATTGATATAGGCCATCTTCGCTGAAGAGCACCCCGATCGTCCGGCTGATAGAGTCACGATCCCCGGCGGGATCCGAGGCGTGGAGACGGATGCTTCCGGCTGTTGGTCTTGACTGCCCCAAAAGCAGGCGGAAAAGCTCATCCACGCCGCTCCCGCTAGGACCAAAAACGCCGGCGATCTCCCCGGACCTGACTCTCAGGGATTCAAGTTCGAGTACTGTAATCCCCTGCACAACCTTGTGCAGCTGTTTGATCTCGATCATGGATTCAAATACCCGTGATTGCCCATACCAGCCCATATTAGCATAATCCCGTCTGTCAGCGATTATGCAGCTTGCGGAAATGTAAAGGCTTGAAGATACTCGGTACAGTTCGCTGCTCAGGTGGCTCGATATGAAGAAACCGGCCGTCTACACACCAGAGCAACCCGGCCACACACTAACCCACCTCTGGGATACCCCGGTCGTCGTCGTTGGCCGTACGTGGCTTCCGCTGGTCGAGCTGGCTAGTTGGATGTTCTTCTCCTGGTGGTCCTCCAGACGTGATCCGGACCGCAAACCGGGCGTGAGCCTGGGTTTGGGGGCTGTTCACACTCTGATGGTCCTGGGTTCGGAATGGTGCCACAACCTGGCCCACGTCGCCGCGGCGCGCATGGTCGCTCGACCGATGGATGCCCTGCGCATTACCTGGGGCATGCCGCTGTGCGTCTATTACGAGCTTGAAGATGAACGCGTCACACCCCGCCAGCACATTGCGCGGGCGTTGGGAGGTCCACTCTTTAACTTTGCCGCCTCGCTCACGCTTGGCCGAATACGCTCCAGAACAAAGAAGAATACTCCAGCCCGTGAAATCGTGGATACAGCACTCGGCGCGAATCTCATCATCCTCGGCGCGGGCCTGCTTCCCTACCCTGGCCTTGATGGTGGCGTGATATTGAAGTGGAGCCTGGTCGAAGGCGGCTCCAGTACACGGCAAGCCGACGCGATTACTCGTCAGATGGATGGCGCGGTCGCGGCTGGCTTGGCAGGTGCTGCACTCGGCTTGAGAAAGCGCCGGCCATGGTTGAGCGTGCTGCTTGCAATTCTCAGTGCGCTTGGCTTTAGCCTAGCACTGAGTCTTGTTCGGGAGTCGTAGCCGCATAGCGAGGGTAGTCCCTGCTATTCGCAATCCACATCTACTATTATTCGAGGATGCAAACTGATGGATCCCAGGGAAAATTACCCTGCCACTTTGACGAGAAATTTGCTATTGGCTCTGACCCACCGACACAAACCAGGCCATCCCCTTGAGCCTCGATCTATATTCTGATACCATGATCGAGTCTCGAGCTGGTGGTCGCGTCAAGGGAACCTGCGAGCGGCGTCGGATAGCCTCATCCGTCGAAAAGTGCCAGCGAGCTCCACCAATAAGTTCAACCGAGGGTGAAGCATGAGAATGTGGAACTCGTATGCCCAACCGGCCAACGTTGAGCAGGCCTTGCAGGCGCTCAATGATGCGCAAGGCCATGCAGCGATCATCGCCGGCGGGACCGATCTCCTGCTCGATATCGACCAGGGCCGCCGACCCGCACCCGACCTGCTGATCGACGTCACCTGCATCAATGAAATGGGCGAAGTACGGCTTGAAGAGGACCATATCTACCTGGGTGCGGCTGTCACCCACAAGGCGATCACAACCAACCCAATCCTCATGGAACACGCTGCCTGCCTGGTGGAAGGCTGTGCGCTGATCGGCGGCCCGCAAGTGCGCAATGTCGCCACGATCGGCGGTAACGTCGCACATGCACTGCCGGCCGGCGACGGGACGATTGGTCTCCTCGTGCTGGATGCACAGGCGCTTCTTGCCGGCGTGATGGGGCGAACCTGGAAGCCTCTGGCGAAGCTCTTCGCCGGACCTGGCGAGACAACCTTTGATCGTTCACAGGAAATCCTGGTCGGGTTCAAACTCCCCTTGCGCGAACCGAACGAGTATTCTGCCTTTCAACGCATCATGCGACCACAAGGCGTTGCAATCGCCATCCTGAACATGGCGGTCTGGGTCAAGCTGGCGCCAGCCAGCACGCTCGAATCGGTACGGATCGCGGTAGGCCCCGGTGGGCCTGTTCCCTTCAGGGCACATGCCACCGAAGCAGCTCTTGCTGACCGCACACCCGACGCAGAGGCGCTGGCGCAAGCCACCAAAGCTTTACTGGGTGAGATCCAGCTGCGTACGAGCAAACACCGCGCCAGCCTGGCATACCGCCAGCACCTTGCCGGCATCCTGCTCGAGCGCACACTGGGTGCCGCGCTCAGCAAGCAGGCATAGGTGACGATCAACCCAGACCGTTCGATAGGTGCATTTGATGAAGTCAACAAGGCAGGATCATGACCAACGAGCTTAAACTGACCGTCAATGGTATTGAACGGATAGTCGATGTCGAACCAGGTGCGATGCTTTCCGATGTACTGCGCTACCGGCTTGGATTGACCGGGACGAAGATCGCCTGCGGGGAAGCCGAATGCGGTTCATGCACGGTTCTTCTGGATGGTCAACCCATCCTCTCCTGCACGCTGCCAGCCATGAAAGCAAATGGAAAGGATGTACTAACGATTGAGGGGCTAAGAACCAATGGCAGTCTGCATCCACTGCAGGAAGCATTCGTGAAGCATGGCGCGGTCCAGTGCGGTTTCTGTATCCCGGGTCAGATCATGACCGCCTACGCTCTCCTTGCACAAAATCCAGATCCGACTGAAGAAGATATCCGGCACGCGCTCAAGGACACGCTCTGTCGGTGTGGTGGGTACCCCACCATTACTCGGGCTGTTCAAGCTGCTGCGGCTAGCATGCAGCATGGGACACCGGTTGCAGCGCCGGATATCGCTGCGTCAGGTGATTTCCGCGTGATCGGCAAGCCGGGGATTCGCCCGGATGCACTGCCCAAAGTCGATGGCAGCGCCAAGTTCACCGATGATTATCACTTTCCAGGAATGCTTCACGCTCGCGTGCTGCGCGCCGGCGTTCCCCATGCAGTCGTAACAAAACTCGATATTACTGCCGCAGCTGACCATCCCGGCGTCAGGGCGGTTCTCACCGCCGCTGACATTCCGGGCGAGATCAATCACGGCCTGGTCACACGCGACTGGCCGGCGCTGGTGGGTATCGGCGAGAAAGTGCGTTATGTCGGCGATGCGCTGGCGATCGTCGCCGCCGAAACCCGGGAACAAGCGACCGATGCGCTGGAGTTGATCACCTTCGAACTCGAGCCGCTTCCGATTGTCAGCAGCCCGATCCAGGCTCACCAACCAAACGCCCCGCACGTTCACGCCGGCGGCAACCTGCTGGATGAAATCAAAGTATCCAAGGGCGACATCGAGGCCGGGATGGCGCAGTCCGAAGTCGTCTTCGAGCAGACCTACGAGACGCCGATCATGGAGCATCTCTTCATGGAGCCCGAGTGCAGCATCGCCCGCCCTCTCGAGGACGGCCGCATGGAGATCTACGTCGGTTCGCAAATTCCCTACGCTGATCGCGAGCAGGTAGCGGACTGCCTCGGGCTTGAACACGAGCAGGTGCACGTAATTGGCACACTGGTCGGTGGTGGGTTCGGCGGTAAAGAGGATATTGCCGGCCAGATCCATGCTGCGCTGCTCGCCCAGGCGACGGGCCGGCCCGTCAAGCTGCTCTACGATCGGCACGAGAGCTTGCTGACCCACCCCAAGCGCCACGCAACCCGGATCCGGGTGCGCATCGGCGCCCGGCCGGATGGTGAGCTGGTCGCGGTCGATACTGAACTGTACGGCGACACGGGCGCGTATGCTTCCCTTGGCGAACACGTTATGACACGTGCCACCACCCACTCTTCCGGACCCTACATCATCCCCAACGTGCGCGCCGATTGCTTCGCGATGTACACCAACAACCCGCCCTCCGGGGCATTTCGCGGATTTGGCGCGCTCCAGGCTGCCTTTGCAATCGAGACGGCGATGGACGAACTCGCCCACCAGATCGGCATGGATCCAATCGAGCTGCGAAAGCTGAACGCGCTGCGCGAGAGCTCAACCACCAATACCGGCCAATTTCTTGACCACAGTGTCGGCCTGCTTGAATGCATCGATCGAGTGGAAACCGAGATGCGCCGCCTATCTGCTGGCGAGGATCCATTTACCCCTCAGTCCGTCCCCGGCAGCCCGAGCTTGCGCCGGGCCTGGGGTTTTGCCGTGGCTTTCAAAAACACCGGACTGGGAGGCGGAGCCCCCGATAAAGCTGGCGCCGAGGTCCAGCTCTATGAAGATGGCACGATCGAAGCCCGCACGTCATCGGCCGAAATCGGCCAGGGATTGGTCAGCGTGCTACAGATGATCGCCGCCGAGGAAATGGGGGCCAACCTCGATCAGGTGCGTGTACTGCTTTCGGACACCGATCTTACGCTCGATGGAGGCCCGACGACCGGGTCACGCCAGACCTACGTGAGCGGGAACGCTGTTCTTCACGCCGCCAGCACGCTGCGCCAGGCGATGAGCGCAACTCTCTCCGAGCGTTTCGATTGCCCGCCAGAGAAGATACGCTACATCGCTGGGTTGGCGCAGGTAAACGGCCTGGAGGTACCCCTGGGTGAGGTGGCCAAGCTCATGCGCCAGGAAGGGCGTGAAGCGCACGCCGCGTTTGAATACTGGGCTCCGAAAACCGAACCGCTCGGCAGCGGAGGCGATATGCATTTCGCCTTCTCCTTTGCTGCCCAGGCGGCACAGGTCGAAGTCGACCTTGAGACCGGCGAAGTGCGCGTGCCGCGCGTCATCGCCGCCACAGATGTCGGCCAGACCATCAACCCGATCGGGCTACAGGGACAGATCGAGGGCGGCGTGGTGATGGGCATCGGTCATGTGCTGACCGAGGAGTTCATCCTCGAGAATGGGATGGTGATCACCGACCGTATGGCGCGCTATCGCATGCCATCGATTGCACATGCACCGGAAATCATCTCATTCGTGGTCGAACACCCCACCCGGGAAGGACCCTACGGGGCAAAAGGCGTGGGTGAGATCTCGACCATGCCGACCTTGCCCGCCATCACGAATGGGATCTATCACGCCTGTGGCATCCGCATCCGCCGGCTGCCCGTGGATCAGGACTGGCTCGCCCTACAGCTCACACCCCGTAAGTCCTGACCAGAATACACCCGGCAAGAAGATGATCCCGCGCCCCGGGTGACTTACGCCACTTTGCATCGCCCTCCCCAAGGGATAACATTTTGGATACAAATTGGCCGATTAGGTTGGCCTAATGCTTCACCATCATTCGGCATCCAGGGAGCCATCAAGCTTGGAATCGAGCGACGGAAAACCGAAACCCGTAGCCGGTGCGCCAGCGCGCGGACCACTGCGCGCCATCATCCTCGCCTCAACCGGCCAGGATATCTCGCGCTGCACGCACTGTGATCTGTGTGACAAGTACCTGCAGCCGGGAATGGACCTGACCATCGCCGAACTTATGCAGGCCGCCAGCCGTGATGAATACCTAGCCTTGAACAGCAAGACCCTCTGGGTCTCTGAAAAACTGCTCGATCATGCCCTGCGCTGCCAATCCGGGCTCGATCTGGTCTCAATCCTGATAGTCATGCAGCGCGAGGCGGTTGAACGCGGCATCCACCCACCGGAGTCTTGAGCTAGAATCAGCCCACGGAAGCGAGGATAAACAATGAAAATCGCCATTACAGGTAAAGGCGGTGTCGGGAAAACGACCCTGACCAGTTTGCTTGCCTATGCCTATGCTGCGCGCGGGAACCGGGTGCTGGCCATCGATGGTGACCCCTCACCCTGCCTGGGACAGGCACTTGGCCTGCCCGAAGAACAACTGCGTGAACTGACACCGATCGCGGAGATGAATGAGCTGATCATCGAGCGCACCGGGGCTCAACCCGGCACAACGGGGGGCTTTTTTAAACTCAACCCCCGCGTCGACGATTTACCTGACCGCTTTTCAGCTGAACATCGCGGGATTAAGATGCTCGAGATGGGCGCAGTCGACCTGGGAGGCTCAGGCTGTATCTGCCCCGAGAGTGCAATCCTGCGTTCACTGGTGACGCATATCCTGCTCAGGCGCGATGAAGTTGTGCTGCTCGATATGTATGCCGGCGTTGAACACCTTGGCCGGGCAACTGCAGATGCCGTCGACGCTATGCTGATCGTCGTTGAACCAACCGCCCGCAGCTTGGGAACTGCAACCCAGATCAAAGCGCTTGCTCAGGATATCAAGCTGGATAAGCTCTTCCTCGTTGGGTGCAAGGTCCAGGATGAGAAGGATCGAGAGTTCATCCAGGAGAATTCCCCCGGCCTTCCCGTGCTGGGCTTTCTCCCCGACGATCCGATGGTCCGTAAGGCGGATCGTGATCGGGCAGCTGTGTACGACCTTGCTCCAGCCTTGGTTGAGGCGACCGAGAAGATCATCACCAACCTCGAATCTGCGCTTGGGTAGCGAGAATGGTGCATACGTCATGCAGTCAGAACGACAAACTTCCTGTTATAGATTGACTTAGGCCGATATAAATTGACTCGGCTTTGATTGGACCTATACTCGAAATAGAAAGCGCAGGCAGCTGCCGTTTACCCTACCCGGCAGCTGCTTGACAGTGGATCACGGAGTCCTATATGTCTCTCTTTTCACCACGCCGATACCAAGCCCCTTTTCGACCCTACCACCGCGATGATAAAACACTGATGCTGCGAGTGTTCACAGCCGGGGAACAGGTCATTAAAAGCACACTCTTCAGCTGCCGGATGTGTGGGAACTGCATCCTGCAGGAGACTGCCTTCGTCTGCCCCATGACCTGCCCCAAAGGATTGCGGAACGGACTTTGTGGCGGTGCTTCTTCCGAACATTGCGAAGTCGATCCATCCCGGCCCTGTACCTGGTACAAGATCTATGAGCGAGCCGAACGGCTGGGGCGCACCGAGAGGCTGCTGGAAGTGAATGCCCCACTCGATGGTGAGCGCGTAGGCCGGGAGACGTGGCTCGACCTGGTCCGGATCTATCGCGAGCGCGATGCTGGGCCACGACTGCGCGATTTCGTCTCCAACCGAGAAAAATGGAACCAGGAGTGGGACCAGTTTTTTTACGACGTGCGCCAGCCGGATTGGTGGCAGGGTGATGCGCTCTACCACCCACCGGCCTATGAAGCGCCCATATCTCTCCTCGAAGCGAATCTGCGAACCGGTGAGTTCGTCACCACGGCTGAAATCGCTCCCCCTCTGGGGGCATCAGGCAATATCATCCACAAGAAGGCCGCCTGGTTGAAGGGCATCGTCACCGCCGCCAATTTCACCGACAATGCCTCCGCCTCGGCCCGCATGAGCAGCCTGGCTTCCAGCCACATCTGTCTGGAAACAGATTTAGAGCCGATCATGCAACTGCAGGCACGCGACCGGACACGGATCGTGCTCGAGTCGGACGCCATGGGTGCAGCCGGCCTCGGGATCCATAACATCCTGTGCCTGAGCGGTGATCATCACCGCTTCGGCCCAACCCCGATGACCAAGCCCGACCAGTTCGATATGGATGCCGTGCAGGTGCTCTGGATGCTGCGGCGCATGCGCGATGACGGCATATACCTGGATGGCCGCAAGATCAAGCAAAGGCCGCAGTTCTTCCTGGGGGCAGCAGGGTCACCCTTCGGCGCACCCCCGGCCTACGAAGCGATCCGGGCCCATAAAAAGATCAACGCTGGCGCCCAGTTCATCCAGACACAACCGATCTTCGATTACGATCGCTTCCTGGAGTGGCTCGAGGCACTTGACAAGCGCGATCTGCTGGGCAAAGTCTACATCCTAGCCGGGCTGATCCCGCTCAAGAGCGCCAAGGCAGCTCATTTTATGGCCGATGATGTCCCCGGCGTTGTCATCCCGCCCGAGATCATCGCCCGCATGGACGCTGCTGGCGACGACAAGGATGCGCAGCAGGAAGCAGGCGTGGAGATCGCGCTTGAGATGATCGAAAAACTAAAAGCCACACCTGGCATCGCCGGCATGCACATCATGGCCGTGCATTGGGAGGACATCGTCCCCCGGCTGGTTGAAGAATCCAAACTCCCCCGTCCCAGCATTACGGAACTTCCTGAAGTGAGCGAGGCAGAGGAGGCCTGAACTTAGCTCGATCTGCTCGCCGGCCATGCCACCACTCATCACCATCGCATCCCCTGTCCAATGGCCAGGGGATGCGTTTGCCACCGGATAGGAAGGAGAGAGGCTTGATGGACACAAATCTGGCAGTCTGGATCGACAATCAGTCCTGGATTTTGCTCGATGGCGCGATGGGGACCATGCTTATTGCGGCTGGTATCAAGCAAGGGACAGCCTCGGAATTGTGGAACGTCGATCAGCCCGAGCAAGTGGCAGCCATCCACCGGGCCTATATCGAGGCCGGAGCCCAAATCGTCCTGACCAATTCCTTTGGCGGCAGCCGCTTCCGGCTCGAGCATCATGGTTTAGATTCGCGCGTGCAGGAATTGAACGTGGCCGCCGCCCGTTTGGCAAGGCAGGAAGCTGACGCCTCCGGGGATGAGATCTGGGTCGCAGGATCGATCGGACCTTCCGGCAAGTTGATGGAGCCCATGGGTCCTCTCACGCCCGAGTTGGCAAAGGATGGTTTCGCCGAACAGGCTCAGGCGTTGGTCGAGGGTGGCGTCGATCTGCTTTGGGTTGAAACAATGAGCGATCTGGCTGAAGCCACCGCTGCCGTGGAAGGAATCCACTCCACCACCTATCTGCCCTTTGCTGTGACGATGACCTTTGAATCGCGTGGGCATACGATGATGGGAGTCAGCCCATCGGCAGCGATCGACGCTCTCGTACCTTATTCGCCCATCGCCCTTGGCGCAAACTGTGGCAACGGCCCGGCCGAGATCGAGGGCGTGATCGAGGCAATGGCAGCACTCGAACCACCGATGCCCTTGATCGCCAAGTCCAATGCCGGCATGCCCAAATTGGCAGGTGATCAGATCGTCTACGATGCCTCACCCGGGATCATGGCGGAACACGCCGTACTAGTGCGCTCGTTGGGAGCCAGACTGATCGGTGGCTGCTGCGGGAACACCCCCGAACATATCGCTGCAATGTACGCTGCTTTAAGCGAGGAGTAACCCAGCGCGCGCTCTTAGTCCGATTCAGCGTATTTTGGGGACCCCAGCTTTGCTGAAACCCATGAAGAGTGCTGATTGTTCTTCGTGTCTTACACCTACGATGCTTTCCAATAGACGAAGCATTACGAATTCGACGGGAGTCCGGCAGCCTTGCTGCCGGCGCGGAAGCGATGCTTCTGCACTCCCACTGAGAGATTGCAGATTCTCGTATTGATTTAAGCGATAGCACCAACTTTGTAAACGCGGAGCGCCACTACGACGCTTCAGCAGAGCTAATTGACCACGCATCCTGTAACTGGAATAGCCTCTGGAGTGCAGCAGCTTTGCTGCTGCGCGGAAGCAAAGCTTCCGCACTCCAAATCCCTGGGAGTAAACCAACCAAGGTTTTACATCCCTGGAGTCCAGGGGCCCAGCCGTAGGGTATGAGCAAGGCTCAT
>Ga0315534_1001433_pt1 | contig 16403 bp, 9 predicted proteins | sample SalMarSW160240MG_FD_203094 | JGI IMG/M metagenome (GOLD analysis project Ga0315534, IMG submission 203094) | Salt marsh sediment microbial communities from the Plum Island Ecosystem LTER, Massachusetts, United States - Salt Marsh Sediment SW1602-40 ... | reverse complement strand
AATCGGTTCGGGGTGGGGGGGATTTGCCATGCACGCCGCCAAACACTACGGCTGCCACGTGACTGCAACGACGATCTCCCAAGCACAGTATCAACTCGCCGAACAGCGTATTGCCGACGCGGGACTTTGCGACCGCGTTCATTTGCTCCAGTCGGACTATCGAGACTTGCAGGGAAAGTACGACAAACTGGTGTCTATCGAAATGATCGAAGCTGTCGGCCAGCGTTATCTTGACATTTTCTTCCGAAAGTGTTCCGGTCTCTTGAAAGCAAACGGCGCGATGCTCTTGCAGGGCATTGTCATGCCGGATTGCCGTTACGATCGCTATCGGCGGAGTGTTGATTTCATCCAGAAGTATATTTTTCCAGGTGGGTTCCTGCCTTCGCACGCGGCAATCGGGCAGTGCGTGCGATACAATACGGACTTGCAGATCGTCCACCTGGAAGCGTTCGGGCTTCACTACGCGGAAACCCTTGCGCGGTGGCGGAAGCGGTTTGTGCAGAATCTGGCAGCAGTTAGCAAGCTCGGGTTCGACCGGCGGTTTATCCGTACGTGGATGTACTACCTGTGTTACTGCGAGGCGGGATTTCGGCAGCGGCAGGTCGACGTTTCGCAAATAACGTTCATCAAGCCCCGCAGCACCGTCAACGTGGCATGCGAAGCCCTGCCGCCAGGCCTCTCACTCGTCGGCGCCGGCCAGCGTTAAATCCGACTCTGCTCGATCTGCACGGGCTGCCGATCCGGGCGCCGCGGGACGGCGCGGCGTCGTTCGAACAGATAATGAGACACGAACCATTCGTTGCCTGATTTGTAGCGGAACAACTCGGCACAGGCCATGAAGAACATGCGCCAGCGCTGCAGCGATGTCCCGGCCCGCCGGGCGTCGAGGTCGCGGAGGAACAAAGACAGCAGTGAGTCGCGCTGCCGATCGAGGTTGTTCAACCATTCGTCGCACGTCCGGGCATAATGGTTTCCGTTGACGCGCCAGTGTTTTTCAATCAGCATGTGACGCTGAAAATACAGAAGCAGGTCGTCCGAAGGCATCATGCCCCCGCTGAAGAAATGACGTCCCATCCAGTTGGATGGACCTTCGGCAGCAAAAAGATACGGATGTTGCCGATGGCAAAAAATATGAACAAAGAGTTTGCCGTCTTCCTCGAGCCAGCCTGCTATCCGTTCCATCAACAGGGATATGTTTCGCATGTGTTCGAACATTTCGATGGAAAGCACGCGGTCAAACCGTGCCGCTGGGCGGAAATCGGCAACATCGGAAGTCACTGCGTGGACGTTGGCCAGGCCGCGTTCGCTGCACTGCCTTTCAATGAATCGCCTCTGACTGTGCGAATTTGAGCAGGCCGTAATCTGACAGAGAGGATACATTTCGGCGATCCACAGCGCGAGGGAACCCCAACCGCAACCCAGGTCGAGCACGCTCATGCCGTCCGCCAGACCAGCTCGCCGACAGGTCAAGCGCAGCATGTTTTCTTCCGCGTCGCCGAGCGTGCCGCTGCTGCCCGGGAACGAGCAGCAACTGTATTTCAACCGCGGACCGAGGACCCGTTGGAAAAACTCGCTGGGCACCTCGTAATGCTGTTCGTTTGCCGAGTCCATATGGACGGCCAGTCGCTCGCGCCGCAAAACGTCAACAAAACGCCGTACCCTCTCGCGGTGCAGCTTGACATCATCGCAGCACACTGCCGCCAGGCGTTTTGAGAGAAGCCGCCGAATGCCAATGCGGATCAGCCAATCGGGCAGGATGCCTCGTTCAGCCAAGTCGATAATACCCATCATGTCACGCTGGAAAAAACGGTTCGGAAGCCTCGGCCGGTCAACGGTGTCTCATTGGGCCGAGGTGCTGGAAGCAGTTTCAAACGCCTTGTAATCGCTCCATGGTCGGGAAACGTCACAGCAAAGTCAGGTTTTGAAACAGGCTTAAAAAGGTTTGGATGTTATAGTGTATCACTCCGCAAAGTGAGCCGCCGAGGTCGGGCGTGGTCTACGCGACGTTTGGCCCGGGCAGCACCCGTGGATCGGCCCGCCCGGCATGGCCGGCAAAGCGGGACATGGCCGAGTTGGAGTTCGCCGCGGTCTTTCCGAAGACGATACAAGTATGGACGTCAGCAATCTGCTCTTGTTGAATCTGGTGGTGGTCCTCGCCGCCATGGTAGTCCTGTGGCTGGCCAGCGTGGCGGCACGAGATGCCAGTATCGTCGACCCTTTCTGGGGGACGGGTTTCATCGTGGTAACGTGGGTGACGTTCGTCTTTTCGCCCGCGCCTGCTTCACGGCGGATGGTCATAGCGCTGCTGGTCACCGCGTGGGGGGCGCGCCTGTCGGGATATCTCGCCTGGCGCAATCTGGGAAAAGGAGAGGATCGACGGTACCGGCAGATGCGCGACAAATGGAAAGGTAAATTCATTTGGGTCAGCCTGGTCACCGTGTTCGTTCTGCAGGGTGTGCTGATGTGGACCATCTCGCTTCCCATACAGATCGGGATGCGGTCCGAGCCGATCAGCGTGTGGCTGACCGGGGTCGGCGTGCTTATTTTTGCCAGCGGTCTGCTTTTCGAGTCGATAGGTGACTACCAGCTCGCACGCTTCAAATCCAATCCATCGAATGCAGGTCAAGTTTTGGATCATGGGCTGTGGAGGTACACCCGTCATCCAAACTATTTTGGGGACTTCCTGGTGTGGTGGGGTATTTATGTCGTGGCGGGGATGAACGGCCAGGCATGGTGGACGGTCGTCAGCCCGATTCTGATGTCGCTGCTGCTTGTCTACGTGTCGGGAGTTGCCCTGCTGGAGAAGTCGTTAAAGGAACGGTCACCGAAATACCGTGACTATGTCCAGCGCACCAGCGCGTTTTTCCCCTGGCCGCCCGATGACCCGGGGCCGTCCATGCAACAACAATAGCAGCGCCTATTTGCGGGGCCGTCCGTTGATGGGCGCGAGCGCAACCCAAGAACGATTGAGGTAGCTGCACGAACAACCCGCCGATGCGTCGGGCACCAGGACCAGGCCTCCGGCAGGGATGACGTTGATCCAGCAACCGGGACGCATCCCGCCGAAATTCTCGACGTCGTTGTTCTGCTTGAGGTCAAAATAGCCGAGGGTGGCCGATCGGAAAAACACCATGCTCGCGCTACTCGAGAGGACCCCGCATCCGTAGGAGCGTTTCAAATTGAAGGGCTGGGGCTCCCCGGTGAGCAGGTCCCAGGCACCGCCGTCCGCATAAAGGGTGCGGTCATTGATCATCAGGCGCGACCTGTAATCGGATTCCATGGACCACAGCGGCTCGCCGTCGTCGGTGCGGAACGCGCTCATGCGGCCACCAACTTCCGACTCGAGCCGGAAGCGGGTCGCCTGGTAACTCATCACTAGAATCGCGTGCTTGTCGCTCACGGCCAGGGTGGTCCCGTAGATGTCGTCGCCGCGACGCCAGACGATTTTTCCCGTTGTCCGATCCAGGGCCAGCAATTCGCCCGTTTTATGGGCGCGCTCGGCAGCCTTCGATTGCCGGCGGCGGTCAAAGAGTGCCAGCGGCCGATCGATCAGATAGACTCGATTCCGCCCCACCGAGATGGCGTTGTGCCGCACGGAGTGCATCGGGCGGAACTGCCAGAGTAGCTTCCCGGTTCGTACGTCGTAAGCGAACAGCAGATCCGACTCCGTCAATTGCTTGTCCATGTTGCCGCCGGGACGGTACCGGTACGTGACGACATGATCGATATTGGCCCGTGATCCGTACAGAATCCCGCCGGCGCATGCGATGTATCCCCAGGGGGCCGGCTTTCCGCTATCGCTCTTCGGTACTCGATATTCGGCGATTTTAAGGCCCGTGCGCGCATCGATTCGGAAACAACTCTGCCCATGGCGCGCGTACACGCTGTCGCCTGCCACGCAGTAGTTGCTCCCCGTGCCCGCCGTGCCCATCAAATGGTCGCCGTCGTATGCCTCCAAGACACCAGGCAGGGAGTAACTCCACAACACACGGCCATTGTAGGCGTCCACGGCGCGAATTTCGTCGAGCCCTTCATAGAATAGCCGCCCTTCGTGATACAGCGGCGCCGGTCCTCGTCCATGCCGTTGCGTGACTTCTAAATCAACATCACGAAACCAAAGAATGCTCAGACGACCCGTTACGAGTTTGTCGCCGGAGCATGCCGTGTTGCCCGGATCAGAATACTGGTGTGTCCAGCTTCCGGCGCCGGACAGGGCACCGCGTTTCGATACGTGCATGTGGCCGTGACGGCCGACACAAGCAACGCCGCCGTACGGGCGCTGCATGCGTTTTATTTCGCCGATGGGCAGCTCCGCCGCGCCGGGGTTCAGCGACCGGCGGGAGACGATGAGATTCGCGAAATATCGCGGATAACCTGAATTGCCCGGCTTGCGGTGATGCACTGTTACTCGCGAGCCATACAGTCCGGCGGTGTCGAGCTTGCGTCGCGCTTCGGCGACCTTCAGGGGATCGGCGTCAATCGCAAAGATGGACAACCGACTGCGTTTCGCCAACTCGTACGCCAGGCAGCCGTCTCCACACCCCAGGTCCAGACAATATCCTTCCCGGGAGCCGAAATGGCGTAGAATCTCCTCGGCCGCGGCTGCCATCTCTGAGTTGTGGCCATACGGCCGGTCACTCGCCTGCGATGCGAACACCGTGGGTTCGGCGGAATACTCCGAATCGAAACAATAGATGTTCCCTTTGTCCGTGCTCACGAAGAGTCGGCCGTCGGCCACCGCCAGACTATGTGCCACGCCGTCAACAGCGAGAGTGCTCGTGATTGTCTTCGTCCCGGCATCGACGAGGTCTACGTGACCTTTCGCGCCGGAGACGACCGTGTTTCCGGCGCGAGCCAAACCGGCTCCGGTGTGTACGCCATCGACATGCCAAACTTCATGGGCATCGAGGGTCCTGAAAGGTTTTCCCTTGCGGTCGATTTTTTCCACTTCGGCCCATTGGTACGCGACGATCTTGCCGCCGGAAGCGCGCAGGAAACCGTCGCTTGAGGCCACGATCGGCCCGGGGCCCGTCTTTGCCTGCAGTTCGCCAGTGGCGACGTGGAATGCCGATCCGCCGTTGTAGAGCAATCCGGCGGCAGCCGTCGCAAAGCTTCCGCCAGCGGCGCGGTTTCTTTGGAGGTGAAAGTAGAGAAACTTTCCGTCGGTCCGATGAAAGGCCGCGGGCACGGCACGTCCGGTCGGCACGAAGATCTGCTCGCCTTCCACCACCAGGTATCCCTGCGCCGAAATCCCACTCTTGGCATGGGCGCCCCCGTGGGGCTGAGGCATGAAGATCCCGCCCGAGTCGCCGTTGGTCCAGATTGTCTGGCCAGTCTCGGCGTCGAGTGCGCAGAGGAAAATTCCATCACTGGGCCAAATTCCCGCCGCATAATACACCGTGTCGCCCACAACCGCCGGTCCTCCGCGGGCGGGCCACTTGGAAATCATCCGCTCATTGCCCAGCCGCATCGAATTGTCGGGACCTCCGCGGTGTTTCCAAAGGAGTTTGCCATCCATGGCCGCCAAAGCATGGAGATGGCCGTCATCACTGGCAACGAAGATGCGGTCGTTCCAGGCCACAGGTGCGAAACGAACCGGGCCGCCGGTGTAGTAGGTCCACGAAATATCGCCGGACGTCGCGTCGAGGGCGTATACCTTGCCGTCCACCGAGTTGCCGAAGAAGACTCTGCCGCCCGCGACGATCGTGTGCGGTGCCCGATCGAACGTCATACGGCGGGAGCGCGGCCAGGCCGGCTGGGGCGCGTGATGCGCCTTGCGAACCCACTGCAGTGTCAAGACCGGCGGCAGGTGCTCAGCCGTGTATCCTGTACGCGACGCGTTGGCTCGGGCGGTGGGCCAGTCCGCGGCCCCTGCCGAGACGTTCAGCAAGAGAATCGAAGTCAACGCCGTAACAAAGACCGTGCGGTGCATCGAATCATTCCTTATGAAGGTGACCGGTCGTGACTCGGTCCGAGCGGCGCTTGGGCTGAGGTTGCCGAGCGGCGAACCGGCCGGGCGACTCCCGCCCCACGGTGCGGATCGGCACAACGGCCGTTACACGTGCGCAACCGGAATCATCTGGGGCGGTCCCCGCAAGCTCCTGGAAATGCCTCATGCGAGTCGACTGGATCGCAAAAACGCAAGGGTTGAACCTCAAAACAGGTCCACCAACGGCTGGCCTTCCTGAAGCAGGCTGAAAGGCCGACCTTGCAGATCGACGGCTTGCAGGTCCTTGATGCCCATTGCGTAATAGACGGTCTTGGCAATGTCTTCCGGTCCCACGGGACGATCCGACGGATATTCGGCCAGACGGTCGGTCGCGCCCACCGTCGTTCCACCCTGGATGCCCCCGCCTGCGAAAAGTACGCTCATGCACGCTGTCCAATGGTCGCGACCCGCTCCGTCAATGCCCCCGGAACGCGAGTCCCCAATCCTAGGCTTCCGCCCCATTTCGCTGGTGACGAGCAGCAACGTTTCGTCGAGCAGATCGCGCCCGTGCAAGTCCTCGACAAGCGCGGAGAATCCTTGATCGAATTCCGGAAGCAGGTGATCTTTCAGGCAGTTGAAATTATTACCATGAGTGTCCCATCCACCCGCACTCTTGCACTGGGATGCCAGTTTTTCGTTCTCTTTCCAGAAGACGGTCACGAAAGGCACGCCGGCTTCCACCAGTCGTCGCGCCATCAGCAGGCTCATCCCGTTGATCGTCTCGCCGTAACGCTTGCGCGTATGGTCGGGCTCCAGCGCGATATCCAAAGCCTGGGCGGCCGACGTGGAACCCAACAGCGAGAATGCCTTGTGCTGTGTGTGCGAGAAATTGCCAACCGAGGCGATGTCGTCCAGGTTCCGTCGGGAAGTTTCCAGCGACGTGAGCAACTCGCGCCGTGCCGCGAGTCGGGACGGCGTTACGCCCGACTGCAGCGTCAGGGCCGGAGTGGTAAACTCAAGTGGCTTGTCGACCTGGCCATAGATGTAGAACGGATCGTGATCGACGCCCAGGCGGGCTGCGAACTGCCCCGGGCGCGTGTACGGCGCTCGGCTGGGCTTGTGCGGCAAGGTAACTATTTGGGGAAGGGAAGGATGAACCGGCATCCGCGAACCCACTACCGATCCCATAAACGGCCAATCGGTCGGTTCGGGCCTCCGATCGTTGCCCATGGTGCGAAACGTCCGGTCGGGCGGATGGCCCGTCAGATTGTAGTAGTAACCCGCGTGATGATCTCCCGTGGCGCGACCGTAATCCGTCACGGAACGGACGACGGCCAGATGATGCGCGTGCCTGGCCAGGCAAGGCAGGTGTTCGCACAGACGGATATCCGGCGCAGAAGTACGGATGGGGTTGAAGGGGCCTCGGTATTCCCGCGGCGCATCGGGTTTCATGTCCCAGGTATCGATGTGCGAGGCACCCCCGCAGAGAAAGAACAAGATCGTCGAACGGGCCCGGCGGCGCGCGGGGACTTGGGGGGCCGGAGATGCCGCAGCGCGCGGCGTGCCGAAACGAAGCCCCGCAAAACCAACCGTCGAAGCAACAAGAAACGTTCGTCGGCTGGAGCGGTGCGAGAAGGCGGGTGGCATCATTTACCTCGCTTGAACTCTTACGCATGGTAGGACCATGCTATGCTGCATGTCAAGGATAAACCCTTCCAATGATGTTCCCCGGAGAACGCCATGACTACTCGACGCCGGTTCCTTGCCACGACGGGTGCGGGATTGCTCGGTGCGCCGCTGGCCTGGGCAACCGAGCCTCACCCCGGAACGCGAAAGAAAATTGCCATTATTACGACCGTATGGCGCTACCAGTCCCACGCACAGCATATGGGCGACCGCTTTCTGGTGGGGTATCCGCTGAACGGTCAGTGGCATGAGCCGGCCGTGGATGTCGCGGCGATGTATGTCGACCAGGTTCCGCCGGACGATCTGAGCCGGCAACGGGCAGAGGAGTTTGGTTGTCGAATCTATTCCACGATTGCCGAGGCACTTCGCTGCGGCGGCGACCGGATGGCCGTAGATGGCGTGTTGATAATCGGGGAACACGGTGACTACCCACGCAACGGGCTGGGCCAGGTCCTGTATCCGCGGTACGCTTTTTTTCAGCAGGTGGCTGATGTTTTTGAGCAGGACGACCGCGCTGCGGCGGTGTTTAACGACAAGCATCTTTCCTGGAAGTGGGAATGGGCCCGCGCGATGGTCGACCGGGCACGCACGTTGCAGTTCCCGTTCATGGCCGGATCTTCGCTTCCCGTGACCTGGCGAATGCCCGCGGTGGATATGCCATGGGAGTGTCCCGCGCAGGAAGTGATGTGCGTCGCATTTGGCGGCATCGACAGTTATGATTTTCACGCGCTGGAGGTCATTCAGTGCATGGCCGAACGGCGTCGCGGCGGCGAAACCGGGGTGGCCTGGGTGGAGGCGCTGCGCGGCGATTCTGTGTGGAAGGCGATGCAAACGGACGGCTGGGAGCAGGGCGGCTGGGACCGGTCCCTGATGGCTTCCTGCCTGGCCAGAAGCCATACGCTCGCCCCGGCACACAAAAGCTTTTCGCACCGCCGGCCCACCGACGCGCAGGTGCGTCAAATGGTAGCCGACCCCGTCGCCTTCCGATTCCAGTACTCCGATGGACTCAGGGCTACCATGCTGCTTCTGAACGGTCTGGTCGGCGACTTCACGTTCGCCGCGCGGATCGGCGGGCGAGCCGAGCCGCTGTCCACTCTGTTCTTTCTTCCGCCAACGCCCAACGTCCACTACTCGGCGATCTTGATGTCCAAGGTCGAACAGATGTTTGTCGACGGCGCGGCCGGATATCCTGTCGAGCGAACTCTCTTGACGACCGGTGTGCTGGCGGCCGCCATGCAGTCGCTTGCCGAGGGGTCCCGACAAGTCCCAACGCCTCATCTGGAGATCGTATATAAAACCGACCAGCAATCGACGTTCTGCCGAACGTGATCTCGACAACGGAATCATTGTCGGCCAATGAGATTTGGCGGAATGACGGCAGATACTGCTGCGGGTGCCGGCGTGCAGGACAACCTCCCGTTATTCCCGGTGGCGACCGGATTGCTGGAAGGAGTAAATAGAACCCAGACACAGGATCTGGGTCAGCACATCGAGCGCGGCGCGGCTTTCACAGAGCAATTCCGGATCGCGCAGATCCGACGGCTTCAGGAGGTCGCGGTAGTAGGTTCGCACCCAGGTTTCGAGTTGCGCCAGGCGGGGTCCATCGAGCATCACGTCCCGGTGCACGCTCTGGAGCTGCCTGTCGTTCATGACCACTCGCAAACGCAGGCATGCCGGGCCGCCGCCATTGGCCATGCTCTGCCGCACGTCCACATAGTGCACCGAATCGATGGGATTGTTCTCTTCCAGAAGCCTTTCGATCCAGCGCCGGACGGTATCGCATTCGTGGCACTCGAGCGGCGCGATCAAGCTCATCGACCCGTTTGCATGTGAGACGAGCTGGCTGTTAAACAAGTAGGTGGCAATCGCGTCGGCCAGGGAAACCTGGGCTTCCCTGGCCACGATTAACTGCGGACGGCCGCCGGGCAGCGAGGCGAAGACCTGCTCGATTCGTTGCACCGCGTTCTGGCCGTCGGCGAAGGCCCGTTCGTGGTACAGCAATACAGGTCCATTTCCCACGCTGACCACATCGTTGTGAAAAGCTCCCGCATCGATGGCATCGGGATGTTGCTGAATAAAGAGCGTCCTGTCAGGATCAAGCCGGTGCAGGCGGGCCACCGCCTGCGACGCCTCAAGCGTCTGCCGGGCGGGGAACACCCGCGCCGCGGACGAACCGTGCGCCGGGCAGCCGTAGGCAAAGATTTCGATACCGGGCTCGCCATAAGCCTGGCACAGCCGCGTGTGGTTGGCGGCGCCTTCATCCCGGAAGAAACCGCCGGCCGGCAGCGGTTCGTGCACGACGAAGTGCTGGGAGTTGGAGAAGATCTTTCGCAGCAGGCGAGTTGTCTGATCCGGCTCAATGGAGCGATGCAGCTGGCTGACCAGGTTGGCGGGCGTCACATGAATGCGTCCATCGGCGGTATCGGCCGATGGCGAAACCGTGGCGGCATTGGCCGTCCACATGCTCGAAGCGCTGTAGGAGGCGGCAAGCAGTTCGGGGGCCCGATGATATGCGGTGTCGATGATGCGGGATGCAGTACCCGTGAATCCGGCTCGCCGCAGCAGATCCAGGTCGGGTCGCTCATGGGGAGGCAGAACGGCCTGGGGGATGCCCATGGTGAGCAACACTTTCATTTTCCGCAGGCCTTCCAGCGCGGCGGATCGGGGTTGCGACGTCCGTTGCCGGTTCTTCATGGAAGCCAGATTGCCGAAAGCCAGGCCGGCGAAGTTGTGCGTCGGGCCCACCAGGCCATCGAAATTGGCTTCCCAGTCTGGCATGGCTGGTTGCGTCCTCGAGAACGTCTGCTTATTCCAAGGAGTTACAGCGGCGCTGTCCCGCTAATCGTCACACGGGCTGCGCAGCGGCGCGTAACGAACCACATCACCCGCGGTGACGGGCAGCGCGCCGTCGGTTTGCTCTTCGATCCGCAGCTGTCCGTGGGCGTCCAAGTGGACCGCGCCCAGGCCAGCCAGGAATTCGCGTCGATCCGTTGACGCCGTGGCGATCACGTGCGTCGGCGGACGGTTCTCCAGCGGGCCGATGGATCGGACTGGTCCGGTGCGACTCGTGCGCACCGAACGAATGCGCCCGAGGGGGCAACTGACAATCGGACCGGCATCGAAGATGTCCACCTTGCCGTTAAACACAAATCCCTCGTGCTCCAGGATGCGCAATGCCGGGCGAGTCTGTTCGTGTACTTGACCGATGGCCTGTTGTGCTTCCGGGGGCAGCAGAGGGATATAGAGCGGATGGGACGGCATCAGTTCCGCAATGAATTTTTTGTCCTGCACGCTCAAATAATCCGCTCGTTGGAAGTCGACGTCGAAAAAATGCCGGCCCACGGCGTCCCAAAACGGGACGTGGCCCCGCGCATCGCTCACGCCGCGCAATTCAGCGATGACCGGAGACGCGAATGCGTGGCGGTGTTCAGCCATAAAAAGAAATCGAGCCTTCGAAAGCAGGGCCCCCAGGCCGCGTCGGCGATAATCCGGATGCAGAAACAGCGTGCCAATCTCGCTGGGACCGTCGTGCTCGGCCATCAAGTGCAACGCCTCTATTTCCTTGCGGACATGCAAAGCCGCCGATTCGTGTACGTCCCTGCGGACTTCGTACGCGTAGAACGGCTCGAAGCCGCCCACACGCGAAACGATGCCACTGGTGCCGGCCAGTTTCTGTGTGCGTACGTCTTCGGCGACAAACAGGTAATGCTCGCCGCCGGGTTGCTCGACATCCCGTGCGAAACCATCAGATGCGCGGTTCACCAGCCGCTGGAGCAGCCGCGGATCGTGGGGCAGCGTCGTCAAGCCGGCGTCCACCGTGCCAGCCAGATCGACGATGGCCGAAAGATCTTCCCGTCGAACCGGGCGAACGATAATCATGGCTCGCACTTCCTCGAAACTGCGTCCTCGCATCGTGCCGGTCGCATCCTAATTGTACGCCAAGGTCCATGCGCGGGATGACGCGACGGCGGGAGTGTTGCAAAAATCCTTGTGCCGAGGATATCCGGAAGATAGGATGCCATCAATTACGGTTTCCCCGCGCGCCGCACGGGCAGTGTGTTGCTGTTGCTGCTGTCGATCTGCCTCATTCCCCCGCGAACGACGTGCCGCGGCCGGAATGCCGTGCACGAACGCCCTCCACGCCTTTGGGAGCGACCCGCCATGATGCGAAGCTGGATCCTCGGTTGTGCCGCCGTCTTGCTTGCCGACGCTGCCGCCGGCGAACCGTTGTTCAAGCAACGGGATATCTTTCCGCCGCAAGACAAACATGTCCATTCCAGCAGCATCGTGGAATGCCCCAACGGTGACTTTCTGGCGAGTTGGTTTCACGGTTCTGGTGAGCGGACCGCAGACGACGTCCAGATTCAGGGCGCGCGGCTGACGCACGGCACGTCGAATTGGAGCGAAGTCTTTCCGATGGCGGACACGCCGGGGTTTCCCGACTGTAATCCTGTTCTGTTTGTGGACAGGAATCAGCGGTTATGGATGTTCTGGATCACGGTCCTGGCACACCGCTGGGAATGCAGTCAGTTGAAGGCCCGCGTCAGCGGCGACTTTCAGAATGAGGGACCGCCTCGCTGGCACTGGCAGGAGATTATTCAACTTAAGCCCGGGTCGTCGTTTGCCGACATACTGCGAGTCCGCTTTGAAGAATTGAATGTCAACGAGAACATGTGGGCCGAATATGCCCCGCCATATCGGCGCATGCTGGAGCGGGCCGCGGAGGATCCTTACAAGCGCCAGACAGGGTGGATGTGCCGGATTCATCCCGTGACGCTCGCGTCGGGACGCATACTGCTGCCACTGTATTCGGACGGCTTCAATGTCTCGCTGATGGCCATATCCGATGACGACGGCGCCCACTGGCGGGCGAGTGGGCCGATCGTCGGTCTGGGACCCATCCAGCCGGCGGTAGTTGCCCGCAGCGACGGCGCGCTGGTGGCCTATATGAGGGATTCGGGTACCTTGCCGGGGCGAGTGCTGGTGAGCACATCCGCGGACGACGGTCAGACGTGGTCGGCCGCGGTCGACACCGACATTCCCAATCCGGGCTCCAGCCTGGAAGTCATTGCGTTGGACAGTGGCGATTGGGTGATGATCTGCAACGATCTGGAGAGCGACCGAGGCCGACTGACTGCTCTGTTGTCCGACGACGAGGGTCGAAACTGGAAATGGCGCAGACCGATTGAATCTGCCGGCCGAGACGGTCGCTCATTCGCCTACCCTTCGGTTATCCAGGATTCGAAGGGGTTGGTCCAGTTGACCTACTCCGTGGCATTACCCGACGGCAACAAGACCATCCGCCACGCAACGATGAACGCCCAGTGGATTAAGGCCAAAGGCTAAAAGCGTCTAGCAAAACATCATGGATGCACTACCAAAAACGCGAGTTTGCAGGCGAACCGGCGGTTTTGTTAGAGGCTCTAAAGGTCGCTGACCGCGTGCCCTTCCGACTCGTCCGGCAAACGATGCCGGCTGCGGACTACTGGAACTGCCTGCCGGGCGGCCTGGTCGGCTCGATTTGGGGGCGCGGCTCTTCGTGGGCGGTCACCAGCGTGCGCTGCAGATCGGCGAGGACATCCGGATGCTGCGGTCCCACATCGGTGGTCTCACCGGGATCGGATGCCAGATCATACAGTTCTACGCGGCCGTCCGGCGCCTGCTGTTGGACGGCCTTCCACGGTCCCGCCCGCGCGGCCCGTGCTCCTTCGTGTTCCCAATACATGGTTTCGTGGATCCGCCGCGGTCCTTGTCCGCGGAGGGCGGGCAGCACGGACACGCCGTCGATTTCCTCCGGACATGGTGCGCCGGCTACGTCGGCCAGCGTTGGCAGGACATCGGCGAAATACCAGGCGTGACTGCTCTGCCGGCCTGAAGGAACGATTCCCGTCCAGCGTACGATCATGGGAACGCGGATTCCACCTTCCCAAAGTGTTCCTTTACAACCGCGCAGCGGTCCGCACGCGTTGAAGAAGTCGGGATCACTCGGTCCGGAAGCCGCGCCATTGTCACTGGTGAACAATACCAGTGTGTCTTCTTCGAGTTGCAGTTCTCGCAGCAGCGACATTATCTTTCCGACGCTGTCGTCCATATGGGAAATGATAGCAGCCGTGGCCGCTCGCGGCATCTTTTGCTGGGCGTAGTCGGAGGGATAGCCTGTCTTGCGACCGCGTCCGGTGTAGGGCGTCTCTTCAAATCGACCCTCATATTCTTTCAGCGATGATTCCGGTACGAGCAGCTCGTAGTGCGGCACCGCGAAAGGCACGTAGAGAAAGAAACGGTCGTCACGATGTGTTCTTATAAAATCCATCGCGCGCGACACGATGAGGTCATGCGTGTACTGCTCCCGCCGGCCTTCGAAGTTGCCAGGCAATTCGTACCGTTGAGCGTTGTTCCAGAGATGATGCGGATAGTAGAAATGAGCGTGAATCTGGTGGAGATACCCGAAGAATTGGTCGAATCCCTGCCGGTTCGGCACGCCGCTTGTTCCAAATTCGCCGAGTCCCCATTTTCCGAACAAACCAGTTACGTAACCGGCGGTGTGGAGGATTTCCCCCACGGTGACGTCTTCGTCGGCCAGCGGAATGCCCCCGGTGTTGCCGCGCACCGGTGTGTGTCCGCCATGCATTCCCGTCATCAGGACACTGCGGCTTGGAGCGCACACGCATGACCCCGCGTAAACATCGGTGAAGCGAATTCCGTCCGCCGCGAGCCGATCGAGATGCGGCGTGCGGATGATCTTTTGCCCATAACATCCCAGGTGGCCGTAGCCCAGGTCGTCGGCCATGATAAATACGATGTTGGGACGATCGTCCTCCTTCGCCCCGGCCGGGTGTATCAGCAGCAACAGGACGGCGCAGTTCGCAAGAATAGTTTTCACATGATGCCTTTCTGCGAGGTGGACGCGGCGATACAAATCTTGCCCCGCAACGCTCGATGTTCTTTTTCTGGAACGAAGCAGCAGCGCCGCGCTCGATTGCCGTAATTATAGTCTGACGAGCGAACATTCAAACGGATCGGCAGGGCCACGGCGAAACGTCCTGGCCGACCGGAGCGGTACGGGCCGTACCGGGAACGCGTTATGGCCCGGCTCGGGCCTTGAAAACCAATGATTTCCAGTGGTACGCTGGAAGGCGGACCGTGCGGTGGGAATTGCGCGGTGGGAATTGCTCTGTAGGTGCGCGCTGCGCGGCAATTGGCCGGGCCAGCTCATTTCGGGTGCGGATAGATGCGAATCTTCGCGGCGGGCATGATCGCGTTGGCCGTTGCAAGTTCTCACTCGTTGGCGGCAGATTCCCCGCAAACACGGGACGATCGAGCCTTCTTCGAAACGAAAATCAGACCGGTTCTCGTCGAACACTGCTACGAATGTCACTCGGCACATGCCGAAACGCTGCAAGGCGGACTTCGCCTTGATTCGCGTCAAGCGATCCGAAAGGGAGGGGAGTCCGGACCCGCTGTCGTACCGGGCGACACCGAACAAAGTCTCATCCTGGACGCGTTGCGGTACGACACGTTCGAGATGCCTCCGCAGGGCAAGCTGCCATCTCGTGTCGCGGAGGACTTTAGAGCATGGATCCAGAACGGCGCCTTCGATCCGCGCGACACGACGGCGGAGCGGCCCACGGCTCGCGATCCGGCAGCGGCAAGCAGTTTCTGGGCATACGCGCCGGTAAGAGAGCCCGTGTTGCCCCAGATTTCTGATACATCGTGGCCGAGGACTGCCATCGACCGCTTTGTGCTTTCGAGATTAGAAGCCGCGGGCATGGCGCCCCATCGTGACGCGAGTTCGCATACGCTCGTGCGTCGCGTCTACTTCGATCTGATCGGGCTTCCTCCCGCCGCGCGCCAGATCGCCGAGTTTCAACGAGATACTTCCGAACGGGGTTTGGCACAACTGGTCGATCGCCTGCTTGCGTCCCCGCGTTTCGGAGAACGTTGGGGGCGCCACTGGCTGGATGTGGCGCGGTACGCCGAATCGACCGGCGGGGGAAGAACACGGATTCTGCAGGACGCCTGGCGCTATCGGGACTACGTCATCGACTCGTTGAACGCCGACAAACCGTACAACCAGTTTCTCACGGAGCAGATTGCCGGCGATCTGCTCGCATACGGCTCGGATCGACAGCGGGCAGAGCAACTGACGGCGACGAGTTTTCTGGCGCTGGGCCCCCACAACTACGAGCTACAGAACAAGCTCTTGCTCACCATGGAAATTGTCGACGAGCAACTCACAACGATCGGCAGAGCGATACTGGCCACGAGCCTGGCCTGCGCGCGGTGCCACGATCACAAGTTCGATCCCATTCCCACTCGTGACTACTACGCGTTGGCGGGAATCCTGCGCAGCACCAAGTCGGTGGAGCACGACAACGTTTCCAGCTTTATCGAGCGTCCCCTGCCGGTGAGTTCCGAGCACCAAATGAAACTGGATCGGCACGCAGCGGAAATAGCCCGTCTCAAGCAGGATTTGAAGCAGGCTGAAGACGATTTGAAAGCAACACAAGCGGACCGTGCGCCTGGTAAAAATGGCACTCAGTCGCCGGAGAACCTGCCAGACGGCGTCGACGCACCGGTGGCCGCGGAATCCGGGAAACACTTGGACCAAGCTGCGCACCGGGACGTGAAGGTGCGCATCCGGGAATTGAAGAAATCGCTGGCGCAATTGCGCAAACAGGCTCCCCAGCCGCCGCCCCGCGTGATGTCCGTCTTCGAGGCGGACGATATCGGCGGTTGCCCCGTGCACATACGGGGCAGTGTACGCGACACCGGCCCGATGGTGCCGCGG
>Ga0315534_1001432_pt1 | contig 16406 bp, 7 predicted proteins | sample SalMarSW160240MG_FD_203094 | JGI IMG/M metagenome (GOLD analysis project Ga0315534, IMG submission 203094) | Salt marsh sediment microbial communities from the Plum Island Ecosystem LTER, Massachusetts, United States - Salt Marsh Sediment SW1602-40 ... | reverse complement strand
CGTGACCTGCAATCATTTTTAATTCTGGAAAATCTTGAGCAACTAAGTCTAGGTAAATAGGTTTTTCATATTCCATAGAATTTGTTGAATAATTAATTGAAAGATGAAACCATATTGGGATATCAAGTTCAATACAAGTAGAATAAATTGGATACATCTTTGCATGAGTTGGGGGAATTTTAAACATAAATGGGCGTATCGCAACTCCTCGCATCCCTAATTTGTAAGATCTTCTGATTTCTCTTATAGCTTCCATTCCCTTTAAGGGATCAATTCCCGCAATTCCTATGAATTTATCGGGGTATTTGTTTACAATTTCAGCATAATAATCATTTGGAAGGCCAGAAATACCGCTTGGAGTTTCTTCATCAAGATTAAAAATTACAGCCTTTTCAACTCCCATTTTATCGAGTTTCTGAACAAAATTTTCAACTGAAGACGTTAGTTTCCTTATGTTAGGTAGATATGGTTTAATAGCTTCTTTTAATTCTGGTGTACTTAGTGTCGCTTTCATATTATAGAGCTCTTCTGCAGTTATACCTAACAATGGAGCAATTCTCGGACCAAAAATGTCTTTCAGATATCGAGACATTTGAGGAGGTAATGAGATCAATAGATCAATATAAACTTCTTCGGTTGGCACGTAACACAACGAATCAATTATCTTATAGTCCATTATTATCATTTTCCTTGAAATATATCTTAATTAAATTCATACTTCTATATATCTCTTCTATTTGTATGTTAATGACAAAAATTAGAAATTTTTCAATGCGTGTTCTTTTTAATTGATTGGGAGATTATCCTTCTGGGTTATATATTTGAATTGAAGAGAAGGTTATGTATCATGTGTGGTAGAACCGTTCCAAGTTTTCGTCCTGCGCTAGAACATGAAATAGAAAGTTGGAAAGATTTCAAGAGAGCGCTTCGTCCTGATGAGCAGAAGATCTTTGATAGGTTGATGAATTATGCTCGTATTCATGCTGATGCGGGTAGTATGGGAGCTCGCGTTATGCTATCTGAAATATTATTTATCTCTTTTGCAGTCGAACAAGAAAAAAAAATTGAAAAGCTGGAAACAAGAATAGAAGAATTCGAGAAAAAACTGAATGAGCAAGACTGAAAAGTGGGAGTGATAGAAAATTTTGATGGTTGGTTGCTGGATGTTTCAACGCATGCTAATGGCGTGATTTTTTGGGTTAAAACAATAATCGAGGAAAAAACAGTCAAGATTTATTCTGAATTTTATCCTGAATTTTTTGCAGTTCCCAAAAAAAGTGTTGGTTATGATTTAAATCAATTAACTAGCATCTTGATGCAAAATCCTAATATAAAAAAAGTAAGGACTTGCGAGAAATATGTTAAACTAGAGGATCATGAGAAAACAAATGTTTTGGGAGTCTCTGTTGAAAGACCATCAGTATTTAAAGCAACGATAGGAGAAGTTGATAAATTAGATATATTTACGCTTTACAACACTGATCTTCCCATTTCTCAGATGTACTATTACGAAAATGATTTATTTCCAATGTCACGCTGTCAATTTAAAGTGAAAATTAAAAAGGAAGAAGGAAAGCAAAAGATGCATCTCGTTTCTATTAAGCTTAATGATGATAATGAAAAACTCTTTTACGAATTGCCTCCCCTTAAAGCAATATGGTTAGATGTAAAGGTGCAACAGCGAGGGTTGAGATCTTATTATAATGATCCTCTTGCCTATGCAGAAATCAGTATTGTGGAAAACGACGAGGAAAACGTTCCACGTGCTGATGGGTATAAAAAGGAGACATTTCGAATCGATCACGCTGATGAGGCTGAAACTTTGATTGCAATCAGTCAGATGGTTGAACAACTTGATCCAGACATCATTCTCACTCAAAAAGGAGATGATTTCATGTTTCCCTATTTAGCTGAACGAGCTTCTGCAAATGGAGTTTCAAAACAGGTGTACTTTTCTCGAAATAAAACACCCTTAAAGAATTGCATTTTCAACCTTTCTGGAGGCTCAGATCATTACATGTCATATGGAGTTATACGTAGTCGGTCCAAAAACCAAGTCTATTTCACGGGAAGATTTCATCTTGATACCACTTCATATGCAAGTCTTCATTTCACTGAAGGCAATATTCCCGGAGTGATTGAAGTAGCCCGAATTTCGAGAGTTCCATTACAAAGACTGAGTAGAATAACCATTGGTGGCGCTTTGCAATCAATTCAATTCTATTATGCATACAAGCTTGATCATTTGATTCCACCCTTCAAAAAAAGCCCTGAAGAGTTTAGATCAGGAATGGATCTAATTCGAGGTGATCGTGGAGGGCATATCTTTGAACCACTAATTGGCGTCTTCGATCAAGTAGTTGAATTAGACTTTTCCTCAATGTATCCTTCTATAATGGCAAATTTTAACGTTTCATCTGAAACTATCAACTGTAAATGTTGTAAGGACGATGGTACAGGAATCAAAGTCCCTGGTCTCGATTTTCACATTTGCTCTAAGCGACAAGGAATCATTTCTAAAGCAATCAGCTTGCCATTAACAAAAAGATTGAAATGTAAGGAACACGTTCGACAAACAAATAGTCTTCGATATCAATTTGTGGATACCGCATTAAAATGGGTTCTTGTAGTAAGTTTTGGCTATTTAGGGTTTAGGAATGCTAGATTTGGTAAGATTGAAGCCCATCAAACGGTTTGTGCCTTTTCTCGAGATTTTCTCATGCATGCTGCCGAAATTGCTGAAGAAAACGGATGTAAAATCATACACGGAATCGTGGATTCAATGTGGCTTCAAGATGCAAAGGGTAGATCTCCCGAAGATTTCGAAGAAGTGACAAAAAAGATTGCAGAAGATATCACTGCTCAAACCAGCATTCACATGAGTTGGGATGGTAAATTCGATGTAATACTATTCCTTCCTTCTCGAGCAGAACCAGATGTTCCAGCATTAAGCCATTATTGGGGAATAAAAAGTGACGGAGAAATTAAAGTCCGAGGAATTGAAGTTAGAAGACGAGACATTCCTAATATCATAAAAGATGCTCAATACGCCTTTATTAATACTTTCAAAGGGGTAAAAACTGTTGAAGAGTTTAAAAATCGAATACCAGAAGTAAAAAATGTATTACACTATTATGTTAATAAGATTGAAACAGGAAATTTATCAAAGGAAGAGTTAACCATCAAACAACGAATCTCCCGAAAACCAAGCCAATATAAAGTGAACTCTTACCAAGCAGTTGCAGCCAGGCAGTTGGAACGATCAGGGATCATGGCCACTCCTGGTAAGAATGTTTTCTATATAATATTGAATGCAGATGCAGATCCACGTTTTCCCGAACAAAAAATCATTCTTTCGGATTTATACGATGAGAAACGACATCACTATGATAAGAAGAAATATGTAGAGCTGCTCAGACGAGCGTTCGAAAACTTGTTTCCATTTGAAATTCCTGAACTTGAAGATTCTTTGAAATCTAAGTTAAATCGGAATTCAACTCAAAAAGATCTAGTCTGTTATCTTGGGGAATAAAAAAATAAAAATTGGTTCCTATTTTATTATAAAATAAAACCTAAATTATAAAGTGTTATTAAAGTGTTCCATGAGATATCAGAATCCATAAAAAATCGAATGAAATATTTAGAAGATTTGGATCAGCAAGATAGGCTTGATGAAACTCCTAGAATGGAAAGACTCCGCCAAATACCTCCTGAAATTGGAAAGTTTATATCCCTTTTAGCAGCAATCGCTCCAGAAGGAGAATTCTTGGAAATTGGAACAAGCGCTGGTTATTCGGCATTATGGATATCATTAGCTTGCCGACTTAAAGAAAGAAAATTGATTACATTTGAAATATTACAAGAGAAAGTAAAATTAGCATCAGAAACCTTTGAATTAACTAATACAACTGATATAATCAAATTAATTGAAGGGGATGCTCGAGAATATATTCCTAACTATAATAATATCTCCTTTTGCTTCCTAGATGCGGAGAAAGAAATATATGGGGAATGTTATGAATTACTAATTCCAAATATGATAAAAGGGGGCGTCTTGGTGGCAGATAATGCTATTAACCATTATGAAACATTAAAGCCAATGCTTGAAAGATGTCTTGCTGATGAACGAGTAGACGCCTTGATTGTACCTATTGGAAAAGGAGAATTAGTATGTAGAAAAATATAGTTACCTAAATAAATTTGAAGGTTTTAAGATATTTGGATAATAAGACTTATTTAAATATTTACTTATTAGCAGTCCTTTATTAAATTAATAGAAATAAAAAAAAGAAAATGAAAATTTAAGAAAAGTTATATAAAAGATTGTCTTAGTACCGTTTTCATAGTAGAAGGGTTGGCTTTTCTCGGGTCACTAAGATAAATTTCATGATGTTTCCTTCTATGACCATCAAATTTCCCTCCTTCTTTTTGAATGAAATCATGCACCTTTTGAACCGTAGGACCTTCCTCTGAATACGGACCGATGTGCATTATTTGAGCCGCCCGACCTTCTCTATATCTCTCAAAGCGGAGTTTTGAAAGCAGTTCTGATAGTTCTGGTTTTTTTTCATTTGTAATTTTTATCGCTTCATTTATCATTTCAGGATTAATCCAATCAGGTTGCATTATCATCATCGTCCACTTCCATTTATCTCGATTCCCTTCTGTAAAATCGTTCATATTATCAGCCCACCACAGTCCTTCTAGTGGAGGAACTACATAATCTTTTCCTTTTGCTTTACTAAGAAATTTAGTTTTAAATGCAATCGGATATAACACAGCAAGAGCATCTTGGTATTCTTTTGAATCTCCTGGGGAACCAATTCCATCTATCATTAAGAACTGCATTTCTGGTACTTCTACTAGCACGACTTCTTTTGAGCTTGGTTGGTAAAATTCCTTTAGAGTTCTTTTAAAATCTATTTTTGCTGGCACATCTCATCAAAATTTTTAATTTATTGGTTGGAAACTATTTGTAGGGCAATTTCCAATTGTAGAATAATAAAAGAAAAAAAAATTAAGGAATTATAATAATTCCAAAGAAATCTAATACGATAAATCCTAGAGCTATTAACTCTAAGATCATCCAGATGCTCCGTTTTAAACTTCTGAAACTTTTAAACCCTTTACCTGAATAATTTATGATATTATAAATTACTATAATTATCCAAGCAGTCAATAAGAACACGATCGGCAGCAATAGTGTAAGTATATTTTGCCCAACAAAGTCTAACAAGTATTTGTAGCCAAGGAATGCAAAAGCGATTATTACGAATGTAAATCCAAGACCGAAAGAATATTCTGCAAACGATACAAATTGGTTAACCTTCTTTCTTTCGACGCTCTTTAACTTTGATTCAAATTTAGCCTTAGAGTTAGTAGATACTGAATTTACAAAGAAAATGAAAGCTAAACTTAGGAGAAAAGTTACAGTTACAATTCCATTACTTGGTACATTTTGCCAAATTAACGCAAGTATGGTTAATACTGCGCCTATCATTACAGTACTCAGAGTGATCCAATCTCTGACGTTGAGTTTTTCTTCTTTTGTTTCCATTTTTATCATTATTTTATAAAGTTGTTGAACTATACTTCACTTTACTGTTATAAAAATTTTCCCTATACTCTATTTTAACCTATTTGTAAATTACAGATTGCTTTCAATTCAAAATATGATTTAGCATTAAATCGATATAATGTACAAAAAAATGTTCAAGAGAAGAAAATGCAAGAAGCTACTTCAATTAATGGAATTAATTAGTTTAACGAACTTTAGATTCTTTTTTTATTTCTCACAATTGGATTATATTTAGGAGCTTTTTTATAGTAATTTATAAAAATTTATTAGAAAATCTTTACTCTGTTCGTCTTTATTTTCTTGATCTTATGATCATATATTATGTCATCAAAAGCAGTTTCTTATTATGATTGGTCATTAGGGTTCAAAAAAATCTTAACTCCAATCTCAAATGAAGATTCATTGATATCCAATGAAAAAAATTCTTTAGGGCTTTCAAAAAATGCTTTCAATGAATTTCTAAAGAATTGGAAAGAAGTTAACTTATAATTATTGTTATTCACATGTTCTCTTTTTTAAATTTATCAATACCTTTAATATGGTTATTATATTAACTCCACTTAATATTGGTATAAATTAGAGAAAGATAAGATATAAATTTATGAAAAACCGAGATATAACATAAAAATCAAAATTCCCCAAATTACTAACATTACTATTAATGTTATGGTAATATAAAATCGCCATTTAATTGAAATCTTTTGCTTTTTCTCAATCCTCCACACATAAATCGCAAGGATTAAGCCTAAGATCACGAAAGATGAGAGTACAAAGAATGCTTGTAGAATGATATCATCACTAATTATAGGTAATATTAGTGTAACAATCACAATTGTAATTCCGAACCAAACTGTACTAAATCGAATCATTCGTGTTCTAAAGATTATATCTGGATCTTCAGATTTGGTTCCAGGAAAAAGTCCGACAATTAAACCGAATACGGCTAAACCAAATAAAGGCGCATGAGGAGGATTAATTACGCTCAACGCAACGGGGAGAAATATAGGAACTATAGACGACACATATCCCAATAGACTACCGATGGTAGCAGCTAAAAGTATTTTAAGTGTGATGTAATTCCTCCTTAAGAAGTTGTAAATCGAATTCAAGATCGAGTAAATGAAGGATTTTACGGCTTTAAACCCTTTTGAGATATAATCAACGATATGGCTGAAAAATTCCTTCAATTCTTCTAACAAGAACGTGTAGAGATAAATAAGCGTCCCAAGGACTAATATACTGTAACCTAATGCAGGAATACTTAATTGATTAGTGATAACTAACAATTCGATGAGAAGTGAAAGCGTATAGAAGAATGAGATGGATCTCTTTTTTTTATAGGGTTTTTTGATGATCCCCAATTCAATCGTGCCAATAAGAGCTGAAAATGCAAAATTTAGCGGAAATTGCGCTGGGAGGTATGACTGTAATAGAATAAAAATATCTATAGGGACTCCAAACCCAAGAATAACTAATGCTGTAGAAGTGATGCCATTCGATATTTTTATGTTTAAGGCATTAATTTGCTTGTCAATTTTTGCCATTATGAATAATAAAAATAAAGACAATAGAATCAAGTTAAAATTTATCAATATTGTTAGAAATGTAACTTCACTATTCACAAAATAAATGGGCCATGATGAAATATTGAAATATAATATGGATATAATCAGACTTCTGAAGGTTTGCCATTTACTGGTAACTTTAGTTAAATAGAATAACTCTAATTCTACGATGAGGATCACTAAGGGAATCAAAGTATAAGTAAGTCCTGTACTAAAAATAAATGTCAATAGCGATGGAATTGAAAAAAAATTGATAAATATTAGTGAAATGACAATTAATGGCATTGATAAGCGACCAAGGAATATTAATATCGCCCTGTCAAGCAGGGAGATTAAATGGAGTAGTAAATTAATCAAGAAAAATGAAGTTAAAATATTGTAACCACTAAAAACTAGGAGAAAACGAGAAACTAAAAAGACTAACACAATATAGAAAGCATTTCCAATTATCTTTTGTCTTCTTACAGCCCCCTGTTGGTAAGTTTCAGCTTTGGTGGGGTTTATATCACGTTTCATTCTGTAATAAACGAAGTTAGAATAGAACTGCATCAGAATAACTATTAGGTAAAGAATTTCTGATAGTGATAACATGAATATTATATAGATTAATGAAGCTGAAATAATGAGATAACTTAGAAGATGTATAACGTGTCCAAATTTTTCCTTTAATCTCTTAAAAGTAACAATTTCTAAGATACTTAGTCCAAACAATACCAATTGAGAATATAATAAGCTCTGGAATGGATCTTGATTTAAATTGAAATAAAATAATCCAAAACTTAACATAGTTATTTCAAGATACAAGCAAAAGTCAACCACTTTAAACAATCTTGAAATTAATAATTTTCTCGCTTCATTCATCGTATAATTTCTCACAATATTTAGAGGATAAACACTTAAAACGGTTTCGACGAGAGCAATTAAACTCAACCAAAAGATGTAGAGGTTAATATCACTCAAAATCATTATATTAACCATTAAACCAAGCGAAAATACCTGCATGGCAATAAAGGAGGGGACAAGTAAGTATTTGACTCTTAAAGACTTTTCAATAGTTCTATTGACGGTTCCATTTAAAAAGAAAATAAAGAAAGAAAACGATAATAAGTAGAAATATAGATTATTAAATTGAAAAAGATAATCTGTGACTAACTGGGTGCCTAATAAACTTAATAATACAAAAATCGAATTTATCAGGATGTTATTGATCATTTGCTTAATTCTCAACGCTTTATTATTATTGAACCATTGATAATGACTCAAGAATGAAAATAAAGATCTTATTGTATAAAACTGCATGGCAAGGAAAAAGATAATGATAAAGTTGAAGATAATGGTGTTAACCTGACCAAATAGAAAGTCAAAGGCTTGAATAAAAATAAACATAGATAAAGTAGTATAACTAAGAAAATGACTGAGTTTCATCAACTTAATATTGACCTTTTTAACAATTCCCAAATCAATGACAGTCAAGATAAAAAAGACCAAGATGGTCAAGATACTTGAATATAATTGATATAATGCTAAAATATTAAACCAAGCAAAACTCAATATTGAGATTTCAACATATAAAAGGTAAGTTAAAGGTGGAGCGTAGTTTAATACCCTTTCTTTACCCTCCTTTTTTATTGATAGAGAGATCAGGCTAAAAGTGCAATATATTAATATCGTTTCGATAATCAATATGCACATTAAGTAAAAAAGATCAGATAAGCCAAGACTAAAAGCCCAGAATCCGAATAAGTTACCTTGAAAAGCCAAAAATAAGCTCATTCTTGTTAAGTTCCTTATATTACCTTTTAATTTTCTATTGAAAAAGCTAATAAGAATAAAATAGAATAAACAGAATAAAGTCAAACCCAAAAAGATTGATGCGGTTTCAACTAGAGAGAAAATTACAGAAATTACTGAGCCAAGGCTTAAGGAACCATAAAGACTTATAAGGAAATATAGAGAATTTGATAAAATGAAATTCAAAATTGACTTATATCGTATAAGTTTTTCCAGATCATATTTATTCAAGGATTTTAAAATTGTATAGGAGATATAAACTGTATACTTTTGAAGTAATATAAAAATAAACGTATTTAACCATATTATGTAATCAAACTGTTCTAAAAATATACCATTCAAATACCAATATAAGAACACAGTTGAAGATACATAACTCACGAGGTTTAAGAGAACATTAAACCAATACTTACGTTTTTTCAATAGGAGATTTTCAAAGAATGTTAATACAAATAAAATTAATAATGAAATAAAGAGATTTAATGACGGATCTGGGATATTTGATAGTAGAAGTGATAGGACAAAGCTGTCAAGGTATAAAATTAAACGTAAAATTGCTTTAAAAGTTATATTTACTTTCATGAATTGATTGAGGAAACTAAAAATGAAGATACCTATTATGGATAGAATCAGAGCATTTATCAATGGATTAAAAAGCACTAATAAGTGGAGAATTAATGAGGTTATAGGGATCGGAAGTAAATAAGCTAAGATAAATTGGTAAATTTTTAGTTTAAATGAAAGAATTATAATATTTGTGAATAGGAATACGGATATGGTTAGGAACCAAGGATTTTCAAATATTAAATAATACAACAATATGGATGAAATTGAAAGCGAAGTTCCTAATGAAATTGCAATAAATGCAATTATGGAAGAAACGGGCATAAAGTTTTCATAAGAACCCCAAAGCATTTTATAGCGATTAAAAATAAAAAAAGTTAAACCACCAACACTTAATGCTATATAGAATGCTCCAATATTATATGGAAATAATTTACTATAAATGTGGAAAGACATAAGAGCAAATGAAATAACCAACGCCCACGAAATTAAAAAGTTCATGAGAATTTTGTTAATCTTTAGTATTCTAGACGAAAATGATGAAGCAGAGATTATAATCACTGTTGAATATAGAGCTCCTATTGGATCACCTCTAAAAACAGTAGCGATGAGAATAATCTGATATACCATTATGGAAATCCCTGTTATTAATGTAAAATAAGCTATGATTAATGAAAGATTCCTCTTATTCCTCATATTGGGGAAATATGATAAAAAGATAAGGGATAAACCTATTACACTGATATCAATAGATAAAACAGTAGTAGAATCGAACCCCATTGATATAAAGGTGAAATCAATAAAGGAAATAGTAATTATTGTAAAAAGGATCCAGAACGCCATCAATACTCTCCAAATTTTAAGCTTATAAACTAATGGCATTAGCAATATGAATGAAAAAATTAGAAATGAAGAATTTATCAACAATTCACTTCCAAAGAATAAGGATTGGCTAAACCAATAGAGTAAACCGAGATTTAATATCCAAGCAGCAAACAAGACCGTAGTAAAATGAGCTCTTATCCAAGTATACCAAAACGGAAAGGATAAGATAATACAGATTGTAATCGCTAATAGGGTTGAGGCAGGAATATTGATAAAACCAAAAAGCTCTAAAGTTCGTAAACTCAAATTTGCCAAAGATTGATCAATTACAGCATAATTTATTATTGGAAATAAAATCCAGGCCCAAAATCCCGTTTTCCAAATCGCTCTTGAAAATTTCCATTGATACAGTCCAATTGCTATAAAGAAAAAGAAAATTCCTATGTTTAAAGAAATAGTTAAAGGTAACATTGAAGTTCTAAGTAAGGGAAACGTTGCGTAAGTGAAATAATATACGAAAATGGGAACATTTAAAATCAAGAGGGGTAAAATGATAAAGAATGATAATCTTCTAAACCTCTGAGGAGATTGATTATAAAGAGATACAAACGCAAATCCTGTCAAACTAAAAGTGGAAGTAAAACTCAGAATCGATTGATATACGGGGCTATAAGGAGTGTTATTGAAGAGAATTCCATAAAATATAAAGCTAGTAAAATCAAATACTGCCAAAACAACACAAGGTCTGATAAATAATTTGTATCTATTATCTCTTTTTTGATAATAATGATTACCAGTTAAAACCAAGAAAATCAATAATGAAAAAGTGCCGTTATAGAGCAAACCAGGAATAACGAAAAATCCAGGGATCAGCGAAAATGCTATAAATGATAGGAACGACAGAATTAAATAAACACTAAACTTTTCTATGTCATTAACTTTCTCGTAATTAGTTAAAATTGAAATGAATAACACGGATAAAAGGGACCCGCTTAATATAATATAAAGATATCTCCCCCCTAAGGTAAGCAAAATTGAAAAATCTATTGTTATATAGATGTATAATGAAAGTGTAAACAACATGTAAATTACCCACCTAATAATAATACTATGATTCCTGCGATTTAGCAAAACAATCGCAGCAATAAACCATAATATCAGGTTTAAATAAAAATCAATGAAAATAAATAGAAATAAGACTAGTGCAGATTTGAAATAGAGTTTTAATAAATTAAATTCAAAATTTGCTTCAAAAACGTCTTTCAATCTTATAAAAACGTAATCAAAGTAAATAATGGCATTACTTATTAGTAAAAACCAAAATAATAGTAGATTTTCTGCGAAAAAAGGACTAATCCTAAGATTCCAGAAATATAGAAGATAAAGCGTGATCAAGGAAATGTAAAATGAACTTACAAGGGTGCTGTTGATAATCTTATTTGTGGTGCCAAAAATTAACCTTATATTCTTAATAAAATTCATCGTAATAGGGCTCAATACCGAGAATATCAATATTGATATACTCCAAGCTATAATTGGAGTATCTATAAAATAAAAATACATATACACGCATATCGTGCCCTTTATTATAACCCAAGAAATTAAAGTAATCCAAGTTCTAATTTTTTGATATTCTATCTCGATTTTCTGCGTGATTAAAAGAATTAAAAGTGTAAGTAAAAAGAACATTTCGAACTGAATTATTTCTGGTGATAAAAATAGTAATGGTATCAGATCTTCAAATATATATGAAATAGGCGATAAGAAGGCAGAAATTAATCCTGATATTGAGAAAATGAATGCGAAAAAGCTAATGTTTTTATAAAATTCATAGATTTTATAAACTTTGTAATAATCAATTTTAAGATCCTCGTTTTCAAAGACTCTTTGCTTTATATCTTCTATTATCGTAAGGCTGTTCAGATTTATAATGAAAAATGTAATAAATGAGCTCATTAACACCATATAGAACAACTGATCAATAAACATTGGAGCAAATGTGATAAAGATAGTATTAGATGCGATAATTGATAATAAATTCCAACTAATCAACTGGATAGTCTTTAAAGCAATAATTCGACCTTGACTAACTTTTAATTCATCAAATGTGTACTCTAAATACTTTAAAAAACAATATACTAATACAATTGAAGATATGATGATATAGGGTAAATAGTTTTCAAAAAGAGAAAATTCATAAGCGAACAATGCTGGTAGAGCTATTATAGAAAGTAAAATTAAAATTCCGTTGATGTAGATATACTTTTTACTCAGAAATCGCTGAAACATCTTTCTTTTAATTGAATGATATAAAGGAAGTAGTAAAAAGGTAAGAAAGCTTATTATTGTAATGTCCCATTGCAAAAACAAGTTATTGAAAATATTATTTACAAGATTTAAGATGAAGTATGAAAAAGTAACTGAAGTGAAGATTAAAGATATCAGGTTTATTCTTCGACTGAAATCAGTAGAAAAAATAATCAACTTACTTGCTAAAGCCATTATCACCAATGTTATTAAAATGAATGCGAAATAACTCGAAAACCACATCTGCCATAACTGCAATGGTTGTGGAAAAAACAGAAGTATTATGGTTAATAGAAATGCGTAAAATTCAGTAAAAAGCGTAGTATAAAGGATAATCGCAGATTTCCGTGTTAGGTGAATTGTGGGAAGGTATTTTTTTGCTAACCCTCTCTTGATATGATTATAGAGAGTTATGGTTATATAAATCAGATCTGCAATAAAGGCAAGAATGTAAAATACTATGGAAGAATAAAACAAATTATAAAAGAATGATACTATGAAGAGAAACAATAAAAGCATCAGGCTGAACATTGAATAATAGCTATATCTATAGTATACTTCCCTCTTTATGACTTTTTTCGCCGCTAAATATCCGAAAGGGATGTAAAAAATGACTTGAATAGACATTACAGATGCATAAAGATTAACATACCATTCAGAAAGGGATAATGTTGAAAATGGGATAATTATAAATGATTGAAATAAAAATATAGACATGTAAATCGCAGCATAAAAAAGCGTAAATGATGTGATGCGCAAGTTAATTAAATTAATCGTTTTAAAGCTTAAACTCGCAAAATTAGTCATTGCTGATAAAATTAACGAGGCAATTAGGAAGGAGAGAAAAGCATCACCAATGGTTGATAAAGTAAAGCTAAAGAACACAAGGAACAGTAGTATACCAATTGGATAATACATTAACTTTACAAATTTTATATAAAATTCTTCAGAAACATATCCGAATTTAACTCCTAGCTTACCTATTCCAATATAACAAATGATTAATGATAAAAGTATGAAATTAAATCCAAAAAAAAGATCAACAATATTGGTTAACAATATGAAGTGAATAATAAAAGAGAACGAAGTCAAACAAATGGCATTTAACACGAGATATAGATAATCAACAAATTTCTTTTTATCAATAAGTTTTGCAATTACTAAGAACCCTATTGGAAGTGTGGTCACAATTGAAGAGAATATGATTAAACCATAAAGGAAATAGAGATTTTGGTAATTTGCCAAGAAATAAAACATTTCTAAGACAAACCATCCGAACATGACAGTGAAAATATTAAGAAAATCCTTTACTTTCTTAATTAAAGGTGATTTTGAAGGGGCCGCTATGTTTATAATTAATGATATAATGCATGTAGATAAAAAATAGGCTAAAATCTTAAATTCGATTTCATCTAAAAAGACTTTTTCAATGAGATATTGTGATGATAATATAAAAATTTCAATGATTAGCAAAAATCCATTCAAATTAAAAAGTTTGAAATATGTATCTTCACTCAATCTTCCGACTTTTTTACCAAACCAAACTGTGAAGAGAATCAAGATAGATAGGATAAAGAAATCGGGAATTATTGTAAAAAGCGTAACTCCACTTTTCAACGTATTAACTAACAGAACAGTGAAGACACTGAAATCTAACAGCCAAATTGTATTGTATACATTATTTACTAAATTTTCCTTAGTGAAAAGTTGTATGATGTAATTAAACCCTGAAAAAGTGATATATAAAATGGAAAAACCAATTACATAAGCAACCATGGTGTTAAAATCAAAATTTAGATTGAATAAGTAAAAAGCAAGTCCAATTATGGCTAAAAAATTGATTATGAAACCTGTTCTTAAAGTTTTCCACGATTTATTGTAAAAATGCCGGAAGTAAAGTAAATATAGAGAAAATAGGGAGCCAATTAACCCTGGAAGGATGTAATGTACCATGAAATTGTTAATACTATCTATAGGTGTTGTTCCAAAGGCTATCTCTTTGAAAAATATGTACGCGATACAATAAAAACCTGAAATCGCAAGGATGTTTTGGACAATTAGAACATTCTTTTTGCTATAATATTCATATTTTGTAAAGATTTCTAAACCAAAATACAAAGAAATTAAAAATATAGCAAATTGGATAAAAGGATCTAGAACTGAAAGGATTTGAAAGGATATAATTGCTAAAAGGAAAATGGTGTTGATTAGATGCAGATGCCTAGCATAACTTTTTGGAAGATATTTATATTTTTCTTCTACTCTTATAATTGTAAAAATAATAACTAAAGCTAGAAAATTAAAGTAGAGTACTTCTGGGATACTAAAAGAATAGTAGAAGATATAAGATGGAATCAATATCATAATTAAAACAGTTAAAAAAAAATTCCACTTTACTCCAAGCTCACGAGAAGGATACTTTTCTGGGTTTAATCGATTTAACTGATTGAAATAATAAGATTTCAGATAAATATCAATTTTAAAATTAAAGATTAGAAGAATAATTGTTATGAAAAACGCATTAATTAATGAATTAGGTCCAATCGACCTGAAGAAAACTGATAGAATTCCAAAAGGAATTTGAATTAATATGAGAAAATCCATTCTGACAATGGATTTTACGAAAGCTTGTTTATAGAGGACTAAATCCTCAAGAAAACCACCTTGATTAGATATTGCATATTCAATCTTTTTAACGTATGGTTTAGTCGTTCTTAACGCTATTATATAAAATAAAAGGTTAGTAATAAAAGCAAATGACCAAGATATGTTAATATTCAATAGTTGCATTTCAAAAGTGAAGGATAAAAAAGCTATATGAACTGCATAGTTCATAAGGATTATAAGATTATATGGTTGTTTTATCGTATCTTTAAACCTATTAAAATGTTTAAAGCTCGAATCAGAAATGCTGAAAAAGTCTATTGGTTGTGAAAAAAAATAAAGATATATGCTATTATATGTTAAAGCGAAGGTGATCAATGGTAGTAAATTTAATTGATCTTGATAATATTGTGGAACAAATAACAAAAACACCGGAGTGTATATAAGCGAAATTAAGGTTATCAAGAATAAGATATGGATCCTGACTCTTGGATTGTTTATTTTGTTTTGAAATATTGATTTATTCCGATATTTGTCAAAGGGTCTGTAAAATATTAGAATTGACACAAGAAACATGATAGCAGAGAGAGCGAGGGGTATGACAAAATCAGAAACTCCGAAAATAGTAGTTACAATAAACCCAAAAAGAAAGAAAAACAACACTGCAACTAAAGTCGGAATGAAAATGATATAAACCAAAAACCACAAAAATTTCCATAAAGATTCCGTTGCTTTTACAATTCTCTCTTGAGAATTTTCTATTCCTTTAGATTTCATTTTAAAACCCTCATCTTTTTATTCTTGTGTTATAAAACAAAACTCATACAAAAATGTTATGCAACATATCACATCAGATTTTTTAGCTTAAAAAGAAGATATCAAGGATTTAGGGTAAAAATTAGAATTTACACCTTATTTTGAAATTATGAGTGTAGGAAAACTTGACGAATGGGAAAAAACTCCCATAAAATTTATAAAGTAATTCTCCCTTGATCTTTTTAACATAATGTTTATTTCACATCATAATACTACCTGTACACATGCTGGCTATAAAAGAGCCATTATTCCCGTAGTATTATGAAGAGAGAACGAATCCTTTTCTTTTACTCCTTTTTATAACCTTGTAGGGTTTGTTCTCTTGACATTATTACTTCCCACATGATATAAAATAG
>Ga0315534_1001430_pt1 | contig 16415 bp, 14 predicted proteins | sample SalMarSW160240MG_FD_203094 | JGI IMG/M metagenome (GOLD analysis project Ga0315534, IMG submission 203094) | Salt marsh sediment microbial communities from the Plum Island Ecosystem LTER, Massachusetts, United States - Salt Marsh Sediment SW1602-40 ... | reverse complement strand
GCCGTGGACCTCATTGTCCACGAGCCCGTGCTGAGCTTCTTCGCGCTCGGCACCGTGGTGCTCACCGTCACCGGCGCCGAAGCGCTCTACACCGACATGGGCCATTTCGGCCGCTTTCCTATTCGCCTCGCCTGGTTCGGCTTCGTGCTGCCGGCCTTGCTCCTCAATTATTTCGGGCAGGGCGCACTGCTCCTCAGCGATCCGCTGGCGGTTCAGAATCCTTTCTTCCGGCTGTTCCCCGAATGGATGGTGTTGCCGATGGTCGTACTCGCGACCATGGCGACGGTGATCGCCTCGCAAGCGGTCATTTCCGGCGCCTTTTCCGTTGCGCGTCAGGCGGTACAGCTCGGCTTGCTGCCACGCATGGTGATCGTGCACACCTCGTACGAAGCGGCAGGACAGATCTACGTTCCGTTCACCAACCTGACGCTCTATCTGTCGGTGATGGCGTTGGTGCTCTGGTTTCAGTCATCGACCAACCTGGCGGCGGCTTATGGCATCGCCGTTACTGGCACGATGATGATCGACACCATCCTGGTCACGTTGGTGATGCTTTTATTGTGGCGTTGGCACTGGGCGGTCGTGGCGCTCATCTCCGGCACGCTGCTACTCGTCGATTTCGCGTATTTTTCCGGCAATATCATCAAAATCTTTCAAGGCGGCTGGTTTCCGCTGTTTGTCGGATTCCTCTCGTTCACCGTGCTGACCACTTGGAAGCGCGGCCGCGAGCTCGTCCGCAAGCAGCTCGTCGCCAAATCGGTGCCGCTCGATACGGTGATCGACTCGCTCGGCCCGCATGTCGCTCGCGCGCGGGGCATCGCGGTCTTCCTGACCGCGACGACGGAAGGCGTTCCGGCGGCGCTCCTGCATAATCTCAAGCATAACCAGACCGTTCACGAGCGCACCGTTCTGACGACGGTGACAACGGCCGAGACCCCTTACGTACCCGAAAGCGAGCGGGTCACGTTGACCGACCTCGGGAGCGGCTTTTACCGGCTGATCATTCGCTACGGCTTCATGCAGTCGCCCGACGTCCCTGCCGCGCTCGCCGCCTGCGAAACGCACGGGCTCGATTTCGACCTGATGAGGACTTCGTTCTTCTTGAGCCGCGAAACGATCGTGCCGAGTCTTTACCCCGGCATGGCGCGCTGGAGGGAATTGCTGTTTGCCTTTATGGCGCTCAATGCGACCTCGGCGACGAAATTCTTCAACATCCCCACCGAGCGCGTCGTCGAACTCGGCACGCAGTTGGAGATTTGATCGCAACGGCGATCATTGGATGTCCGTTTTCCCGTTCTGCAGGACGCAGCGGGATGCCATGGCGATGAAAGCTTGGTTCTTGGACGGATTCCGTCGCGTCGTGCTTACGCCGCTGCGGCCTTACCCTTCGGCTGAACCTCGGCGGTGTAATCTTCCATCAGCCGCTTGGTGATCGCGCCCGGCGTGAACCGCCAATCGGCGATCTCGGACACCGCCGTGACCTCCGCGGCGCTGCCGGTGATGAAGCATTCGGAGAATTCGGTCAGCTCATCCGGCAAAATGCGGCGCTCGACGACCTTGATGCCGTGCCGGCCGGCAAGCTCGATCACGGTCCGCCGCGTGATGCCGTCGAGGAAACAGTCGGCGGTCGGCGTGTGGATCGTTTCGTCTTTGATGAAGAAGATGTTTGCGCCGGTGCACTCAGCGACGCGGCCTTGCCAGTCCAGCATCATGGCGTCGGCGTAGCCCTTGCGCTCGGCCTTATGCTTGGAGATGGTGCAGATCATGTAGAGGCCCGCTGCCTTCGACTGCGACGGCGCGGTCGCTGGGTCGGGTCGGCGGTAGTCCGCGAGGTCGAGCCGGATGCCCTTGAGGCGCTCGGCGGGATTGAAATAGCTCGGCCATTGCCAGCTCGCGATCGCCAGGTGGACGGTGTTGTTCTGCGCCGACACGCCCATCATCTCCGACCCGCGCCAAGCGACCGGTCGGATATAGGCGTCGCGCTGCCCATTGCGCTCGAGCACGAGGCGCTTGGCCGCGTCGATCTCCGCGACCGAATATGGAATCTCAAAATCGAGGGTATTGGCCGAACGCTTCAATCGCTCGGAGTGCTCCGTGCACTTGAATATTTCTCCGCCATAGGCGCGCTCCCCCTCGAACACGGCGCTTGCATAATGCAGCCCATGCGAGAGCACATGCAGCTTCGCCTCCGTCCACGGCACGAGATTGCCGTCATACCAGATGAAGCCCTCGAGTTGATCGAATGGAACGGCCATGGCAATCCTCCCTGGGACACCTGAGAACCGTCGCGACGACCCGGCTATTACGGCTTTTGCGTCGCGAGAAGAGTCCCGATATGTTTGGCGCGGTCATGAGAGCGCGCTTTCCGATGGCAACGCAACAGCCCGCGCCGACGTCCGTCAAGGTGATATGGGAACTGAATTCCCGACGGAAATGCGACCAGGCGAATGGCAGTAAAGCGCTTTCGGTTTCGTCCGAAAAGGCCGATCGCTTCCACCGGAACGTTTCGCCATCTGGCTTAAAGAAGTAACAATCGAACCTAGATATGTCAACATGGCTGACATAAATTTAAGACCCGCATCCCGTTCCGCGGACACTCCGGCCAATGCGACCGCCGCCCAGGAGCCAGTGTGGGACATTATCGAACTCATATTTTTCGCCTATCGCGACTTCGTCGGCGATCCGGACGGCGTGCTGGCCACGTTCGGTTTCGGCCGCGCGCATCATCGCGTGTTGCACTTTGTCAACCGCAATCCCGGATTGAAGGTCGCCGAGCTGCTCGAAATCCTGAGAATCACCAAACAATCGCTCGGTCGCGTGCTGAAACAGCTGGTGGATGAAGGTTATATCGAGCAGCGGGAAGGCGTGAGCGATCGCCGTCAGCGTCTGTTGTTCGTCACGCCGAAGGGCGCGGCGCTCGCCATGAAGCTCGCCGGGCTGCAAACCAAACGCATTGTCCGCGCTTTTTCGGAAATTGGCCCGGAGGCGCATGTGGAGGCTCGGCGCTTTCTGATCGCCATGATCGATCCCGACGCGCGGACAGATGTCCTCGATTTCATTAACCACGCCGGACGGCCGCGATGGCCCCAGCCATAACAAAGGAGCGCGACATGCCGGTAGCCCCTGTCGCCCTTCCAGACGATGCGCCGCATCTCCTTGTCGTCGACGATGATCGGCGCATCCGCGATCTGCTGTCGCGTTATCTTAGTTCCGAAGGCTACCGCGTCACGACGGCCGACGACGCCGCGGATGCTCGCGCCAAGTTGGCCGGCCTGAGTTTCGATCTCCTGATCCTCGACGTGATGATGCCGGGCGAGAACGGGTTCGATCTCGCGAAATCGATTCGCGCGACCTCAAGCGTGCCCATTCTCATGTTGACCGCGCGAGTGGAAAAGGAGAACCGCATCAGCGGCCTTGAAATCGGCGCCGACGACTACGTCTCCAAGCCGTTCGAGCCGCGCGAGCTGTCGCTGCGGGTCGCAAGCATTCTGCGCCGGGCCCAACCGGCGCCGGCGCCCGTCCCGGAACAGGTATGTTTCGGCCCGTTCGTGTTCGACAATACGCGCAATGAACTGCGCCGCGGCGACGAGGTCTTGCACCTCACCGACCGCGAACGCGAAATGCTGCGCATGCTCGCGACGGCGCCGAACGAGACGGTATCGCGCCTTGCGCTCGCCGGCACCGGCGCCGCCGCGGGTGAGCGTGCCGTGGACGTGCAGATCAATCGCCTGCGGCGCAAGATCGAAACCGACCCGGCGAATCCGCTGCTCATCCAGACGGTCCGCGGAATCGGCTATCGCTTGGTGGCGGCGACATGACGAGCATCGACATCGGCCTGTCGCATTTGCGCTCGGCGGCCGATCGCGTCACGACGTTTTGGGATCGCACCGGCCGGTGGGTGAAGAGCCTGCTGCCGACCGGACTTTATGCGCGCGCGGTGCTGATCATCATCGCGCCGATGGTGATCCTGCAGTCGGTCGTCGCCTTCGTCTTCATGGAGCGTCACTGGAATACTGTGACCCGACGGCTGTCGGCAGCGGTGGTGCATGATGTCGCGGCGCTGATCGACGTCTATAATTCCTTCCCCCAGGACTCCGATCACGCGCGGCTCCGTCGCATCGGACAACGGCTCGGCCTGGTGGTCGACATTCTGCCCGGCGGGGCGCTTCCTCCCGTCGGGCCGAAACCGTTCTTCTCGCTGCTCGATCAAGCGCTGTCGAAGGAAATCCGCAATCAGATCCGGCGGCCGTTCTGGATCGACACCGTTGGTCGATCGGCCCTGGTCGAAATCCGCATCCTGCTCGATGACAGCGTCATTCGCGTCTTCGCCCACCGCAACGCCGCCTATGCGTCGAACTCGGAAATCTTCCTGTTGTGGATGCTGGGGACGTCGCTGGTCTTGATCACGGTCGCGATCCTGTTTCTGCGCAACCAGATTCGCCCGATTCTGCGGTTAACCGAAGCGGTGGAGAGCTTCGGCAAGGGCCGCGACGTGCCGAGCTTCGGACCGCGCGGCGCCCAGGAGGTGCGGCGCGCCGCCCTTGCCTTCATCGAGATGAAGCGCCGGGTCGAGCGCGCGATCGAACAGCGGACGACGTTGCTCGCCGGCGTTTCCCATGACCTGCGCACCGTTCTGACGCGATTCAAGCTGGAGCTTGCGTTGCTGGGCGACGGGCCGGAATTTGACGCGCTGCGCAGGGACGTCGACGAGATGGCGCGCATGGTCGAAGCCTATCTCGCCTTCGCGCGCGGGGATTCCGGCGAGCAGGCGGAGCCGACCGACATGGCCACGTTCCTCGACGAGCTCATAGCCGACGCCGAGCGCCACGGCCATCGCACCGCCGTCAACTTCCGCGGCCATCCGGTGGTGACGGTGCGCCCGCACGCCTTCAAGCGCTGCCTCGCCAATCTCGTCTCCAACGCCGCGCGGTTCGCCAATGAGATATCCATCGCCGGCCGGCGCGACCATCGGTGGCTCACCATCACCGTCGATGACGACGGACCGGGAATTCCGCCGCAACAGCGCGAAGAGGTGTTCAAACCGTTCCTGCGGCTCGACGACGCGCGTAATCAGAACGAGGGCGCGGGCGGAACCGGACTTGGCCTCGCAATTGCGCGCGACATCGCCCGCTCGCATGGCGGCGACATTTCGCTCGGCGACAGTCCGCTCGGGGGCTTGCGCGCGACCGTCCGCATTCCGGTGTGATTGCCGGTTTCGCCGCGAAGCCGACCGCAAGAGGCTCGGCGGGGGCCAGCGCTTGGTGCCCTGCCTGCCCTTCCTGAGAGAGGGGTGACATTTCATAGCGGAGACATGGGTGACACTTTTGGCCCTTTGCGGGAGAGCAGAGGTGCCGTGGAAGGAGTGTCACGTCATGGACGAGCGGGTGAAATTCATCGCACGGATGCTGGACGGCGAGGCGATGTCGCGGCTGTGCGAGGAGTTCTCGATCTCGCGCAAGACCGGCTACAAAATCCTGAAGCGCTATCGCGACTGCGGGGTGGAAGGGCTGACCGATCGCTCGCGTCGCCCCTACCGGCACGCCAATCAGCTGCCTTTGCAGATCGAGACGCTGATCGTTCGGCTGAAGCGGGAGAAGCCGGCCTGGGGCGTGCCCAAGATCAGGGAGCGGCTGGCGCGGCTCTATCCGGACGTGCACCGGCCGGCGATCTCCTTGACCTGATCGCCGGCGCGCGCCGCCTCGGCACTATTCGGGAGGTCATTGCTGAGGTGCGCCGCTTTTTGAGCCTTCCGAGGCACGACCCGCACGACCAAGCCGTGCCGGATCAGCACCGTGGAACGGCTGCCCAGAAGGCGACCGAGCTTCGCCGGCTGTTGGCGGAAGTTGCGGCCGATGAACAAATGCTGCGGCTTCGGCAAGACGAATTGGAGGCTCATCTGGTTGCGGCGCCGACCGCGGACTGGCTCGAAGCAGCCGAAAAGGCGCGGTATCTCATCGGCATCTTCGGAGAAACGTCGGTCGGGCAGGATCCCCGCAGGCAGAAATTGATCGCAGCCGTGCTTCTAGATTTCGAGCGTCTCTCCGCGAAGACCTAACGTCCTTCGGACGCACTTGCATGGACACGCGGGCAATTCGGCGTCTTGAAACGAACACATCTTTGCAAGACATATTATCTTGTGTGACCTCAAGAGGGTCACGGCGACTGGCTCGCTCTTAACCGTATCGTCGACAGCCCAGGTCACGCGGTATGTCGTTACCGGGCCCGCGGCACGCGGACCCTTGCGCTTCGATGCTGCGAGGGCTGCTCTCGCGCCATTAGAAAGTTTCTTCGTTGAACACTTTTAACAATTTCGGCCTCGCCGAACCGATCATACCTGCGCTGGTCGAAGAAAAGTACGAAACGCCCCTCGTGACCGAGACCCTGCCGGACGTGCGCTTCCGCGTGCCACTCGACGCTGTGCACGAGGTCATCGCCTATACCGCCGGCAAGATGAAGAAGCGTCGCATCAAGACTCTGGCCGGCGATCGGGTTACCATTGAAATGTCGCCCTATGATCTTGAGAAAGGACGCCTCATCTTTCGGCACAAGGACGAACGCGCGAGCGTCGGTCGTCGACCGCCTCCTCGCAGCCAGTTCCGTCGCCGTTGAGTCAGGCGAACGCGAGTGCTCTCGTCAAAGGCGAAAGAATTCGCGCCAGAGAAAGCGCTGCCGTACAGGACGTTCGGAGCGAATTCCGTGGACGATGGAAGGGAAGCCGCCTGAGCAACGAGAGACGTCGGAGAAAGGACCGAGCCATGCGCATCTATGTTTTCAAGTCGGAGACCAGGAAGGAGTTGCGCGCTTTTACTGGAGACCCGAGCGGCGACAAACTCCCTCGGCAGCATGGCCCTTGGACCGCAACCGGAGTCGTCGCTGCGGATTGCGCTACACCCCACCGCTTTTCTCGTGACGCAATTGAGAAAGCGATCGATGCGGGCGGCTTCCAGCTCTGGCGCTTGCGCGACAAGGAAACGGCGCGGGCCGTCGGGTAATAGCCAGCTTGCCAGGCCAATTTCGTCACCGCAATCAGCGTGCTACCCTCGTCGATGGCGTTGGGATCGGCGATGGTGACATCCTCGCTGTCTGCCCCATAGCCCCCATAGCATCGCGGCGACGGTCGGGATGCTGGCCACGATTAGCGTCGCGGTAGGAGCGGTGATTGTTCGCTGCCCCCCGCGCGGATCCGCTCGGCAAAAACATCGCGCACGCGCCCTTCGATGAAGGAGCGCACCCGATGCGCATCGCGTTCTCAATCGGATCGAACCAGCTGTCGAAAAAACGCTCCTTCGCGTCGGCGCCAGGCTCCAATACGGTCGCACCAATGTTATCGTTCGTCATGGCGTGCTCCTGCCTGGCGCTCCAATGCCAGGTGATTCGAGGTTCTTCACCCCGGAGACAACGCCACCCTCAATTTCCAACCAATCCCGCGACGGGACCGTGCCGGCCTTCACGCGGGGCAGTTAACCAATCAAAATAAGGCGTCAATTGACCCGTGAGAGCGCGAGACATAGTGGCCGACATGTGCTCATAGTCCGTGTAGGCGACAATGCCATTAATACGCCCGGGACAAACATTTTCTATGCATAAGAAATTAGTCAGGTCCAACACCCTCACCTCGGCAAACTCGGCTGCAACTTTCTTCAAAACGCGATTAACCGCTTCAGAAATCTGCCGGTGCGTCGATAACGACATCGAGCAGTCGCGCTCGGTTCGCCGAAACAGGCACTCCGGGACATCCAGCGCCCTTCCATCCCAGTCGCTCAGCAAGATCGGGCTTTGCAGGAACAACAAAACACGCAGGCCCTTTGCAGTAACTTCGCGCAGCGTTGATCGCATGAAGCTTTCCAGGGCAGACAAGGCTTGGTCAGTGTCCCTCGCGGCGATGTCGAAAGAATGCCGCGGTTCAATCGCGCCAAGCTTCCTTAGGTCATAATCGGTGGCGCGAGGCCACCAGGCAGCAGCCATAATAACCCCGGAATTTCTCGCCTCGCCAGCGATCGATAGCCGATCCATCGCAAAATCATTTATCGAACGGCAGCCTTCATAGGGCTTCCACCCACCAACGGACGGTTCGGTCGGCAATGCGTGCAGCAGGGGAGGGCACGCGGCCTTAGCAATTTGTTCGATTGCGACGACGGATCCTCGATATGTTGCCCATTGGCGAAGAGCTGGAGACAAACGATTGACCATTGAGTCTCCCCAGAGGACGATTCGGGAGTCGAGCCCGGCTGCGAGACATGACTTGGCCTTCTCCTCGTCGCCGGATCCGAGGCCTAATAGACATTGATCCATATCCGCCGGCACATCCGCCTTTGCACGGATCATCTCAAGTCCCGCGGCCGTTCTGACGGAATGCCGTGTCCAAAAGCCCGCTCCGGCGACGATGACGACCAGGGCAAGCGTGGCAACACTGCCGATGCCGACGACGCGACCCGCCGATACTCGGGATCCGACCTGAAAGCGCAGCGGTCCTTCATACCAACGAAACGTTGCAAAGGACAGCGCGAGCGTTGCTAACGAGATCAAAGAATCACGAGGCAAACTAGATTGCCCCATATCCCGAATTCGCACGATCGATAGCGCAGGCCAATGCCATAAATACCAAGCATATGACACCAGCCCAATAGCCACCATGGCGTTGGTGGACAGGAGCCGGCCGGCCGGGCCATCCGGGCAGCGCGCGTTCCCGATAATCACGAGGCTAGCGCCAAAGACGGGAAAGACGGCCGCTGGAATTGGAAATGATCCGTCCGCCGTGATTAAATGCACTCCAGCCGCAATGACTAGTAGCCCGAGAAGCGCTGCGGTTCCCGCCAGCATTTGCGGAACGCGCCGGACCATCGGCACCCCAAGCGCGATCAGCCCTCCGACGCCAAGCTCCCAGCCTCGCGCCGGAGCCATAAAGAACGCCCATGTGTTGCGCCATGCAGCCAGTCTGACTGCGCAGGCCACAGAACCTATGACGAGTACAATCAAAGTACCGGCAAGCCAGCGTCGGGATTTCCCAAAGCGTGCGCACATCGCCCACGTCACGGCGATCACCGCCGGCCACACGAGATAGAACTGCTCCTCGACCGAAAGCGACCATGTGTGCAAGAGGGGTTGACGTTGCGCGCCGACAGCGAAGTAGTCGCGGGTCGCAGCAAGAAAATGATGGTTGGCCGATATCAGCAAGGTCGCGATCGCTGACCGTGACACCCGCCCCACCTCGCCCAATTCGGTAGACAGGAAAAAGATGCTGGCCAGTACCGTCGTCAGCACGACTAGCACCAGCGTCGGTAGAAGGCGCCGCACGCGTCGTGCGTAAAATTTCATGAAGTCGATACGGTCGCGTTTCCCAAGGTCGTCCAGGAGTAGGCCCGTGATCAGGAACCCTGAAATGACAAAAAAGACATCCACGCCGACAAAGCCGCCGCGCACACCCGGCACCCCGGTGTGATACGCCACGACCGCGAGCACGGCGACAGCGCGCAACCCATCAATGTCGCGCCGATATCCCAGTGATGTCTTGATTGTTAGTGGCCAAAAGCGCTGTAGTAATAAATTCATCGTTCAAATGACCCCTCTCTGAACGATAATCAAAGACAGATTAGCTGATTCACTGTCGCCGACTTGAGGTTTCTCAATTCCCCTCTTACAATCAGCCGATGCGACCTAGCAGCCCGGGTGCCGTCGCGGAAGTGGTTGGAAATCGGATCGGCGCGATCTCGTCACGATAGTTGCGCCCCGCTCATAGCGCTGGCTGAAGACCTCGAATAACAGCTCGGCGCCGGTCGTTTCGGAATGTTCGGTCATGAGAGGCTAAGCAGACTGATCAGCGACGCAGCAATACCGCCGCTGTTCGAGAGAAACGTCGCCGAGGAGCCGACCTATACATGCAAACATATCGCCATTGAGCCCTACGAGAACCCTTGGCTCGAAAGATTGCGCATTGAGATTATTCGCCGCCCAGTCCAGAACGTTGATCTAGACCTTTTCCGCTCGTTGCGTACCAACGATATTCTGTTCATCGATTCGTCGCATGTTATAAAGCCGCAAGGAGACGTTGTATTTCTTTACTTGGCGGTACTTCCTATTCTTAACTCTGGTGTATTCATCCATGCTCATGACATCTGCACCCCTCGAGATTACTTTCCGCAATGGGTTCTGCAGGATCGAAGAACGTGGGACGAACAATACCTGCTTGAGGCGTTTTTGACGTTCAATTCGAGATTCAGGATCACGGGTGCGCTAAACTGGCTCTGGCCTAATTATAGGAGCTAAACGCATCGGGCCTTTCCCATTTTTGCGAAGGTTCATGACGATCCTCCGGGTTTTCACCGAAACAGCTGGCTCGTATGAATCCCGGCCGCCCAACGCCACCTCCGACGCGACCGCGACCGGCCCGAGCGCCGCCGCGATGATCCGCTCCTTCTCCGCCCGCGACCACCCGCGACGCCGCTGCACCGATGTGATCACCTCACCCTGCGTCTTCCTCAATAGTGCTGTTCCTAGGATCAGCACTATGACTTCCGACACCCTTTTCACCCCGTCAAGGCGGCCCACCCCAGAGGCGTACGGCGCACCCCGTCCAGCTACACAGGCTCTCGGCACTTATTCGACACCCACACTTACAAGCGCACCGTCTCACGTAAGGGCGCTCCTTTTTGCCGACATTTTTTCCACCTGCTCAATGGTGTCTCGCAGCGCCTTCGGTAATTCCTTCTCCAAAATATGCTAAGCGTGAGTCGCACTATAAACTATGTACTTGATGTTCCGTACATCGCTTGGACAGTCGTCCTGGTTTTGAGTAATTGCAATAATTGGCTTTCCCAACACGATCGCCATGCCAAATTCAAGATATACGTTTGGCCTTTGGTTCGAAAAATCTATAATTACGGCGCGAGCTCGGTTAAGGAGGCGCCATATATCTTCCATTATAACTTGCCCACCAGTTTCCGTCGCATAAGTGGCGGTGTAGCCCTCCTTGCTACAGATTTCCCTGATCGTCTTATAAATGCTAAGCTGAAACTCCCAAGGCATAACAACGAAGATTTCTGTTTCGACAGCCTCGACATCTGTTTCCGCGACGAAAAACGGATTGGGGACTACCCACATTCTTTCACCTCCCCTCAATTTCCTTATGGCTTGAAGTGCGAAGGAAGCGAATTCCATATTGGCTTGGAAAATTCCTCCTCCACCTTTATTCAGTCCAATGAATTCCGCGATCTCCAGGGCCGCATCGATCTCAGGAGTCATTAAAACCTCCCGAAATCGAATTCCGAGAGGAAAGTCGTTTAGGCCAGGATCCTTATTTATACATGCGCCTTCGACAATTCCGTAGCCGTAAAGAAACCTCTTTGACCGTACAAAGAAGATAATATCGTCTCTTCTTAAGCTGCGCCAAATTCCGTTATTCTTAGGCGTCCTCCGCAGGCAGCACATATTCAATTGAGAAATCAGATACATATATCTATGGTTGACGTTTATGCCATAGTGCTTCCGCATGTTTCGTTTATGCTTCACCGCTTGATAGGCTGCAGTCATTGTCCTCCTATCAGGACGCGGTGACGGAACTTCATTCTCACCTAGAAATACCGGCTTCCAATAATAGAATGCATCGTATATCCGACCAGACGACTCAAACCGAAAATTTTCGTCGAGAAGAGCTCGAACATAATCATAAGAAATGCAATCGATGATCGATAGGGGATCCTCCGCCAGGTAAGGGCAAATTCTTGCAAACCCCTTGAGCAATTTTCGCTGTATATTTCGCCGCTCGTTTATGTCCTTAGGGCCGAACATGCGACATGTGGTTAGACTTTGTCTGAAGATTTTTGGATAGCGTTCTTTGAAAATTAGTCGCTGAAGGTGGTGTGAATTGTGTTCCGACTCGCCAGAAATGATTTGAATAGCGCCAACCACCTTCGATCCCTGCGCCAGTACAAATTCAAAATGCCCTTGTGACAATCCAAACGGATGGTCTTCAGCTAATGCCCTTATCGCACGCGCGTCGTCCTCTCCATCAGACACTCGAAACTTGAAACCTCCCTCGAAGTGGAAAGGTATTAAATCATCCGGTCTAGCAGTCTCCTTAGCAACCGGCTTCAAACACTCTTTGGATATGGCTCGAACTTCAGAGTACAGCATCATATCATTAAGAGGGGAAAGTTGACCCGAAGATAAGCTAAATAGTACGTCTTGGGTGGGAACTACACCTACAGCCTCGATCGTAAAGTAGATGATCAGAGTTGCCCTACCCGATCCATAATAGGGAGTTGAGAGTACGCCGCGCCGCAGAACTCTCGTGTAAATGAAGCTTGTTGGGATCGTTGACGAGAAAATAATTAGTTCTGACCCCGTGACGCATTGACTCCAGAATTTTCTTTCCGGGAAACGAACAGGTACTATGTGGTAGGAACGATTTCGGACGAGTTCAAATTCGTCCGGCGCAATCGTTGAGTAAAACACTCGGTTGAGATTGCGTTTAACCATGTAGGTCGATCCAATAGCATCGGACCCAATGTGAGACACCTACCGAGCCCGCATTCGCCGGATGAGGCGTTGATTTTGGCAACGGACGCCGCGATTCAGATAAAACGATCAGCCGCTTATCTGGGATTGCGGGAGGCCGCGATGGCGAACCCGGTGGGCGAAGCGTAATCCTGTGCCCTTCGGCTCGATTTTGACCGCCGCCTCGACGCCGGATCAGTCTAAGGCCGGGCGCGTCGAGTTCGACGGTCATTCCGCCGACCGTGAAGGGCTGCCTCTTTCTCGGCATAGGGCGTCTCCGGGCCGTCGGGCGCGAGCGAAATAAGCGGCTCGATCCTCCCCCGCATTGTGAGTTCAGATGGCCGGCCCTCGTCAAGCCCATGGCGAGCATTGAAGAACCGGAGCACGGCCGGGTAGTAGCGGCCGCCCATAAGGGCATCGATAGCCGGCATGCCCTGGCGCCCAAGGATGATCGCCTTGGCAGGCCACTCGCGTGCGCGCTCGCCCACGATCAGCCGCGCGATTTCGTCCTCGCTCGGGTAAAGACACGACGGCGACTGGCGGTGTGTGCGACACCCTTGCGGCCGATTTGCCACTAACCGGCCGCCTTTCCCTGGCAATATGAAAAGGTTGGCTTTCCATTAGGGTGGGGAATGGTGGTTTTCGCGTGGCGGAACTGCGGGCGTTTCGTGGTGCGCTGCGCATCCTGTGCGCTTGTTGTGATGCCCGGCGGCGCTTTGGCGTTCGACCTGCTCGATTTTTTTGGCAGGGAAAAGCCTCCGGCCGCTTCGCAAGAGGCGCTGCCATACGCGATTGCCTTCGATATTCCTGGCGCTTCCTCCAAGCTGATCGAGGCGCTGCGGGATGCGTCAAGGCTTTACAAATTAAGGCAGGACGCCCCGGCCGACGGCGATAGCCTGGTTCAGCGGGCGGCAGGCGACCTTGGCCCGCTCATCGATACCCTTTGGGGGGCCGGTTACTACGGTGCGACGGTCGTAATCAACGTCGCCGGCGTACCATTAACCATCGACGATGTCGCGGCGGCGCGCGCCACTGCCGCCGCGGAAGCTTACCGCGCACGCGCGGCGGTTCCGATCGGGATCAAGGTGAAAACGGGACCAATTTATCGCGTGCGGGACATCAGCATTATCGATGCGGCAACGGGGCAGCCCTTCCCACCCACCATAATTCCGGCGAGAGTCGTCAAGAGTGTCCCGGGCGATCCTGCGCGCGCCGCGGACATTCGTGCAGCCCGTGCAGCCGTGATCGACCATTTTCGCGCCAAGTCGCATCCATTCGCCAAAGTGATCGACACCAAGCCGGTCGTCTACCATCGGCTGCGGGTCATGGACGTGGTCATCGTGCTCGATCCGGGGCCAAAAGTACCATTTGGTTCCGCGACGGTCGCGGGCAAGACGGGCGTCGATCCCGCCGTCGTGCGCTCATTTATCTATGCCGAACCGGGCAAGCCCTATTCCCCTGCTGTCATCGCGGAATCGCGCAAGTCGATCTTACAGCTTCCCGCGATCAGCTCGGTGCGAATCCGTGAAGGTGAGGAAATCGACGCCGCGGGCGGCGTGCCGCTCATCGCGGAAGTGACGGATCGCAAACTGCGTCTCGTCGGCCTGTCGGCGCGCTATTCGAGCTTGGACTACCCGACGGTGCGCGCCTTTTGGCAGCATCGCAACCTTTTTGGTGGCGCCGAGAGCCTGCGCCTGGAGACCGATTTCTTCATTCCGCCGCGAACGACCAGCTCGTTTTATGACACGATCGAGCACCTCCGTTGGTCCGATCTCGCCGGACGTGTGCGTGCCAGTTTTATCAAGCCGGCGCTCGAAGGGACCCGCGACGACCTTCTGCTCAATGCCCTGATCGAAAAGGACCGCACGGGTGGTGATCAGTTCGGCGGCTATACCAGCCAGCGCGTGGGGGCCAATGCGGCCATTCGTCATCGTTTCAGTAGTACTTTTTTTACACAGATCGGATTTGTTGCCGAGACGGGGCGGACGAGCGACACGCTCGGCAATATCAACTACCTGTTGTTCGGCGCGCCGGCCTCCGTGAGCTACGACTCGACCAACCACCTCCTGGACCCGACAGATGGATCGCGCTTTGCGGGATCGGTAACCGCTTATCCCTCCTTCCTCGGTTCGTCCGTCGGCATGGTGGAAGGCAGGGCGCAGGCCTCGACCTATTTCGCCCTCGACGAGAATGCCCGCATCGTATTGGCTGGACGCACCGCCATCGGCTCGGTTGCGGGCGCCGGCCTTAGCGATATCCCGGCCAATCACCGCTTCTATGCCGGCGGCGCCGGCTCGGTGCGCGGCTACCGCTACCGCAGCCTCAGCCCACTCGGCCCGACCGGCGAGGTCATCGGCGGCCGCAGCCTTGTCGAGGCTTCGCTGGAGGCGCGCATAAAGGTCACCGACACGATCGGGATCGTCCCGTTCGTGGATGTCGGCAATGCGTTTCTGGCGAGCTATCCGGACTTTGGCGAGCCGCTGCGCGTCGCCACCGGTGTGGGACTGCGTTATTACACCGCGATCGGACCTATTCGTGTCGACGCGGCGTTTCCACTCAATCGTCGCGACGGCGACGATACATACGCGATCTATGTCGGCATCGGACAGGCGTTCTGACGTGCGGATGCTGCAACGATCAAAACGCATCTGGCTCCTATCGGCCCTGGTGATCGGCCTGTTGGCGGTGCTGATTTTGCTGCTCAGCCGCGGCAGCGAGGACCAAAGGGGCTTTCTCGCAAGCCTGCTGTCGCGGGCGCTGTCGACGCCGGCGGCGCAGGTTGCGATCGGCGAGGTCGAAGGCGTCCTCTCCTCCAACACTGTTGTGCGCGACATCACGATTGCAGATCGCGACGGCGTCTGGCTGCAACTGGATCAGGTCAAGCTGACGTGGCGGCGTTCGGCTTTACTGATGGGCCGTCTTGAAGTCGATCGCCTCGAAGTCGGCACGTTGACGGTTCGCCGCCGGCCGTCGCCGGCGGATCAGCCGGTATCCAACGCCGGTGAGCCGATCCTCCCGGAGCTGCCGCTCCAGGTGGACATCAGGAACATGCTCCCGGCGCTGCCGCTCCAGGTGGACATCAAGGACTTCAGCCTGCGCGAATTGGCGCTCGGTGCTCCGGTGATCGGTGTGGCAGCGCGGCTCGCCGGCACCGGAGCGGCAAGCCTCGGCAATCCGTCGGAAGGCCTGAACCTGCGCCTTGACGCCCGGCGCCTCGACGCTGATGGCACGCTCGCCGCGCGTCTCGGCCTGTGGCCTCAAACGGAACGCCTCGAGCTCACGCTGTCGGTCCACGAGCCGAAGAATGGGATTCTTGCAAATGCTCTGAATATCCCGGACCGGCCGCCGGTCAGCTTTGACCTCGCCGGTTCCGGGACGCTCGATGCGTTTGCCGCGCGGCTGGCGTTGGATGCCGGAGCCGACATTGGCGCAACCGGCTCGGCTCGGTTGCAGCGCCAGGCAGGAGAGCGCCTGCTTTCGCTCGATCTTGCAGCGCGGATCGAAGGGTTGCTGCCTAGCCTGGCGGCAGCCGTCTTTGCGGGAACCACGCGGCTCGACGGCGCAGTGGCCTTTGCCGACGCCGGCGCAATCGACATCACTGCGCTGACGATCAAGTCGCGCACCGCCCGTCTCGATGTGCAGGGCCGGTTGTCGGCGGAGCGGATCGCTCAGCTCAGACTATCAGTGCGCACATTGGCCGACGCCGGCGTCGCACCGAATGCGAGCGGTACTACGATCGGCCGGCTGGCCTTTGACGCCAGCCTTGCAGGACCCGTCACGGGTCCGCGGATCGATGCAACACTCGATGCAGACAATGTCGCTGCGCCCCAGGGGAAACTGGGAAAGCTCGCGGCGCGGTTTTCTGCCGCCCCGAGCGGAGAGGATGGCGAGCAAGCGAAAGCGATCTCGTTCACGGCGAGCGT
>Ga0315534_1001427_pt1 | contig 16431 bp, 18 predicted proteins | sample SalMarSW160240MG_FD_203094 | JGI IMG/M metagenome (GOLD analysis project Ga0315534, IMG submission 203094) | Salt marsh sediment microbial communities from the Plum Island Ecosystem LTER, Massachusetts, United States - Salt Marsh Sediment SW1602-40 ... | reverse complement strand
GGCTCGCGGCTACTTCGTCTCGACGGTCGGGCGGGACGAGGAGACGATCAGAGCCTACATCAAGAACCAAGAGATGCAGGATCGCGAACTGGATCAGCTCTCAATGATCCCATAGTCCCATCCCAAAGTAGCAGAGTCCTTTAAAACCGCTTTTAGCGGTTCCCCATCAAACCACCAGCTTAGCTGGTGGTTCTTGATTTCTGTGACGGCCCTGAATCGTTAGGGGTTCGGGCGAATAACCTGGCCGAAGCTTGAGTTGGAATGAGCGAAGAAGCGAGGCCGTGACGGCCATGGTGTCCATCTGAGCGAAATTCAATCCGATGCAAGTACGCGGTCCAGCGCCGAATGGCAGATAGCAGAAGCGATCAAGAGCCTTGGCCGCTTCCGGCTCGAAACGGCTCGGATCAAATCGATTCGGCTCGTTCCACAGCTTCTCGTGGCGGTGCACGGCATAAACCGGCACGTAAACAGTCGTACCAGCTCGAATATGCTCGTTATCACGAACAATGTCTCTCCGCGCCGCACGGGCGATCAGCGCCGCGGGAGGATAAAGGCGCATCGATTCTTGAATGACCTGATTCGTGTAAGTGAGATCGTCGACATGGTTGGGACGAGCAGGACCACCTCCCGTTACGGCGGCATCTTGACGGCCCCGAGCACGCGGAAGGATGGATCATTGCAAATACGATTGCTTACGACCTCTACGCGAAGGGAGCTGGCTCTTGGGTCGACCCACCAACGGTGTTCGGGACTAAGATCGGCGGAGGCTACTGCCACAATGCGGCTGGCGGATCAGAGGGTGTCTCAATCATCGCTCACTACAAGTGAGTCTGCTTGCTGCACGTTCCGGTCGGAGAAAGGCGGGCCGATGGCCGCCTTTCTCCCGAATATTCGTGTTTGAACAAGCAGCCAGTGGAGCGACCACAGGGTTGCTTATGGAAATCTTCCGTCCCCGAGCCGGCCGGCCCCTCCCCCAGACGAGCAAAATCCCCCAGCCCGGGCCGCAGGATTATGGGCCTGGCCCAGAGGTCGCTCTGCCAATTCGTGCGATCAGATCAGGCGTGCACCCGCGGCTGTGGTCGGTGGCGCCGACCGCAGCCTCAGACGAGACAATGTTCCTATTTTGTTCGCAAGGTCAATCGGCTGTGAGGGATAACGTTGTGCGTATCCCCAAGAGCGATCCGCCGCGGGTCCCCATCACTCCGGACACCCCCCTCTACAAGCCCTATGAAGGTGTCCAGGAGGGGCGGGTCGAATATGGTCGGCAGCCTCATTGGGCCGCGGAGCGGCTGCGAGCAATCCGATGACGCCCGAGCACATCCTTCGCGACAAGCTGCGCAAGATCGAAGCTCTGTTTGCTGGCGCAGCAACGCCTGGCGAGAAAGCCGCCGCAGGCGCGGCTGCGGAACGTATTCGCGAGCGTCTTGGCCGGACCGCGGGCAAGGAAGAACCAATCGAGTTGAAATTCTCGATTTCTGATATCTGGTCACGGCAGCTGTTCATCGCATTATGCCGGCGCTACGGCCTGCGGCCGTTCCGCCATCGGCGGATGCACCGTCAAACCATCATGGTCAAGGCACCCAAGAGTTTCATTGAACAGGTGTTGTGGCCGGAATTCCAGGAATTGAATGCCGCGCTAATCGCCTACCTTTCCGAGATCACCGAGAAGGTCATCCGCGAGGAGGTGCATAAGGAAACCGGCGAAGCCGAGGAAGTCGACGAGCCGACAAGGATCCCGCGATGAGCGCTTTGACCTTTGCTTTCCTGTTGATATTTTCAGCCATCGGTCCGACTGCCGCGGAGGACCGCATCATCGGCGTCGCTTCCGTCATCGACGGCGACACCATTGAAATTCATGGCCAGCGCATTCGATTCTTCGGCATTGATGCCCCCGAGAGCAGCCAACTCTGCGCGCGACCGACGGGCGAACGTTGGCGGTGCGGACAGCAGGCGAGCTTTGCCTTGGCCGATCGGATCGGCCGCGCTGCCGTGACCTGTCAATCCCGCGATCTCGATCGTTACGGCCGCGTGGTCGCCGTCTGTTTCAGGGGAAGCGAAGATCTGAACCGCTGGATGGTCGCAAACGGCTGGGCCGTCGCGTTCAGACGGTATTCACTGGATTACGTTGCCAGCGAGACTTCTGCACGTCGAAGTCAGATTAATATCTGGTCCGGAGAGTTCGACATGCCGTGGGACTGGCGCGCGCAGCACCATAATCGATGACGGGCGACCGGCATGAAGCCGCAGCCGGAAGCATCAAAGCAGGAAGTTCTGGCGGGCCTCGTTGAGCGCGTCACCTACCACAATGCGGAGAACGGATTCTGCGTCTTGCGCGCCAAGGCGCGGGGCCATCGCGACGTCGTGACGGTCGTTGGGCACGCCGCAACGATTGGTGCAGGCGAGTGGATTACCGCGTCGGGCGACTGGGTAAACGACCGCACACACGGTCAGCAGTTCAAGGCGCGGTTCCTGCGCACCTCGCCGCCGACCTCGGCCGACGGCATCGAAAAATATCTCGCCTCCGGGATGATCCGCGGCGTCGGCCCGGTCTACGCCAAGAAGCTGGTTGGCGCGTTCGGCGACAAGGTGTTCGACATCATCGAGGCGTCGCCCGCCCGGCTGCGTGAGGTCGAGGGCATCGGCCGTGTGCGTGCCGCCAGCATCCTCGCCACCTGGGCCGAGCAGAAGGCGGTGCGGGAAATCATGGTGTTCCTGCACAACCATGGGGTCGGGACGGCGCGCGCGGTGCGCATCTTCAAGACCTACGGCGCCGACGCCATTCAGGTCATGACCGAGAACCCGTACCGGCTCGCGCGCGACATCCGCGGCATCGGCTTCAAGACCGCCGACGCCATCGCGATGAAGCTCGGCATCGACAAGACAGCGATGGTACGGGTGCGCGCCGGGATTTCCTACGCACTCGCGGAGGCGCTGGACGAGGGGCATTGCGGGCTCCCTACCGATGAGCTGGTGCCGCTGGCCGAGAAGCTGCTTGAGATTCCGGGAGGATTGGTCCGCACGGCACTTGATCTCGAACTGGCGGAAGGCACGGTCATCGCCGATCGGGTGGGCGAAACGCCCTGTGTGTTCCTGGCGGGCCTGTATCGGGCGGAGCGCACTGTTGCGGAGCGGCTCATGCGGCTTGCCAACGGCGTCCTGCCCTGGCCCTGGATTGACCCGGAGGAGGCATTGCCGTGGGTCGAGCAACGGATCGGGTTCTCCCTTGCGGAAAGTCAGATGGCCGCGATCCGGCTGGCGCTGATGTCCAAGGTGCTGGTCATCACCGGCGGCCCCGGGGTCGGCAAGACCACCATCATCAGAGGCATCCTTCGCATACTCTCGGCGAAAGGGATCAGGCTTGCCCTATGCGCACCGACCGGCCGCGCCGCCAAGCGCATGACCGAGGCGACCGGCTTCGAGGCCAAGACGATTCACCGACTCCTGGAGGTCGACCCCAGGACTGGCGGTTTTAAGCGCGACGAAAACAACCCACTCGATTGCGATCTGTTGGTCGTCGACGAGGCGTCCATGGTCGATGTCATGCTGATGCAGTCACTCATGAGGGCGGTGCCCGACAGAGCAGCCCTCTTGATCGTGGGCGACATCGACCAGTTGCCTTCGGTCGGGCCCGGGCAAGCGCTAGCCGACGTCATTGCATCTGGCACCGTGCCGGTGGTGCGCCTGACCGAGGTGTTCCGTCAGGCCGCGCAGAGCCGCATCATCACCAGCGCCCATCGGATCAACCAGGGCTCGATTCCCGATCTCAACCCGCCCGCAGAAGACAGCGACTTCTATTTCGTGCCGGCGGATGATCCCGAAGCCGCCGTGTCGCGCATCATCGATCTGGTCAAGACACGCATTCCCAAGCGCTTCGGCTTCGATCCCATCCGCGACATCCAGGTGCTGTGTCCGATGAACCGAGGCGGCGTCGGTGCCCGCTCGCTCAACATCGAACTGCAAGCCGCGTTGAATCCCGCGGACGATCGCAAGGTCGAGCGCTTCGGCTGGACGTTTGGGCCCGGCGATAAGATCATGCAGATCGAGAATGACTACGACAAGGAGGTCTACAACGGCGACATCGGCTACATCGATGACGTCAATCCTGACCAGGGCGAACTAACTGTCAGTTTCGATGGCCGGATCGTCACCTACGGGTTTGGCGAACTCGACACCCTGGTGCCCGCCTATGCTGCGACCATCCACAAAAGCCAGGGGTCGGAATACCCCGCCGTTGTCATCCCGGTGATGACGCAGCATTACGCGATGCTGCAGCGTAACCTGCTATACACTGGCGTCACACGGGGCAAGAAACTGGTCGTGCTGGTCGGGCAGAAGAAAGCCGTCGCCATTGCCGTTCGAAACGTGTCAGGGCGACGGCGCTGGTCAAAGCTGCAGGAGTGGCTGGCTTTCGGCCATCCTCAGGGATGATGTGATGGCAGCCCCAGGAATGCTGCAGAATCCTTCAGTCCGGACGTGGCTCGGCGATGTCGTGCCGGCCTGGAGTCTGTTGGATCAGGCCGGCTTCTCGGCGCTGCGCCATCCGCCCCATCCTCGCAACGGCCCCATTCGGCTCGCTACCGACCTGTCGCCCGAGGAGATAGGTCTATCCGCTATCGCTCGGAATGCTCTCACCCTGCTGCACGCTGCGGAGATCGCGCCCGGGCTGAAGCTGACGGCGACGGGCAATCTGTCGCGCAAGGTCGTCGCCGAGATGCTCGACCTCTTTGCCTGGCCGGACCTGGACAAGGCAGACATGCTGAGTTTCAACAAGGTGGTCAACGAGCCCGACTTCCTGCCGCTGTTCCTGGTCCGCCATCTCCTTAATGCGGCCGGACTCGTCAAACGGCAGAAAGGTCGCCTGAAGCTGACGTCGCCGGGGCGTCAAACCCTGCAGAGCCCGGGTCGCGACGCATTGCAGGCGATGTTGTTCCATATCGCGTTCTGGGGCATGGATCTCTCCTATCTCGGCCGCGGACCGATCGAAGGCTGGCCACAACGCGACATCGGCATCGTGCTCTGGTCGCTGTCCGTTGCGGCAAACCAGTGGCAATCGAGCGCGCGTTTGACGCGGCTATGTACGATCCCGGTCAATGGCGTCATCGAATCGCAGTGGGATGTCGGCACCTACGCCATGGAAGCGACAGTGCTGCGTCCATTGATGTTCTTCGGGCTGCTTGAACACCGAGCCGAAGACATCCCGGGCCAGAGTTTTGCGAAGCGTCACTTCTATCGCAAGACGTCGCTCTTTGATCGGTTTCTATCCTTTGACGTCACCCTTGAGACTGACGGTATGGCCCGCCACTGAGGCCGATCTCTCGATGTTTCCGCACGCAAGGCTCGAGAACAACAATTCCCAGGGCGAACAACCCGCTCCACAAGCCCTACGAAGGCAGTGGCGAGGAGGTCAACGTCATCGGCCGGATCTGCTGGTTCGCGCGGGAGATGTAAAAGCGCGATGAGCTGCGCCACACGCCGCACCTTAGCTCTCGGCGTTGATTGACGTTATGACAGCTCCGGTACTTCGTCTTCTGCAATAACGCCCTGGTCCGGCCCGACCAGCGTGCATTCGGGCTGTTCTTGCTCCGGCAGTTCTTTCCACGCCTCTTTGGAATCCTGCGCCTGCGCCGATTGTACCTCCTTCTCCCTTAACCGTTCGGCGATGAGATCGACGATGTCGCCAACCGTGGACGACGGGCCGATGTCATTATCAGGGAGAGCAAGACCGAACCGCTCCTCGGCGCGGAATAACACGTTGATCAGGTCGACTTCGTCCATGCCGAGGTCATCATGCAGATTGCTGTGGAGCGTCAGGCCGTCTCTTGCTTCCACAAGCCCGTGTTCATCCACAACAGCAGCGACGACCTGCTCGACCGCTAATGCGATTTCGGCACCCGTGCGGCCCTTCGAAGTTCTTGTGTCAGTTCCAACAAGCGGCATCTCAGCACCTTTATTTTAAGCCCAGCCAATTCGCTTGAAGCCTGTCATGTAGATGCTGTTTCCCCCATCAACAAGACGCTACTGCGCGGGCGATCGTTCAAGCGAAAGCATCAGCTAGCAGGCGGGCCGACAGAGAATCGAAATGACAATCAGGGCCGGCAGCGGCGCTACAAAGATCTCAACGGTCGTGGCCGACCTCAGGCCTGAACGATAACGTCGCGTGGCGGGCGCAACACAACAATCGAGACGCTGGGAATAAATCGCGCCCTCGTCCGATCTTGTCCTATGAGCCGATGCTGGGCTCATGGGAGACAATCATGGGCACGAACATAGGGAATGGAAGCCGCAGTGCTGCTGAGACCGGCGTCGAACGACCGAGCCGGCGCAAGGTCCTAGAATGCATGACTTGGGCAGGGACCGGCGTCTTGTGGACCATCGCGGCCGGTGTGCCCCGCTCGGTTGGACTGATTGAGGAGGCCAAGGCGCAGGGCAGCGACAGCCTCACCTTCCTGCAGATCAGCGATAGCCATGTCGGATTCAATAAGCCGGCCAATCCGAATGCGATCGGTACACTCGAAGAGGCGATTGGCAAGGTCAAGGCGTTACCCGCCAAGCCTGCCTTCATGATCCATACGGGGGATATCAGCCATCTATCCAAGCCTGAGGAATTCGACGATGCCGATCGTGTCATCGGCGACGCGCGCCTCGACGTGCACTATGTGCCGGGAGAGCACGATTTCCTCGACGAAGAGCAGAAGCTTTACCGCGAGCGCTATGGCCGCGGAACGAAGGGTGCCGGATGGTACAGCTTCGATGCCAACGGCGTGCATTTCGTCGGGCTTGTCAACGTGGTCGACCTGAAGGCCGGCGGTCTCGGCAATCTCGGAACCGAGCAGCTCGCCTGGCTCGAAAACGACCTGCAATCCCGTTCGGCATCGACGCCGATCGTCGTCTTCGCTCATATCCCGCTATGGATTGTGTATCCGCAATGGGGTTGGGGCACCGACGACGGCGCGCGCGCTCTCGAATTGCTCAAGCGCTTTGGCTCGGTCACCGTGCTCAATGGGCACATTCATCAGGTGATGCAGAAGATCGAGGGCAATGTCGCGTTTCACACGGCCAGCTCGACCGCGTTCCCACAGCCGGCGCCGGGATCTGCGCCTTCGCCCGGCCCATTGAAGGTCGCCGACGACAAGCTGCGCGCTCTGCTTGGGATTTCGAGCGTCAAGTTCGTACGCGGCGACCAGCGGCTCGCCATCATCGACCACTCTCTGCAGAGCTGAAGAATGGGTGACGTGATGATCAAGCCCTCTCTGTCCACGATCGCACTCAGGCTTGTATTCGCCTTGGCTATTGCGGGCTGGGTCTCCCTCGGCGCTCGATCATCGGCGGGCATAGCGGAGACTACGGTGAAAATTGAGAACTTCACCTTCGACCCGCCGCGCTTGTTGGTGAAGCCGGGCACCATGGTGACATGGATCAATGAAGACGACATCCCGCATACCGTCACCTCGACGACCAAATTATTCAGGTCGAAGGCGCTCGACAGCGATGACCGCTTTTCGTTCAAATTCTCGGCGCCAGGCGTATACGAGTACTTTTGCTCGTTGCATCCGCACATGAAGGGGGCGATTGTTGTCGAGGCGGAGCAGGGAAAATGACGGTCGGTGTGCGCGTCCTGCCGACTGACAAGCTCATACCCATGCGAGTGGCCTACGACGAAGAAGAGGGCACCAGGGCGGCGCGCTTCCGCGCGATCGCTCTGCCCCATGTTGATGACGTCTACTCGCTTGCTCGTTATCTCCTTGGCAATACTGCGGATGCCGAGGACGCCACACAGGAGGCTTTTCTACGGGCGTTCCGTCATTTCGATACGTTTCGTGGAACCGCCGTCAAACCATGGCTGTTCGCGATCGTGCGCAACGTCTGCCGCACTATGCGTCAGTCTTCGGTGGTGTCCTCGCTGGATGACGCGGACGATCGCGCCGTGCCCTTGTGGAGCGCCGAGGGCGAAACCCCCGAGATCGAAGTCGTGCGACAGCGCGATTCCATCGAAGTCCGGCGGATGCTTGATGAGCTTCCCGCGGCATTCCGGGAAGTTCTGGTGCTGCGTGAGATAGACGACCTGTCCTATCGTGAGATCGCTGAGATCGTTGGCGTTCCGGTGGGGACAATCATGTCGCGGCTTGCGCGGGGGCGGGCAATGCTCCGCGCGGCATGGCTTGCCGGCCAGAGCAAGGAGAAGGTGACATGAACTGCGAGGCGGCCGAAACTCTGGTCAATGCGCTTGTCGACGGCGAGCTCGACGCGGGACACGCCCGAGAGGTAGAGACTCACGTCGCGAGCTGCCCGCGCTGCGCAGCCGCGCTTGCAGACACTCGCGACCTCCATCGCGCGATGGCACAGCTCGACTTGCGCTATAAAGCGCCGCTGGGCCTGAGCCGCCGAATAGAGGCGGCGCTGCCGCGACCGGCGCGGGTTACGACCGACCGGCGCACCTTGCTTAAGGGCTTTGTTTTGGGGGCGACGCTCTCTGGCGCAGTCGCCGCAAGCGGACTGTTCCTGTTCGTTCGAGACGATCGGGAGCGGTGGATGGCAGCCGACGTGCTGTCCGCACATCTGCGTTCACTGCAAAGTACGAGGTTGACGGACATTGAGACCAGCGATCAACACACGGTCAAGCCGTGGTTCAACGGAAAGATCGATATTGCGCCGCCGGTCGTCGATCTGACTGCGAAGGGATTCACTCTACTTGGCGGTCGACTGGACTACTTGGACGGCAAGCCGTGCGCAGTGATCGTGTATAAGCGACGAAAGCACGTAATCGATCTCTTCGTCGAGCAGAACGCTCAGGCGATCAATCAACCCGCAAGCACGACGAAGGTGCAGGGCTTCAACATACGGCATTGGACCGAAGCTGGGCTCCATTTCTGGGCGATTAGCGATATCAACGCGAGCGAATTGGCCGAGTTTCAAGAAGAAGTAAGCACTGCGCTGTCCCCACGCGATGGGGCGTGAGGTGCGTCGCGAAAAGCAATAACAAGGAAAGCTGCGGCCCGCTCTCTCTGGCGCCCTTAATCAACTCGAACAGGATTTCACGAATATTTGTGAAGCGCAGCATCGATTGTACAGCTGGACGATCGCCAGCCGGGAATAAAGCCGGCCCTTCCGAAGTCTTCTCTTTGGTAATTTGCACTCATCTCAGCGCCCTCCGGGCGTGGTGTCCGTTGAATGGTCACGGGTGTGATTTTCTTCACAGGGCCATCGTTAGAGCTGTGACAATAGTGTGACATCTACAGAGTTAGGAGCCGTTTGGACTAATTCAGAGTCCAATTGAACAGGGACATTCTGGACTCCGCACCAACCGCACTCTGCTTCCGTACTGATCTAGTGCAGAGAGAAATATCGGATTCGAGGAGGCGAGCTTGACCATTCAGACGCTATTGGCGCTTAAGGGCGCGACGGTCTGCATAATAGAGCCTACGGCTACCATCGCTTGCGCCTCAAAGACCCTCTCCGACCACGACATTGGAGCGCTGGTCGTGACGGATGGCGAAGGCTCAATTGTCGGCATTATTTCCGAGCGTGACATCGTACGTGTCATCAGCGCACGCGGCCGCGCCGCCCTCGACACGCCGGTTACCGAGGTCATGACTCGCAAGGTCATCACCTGCGGTCGGCACGATAAGGTGGACGATATGATGGTGCGCATGACTGAGGGCAAGCTTCGCCATCTGCCAGTGGTCGAGGAAGGACGACTTATCGGCGTTGTATCGATCCGCGACGTGGTTAAGTCGCGGCTCCGGGAAATGGAGCAGGATTCGACCGCATTACGCGAATACGCCAGCTTAAAAACCCGGGCACATCAATATGCGTTGCAAAACAATGCCTATTTGGAGCAGGCCCGCTTTCCGAGAGTATTCTAATCGAATCAAACGGCCGTTTTGATCGAAACGACTTTGGCGAGAAACTTACGCTCGCACGAGACAACGAAGGCGGTGCGGAAACCGTCAGCACGCGCCACACCGAGCATCCTTTCGGTGCACCGCACGTTCCTCAACGGCTTGGGTTCAGGAGTTGATGCTGGGTTGGCATTATCGGTTGGGGCCAGCGCGCCAGTGCGGATGCACCTTGGGGGGTGAGCGCGTAAACGCCGCGCTCAATCCTGGCGAACCAGCCGTAGACATTGCCCAGGAGAATGCTGGAGGCGTTAGGAACAACTAACCGGAGCTCTCGAGTGCGGCGCGTGCAAGCAGGCCTGCCCGCCATTAAGGCTTAGCGGCATAGAACAGATGGGTTTGGCTGCGAATGCCCAATTGATGGCATTCGGCAAATCCAGCCTCGCGGACGAGTGCCATTGTCCTCGCCGGCCCCATGCATGTCCCGAGGCCCGCGCCGCCATTGGCAAGTGATTGTGGCATGCAGTGAAATAAGCTGAAACCATAATAGACGGTTCCAAGGGGATTGACGTTTTCCTCAAGCCGGTCCGCGGCACGCGGCTCAACAATGAAGAGGGTTCCGTCTGGCCTCAGCAGAGCGCGGATTTCCTTCAAGGTTCGCACCGGTTCAGCGAAGTCGTGGACGCAATCGAATGCCGTGATGAGATCGAAAGGCGCCTCCGGCTCGTAATCCCGGGTCGTTCCGACTACGAACTCGATACGCGCGGCTACTCCCCCAGCCGTGGCAGCAATTCGCGCTTGCCTTATCGATTCCTCGTCCGGGTCGAGCGCCACCACGGCAGCCTTCGGATACGCCTTCGCAATGGACGCGGCCGTCCGACCGACGCCACAACCGACGTCCAGTACACGGCCACCTGACTCAACGCGCTTGGTGACTTCCGCCATCTGTGGCAGCCAATAACTCGTCAGCCGCTGCTCGTAGTGACCGCTGTTGATCAGGTCGAGCGCATGCACGCACCGCTGCCCGTAGTCCTCGAACTTGATTCCCCCGCCCTTCTCGAACGCATCAGCGACCTTCGGAGCGAAGCTGAGCAGCACGGGCGTGGCATGAAAGAGACCGCCCATGAAATGGTCCGTCCCCTCGGACGCAACGAGGTAGGAATGCTCGTCCGGCAGCATGAAAGTCGCGGCCTCGGGGTCATATTCAAGATAACCTGCCGTCGTGATGCCGGAGAGCCACTCCTGGACATAACGAGCCTGAAGCCCCGTCGCGGCGACGATCGCTTCTTTTGTCATCGGGCCTTTGCCGGCCATTGCACGGAAGATCCCTTTCTCCACGCCAATGTAGGCCATGCCCGCCGCCATCGCGCCGGCGATGTCGAGGTACACCTTGTCGGCAAAGGTCTTGATCCTATCCTTATCCATCCTGTCCCCCATTCTGCCGGGGCGTCGGGGATTGGTGTGCGCCCACTTACGTCCAGATCGGGGGCCGTTTGCTGCGGAACGCCGCTATACCCTCTCTGAAGTTCTTCGTTCCGGCGAGCTCGACCTCTGTTTCCAGCTCGAGTTCCAATCCTGCGTCGAACGCGACACCGCCGCCCAACGTGATCGCCTTTCGGATGGCTGCGAGCGCCTCTTTCGGCCTGCTGGAGAGCATTTCCCCGTAGGCCTGCACTTCCTGGCGAAGGTCCGCGGCCGGCAGGACGAAGTCCACAAGTCCGATGCTCAGTGCCTCGTTGGCATCGACCAGCGTCCCCTCATACAAGAAGCGGATCGCTCTGGGACGTCCCATGAGGCGGGCCAGAGCCTGCGTGGCGCCGACTCCGGGCAGCAGCCCGATGTTGATCTCGGGCTGGCCAAGGCGTGCTGTATCTGCTGCGAAACGTATGTCGCAGTGGAACGTCGCTTCGAAGCCGGCACCCACGGCTACCCCGGAGATCGCCGCGAGCAATGGCTTTGATGCGCCACGCATCGCATGCACCAAGTCATGACAGTGCTGCATCCAGCGGCGCATGCCGGCCTGATCGATACCATCGAACAGCCTCAGATCCGCTCCGACGCTGAAGCAATCATCCAGACCGCTGGCAATCACGATCACGCGGACGGCCGGATCAATATCCAGGGAACGGATCGCCTGCGGCAATTCCCGCAGAAGCTCCCAGTTCACCGCGTTACGCGGCGGATTGCAGTATTCAATCCAGGCTACCGGGCCTTGGGTTTCAAGTCTCAGGAATTGATAGGTCATTGGCTTAGAGTCCTGCGGGCCGTCGTGGGACCTGCTCGTCCCAGGATCGCCATTGACGTCCAGCTTGACATTCCCGTAGGGCACCAGGCAGTGTCGAATTCGACAAATATCATGCGAAATCAGACAAGATGCGCAATGTCGCGATATTGGTGTTCGACGACTGTCAAGCATCCGCGATTACGACGGTGATCGAGGCCCTGACTGTCGCCAACCTGCAATCGGCATCAGCGGAGGGCGATTCTCACCAACCGTTCACTTGGCGCGCGATTTCATGGGACGGTCGTCCGGTTCGAACAATGGCTGGCCTCCGCCTCTCCGCAGACGCTTCGGTCGATGAGCTTGGCAAGCCGGATTTGATTTTCGTGCCAGCGATACGTTCGGATGATCACAAAGCGATGCAAAAGTCGGTTCATCAGTTGAACGACCTGTGGGGAGACACGCTTAGGAAACAGCATCGCAGCCGGAGATACCTAGCCGCCAATTGCTCGGCGACCTTCCTCCTGGCTGAGGCCGGCCTGCTGGACGGACGCCTGGCGACAACCTCCTGGTGGCTCTCCGGGGATTTCCGGCGCGCGTATCCCAAGGTCCGGCTGACGCCGGACGCACTGGTCACCAAGGATGAAAGGATCCTCTGCGGTGCTGCATTCTCGGCTTGCCTCAACCTCGGCGTCGAGATCATTGCCGAGTTCCTTGGACCACGCGCGGCCTTGTCGTGTGCGCGGGTGATGCTCGTCGACGTCAACCGAACGATACAGCTGCCTTACGCAAACCTGCAGGAGCAGGTCCATCATGGCGACGAGCTGGTACTGCGCGCGCAGTCGGTCCTCATATCGAACCTCAGGCGAGCGGCGCAGTTGGAGGGATTGGCCGATCGGCTCCGGGTCACCACGCGAACGCTCAACCGGCGCTTCAAGGCAGCAACCGGGGAGACCCCGCTCGAGTTCCTCCAGAAGGCCCGCATCGAGCGCGCCCGGGGCCTGTTGGAAACCTCGAGGTTGAGCTTCGATCAGATCGTGGACCGCGTGGGGTATGAGGACGCAAGCTCCTTTCGCCGGTTGTTCAAGCGGGCCGTCGGCATCTCCCCGCATGAGTACCGCCGAAGATTCAGCATTCATAGCGTGTGAGGAAGGGTTCGATGTCCGCAGTCTATTACCCGATGCTTGCGATGTTTCTCTGGACGTTTGCTGTAATGTTACGCAACGTTCAGGTCCGTCTTCGTTCTGTTTCGAGAGGTGAACTGCCGAACGAATATTTCGAGCTGTTCCAAGGCGGTGATCCATCAGACATTGTAGTCAAGACGGGAAATAACTTAAGAAACCTATTTGAATTTCCCGTTTTGTTTTATGTTGCACTTGTTGTGGCTGCGATTGTGCAGAGGACTGAGATCCTCTTTCTTATTTTGGCTTGGCTTTACGTGGGACTTCGGATCGGGCACAGCATCGTCCATCTCACGTTTAACAAAGTGCCGGTTCGATTCGTATTCTTTTTCGCAAGCAATCTCGTATTGCTCGCGCTGTGGGTCTGGGTCGGGAACTTTGCATGATGTTGCAGTGCTGAGGAGACCTAGACAAGCGGTGGCGCATTCGTCTCGCGCCCCCCAGTTCGTTGACGATTGGCCACGAACAACTTTTTGAATGATTACTCTGATCTGATCAATGTGTTTGCCGAATTTGGTCGTTCTCCCGTGAATGGAGCCATATTATGGATTCCGAGGGCGCAGCAGTCGGGTCAACCGTCGTCATTCCGGCGGAGCCTCAACACGCCGAGCGGATATTCGCCGTCCTCACGCTAGCATTTGCCGGATCCGCCCAACCGGTGGCTGTTCCCGGAATCAGATCGGTACCTCCGGCATTTCCCGGAGTTCGTCCGCACGCTGGGGGCGCTGCATTGCCTCGACGGACGGCCCTCGTGAGCCAGGACTATTCCGCCGTGGCCTTGTGGTTGGCACCTGAGGAGGGTCCCGATGGCCAAGCAATGACGAAACTGATTGAAGAACGCGTAGCACCTGAAAAGAGAGCGGATATTGCCGCGGTGATCGAGGAGATGGGCCGCTACCATCCGGAAGAACCGCATTGGTATCTGCCGTTCATAGGTGTCGACCCGGCGCACCAAGGCCATGGCCTGGGTGCAATGCTGCTGCATGCGTCGCTTACAAGGTGCGAAGCGGCTCAGCTACCGGCTTACCTCGAATCGGAGGCACGGATGGCGCGATCGAGGGCTCGGCGTTGGTGAAAGTCTGGTGGGGTGAGATGCGAGTTGAGATCGCGCCATACAATCGCGTCTCAGCCAAGCGATTGGGTCGTGGCACCCACCGGCGGCTCATCGCACCGCATCAATTCGAAATCGCGCGACCCGCGCTTCAGCTTGTGCGCGGCGTCCTTGAATGCCGTGCGCAGGCCCTCTTCGATCACCGGGTGATAGAACGGCAGGCTGAGGAACTCGTCGAGGGTCAGGTTTCGCGCGAGCGCCAGCGCGACGAGATGGGCGAGGTGCTCGGCGTGCGGCGCCATCATTTCGCTGCCCAGCAGGCGGCCGTTTGCAGCATCGGCGTAGACTTCGATGCGTCCTTCGTTCTCGCTCATGATCAGGGCGCGTCCCTGCCGCGAAAAGCTCGCTTCGCCGACGACAAACCGCGCCCGAGTCTCCGTCAGCTCTTTCCAGGTCTTGCCCACCAATGCCATGTTGGGGTCCGTGAACGTGATCGCCAGCGGCACGCGCCGTTCGAAGCAATGGTCCGCCGATTGCGCGGCGTTATAGCCGGCTATTCGCCCTTCATCGACCGCCTCATGGAAGATCGCGCGGCCGCCGCTCGCGTCGCCTGCGAGATAGATATTCGTGTTGGCGATTTTCGTGGTGCCTGGCTCGATCTGCGGCATGCCCTTGGCGTCGAGCGCAACGCCGATGCGGTCGAGGCCGAGCCCGGCAAGGTTCGGCTTGCGCCCGAGCGCGATGAGGGCCATCGGCGCGTCAAACGTCGCGTCGCCGGCTTTCACATGCAGGGCGCCGTCCGGCCCGCTTTCAATCTCGGCAGACCCGAACGCAAGCCGCATTTCCTGCGCGGCGATGCCGACGGCGCAGTCCTGCAGCGCCGGTGATGTGAGGCCGGCCACGGCTTTCCCCCGGTTCACGCCCACGACCTCGATGCCGAGCCGTGCCACCGCCTGGCCGAGCTCCATGCCGATCGCGCCGAGCCCGATCACGGCCATGCGGTCGGGCAGCGTCTCCTGCTCGAAGAACTGATCGGTATCCACCAGATGCTTGGCATGCGCGCGCCACCCCTGCGGCCACACCGGGCTTGACCCGGTGGCGATCACGATGTGCTTGGCTCTGATGCGCTCCTCGCCGACCAGAAGCGTGTTCGCGTCGAGAAACGCGGCGTGCTGGCGCAGCAGGTGATCTTGCCAATTTCGCATGTCCGCAAGGACGCCGGCAACGAAACGGTCGCGCAATCCGCGCACATAGTCCATTGCGGTGCGCCGGTCCACGCGCAGCGCGTCGGCGCCGAGGATGCCCATTTGCGCGAAAGCGCGTCGGCGATGGAAATCATTGGCGACCTGAATGAAGGCCTTGGACGGCATGCAGCCGACCCGCGCGCAGGTGGTTCCCAGCGCGCCATTGTCGATGACGACGTAGTCGTCGGTGCTGCGCGCTACTTCGGACCTGGCGGCAATTCCTGCAGAGCCCGCGCCAATGATGGCGACATCGATTGTTTTCACGATGCATGCTCCTTCAGACCCGCAAAGGCTGGCAGATAAGGCAGACCTCCCGTGGGGTTTGCGGGATCAAGCGCAGCAGGGCACCACGACCGTGCAGTCGAAGGCAAGCGCTGCGGCCGCTTTCCCCGGCGCAGGGCGAGGAAATTTCCGTCACCTGCTCAAGCGTCATGAGCTGGCGAAGGCAATCTTCGCGGCCGTTGCCGAGCATCTGGCGGCAAAGGGCGAGCTCCTTCGCGGCGGCACGATCGTGGACGCGACGCTGATCGCGGCCTCGCCCTCGACGAAGAACAAGGCGCAGAAACGCGATCCCGAGATGAGTTCGTCGAAGAAGGGAAACCAGTGGTATTTTGGCATGAAGGCGCATGTTGGCGTCGATGCAGAGAGCGGGCTCGTGCACACCGCTGGCGTGACGACGGGCAAGGTGCACGACGCCAAGGTGATGGCTAATCTCATCCGCGAGGATGACGCGGCGGTCTATGGCGACAAGGGCTATGCGAGCGACGAAAAGAAGCGCGCGGCGGAAGCGGCCGGCGTGTTGTGGGCGGTGAAAGCGAAGGCGAAGCCGGGCCGCGACCTCACGGAGCGTCAGCGTGCCAGGAACCGCCGCTTCGGCAAAGTGCGCGCCAAGGTCGAG
>Ga0315534_1001424_pt1 | contig 16473 bp, 12 predicted proteins | sample SalMarSW160240MG_FD_203094 | JGI IMG/M metagenome (GOLD analysis project Ga0315534, IMG submission 203094) | Salt marsh sediment microbial communities from the Plum Island Ecosystem LTER, Massachusetts, United States - Salt Marsh Sediment SW1602-40 ... | reverse complement strand
ATCGCTCGATTGGCTGCTCACGCAGTTGGAAGTATCAGGACAGTCCGCCAGGCGACCGTTTCGGACGCCCAGGGTGGTCGACGGTTTACTGAAAGCCCAGAGTGACATTCGCAGCAGACCAGCCCCGACGATGCTCAACGACAGGACAATGTACACAATTCGGTTCACAGTACGTTCTTTGCCTTGGCTATCCTTTCAAGCCCCGGGGCAGGCATACATCGCGCATGCACGTGGCAGGTTGATTCAAATGGGCCGGTCACGGCCCCCCGCTTCGGCGGCAAAAATCGTGCGTCCCCCGTCCACCGGAAGACAGACTCCGGTGACGAACGGATTATCGATGAAGAATTCGACGGTCCAGGCAACGACTTCGGGGCAATTCGCGGACTTGACCAGTGTGGACTGCTTCATTTCCTCACGCTCCTCTTCGTCGGCATCGGGAGGGAACATCACCGGACCGGGATGAATACAGTTGACGCGAACCTTCGGATTTCGATCGGCAAATTCCACAGCCAGGGCGCGCGTGAGCGTGGGAATGGCCCCTTTGGAGACAAAATAGGCACTCCGATGAAGATACGGGCGCTGGATGGCCCAGTCGCCGATAGTGACGATCGAGCCGCCCTCAGGTTGCTCGACCATGGCCAACCCCGCCCGCCGGGCGCACAGAAACGTCCCCATCGCATTGATATCGAAGTTTCGACGCAGGTCGTCGGCCGTGATCTCTTCCAGTGGCGTGGTCTCCCAGATTGAGGCGGTCGTGACGAGAGCATCCAGCCTCCCCAGGTCGTGCACGGCCGCCTTGACCAGTTCGTCCACGTCGGACTCCCGGGAGACGTCCGCGCGGTACGCTTCGCTGCGCACTCCCATGCCGCGCAACTCGTCGACCGACTCGTGCGCTTCCTTTTCGGAAGAATAGTAGTGTACCGCAATGTCCATTCCCCGCCGCGCGAGTGCTCGCGCCACGACACTGCCCACGCGGCGCCGCCCCGCTCCGGTGATCAATGCGACGCGTCGTCGATCGCTGCTCATGGCCACGTTCTCCTGCGCTGCTTTATTCGTTTGTGGCGTAGAGTGTTCCGGTAGCGACGCCCCTCAAAGCGGCGACCCTTCCAGTAACCGTGGGCTAGCGCCTTTCGGCTGGTGAATGATCCGGGTTAGCGGTCGTTCTGTGCCCGGCGGGCGGAAAACAGAGCCACACATCCGCGGCATTCGATCGAGACGTCCTCGAACACCTGCGCCAATTGGCTTTGTAGGGCCTCCCTTCCATCGTGACAATTCGAGAATATCTGCCGGGCGTTGTACAGGGCCATCAACCGGCGAGCGGTCCAACCGCAACGGACTCCCTGCCGCAGGATCGTAGCTCCGAAAACGACCGCACCGGGGCTCATGACCGCGCGGAGATGCCGAAACACCATGCAGTTCTTGGTCTCCATCGTTCCCGGCAGGCAGTGCAATACGTAGTTCAATCCCACGGAGTCGAAGGGCCGCCCCTTCACGTTGAGCGGCTGCAACACGTCGCCCTGGACCGTCTCGGGACGGTAGCGTGCCACGCGGCGAGCGGTCCAGCGCAGACAATGGTCGTTCCTGTCGAAGAGGACGATTCGGGGCACGTGGCCGGGAAACTGGCATCGGTCGAGCAGCAGGCCCGTGCCGACGCCCACATCCAAATGATTGCTCGATACGAAACGATTGTAATGGTCGACCATATAGCGAGTGGGGCAGCGCCACACAAATCGATTCGTCAGCCCCATCACGAGCAAATCGTAGACGCCGAGTATTCTCGGCGTGTAGATTGCGTGACCGCTCATGAACGGCCTGCCCTGTTGGTGGCCGCCGCCCAACCGGCCAACAGCAGGCATCCGCCGAACCAGGCGAGTGCCTGGCCGTCCGGCTCAGGCACGGTATGGCGGAAGCTCGTCGACGGTACAACCAGCAATTGCACGAACTCGTCAATGTCGTCGAAGTCGAGATCGCCATCGTCGTCCACGTCACCGTGCAGGGCCGCAGCAACACCATACATTTGCTCGTAGGACCCGGGGCTTGTGAGCGCCAGCACCAGCGGCTGAACGTCGTCGAAATCGACATCGCCGTCCCGATCCATATCGCCGCCCATGACGCCCGGCGACAGGGTAGCGTCTCGCAACAACTCCAAATACAGCTGGCCGTATCCAGGGTACGCGAAGCCCTGGGTGAATTCCTGCCCTCCGGAATCGTCCTGGCTCGTGGCCGGTGCCATGTTGGAGGCCTCTATCTGGGTATCTTCGTGCCATTCGTTAAACGAATTGATCATCAGCAGCTTGTCGACTCGAGCGTCGACATGCGGGACAGCAACATCGGTGAGCATGCGGGAGAATAAGGATCCCTCCACTGGGTCGGGCTCGTCGACCAGATACCGCGGTGCGGCTGGATGACCTTCGCGGACGCCGCTGTCGTTGAAACCCGGCGATGCCGTGGGAATAAACCCGGTGCCCAGCGCATCGGCGGCAGCCAGCGCGCTGTCGTACACATCGTCCAGTGACGCGAGCGCTGCTGACCTAGATCCGTGGTTCTGTAAGGCCGTGCCATACACATCAAAGTCGGTTAATGCATCCCAGAGAGCCGCCCGCTGCATGTCTACGTTCGCCGAAAAGACATCATCGCCCACAATGAAGGGATTGTAGCCGTACTCGGCTTGCATCGTCGCGCGCAGCGCGGCCAGCGCATCACGTGATTCCGGGCTGTTGAAATAGGCCCGCGTGACATACAAAAAGACCACGGGGCGCCCGTCGATTCGCAAGTAATCGTCACGCGAGAAATAATGATCGGCCAGATGTCGAAAGTCGGGGACGAGCGAACTGAAGTCGGGGTTTTCAAACGGTCCAAACCGTCCGGTGGATTCGTAATGAATCGCATATTGCAATTCGGATGCGCGGGGATGAACCAGCAGATGCTGGCGAAGCGTGCGGTCCTCGGCGGAACCGGGTCCCCACCAGCTTAACGCCCAAAATTCGATGTTTCCCTGATGGCTTTGATCAATATGCGATTCAATTGTCGCGCTGTCTCGGCTGTTGTAATCACCAATATGCGGATACTGCCCGGGTTGAAGATGACCACGCAGGCTTTGCGTGATTGCATGCCCGCCCGAAAAATCGCCGTACCAGGGATAGTAGTAGGCGCCCACCCGCGGCGCACTCCACGCTCGAGAAGTAACGCAGATAGCGGTTAAAGCAAGAAAGAGAGCAGCCACACGGTTCATCAGAACTGATCCCGCGTTTGCGGCGTGAACGTGCCCACCAATGCTTCCGGTAGCGTCGGTTTCGATCGTGACCCTGCCGGACCGCTCGGCCACCGGAGCCTGCGTACCCGGCAGAGCGCAGCAGAACGGACGTGCCGATCGGCCGTTTCTGCAGGGAGCTTCATCCAGAGACTGGCAATGGGGTTGCGACGAGCCCGCCGATCGGGGTCGCCAAGGAAGCTGCCGCCAGTCGTGGACACGCCCTCCGCATTGTCGGCAGGTTCTAGATCACTGTCAACTTTGCGGCGGACCTTGTTGCGCGTCCCCGATGGTCGGCGGAACCGGCCACTCGGACACCACCGGCATAACGGGCCGCATTGCCGGTAACCGTGCTCTGCGTGATGATCATCGCTCCACGGTCCCGTACGCCGCCACCAGCGATTCCAGCCGAGTTGCCTGACACGCTGCTATCGGCCCTGTTGAGGATCATGGTTGCAAATCGCTGTCACGCTCCGCGACACCAACAGTTGTGAGCGGTCAAGTCGAAGAACGCGAAGAAATCTACAGAGCGGTTTTGTTTGAGGCTCGTAAACTGTTTGTAATCTATCGGTTGCGGGCGATTACGTGCTGTCGACCCAACACGATTGCGATCCGTAATCGAGGGCGATACACTCTCAACAAAGCGATTGTTCTCGCGTGCCTGGCCATTAGTCGATCCTCCGAAAGGCAACCCCATGGCAAAATCCTCGAAGCCGAAGGAGATTGTCGTCGTCGGCAGCAAGGTCAAGGAGACGGCGAACCCCCCTGCCGGGCTGGAGATCAATGTCGACGATCAACTGCTCGGCACGTTGTCCTGGGACGTCGGCTTGGCGGCTTCCAGCAGCAACCCGCCATCGGGATTTGCATTCACCATCGTTGACGATTTCCAGCCGCCCGCTGCGTTGGAGATTGGCTCGGCGACTTTGCACGAGGATCCGCTTGGCATCGTCGTCGGCATCAACGACAACATTCCCGAGGTGGGTGATGAGGTCCTGGTGAGCTTCATCGCGGGCGACGCCTTGGGAAACCGTTACGAAGTCGACCTTCTGCTTCGCGATGCGAGCGGCGACGCGGTCGACGCGGCCGGTCTCACGACGCCACTTCAGTTGCAGTTGGCCGACTTCACGACGGCGACCCTGTCACTCAGCGAGGTGGGCGTTCGGGCACCTTTTGCCGTAGCGGAAGTCGACTCGCTCGAATCGTTCGTGGTGCCCGAGCCGGCGAGCGCTGCCCTTATTGTGTCGATGTTGGGCACGTTCGTTGTGGGGTGGCTGTTCCGGAAGTAGTATCTTCGCCGAACGCCATCCGGCTGACAACAACAATTCACCGACGGTTAGTCAAGCGCCGATCGCGCGCCGCAATAAATTGTGCGTGATCTGTTGCACGCGCGGGTCCGAACCGTGAGGTCGGCTCCAGTGAGACCACGGAATCATATGTCCCGGAGGCGTCGACAAATCCTGGGACCAGAAGATCGTCGCGGCGTTGAACACGAAGTTGTTCTGAGGGCCGGGAAAAATGGTCGCCGCGTACCGCCCCTCGCGCGTGCCGTCGGCCCACACGGGACCCTCGGCCAGCACTTGGAGTCCCTCTCGTTCGAGGTCCGGTTCGCCGTGGTGCTCCCAACCGACCAGACCGGGAATGCTTTCACCATGTTTCATTGCAGTGCCGTCGAAGATCCAGTGGTTGGGTTGTACGCACGTCCAGTCTCCGCCGCCATTGAACGGCACAACGCTTCGCGCACCAATGATGTTGCGTTCGTCCGGCCCTGTGCCGGTGAGGCCGGCGAACAATTGTTGGTAAGACGCGTGTTCGTCCTGGCGAATCGGGCCGTAGGCGCCGGCACGTGTGATGATGCGATTGAAGGCACCGCGAAGGTTGGGAGAAAACGGCGACACGATGAACACCGAGTTCCCGCTGAGCCAAAGGACACTTACTCCGGCGTCGATAGCGGCCTTCACTGCGTGGTACTGCCGCGAGTCCCAATACTCGTCGTGCCCCACGCTGATAAATGTCCGGCATCGGGTGAGGAATTCGGCGTCGACCGTGTCGCAGTTCGAGCCGTACGTGACGTCATACCCGTGCTGTTCCAGCCAGTAACAGAGAGGAAACTCCCACAGCAAAAACTCACCCGAACCGATTGACAGCGGGTGTTCGAAGATCTGGACGTACTTGCCATAGGGCCGGTCGAAGCTCACGGCCACGTCGGGCGCGTGAGCCCCATCGGGATGCGTGTAAAGCGACTCGTTTACGGGCCAGCGGTTGTAGGCCTGCCAGGTGTTGTCGCTGCATTGAAACAGAACGTCCGCCGGTCGCTCATCGCGGACGATGAAAATAACGTAGCTCTGCCAATACGGTTCCGATTTTGTCGAGGGGATCGTCGTTAGTTTGCCGAGATACACGCCGCTGGGCCAGTCGTCGCGAATCTTCAGCTCGGCACTTGGCTCCCAATCGCACTCTCGAAGCCGCCCAGGCGTTGGGCCTAATTCGGGAACTGGCTGCGCATGTCCGTCGAGCGGCCCGAGCGTCGTCATCTTCCGCGCGCCTGTACCGCCGTAATATCCCATGCGGTACACGTCGATCGCAAACTGGCGCTGGGGCTTCGTGCTGACGAAGATTTTGAGCGTTTCTCCGGCCGCGATCGATTGGTGCGAGCAGTAACCCTCGATCAGTGATGTGCGATAATTACCTTGATTGATGCGGACGCGAGTGAGCTGCCAGTTTCGTACGCCGGGTTTCTTGTTTTCGCGCTCGATCACGGATGCGCTGCGACCCGCCGAAACCAAACGAATATTGCCGAGGTGTGAATCATCGGCCCTCAGCGAACCGGATCCCAGTGCCACCGACGATGCCATGGCGCCTTTCAGCACATCGCGTCGCCCGATGATGCGCCATTCATTTTCGCTCATGAATCACTCCCGCCTAAAACTGCCGTACGTAGTCGCCCAGCGCTTTAAGCGTTTCGCCCGGCACGACTTCCTCGGTTTCCAGGCGGCCGGGCACCACCTTGAGCGTGCAGCCGATCGGCGGCGACGCGGGAAACATCGGAATCTCCAATGGCGGCGCCTGCTGCCCCATGGCCTGCGCTATCATGTTCACGAAGCGATCGACCATCGCCACCACGCCGCTGGGGCTCACGTAGAGCAATCCCTGCGCGCCCGCGGGCAGCAGGTCGGCCGTGTGGCCCACCTGCGCGTCCTGACTCAGGTCGGCGCCGCCACTTTGCATGTTCCTCACGGCCCGGACAACCTTTTCCTCGGAGCCGTACTTCATCACGACGGTTTTCTCTCCCACAGGCACGACGAAGACTTGGGTCTTGCCTCCTTCGCCGATCATCATTTCGGTGAACGCCTTGATTTGGGGAACGCCCGGCGATCGCTCCAGCGCTTCGAACATGCCACTCATGTCCAAAGTCACCTTCAGCGCTGCCACGCCGGCGACCTCCACGTCGATCGCCTCCATCTCCATCAAGGGCTCACCGTCGGGCCCTTTCATTAGCCCCGAGCTCGCTAGTACGGCCTGTTTGTAATTGGCCAGGTAAGCGGCCGGGTTTTCTACCGTGAGCGCCACGGTCATCGTGTCGTAGAGCGGCTCGTTCCCCTCGCCTGGCGCCATCGACATCGACATCGTGCGCACGCCCTTCATCGCCGCCAGCGAGGCCTTGGCCAACTTGTCAACGTCCTCCTCGCTCAGCTCCGCGCCGTACATCTGCGGATTGGCTTTCATCATTTGGATTGACCAGCGGGTGAGCACCTCCATCGCCTGTTCCGAAACGGCGGCGCCGCCGGCCAACACAAATGGTCCGGCCGGCAGTCCGGCCAGCAAGTGGACTTCTTGCTTCTCAACCGAGTCGGTCCACTCGGCCAACTTTCCACCCGAGGTAGCCTGCGTTCGGCTGGCAATGAAAATGTTCTCATTCGCGTCGATCCGCGCGCCTATGGCGAAAACCGACACCTCGTCTTTCACGCCCTCACAGAACTGCTCGGCGACGCCCATCATCTGCAGCACTTGCTTCATCTGCTGGGCTTGTTGATCCTGCACGTTGGCAGCCATGTTTTGAAACACAGCCCGGCCCTGCTCGAGGCCCCGCAGCGCTTGGTCCATCCCGGCCCTGACCCCTCCGGGCAGCACCGCAGCCGCGGTTTGGTTGGAAGCGATCCACTCGTCCAGCGAAGCAATCACTGCTGCGAGTTTCACGTCGCGCGCCAGAAACGCCTCCAGTGCCGCCTTCGACTCGACGCCGGTCATCACCGCATAGTCGCCCTTTTCCGCCACCAGAACATTCTCACCGCCGATCTCCAGCACGGTGTTTCCTTCCGAGGAATTCCCGGAAAACCGGCCGACGAACGCCTCGTAATCGGCTACGGGCATCACCGTGACCAAGCTGGGGTTCTCCAGCTCGCCTGCCGGTGGCATCATCACCAGCAGAGCGTCACCTTCTTCATTCAAATCCAGGTCAATGCCGGCGGTCGTCTTGAACATTAGCAAAGGGCTGGGCACGGGCGCGCCGATCCGTTCGCTCAGCTTCTCGATCTTCTCGATGGTCGCGCCGACGTCCGTCACCACGACAAAGCCCCAAGCATCCTCGGGTACCAGCGCCAGTACGTTCTCGGCTGCCGGGACGGCAGCCACGGCGATGAGCGTCAACAACAGCGCCGGCAACACTTGGAATAACTTTCTTCGGCGGACCATGACGAGCCTCCTGAAATCTTAATTGTGGTGCAATCCGCTAAGAACCCATCCATATACCTGCGGTGATGGCACTCATAGGCGAGGGCAAGCATCGTTCATAGGGTACTCGGATAGGCTCTAAAACGCATTCGCCCAGCTTCAGACGCATTATCCTTCCCCCTCGTCCGCCCAGCAAGTGGCTGCCCGCCACAACATTTCCACCGGCCATCGTGCAGACGAATGGGAGTCCAGTTCGGTGATCGTTACGGCGCTTTCGCGGGGACATGCTTCGTAATGACCAATTTCCGGCCCACGGCACGGCCCGTCTCGAACCGCCTCGGATAGGACGGTTCGACGGCGGCAATGCTCGCTCCGGCCGGCGTTCCGCGTGGCCCGGGTGCCGGCAGCCAGAGCCCTGTACTTCACCACGGCCAGCGGCAACCTTACGGATGATACGACGCACCGTGAGACCTGGGATTGGTTGCGGCAATTGGTCGGTAACGCCGACTTCCTCTGCGTAGCCGACTGCACACTGGCAACGCCCGAGAATCTGCAATACATCCAAAATCAGGATGGCCGCTTCGTCACCATCTTGCCGCGTACCCGTCGAGAAGACACTGAGTTTCGGCAGCAGTTGCTAACGAACCTCGACGCGGTCAAGTGGGAGCATCCCTATGACATCACGAATGACAAACTGGAAGTCATCGATCGTCTTCGCGTTTCCATGATACGTGGATCAGGTTTTGGAACGCAGGCCAAAGAAGCCCTCCCCGGCCCGCCTAAGGCTGGTTTACAAATAATGTTGGAATTCTGCTGCGCAGCCTGCCGCAAATCGGCCGCTGGAGCACTCTAAGTAGATAGAAACGGCAGTTTCTCCGGTGAAACGAATGAGCCAACAGAGTGATCATGAGTTGGTCCGTGCCGTCGCGGCTGGCGACAAGGCCACATTTGCCGAGTTGGTGCGCCGCTACGAGCCTGTCGCACGAGCGGCAGCGGTCGCAATCCTGCGCGACACCCACTTGGCTCAGGACGTCCTTCAAGAGACCTTTCTGAGGGCTTACATGAATCTGGGTCAACTGACAGACCGTTCGCGGTTCGGACCGTGGGTCCTGAAGATCGCCCGGCGGCAGGCGCTGCACATTCGCGGCAGACGGCAGCACGTCGACTCGGTACTCGATCTGAACGATATACCGGCGGAAGAGGAGAGGAACGGCCGACTCGACGAAGATTCACGCGATTTGCTCGACGCAGTACAGCGGCTGCCCGACCGCGAGCAGGTGGCGATCGTGCTGCACTACTTCAAAGCCCAAAAAGCGGAAACGATCGCCCGAATGACTGGCTGCACTACCAGCACCGTGACTAAGAACCTATCCACTTACCTGCGGTGATGGCGCCAATTTGCGAGCGCCAGCATCGTTCTTAGGGTACTTGGATAGGCTCTAAGCAGTTGTCGCCGGCCCGGTGCCGGCTCAAACAATGGCTACGGGAGACAGACTGATGAATTGGAGCAATGAGTGTACTGTCGAGCGCCTCAACCGGCTGGGTAAACGGCTGGCCGAGCAGCCGTCGGTGGTGGACCGCGTCATGAGTGAAGTTGACCGCGCCGTGCCGTTACGAATACGAAAATTTGACCAACTGAGGATATTGACCATCATGTTTAAGCCACGAAACCTTGTCGCTGTTGCTGCCGTGTTTGCGCTAGTTGCGTTCGGCCTCAGACCTTGGGCGACGAATCGCGAAAACGGCGCTGACGCGTGGTGGTTCGCGTCGCCATCGGCCTGGGCCGGCGAATTGCAAGCCGCCATCAAAGAGGCCGGCCAGCGGGGAGTCTCCTGCCGTGAACAATTCGTCACCGTGGCCAGCGACGGATCACGATCGACCTCGAGTACCACGAGCACGGTCTTCTCCGCCGGTAACCGATACCGTTGCGATATTTACGATGAAGGCCACTTACGGGAGAGCCAGTGGTACGTGCCGCATGCCGACGAACTGACCCAGACGAGTGTGTGCTACAACGACAAAACCTACACTGTCACGCACCATCCGAAGACTCGAGAAGAAGTCGATCTGATGACGCGGATGGAGTCGCTCGCGCAACTGCTCAGCGAATCCGGTCGGCGCCTCGGCACGGCGAGCGTGGAGGGACAGGATGCGGTCGAGTTCGAAATCACGGCAAAGAAGATCGCTGCCCAAGCCGACGAAGCCGCGGTGCACATCTGGTTGGATCAAGCCACGAAGATGCCGCTGAAAATTACGTGGAAATCCGTCGACCACAGCTTCCCGGTTTATATCGTCGCCCGAATCCTTGTGCAGGACCACTTCGACTGGAACCCCGCGCTGCCGGCCGACACGTTCGAGCCGGAAATTCCTGCCGGCTTCACCAAGGTGGACAACAAATAATCGCCCACTGATTCGCCGGACGGCCGCAAGACGTGGAAGGAGTCGATCGGCTATCATTACCGCAGTCTCGCTGATATACACCGCATGCAACGTTGTTTCGGCGACCCCACAACCCGCCTAATCAGCAAACCAAAGCCAGGCTACGTTGCACGTTGCTCAAGCTGTTCGTCACACTGGGAATGCCCACCTTCGTATGGAATTAGTCGGCAAGGCCACCATTTATGAAGGAGTTCGACAAGGGCGCAGAAAAGGTGTCAGGAACCTTTTTGTTGCCGTATCGGCCTTCGGCGATTAGATTCTAAAGCAAAAAAGGTTCCTGACACCTTTTCTGCCTCTGCCTCTTTTCTGCCTCCGGCGGTCGCCGGCGGTTAAGTCGGCCGATCCATCCCAGGTGTTCCGCCGCGTTGCAGGCTGGCCAACCACCCGTGCCTTTGTCCCCAGAGACTCGAGTCGTCGCTGTGCGGGTCGACCATCTCGAGCGAAAAGCCGCTGCCATCGGTCGAAGGATACCAGGTATCGACGTAGGCAAACTCCTGGATGACGTTGCCTGTGGCATCTTCCAGTCGCAGCGTTTCGCCGCTGTTATTGAGCTTCAACCCGCCCGGCGTCCCATACTGGCCCGCCACGGCATCCAGATTGCCATACCGCTCGTCGAACGCGGCCAAATTGCGGACCACGACGACCTGCTGGCCCGGTCCCAGGGCCCTCTGCGGGAAAGTAAACGCGATGCCGTCGGTGAAGGCCACGTTCTCCAGTTCAATGGTCGATGTATCCGAGATGTTCACCAGCTCGATGAACTCGAAATCCGCGTCGTCGTCAAACCCACTTCCCGGCTCCGGGTCGGACGGGTGGTACATGATTTCGGTGATCCGCAGCGGCAGCGGCCCTTCGGATGCAAAAGCCGCCTCGCTGAGCGCGCTCCAGCGAAGGTCGGTGTCGGCCAGGGCAGGATCTGCCACCAGTTCGTTAAGTCTGGCGATATCATCGAAATCGACGTCGCCGTCGCCGTCGGTGTCCCCGGCGACTGGGGCGGCGATGCCGTGGGTCTGGTGGTATACGTCGGGCCGGCGGAGGGCCAGCGCCAAATCGTCGGCGTCCTGGCTGTCGAGCGTGCCGCTGAGATTCAGATCGCCCGCGCGGACCAGAACCCGGGCCTTGACGACCGTGCCGCCGGACATGTCGATGGGTCCGGTGTACTGGATCGCCGTGGGACCGACCGCCTCCTCTTCCGCTTCCCGGCCAAAGGAACTCAAGCGGGGATCGGTGCCGTCGACCGTGTAGTAGATGTCGCCGGCAGTGGCTCCGATCTGCAGCTCGAAGCCTTCGGAGATCTCGCCGCCGTATTGGCTGAACTGGGGCGCCGGCAGTTCCGGAAAGAGGCCCGCAGCGATGAACTGATCGAGCACAATGGCCGAACGATGTGGGAAGTAGTTCGCAAGGATCACGTCCCGCTCGGCCCGCCATTCGCGGAGCGTGTACGGAAGGTTCTCTCGGTGCTGATCTCCCCAGCGGGCCGATTCGCCAATAAGCGCCAGCTCGACCTGGTCGGCCAGCGCGCTGTAGCGAGCCGCCGGCACATTCCGCTCCGGATGCGCGGGATCCCATTGGGGATGTTCCGGATCGACGTAGAACACGCCGCCGGGCGCAAAATGCCGCTGCACGTGGTCGGCGAACAGGAGGCGGAATTCGTCGTTGGCCCGCAGCTTGTCGTAGAAGTGGGCGAGCTGAATATGCACTCCGGTTTGGTTGGTGGTCACGGGCGAGCGGAGATTGAGGGTCCATTCGGCATCCCACGAATAGAACTTGAAACCGGTGCTCTCCGGGCCACGCTGCCGCGCGGCGTACCAGTTGTGGCGGGGCCAGTCGGTGTTGCCGCTGTAGATATTGAGAATCATGTAGTCGATGTAATTCTCGACGTCGAGCTGCGTCTCCAGGTCGGGGTCGTTCGTCCCGTCGGGCCAGTTCCCCAGAACACGCTGGTAGGCAGCGTTGCTTGCCTGCTGGTCGGGCGTGTCGACCGGCCGGACCAGGTCAGCCAGGTCGTCCCAGGTGCCCCTGGTACCGTTGACCGGGGATCCCGCGTTCAAGACGTCCCACTCCTCCTTGTCGCCGCCGAAATAGGTCTCCGAAAAGGACGCCTCAGGCCGTTCCACCGGATTGTACAGTCCCCAGTAGATCCCGTTGATGTACAGGTGCATGAACGTGCCGTGGGAACCGACCTGTCCCATGGCAAGCTGTGTGGCCCGCATCCACTCGTCGCGGATGTACTGCGGTTGTGGGCCGGCGTTGGTCCACTGCCAGCCATCGTCGCCGTTGGTCCGCAGAATCACGGTGTCGAAACGGTCCGTCGCCGCTTCGCCGAACAGCGGAAACTCCAGCTTCGCGGGACCATATTGGCTGCGGAACACCAGCCGGAACGACTTCTTCTTCGTGATGCCGTGGTCGCGAGTGAACCCACCCTGGATGCGGATACCGGCGTCCACTTGCAGCCCGCGCGTTCCGTCCGGATAGAGTAGCTCAACCGACGTGGGCCGCTCCCACTGCGATCCGCTCAGTGCCGAATTGGTATAGATCCCCTCCGCACCGAACAGATCGTCGCTGTCCATCACGATCGAAAGCGTGGGCACGGCCGTGAGGGCGTCGATGAACTCACCGGCGAACTCGCCGTCAAACCGGTCGTTGGGCCCGACCACGTCGGGATCGATCCCGTAATCTGGCGCGACCGGTCCCCATAGCTCTGGAAACCCCGCGTCAAGCGTACCCTGGAAATCCTGAGCGGCCACGTCGGCCGGAAAAATATACGTATGGGTTTCCGATGGCGACGGCACACTCCCGGACAGTACCGCGGCTGCCTTCAGCACCATGGTCCGATCCACGTGCAGCGTGATCGAAGGCGGCGTGAGCGAGTCGGCGGGCGACACCTGGGTACCGCCATCCAGCGAGGGCACGCTGCCGTCGGTCGTGTAGACGATCGTCGCCCCAGGTGTGGCGCTGGTGATCACGACGTCGAACGCCGCCTCGAAAAACCCACGCCCGACGTCCATCGTCGGCTGGGCGACCAGCCCGCTGAGCGACTCGACACCGTTGGGCCCGCCCGGCGTCGGCGTGCTGAAATACCCCAGCGAAACCGTTTCGATCGGTTCTCCCCGGCTGACGTCCAGCTCCGGAACAACCAGAAATCGGTCACTCGTATCAGACGAGTTCAAACCGTGGATTGCCAGCACGTTCGGGCCGTCCTCCAAGAGGCTCACGAACGAACTGATGTCGATTGCTTCGAACTCGACCGATTCGCTGTCCAGTCGTGTCCGGGTCGACTGCGAATTCCACCCAACGCCTTCCGGCGCGTTGCGGCGGGCCACTTCCTGGCCGTTCAGATAGGCCACGAACCCGTCGTCGTACTTTATCCTCAGTGCCAGTGAATAGATCAGGAACGCATCCTCAAGCTCGAACGGCACGCGGACATAAGCCGTCGTATTGGTGCCGAACATGTCCGCTTCCAGGTCCGTGGCGATCAGGCCGGCAAACGTCTCGCCCCGCTCGTAGCCCACGCCCGTCGTGCCACTCATCCAGCCTGCCCCGTCGAAGCCCACCTCTGTCCAGCTCGTCCCCAGCGCCGCACCGCCGTTGGCCACCGAAGGCACCAGCACCTGCGCCGCGGATCCGGCTACGACGGGCGTCGTGTCGGTGCGGGCCTGCTGGACGCCGTAGGAAGGGCCGAGCCGCTGTTCGGGGTACTCAGGGGCGTATTGAAAAACGACGGACCCGTCCGGATCCAAGAGCCTGAGGTGCTCGCCCTGCTGGCCCAGCTTGAAGTTGGCGTGCGGCGACTGGTCGAAATCGAGCCCCCGGTCCTGGTCCGCATCCGCCGCTTCGGCATGCCAACCATAACCGGCTTCAGCCCTGTAGGTATCGCTCGCCCGAACCTCCAGGAAGCCCGGCTCGACCGGCGAGCCCTCTTGGCCAAAGTCCAGCATCAGCACCGGCTCACCGCCGGCGGCAGGCGTGATCACCAAGCCGTTGATGACGGCCCGTCCGGTCACCCCGCCGGTGTCTTCCAGACGGATTGCCAGTTGCCCCGCCGTCGCCTCGCTGACTTCGGCCGTGTAATGCTTCACGGCAAACTGGCCCGCGTCGGTCGCAACCGTATCAACCACTTCGCCTTGCACGTGGATCGCCACTGAGTCCCGGGGCCGGGCAGCGTCGCCCATTGTCAGGCGGACGTCGTAAATCCCGTCGGCCAGGTCCACCAGAAACGTTCCGTCAGACACGCTATTGAAGTCCCGCCGCAACCGGAAGGCGTCGACCGCGCGGTCCTTGCCCGAGGCGAACACCACCAGATACCCGCCCGGATCGATCCAGGCGACCGGAAAGGACCATTTGGTCGGTTCGGCCGCATCGTCCGAAAGCGTCCACCCCAAGAGGCTGACCGGATCGGCGGTCGGGTTGTAGATCTCGACCCAATCCGACACGTCGCCGTCGTCGTCCCGCAGGGACCCGTCGTTGTCGGCTACCAGTTCCGTAATCAACAGGTCGGCTGCCAGCAACTGCCGGTCCTCCAGGCGTTGAAGGCTCGGACGGCGACAGGCAGCGCGGTGACGGGCTCGGCCTCGGCGGGCGCTTTCAGCGGCGCGGCATGGGCGGCGCCTAGCCGGGCCTGCGGCATCGCGTGCCGTGCGCCACCTCAGCAATCCAAGGCCATTCATCGCGTTGCCATCCCGTTTCGCCGCCGTCCCGCGCTTGCGCATACGCCGCCCCCTGGGTATCCGCAAGACGGATAACTCTGGACGCCCCGCCAGGGAAGCGCTCGATTCCTTCTATCAGCCAGCGCGTCCAAACAAAGGCGTCTCTCCCTTGATCGACAGTGATCGGTTATCCTCATGATGATAGCAGGCACGGTCGCCACAGCCAACGAATCGGTTCGGCATCGCCTCACAGAGTGTGGGGAACCAAAGGGGGGAACCAGGAACCAAAGGGGACGCAGCGGCTCTGTAGAAAACCGCTCGACGCTGGCTAAACATCCACACCGTTAGCATTCGTATTGAATGTATGGCGGTTACCAGCAAGTCTCCGCGAGCGGTCGCTTTGACCGCGCTCGCCGCGGCGCGGCGTTCGCTGCCTCCCTATTCGCATGCGTATAGTCCGAAGAAGTTCACCCAACATCAGCTCTTTGCCTGCTTGGTCCTGAAGGACTTTCTGAAAACCGAATATCGAGGCGTCGTTGCTCATTTGAACGATCATCCAGCGCCGGTCGAAGCACTGGAACTGAAGCGGATTCTGCACGACACCACGCTGCACAAGGCCTCCCGTCGGCTTCTGTCGGCCAAAAGGTCAAACGATTGTTGGACGCCTCCGTCCGGCAACATCTCGGACGCCGACGCCGGCTATGACTCAGAACCGAACCATCGATTTGCCCGCGGCGATTGCGGCATCCGCACGCTCATTCCTCCCAAGCACGGTCGCCCTGCCGACAAACCGGCCACGGGCCGCTACCGACGGCTGATGCAAACGCGTTTCGACCACGAGAAATACTCCCATCGAGTGCAGGTTGAAACGGTGATGTCAATGATCAAGCGGCGGCAAGGCTCCCATGCCCGAGGACACAAATACTGGAGTCAGTGCCGAGATCTACGATTGATGGCACTGACCCACAACATCATGATTCTTGTGATTGTTCAGGTTTTCTACAGAGCCTGTCAGGAGCCTTTTTTGCTCCGGACACGCGCGTTTGACGCAGAAGAACTTGCGGCGGGAGGGAATCAACAACGAAATCCGGCGCTTTAAGGACGGTCAAGAAGTCCTGGACTTCCTCTTTCGCGAGGGCGAAGGACAGACCCGGGAAAACCATAACGCCTATCTCTTGCCGTTGGACATCCACCTTCCGAAGATCGACGGTGTCGAAGTGCTCCGCCGGATCAAGCAAGACGAAGAGTTGCGGAAGATTTCGATCATCATGCTGACCACGATGGACGATCCGCGAGAAGTGGAGGCTTGCCACTGCCTGGGGTGCAGCCACTACGTCGTGAAGCCCGTAAAGTACGACCAGTTCACCGAAGTCCTGAGGCAACTTGGACTGTTCCTGAAGATCGTGCAAGTTCCGCAAATCAACGGTGTCCAGTAGCTTTGGGTTGTGGGTAAAAGACGATGGAGGCTAAAGG